>Ga0105248_10006964_pt1 | contig 12388 bp, 12 predicted proteins | sample KBSS34metaG_FD_81524 | JGI IMG/M metagenome (GOLD analysis project Ga0105248, IMG submission 81524) | Switchgrass rhizosphere microbial communities from Kellogg Biological Station, Michigan, USA - KBS S3-4 metaG | ecosystem: Host-associated > Plants > Roots > Rhizosphere > Soil | place... | reverse complement strand
CGCCGATGCCCTTGAGCGCGAGTATGCGGCCGTCGCGCAACAGCTTTCGGGCCTGCTGCAGCCCGTCGGCGCCGTGGGTGAGCCGTCCGTCGTGCGCCCGGTAGCGCAACGTCGGCCCGCAGTTGGGGCAGCACACCGGTTGGGCGTGGAAGCGGCGGTCGGTGGGGTCGGCGTACTCGCGGGCACAGTCGTCGCACATGGGGAAGCGGGCCATCGTCGTGGCGGAGCGATCGTAGGGCAGCGAGCCGATGATGGTGAACCGGGGCCCGCAGTTGGTGCAGTTGACGAACGGGTGCCGGTAGCGCCGGTCGGTCGGGTCGCGCAGTTCGGCCGCGCAGTCCGCGCACATCGCGACGTCGGGTGAGGCGAGGGTGCGTCCTCCTTCTGATCGGGAGGTGTCCGCGATGGTGAATCCGGTACCGCCCACCAGCGGAATGTCCTGTGTCGACAGCTCTTCGATCACCGCGAGCGGCGGCGGCTGGCGCTGCAACCTGGTCAGGAACGCCTCGACGGCGGGTTCGTCGCCCTCGACCTCGACGATGGCGCCGGAGCTGTCGTTGCGGACCGAGCCGGTCAGCCCGGCTGCCGCCGCGCAGGTGTAGACGTACGGCCGGAAGCCGACGCCCTGCACCACGCCGCGCACGCAGATGCGAAGCCTGCGTCTGGCGGTCATGGCGACGAATCCTCTTCACCGCTGCCCATCAGCCTCAGCCCGGCCATGGCCTCGTCGGCGCCCGCCTTGTCGGTCTTCTCCACGACGAATCCCATGTGGATGATCACCCAGTCGCCTGCGCGGAAGGTCTCCTCGGGCAGCATGCCGACGTTGACCTTTCGGTGCTCGCCCGCGACGTCGACGAGGGCGAGCTGGTCGCCGTAGCCGTCGAGCATCCCGACGACCTGTCCTGGTATCCCCAGACACATGGTTTTCAGCCCTCTCGCGCGGACGCCGTTTGTCGGGCGACCAAGCCCGACAATACGTCCTCCATCGCCGCGACGGCGTCGGGCACGGCAGCGGCCACCGGATGCGACAGGTCCATGCCCTCGTCGATGTCGGCGACTTCACAACCGACCACGATGGTCCTCGGTGCCGTGCCCCCCAAAGCCTTCAGCGTCCCGAACACCGCCGCCGGATCGATGCTGTGTGCTTCGAGACCGGCGGTGGGCGCGAGGGTTTCGTGATCCGCCTCGAAGACGTGCACGGTGCCGGGCGCACCCCGATCGGGCAGGGCGTCGACGAGCACCAACGCGTCCCAGTCCTCCAGCAGGTCGTAGGCCAGATGCATGCCGCGGATGCCATAGTCGACGACCTTCACCGTCACGTCGCCGAAGTGGGCGTCTTCGAGCCGGGGGGAGGCGCGTCGAATGACCTCGGGTCCGAAGCCGTCGTCTCCGAGGAAGATGTTGCCTATTCCGGCGACCAGGATGCGGGCTGTCATCTGGTTGCGGACCGTCCTACATGTTCCGCATCTTCATGTACCGCCGGACGTCCGGGACGGACCGGAGTCCGACCAGCACTCCCGCCACGACCACGACGGCAACGACACCGCTTGCGACCCAACCAATTACATCCATCATGAACTCCTATCTGGGCTGACAACTCGTGCCTCGAGCGGTTCGACTTCGTCCGGCGCGAAATAGAGATATCGGCCGTACGAGTCGGGCATCTCGAAGTCTGGATGGTCCTCGACGATGACGCCGACGTACTGCTCGCCGTCGACGTCCTCGTGCACGGATATGACGCGCGCCGTCCTGCCTGCGAAGAAGATGTCCTGCGCGTCGGCGCGCCGGCCCGGTCGCAGCCGCACCCTGCTGCCCGCGGACACTCGTACCCCGTTCACCAGCACGGCATCGACGTCGGGACGTACGGCCGTGTCGGCCAACGGATCCCACCAGTCGACACCCTCGGGGACCTCCGGGATCAGGCCCGCGGCCCTCATCTGCTCGTCCAACTCGCCGAACCCGGCGCGTTCGCCTGCATCGATTCCCTGGTCGCTTCGCTCCCCCCCGCAAGCGGGGGGACCCCCAGCACCGGCGTGCGGGTTGCGCAGGATGCCGTGCAACTCCTGCATCGCTTCGGGCGACATCGAATCGCACCGGTCGATGAGCTGGGCGGCCAACGGATCGGTCGCCCTTGCTTGCGCCTTCTCCTCGTCGGTCATCGTCATCACGCGGAGCGTGAGGATCTCGTCGATCTCGGTCGAGTCGTACAGCGCCCCTTCACTCTGTTCGGCGATCTCGGGATGGTCGTACAAGATGATCGGCGAGATCAGCACCAGGTCACGTTCGCCGGGTCGCCCCGCGAGCACCGGGAAGCACCGGTGCTGCACGCAGCGCGACACCGCGGCCGCGGCGGAGTCGGGTGGTTCGAGCAGTGAAACGAACTCTCCGCCAATCACTTCGCCGATGACGTGGGTGCCGATCAAGGACGTGGCGATGGCCGTGCCCTTGTCGGCCGCGGGTGCCCCGGTGTTGCGCACCGATACGCTGACCCGGTTTAGGCCGTCGTCCCGCGCGACGGAGATGCTCAGTTCGCCGTGGATCGCCGCCCTGCTCCGGACGAGTCGGCCACCGTCCACGCGCTCGGTGTCCTCACCCGCGGCGACCGTGACCGGTACGGTCCGCGACGGGGCGAGGTCGGCGATTTCGAAGGGGCCGAAGGTCAGTTCGCACTCGACCGCTTCGTCCCAAGTGACCCACGACTGGAGCCCGCTGGTCAGTTCGTCGACCGGTTCGAACCGGCCATCGCCGACGTCGCGTTCGACGCGGCGGTGCTGCAGCTGCAGGAACCTCGTGACGAGGGTCAGCTCGCTGTCGCCGTCGATGAGGACCTGCGCCGAGAGCGCGTCGTCCTCGCCGATGCCCGCCGCGGCGGCGCCTGGCGGACCCACGACGCCGAACTGCCAACGTGATTGGTTCTTGCTTGACGTCGCGCGATACGGGTACAGCAGGTAGCCCTCGTAGAGCACCGCGTCGGCGATGGCGCGGGCGCGGTCCCAAGTGGCCGTCATCGGACCTCCTCCCGCTCGACGCGTGGGATGGGCAACCGGGGCGCCTCGGCTAACAACGTGGTGACGGCATCCTCGAAGTCGAGCATGCCGCGGGCCGACTTGTAGGCGGCCAACGCGGAGATCGTGTCGTGGCTGAGTCGCACCCAACCGGCGTTCGGGTAGTGCAGCCGGGTCAGCTGGTTCCACACCGCCACTGGCAGTTCGTGCTGGGCCTCGCATTCCCACGACACCTGATGGACGGAGAATCCGCGCTCGCCGGGCACGAAAACCGTTCCACTGAAGAGGAACAAGAGCGGGATGGCGCCGTCGCGTAGGGCGTGCAGATACTTCGACGCCGCCACTTCGAAGTCATAGGTGCACTCCAGCGGCAGTGAGATCTCGGTGGCGCCGGTGAAGCCCTGGACCATCGCGGTGCTGTGCTGCCACAGGAAGGTGCGTTGGGTGTTGACCCAGCGCTCCCGCGGCCCGAACAGGTCGACCAGGCCGCTGGCCTCTTCGTCGGAGTACGGCCTCCTCAGCGGCTCGATGCGGATCTGGCACCGCAGCGCGATGGCCCGGATCGGCACGTCGTCACTGCTCGCGATGCCGATGCGCGCGGTCAGACGAGGAGTGACCGAATAGGGTTCCGCGATCACGTCTGAGATGGTGAACGTCAGGTCGCTCACATCGAGGCCACCTTGCTCCGCGCCTTGATCCGGTCGAAGAACTCGTCGACGAATTCGCGTACTTCGTGACCACCATCGAACCCCCGCCACAACATTCGCAGTCTGCCCACGAACTCGTAGCAGGCGTCGATGGGCACCAGGTAGCACTCGGCCGCGGCATTGAGCTCTGGATCGGCGTGGTCGCGGTCCGGTACCCGCACCAGTAACGCTTCGACGTCGTCGGCCAGCATGCTCAGCCGGGTGTCGGCGCCGCTGATCGTGCTCCAGGCTTCGAGGTCCAACTCGGACTCGGTGGCGCCTGCCGGCCCCGGGTAGAAGGCGACGGTCTTGTCCATGTCGGAGTTGTGGAAGAAGAACGCCAGCCCGACGGGAATCTGCAGCGCCTCCCAGGCCCGCCGGTCCAACGTGAAGTCGGACAAGGTCAGGTAGCGGTCCGGGACGGCCCGGTAGCGCAGCTTCGCGTGGGTGTCGGAGAACAGCAGGTAGCAACCGCGGCAGGTGCACATCAGCTGGCGCGCTGCGACATTGACGACGTGCTGATGCTCGTCGGCGATCGGCTCGGCGCACATCTCGCAGCGCTCGCCGACCTGTTGCACGGGGCGTTTGTTGGCGCGAATCCGGGTCAGTACGTCGTATGGACTTCCGGGCTGGGGGTACCTCCCGCTTGCGGGGGAGAGCGGAGCGACTCGGGAATTGTCTGAACCGGGCATCACATCACCCCGGTGGCCTCGGCAAGCACCGCGACCGACAGCACGCCGTCGCGGCGCAGCAGGGGAATCGGGTCGAGATGCGTTGCGCCGTCAGTCGCATCGTCCACGCTTGCACCTGCATGGACGGCGTCGAAGTGCGCGCCGCAGCGCGGGCACCGCAGCACCGCTTGTACCCGTCCGCCCCCCCGGGTCGCTGCGCTCCTGCCCCCTGGAGCCGGGGCGCCCATCGGGCGGTGCAACTGCGCTCCTGCCATCGACTCGGCGCAGCGACCGCACCGATCGTGATACGCGAACAGGTCGTCTCCGACGCGGCAGGCCAGGATGGGCACGCCCGCGACCAGGAAGCCGCCCACCTCGCCAGGGCCGAGGTCCGCGATGTCGGGAGCCGGGTACCACCCGGCGGCCGAGGTGTCCTTGGGCCGGATGCGGCTCATCAGTGAATCGGCCGGGATGAGCGCCGCAGGTGCTGAATCCCGTTCTGCGGCAACTACTTCGATCGAGGTGATCTCGGGTGCCGCCGCCCGCACGGCGTCCTCGACGGCGAACTCGAGCGTGACCGCCGACGACGGGCAACTCTTGCAGCTGCCCGCGAACTGCAGCCGGACGACGTCGTCGACGACCTCCAGCAGCGTCACGTCGCCGCCGTGCGACCCCAGATACGGTCGGACGCCGTCCAGCGCGTCCTCGATCCTGCGTTCCACGCCGTGGGGGTGCAGTCCGTGCACCAGCATGAGGCTGGCGACGAGTTCGTCGGCGGCGAACTCACCGACCAGTTCGGGTGCCGAGCGGGCCGCGATCGCCACCATGCGCTCCAGTGCCGCCCCGTACAGGTCGGTCAGCTCACCGGCCAACTGTTCGGTGCGTTCGCGCACCACCGTTCCGCTGCCCGCGCTGGCGTCCAGCAGGATCTGAATGCGATCACCTGCCGAACGCCATCGCGCGTCGTCTTCGAGTGCCTCCGGGCTTTGGCGTCCTGACGAGGCCATGTATCACTCCCCAGTGACGGACTGCGTCGGTGAGTGCAGTTTCTCGAGCGTCTTGCCCTCGCCGAGGTACATGTGCACCCCGCAGGGCAGGCACGGGTCGAAGCTGCGGACCGTCCGCATGATGTCGATGCCCTTGAAGTTCTCCCGATCGTTCTCCTCGAAGATCGGTTGGCCCTGCACGGCGTCCTCGTACGGGCCCGGAGTCCCGTAGCTGTCGCGCGGGTTGGCGTTCCACGGAGTCGGTGGATACGGGTGGTAGTTCGCGATCTTCCCGTCCCGAATCACCATGTGGTGGCTGAGCACACCACGGACCGCCTCGGTGAAGCCGCACCCGATGGCCTCGTCCGGCACCGTGAACTTCTCCCACGTCTTGGTGCGCCCGGCCCGGATCTCGACCAGTGCTTGCTCGGCGAAGTGCAACGCGCACGCCGCGGCGTAGGCCTGGAAGTAGGTCCTGGCCCGGTTCCGCTCGATGGTGTTGCTACCGTGCTCGGGGATCTTCCACTCAAAGGAGACCGGGCCCTTGAGCGCCGTCTTGGGCAGGTTGATCTGCACGCTGTACCCCGTGGAGACGACGTATCCGTCTGCGTTGACGAGGCCGGCCAGCGCCGTGCTCCACAGCCGCGCCAGCGGTCCGCCGCCGGTGTCCAGCGCAAGATGGTCCTTGCCGTCGAACCAGCGCGGCGACATCACCCAGCTGTACTTGTCGTCCAAGTCGCGCTTCTGCGGCTTGGGGTTGGTGTGCTGATTCCACGGGTGACGCCGGTCGATCGGGTTGCCCAGCGGATCGTTCTTGACGAACATCTCCTGGTCGGTCCAGTCGTCGTAGTAGCTGCTGCCCAACAGGATTCGGATGCCGAGGTTGATGTCCACCAGCGAGTGGGTGACCAGCTTGCCGTCGACGACGACGCCCGGGGTCACGAACATCGCGTTACCCCAGCGCTCCATGTCCTTGTAGGCGAAGTTGCACACCTCGGGATCCTGGAACGAGCCCCAGCAGCCGAGCAGGGTGCGGCGCAGGCCGACCTTCTCGTAACCGGGTAGGGCCTCGTAGAAGAAGTCGAAGAGGTCGTCGTGCATCGGGACGACCTTCTTCATGAATTCGACGTAGCGCATCAGTCGGGTGATGTAGTCGGTCATCAGCTGAATGGTGGCGACGGTTCCGACGCCGCCCGGGTACAGCGTGGAGGGGTGAACGTGCCTGCCCTCCATCAGACAGAACATCTCGCGCGTCCAACGGCTGACCACCAGTGCCTCGCGGTAGAACTCGCCGGTGAACGGGTTCAGGGCGCGCATGATGTCGGCGATGGTGCGGTAGCCGTGGGCCTCCGAGTTAGGGGCCAGGGCGCCCTCGGCCTTGGCCAGCACGCTCGGATTGGTCTCCGACACCATCTTCTCGCAGTAGTCGACGCCGACCAGGTTCTCCTGAAAGATGTTGTGGTCGAACATGTATTCCGCAGCTTCGCCCAGGTTGACGATCCATTCGCCGAGGTTGGGCGGCTTGACCCCGTACGCCATGTTCTGCGTATAGCAGGAGCAGGTCGCGTGGTTGTCGCCGCAGATGCCGCAGATGCGGCTGGTAATGAAGTGTGCGTCGCGCGGATCCTTGCCCTTCATGAAGATCGAGTAGCCGCGGAAGATCGACGACGTGCTGTGGCACTCCACGACTTCGCGGTTCTCGAAGTCGATCTTGGTGTAGATGCCGAGGCTGCCGACGATCCGGGTGATCGGATCCCACGACATGTCGACGAGGGTGCTCGGGTCCTTCTTGGTGTGCTGGGGTCCGGGAACTGTGGTTGTCATTGAGTTTGCCTTTCTGTGCGTCGCGCAACTACCAGGTGCGCTTCGCTCCTGTGGTCAGTTCCTTGCCCGGATGCCGCCACTTCGGCTCTTTGTCCACGGTCTTTCCGGTGATCTGGCGCAGATTGCGAATCACCGATCCGTACAGCCCCGACGCGGTCGTCGAGATCTTGCCGCCAGGAGGCTCGTCCATGAACGGCATGAACTTGTCCGGGAAGCCCGGCATCGTGCACCCGATGCATATGCCGCCGACGTTCGGGCAGCCCCCGACACCGTTGATCCAGCCTCGCTTCGGCACGTTGCACTTGACGACCGGACCCCAGCAACCAAGTTTCACAATGCATTTCGGCGACCCGTACTCGGTCGCGAAATCGCCTTGCTCGTAGTAGCCGGCCCGGTCGCACCCCTCGTGCACCGTGTTGCCGAACAGCCATTGGGGTCGCAGCGCGTCGTCGAGCGGGATCATCGGCGCCTGACCGGTGGCCATGTACAGCAGATAGGTCAACGTCTCGGAGAGGTTGTCGCCCTGGATGGGGCAGCCGGGCACGCACACGATCGGAATGCTCGCCTTGCTCTTCCAGTCCCAGCCGAGGTAGTCCGGCACGCCCATCGCGCCGGTCGGGTTGCCTGCCATCGCGTGGATGCCGCCGTACGTCGCGCACGTCCCGACGGCGACGACCGCGGTGGCCTTCGGAGCGAGCCGGTCCAGCCACTCACTGGTGGTGATGGGCTGGTTGGTAGCCGGGTCGTTGCCGAATCCGCACCAGTACCCCTCCTTGTGCAAGTTCTCGTTGGGGATCGACCCCTCGACCACCAGCACGAACGGCTCCAACTCGCCGCGGTCGGCTTTGAAGAACCATTCGAGGAAGTCGTCCGCGCCGCCCGCCGGCCCGCACTCGAAGTCGATCAACGGCCAGTGCACCGCGATTTGAGGCAAACCGGGTAGTGCTCCGAGCGCGATCTCCTCGATGCTTGGTTGGGTGGCGCCGGTCAATGCCACGGAATCGCCGTCACAACTGAGTCCGGCGTTGATCCACAGAACGTGGATCAGGGTTTGTTCCGCTTTTGTGGCAGCTTCGGTAGGCATGCTTGCGGCTTTCCGGGATTTGGCTGCAATCCCTGCGGCGCAGGAGTCGCCCTTCGGCCCACTTGCGCGTCGCTGGTTCTCGGTTTACTCGCCGGAGATTGCCATGTCAACGGAACGACGTGACTTTCGCCATTACGTCTGAATCTTGACGCAACCGTCAATCCACTGGTACCAGAACTCGATGCCTTCGCCGGTCGTCGCGGACACCGGGAGCACCTTCGCACGCGGGTTGACCGACCTGGCGTATGCCGCACAGACGTCGATATCGAAGTCGACGTACGGCAGTAAGTCGACCTTGTTGATGAGGACCAGCTCGGCGGCGGCGAACATGTGCGGGTACTTGAGCGGCTTGTCGGCGCCTTCGGTGACGGAGATGACGACTACCATGGCGCGCTCACCTAGGTCGAAAAGCGCTGGACAGACTAGGTTCCCGACGTTCTCGATGAAGAGCAGCGAACCCGGTTCGGGGTCGAGGGCGTGGAGTGCGCGATGCACCATGTCTGCGTCGAGGTGGCATCCGGCACCAGTGTTGATCTGAACGGCGCGGCATCCGGTGGCCCGGATCCGCTCCGCGTCGAGCAGCGTCTCCTGGTCGCCCTCGATGACGGCGATGGGCCTCCGATCGTCGAGGTCGCGGATGGTGCGCTCCAGCAGTGTGGTTTTGCCGGCCCCCGGGGAGCTGGTGAGGTTGAAGGCCACGATGTCGCGTTGGGCGAGCCACTCGCGGTTCTGTTCGGCGAGCACGTCGTTCTTTGCTAGCACCCGTTGCTCGAGTGTGATGGTTTGGCGCTCGCCATCGTGAGGGTGGTGGTGACCGTCATCGTGGGAATGGTCGTGACCGTGGGTGTGGGTCTCGCCCGGGAGCGTGATGGTCGCACCGTCGTCACCGCAGCCGCATGTTGCACACATGGTCAACTCACTTCCATCGAAAGGATCTTGAGGTCCCGGCCGGCCAGCACCTCGACGTCGGCGCTGCCGCAGGGACACAACAGAATCGGGTCGGTCAACTCGAAGTGCGCGTCGCAGCTGCGGCACCGCGCCGTGCCCGGGCGAACGTCGATGTCGAGGCGTGCCCCCGCCGCGATGGTGCCCTCGGTGGCGAGGTCGAAGCAGAACGTCATGGCCTCGGGGACGACGGCGCACAGGGCACCGACTTCGAGTTTGACGCTCGACACGCGCCGTCCCGCGGCGTGCTCGCACACCGCTTCGACGACACTCTGCGTCAACGCCATCTCGTGCATGTCCGCCCCAGTCTGGGCCCCGATGACCCCACGATAGGTCGCGTCGCGGCGGAGGGGGAGTAGTCGCGGGGAATCGTCATACGGCGGGAGTGCCGGGATTCCGCGTCTTCCCCGATGCGCGGCGTGTCGACTTGAGTCGAACAGATGTTCGGCTACTGTGGGCGATGTTCGACGCCGAAGCGCTGGTCAGACCCACTTGTCAGTGGGAGCCCCTAGCGTCACCGCCAACTTGATCGAATACCCGATCAAACCGGACAGCTGGACACACAAGAGGGACGGAGACCCACCCATGACGCAAACACCCGACCGCGAGAAGGCCCTCGAACTGGCACTCGCCCAGATCGAGAAGAGTCACGGCAAGGGCTCGGTGATGCGACTCGGCGAGGAGGCTCGTCAGCCCATCGCCGTCATCCCCACCGGCTCGATCGCACTCGACGTGGCGCTGGGCATCGGCGGTCTGCCGCGTGGCCGCGTCGTCGAGATCTACGGCCCGGAGTCGTCCGGCAAGACCACCGTCGCCCTGCATGCGGTGGCCAATGCGCAGGCCGCAGGCGGCATCGCGGCGTTCATCGACGCCGAGCACGCCCTGGACCCGGACTACGCCAAGAAACTCGGCGTCGACACGGACTCGTTGCTGGTGTCCCAGCCCGACACCGGTGAGCAGGCGCTCGAGATCGCCGACATGCTGATTCGCTCCGGCGCGCTGGACATCCTGGTCATCGACTCGGTCGCCGCGCTGGTGCCGCGCGCCGAGATCGAAGGCGAGATGGGCGACAGCCACGTCGGCCTGCAAGCCCGGTTGATGAGCCAGGCGTTGCGGAAGATCACCGGTGCGCTGAGCAACTCGAATACCACCGCGATCTTCATCAACCAGTTGCGGGAAAAAATCGGTGTGATGTTCGGCTGCGGGTCCTATACCACCCGTGTGCAACTGGCCGATGGCACCACCGAGAAACTCGGCAAGATCGTCAATCAGAAAATGGACGTCGAGGTGCTGTCCTACGACCCAGTGACCGATCAGGTCGTACCCCGTAAGGTGGTGAGCTGGTTCAACAACGGTCCTGCCGAGCGGTTCCTCCAGTTCACCGTCGAGAAGTCCGGCGGCAACGGCAAGTCCCAGTTCGCCATGACGCCCAACCACCTCATCCGCACCCCGGCCGGGTGGACGGAGGCGGGCGACCTCCTAGCGGGCGACCGTGTGATGGCGGCTGAACCGCATCTGCTCAGCGAACAGCAGTTCCAGGTCGTACTCGGGTCGCTCATGGGAGACGGAAACCTCTCGCCCAACCGGCGCGATCGCAACGGTGTCCGGTTCCGGCTGGGGCACGGGGCAAAGCAGGTCGAGTACCTGGAATGGAAGACCGCGTTGATGGGCAACATCAAACACTCGATCCACGAGAACGCCAAAGGCGCAAGGTTTGTCGACTTCACCCCGTTGCCAGAGCTGGCTGAGGTGCAACGTGCGATGTATCTCGGCGACGGCAAGAAGTTCCTGTCGGAGGAGTATCTGAAGGCGCTCACGCCGTTGGCGCTGGCCGTTTGGTACATGGACGACGGCTGCTTCACCACGCGGTCGAAGGGACTGCAACAACGCACCGCCGGCGGCAGTGGTCGAATCGAGATTTGCGTGGAGGCGATGGGCGAAGGATCGCAGGTGCGTCTCCGTGACTACCTGCGAGACACTCACGGCCTGGATGTACGCCTGCGCCAATCGGGTTCGGCAGGTAAGGCGGTACTGGTGTTCTCCACTGGCGCGACGGCGAAGTTCCAGGAGTTGGTGGCGCCCCACATGGCGCCGTCGATGGAGTACAAGCTGCTGCCGCGGTTCCGGGGTCAGGGATCGGTGACGCCGCAGTTCGTCGAGCCCACCCAACGGCTTGTGCCGTCTCGAGTCCTCGACGTTCACGTCAAACCGCCCACTGGTTCGATGAACCGCTTCGACATCGAGATCGAGGGTTCGCACAACTACTTCGCTGACGGTGTCATGGTGCATAACTCACCCGAAACCACAACGGGCGGTAAGGCATTGAAGTTCTACGCCTCCATCCGCCTGGATGTGCGACGCATCGAGACGCTCAAGGACGGCACCGACGCGGTCGGCAACCGTACTCGTTGCAAGGTCGTCAAGAACAAGATGGCGCCGCCGTTCAAGCAGGCCGAGTTCGACATCCTCTACGGCAAGGGCATCTCCAAGGAGGGTTCGCTCATCGACATGGGCGTCGAGCACGGCTTCGTCCGCAAGTCCGGCTCCTGGTTCACCTACGAGGGTGAGCAGCTGGGGCAGGGCAAGGAGAACGCCCGCAACTTCATGATCGAGAACCCCGAGATCGCCAACGAGATCGAGAAGAAGATCAAGGAAAAGCTCGGCATCGGCGCCGTGCTGACCGAAGATGCCAGCAATGTCGAAGCCCTGCCCGCCCCAGTCGACTTCTGAGTCGCAGGAGGAGCAGGCGCGGGCATTGTGCCTACGCCTGCTCACCGTGCGGGCGCGGACGCGGGCCGAGCTAGCCGCACAGCTGGTCAAGCGCGGCTACCCCGACGACCTCAGCGAGCGCGTGCTTGATCGGCTCACCGACGTCGGGCTCGTCGACGACCGTGACTTCGCCGAGCAGTGGGTGCGGTCGCGTCACGTCAACGCCGGGAAGGGCAAGCGCGCCTTGGTCTCCGAGTTGCGCACCAAGGGTGTCGACGACGAGGTGATCACCGCCGCGCTCGCCGACGTCGACTCCGACGCCGAACGTGTGCGGGCCGAGCACCTCGTCGCCGACAAGCTCCGGCGGGAACGGCTCACCGACGACGACGAGCCCAAACTGGCCCGTCGGTTGGTCGCCATGCTGGCTCGAAGAGGCTACGGACAGTCCATGGCGTTCGACGTCGTCAAGGTCGCGCTG
>Ga0105248_10006963_pt1 | contig 12388 bp, 10 predicted proteins | sample KBSS34metaG_FD_81524 | JGI IMG/M metagenome (GOLD analysis project Ga0105248, IMG submission 81524) | Switchgrass rhizosphere microbial communities from Kellogg Biological Station, Michigan, USA - KBS S3-4 metaG | ecosystem: Host-associated > Plants > Roots > Rhizosphere > Soil | place... | reverse complement strand
GACCCGGACAGTCCCCAGATCAGGCAACCAACCGCCACCACCGCGATGGCTACATATACGATCTGCGACCAGTAGCGAGCCACAAACTGGTCCTCAGGTGTGTGAAGTGAAAAGGTCGCGCTTCCAAACAACTGGCTGGGTATGCTCGCAGCCGCAGGAGCCTCTGAAACCGGAGCGGCTGGCGAGACTACGGGAGTCGGCGCGTAAGCGGCCCTGGGAGTTGGCGCAGCAAGGGCGGGAGCAGCGGCTGCACTAAGAGTCGCCGCCGGTCTTGATGGCGGATAAGCCATCTTCGGGACCATCATCTCCCAGCGCACGGCGGAGCCGGTGGGCCGTGTGCCATCATCGCTCCCGGCCACATCGAGCGCCACAGGTGTTGGTGGCGGCGCCGGGACAATAGGTGCGAGCGTCAAGGAAGGGGCAGCTGCCAACGGCTTGAATGCGGCCACAGATTCAGCTTCTTGCGCAGAGCCGCTTATGTAGGTCCAAGTTACCGGAAAGCGAAACCACGCGAGATATTCAATCGGAGACTCAACGTAGGGCCGTGAAGACATCGCGCCCAGTCCCCACCGAGCTATAGCTGACTTGACATCGACCACGATATATTGGGCCCCAGTGGACTATCGACCTGCATATAGTAGCACAGTTGATTACCTGGACTCAATCAAAATGATTGGCTACTATCTAGGGCGTAGGCCAAATATTCCCGATGGCGTCAGACCGCAAAACTGAGCCCAAACTCGCCGAAGCGGCAGCCAAGACGACTGCCGTTCTGGAGACTCTGCGATCCCGTCTGAACCGGGAAGCCACACCGCAAGAGCCGACTGCGATGGGACCACCGGAAGTGCCCGACGAACTTGGCCGACAACTAGAGCAGTACTTCGCTGCTGAAACCGCGACGCCCTCGCCGGAGGAACGGCGGGCGCCCGCAACCGGATCCGGGGAGATCCGAATTCCCGATGAGATCCGCGCCCAGGTTATCGAGGGAGTGGTGGATAGAATTCTGCGTAGCTGGAGTGGGCCGGAGGGGGAGATTCCGGCGAGCATCAAGAGCGAAGTGATCGCCCGCCTGGTGGAACATGTTCTCGGCGAGCTGTTGAAGAAGGGCACGAATCCGCGCTGAACGATCTGGCTGAACGGTCGCGCCGGGCGGGGCTGGAGAATCACGCGGGTCCAGCTGCCGCCCCTATCAGGCATGGGCGAGCTGCGCTATCCGTTTCACGACAAGAGTGTCGTCACCAACTGCGGCCGGCTGTGTCTTTATCGCTAGAAGAAAACTTTGCAGCCCCTCAACACCCCTTCGGGCCAAAAGTGTTACCTATGTCTTAGGTACATTCTGTTACCCGTGTCTCCGGGCCGAACAATTGTTTTGTTGGTTGCGGGGGAAGGATTTGAACCTTCGACCTTTGGGTTATGAGCGGAGTATGCGCTAGTAACCAATAGATTCCACAGGCACGAGTGGCACTCAAAGTAAGCCTAAGAAACGGTTGGTAGCGGTTAATGGGGGCCTAAAAGGGGTCTGACGTTGCGCGGGAAGATGCCGAAGGATTTGCCGAAGGGGGCCTTTGGAAACTGGTATTTCTCGTCGATCATTTTGTGAGCGGAAGCGAGGCGTAGCTACTCGTTCGACCCTCTTAACTTTAAATCAGCCCCACCTAGGCCCGTCAGACTGTCCCCATCGCCTGTCCCTCCATCCAACAGATGTGCGGCTTTGCGTCTGAGATCCGACCGCTCTATTGAGTGGATCAGCTAGGTTTCTTGGTGAGCCACCGCCTTAGTTAAGAGGAGATATGCCTATTGATTCGGCGGCAGCCATATTCCCGGCGGTCGCTCGATTAAAGAATCGTCAACGGTCCAAGTTCCGATTCGATAATGCTCCGGCCCTTTGAAGCTACAAAGAATTCCGTATTTTGCGAGCGAATGTCGAGATGAAAAGAACCAATCAGCAACAATCTCGCTCTTTCGCGATAAGGATGGTAGTCGGGCAGGAACATCGGGAAGCGTTCCGTTCTCCTGGATTAGCTTTGTAAGGAGTTCGGCGGTAGAACCGGCCACCAGATCGGGAATAGACGCGCAATCTTCATCAAACCGATCCTCTTCGTCAATCGTCGTAGTACCCAAGCCCACTTCTCCCAGCGGGTGTGCAATGTACGCAGTTGTGAAGCTTTCGAGCAGTCGCTTGGTATCGAGGGTTTTGACAGGATTCGCGAAAATCTCGTCTTCATCGGAGATCCAATAGACATTCTGTCCGGGATATGTGAGTATCGCCATAAAGATGCTTAGGAAGTTCACGACTCGTAACATCTGCTCCAGCGATCTTTTCCCCCACTGCGACTGAAGTATCCCGCGCGATGTCATCGTGGGAATCATATCCTCACGTATACACATTTTCCCCACACGCTTCTCGACGGCGATGACGCAACAAAACCCCTTAAGATGATCCGCTGCTTCGAGAAACCACGGAAGAGCGTTTCGCTTGTGCGCATCGTTCAGACCCTTGAATCCCATTCGCCGAGAGTTCGGAAGAAACCGCTCACGCACCTCGCGTCGTTTCTCGTCCCACCTTCCAGCGGCGGATAAATCAACAAAAAGAAAACTTATCGTCTCGAACCGGCTATCGCGGGCTGAACCGCTACAGACGAATACACCATTAATGTGGGGCCCACAAGGTCCGGATACGCCAATGGGCGCAGCTTATCGACCAATACCTTCATCCATGGATAAGGGACGTTTTCAGCGAATTTCCAACGAGCCTCAGCCGAAAGCATCGTTAACCTCTGAAACAATTATGCAGCATAATGTAATCAGACCCTTATAAGCAGAGACCGAGGAGTAGGTGAGCGAGCATTCAAAGATCGAATGGACCGAAGCCACGTGGAACCCGGTCCGTGGCTGCACCAAAATCAGCCCTGGCTGCAAGCACTGTTACGCTGAGACGTTTGCCGAGCGCTTTCGCAACGTCCCAGGACATCCGTACGAGTACGGGTTTGACCCACGCATTATCCCGGCGAAGCTCATGGAGCCCTTCGCTTGGTCGGCGCCAAAGACCGTGTTCGTCAATAGCATGAGCGACCTCTTCCAAGATGCTGTGCCAGACGAATACATAATGGCGGTCGCCACTGTGATGCTTTATGCCAACTGGCACACTTACCAAGTACTCACAAAACGAGCCGACCGGCTAGAGCACCTCCTAAATACCAAGCTTGGTTTCGCTGCTGCCGCTCCACATATTTGGTGGGGCGTGAGCGTCGAGGACAAAAAGTACGGACTGCCGCGCGTGAAGCATCTCCGACGTGCACCCGCATCGATCCGGTTTCTGAGCATCGAACCACTGCTTGAGGACCTCGGAATACTCGACTTATCGAGAATTCACTGGGTTATTGTCGGCGGAGAAAGCGGTCACGGCGCGCGACCTATGAAACCCTCATGGGTGGAAGCAATCAAGGACCAATGCGACGCGCAAGGCATCCTTTTCTTCTTCAAGCAATGGGGTGGCATCCAAAAGGCCAAAACGGGACGGCACCTGCACGGGCGTACATACGATGCGATGCCAGCATGTGCCGCTGCACCGATCCTCCCCCGGCCTGAGCGACAAAAGCTCGAACGCGACCTCTCCCCACTCACGAGCGCTTGGCAGACGGTCCCGCTTATCCAACTGCACAGAACAGCCGCACCCTTAACTCGCTGAACCCACTTAGCGCCTTTTACCGAAAACCAAAATCGCGCACCAACGTTTTATGCTACGGTGAGGATTACCACCGCTTGTGAAACCGATTGACACTTCTTTCTTTGACGGCAAACGCCCGTGGTCACGCATTAAAGACCGCGTCCTCGGCACTTATCTCCCGCCCTATCTGCGCAAGATTCAACGATTGCAGCGCCCTATCGTCATCGTCGACTGCTTCGCGGGACGCGGTGCATTCAGCGACGGCTCGCCGGGATCACCCCTCATCATTTGCCAGCAAATCAAAAAGCACGCGCCCGAACGCGCAATCGCTTACTTCGTCAACAAGCGCCCAGCACACCATGCTTCACTGTCACGCACGCTCCGCGGCTTCATCGACACTGGCATCGCACACCCAATCCTCGGCCAGGGCGAGACTTTCCTCAGCGACCTAACCGCGCGGCTTCAGGACCAAACTGTGTTCGTCTACCTCGATCCATTCGGAATCAAAGGCTGCAACTTCAACGCAACCAAGTGCCTCCTCCAACGCAATGCCTCTACTAGTAGTGAGATTCTTATGACGCTTAGCATGCCCGTACTCCATCGGCTCGCAGCCAGGGAGGGTGGGCACGCAATCGTCGCACGATTTCACGCAGTACTCGACGCCGTCCTCGGAGAGGTCGCATGGCGTGACATCATGTACGACAGCAGCCTCAGCCCTGCGCAGAAGGAAGAAGGCGTCATCAAGGCATACTGCGAACAGTTGCGAAGGTACGTCAACTACGCATGCGCCTGCCCTGTTCGCGACCGGGATGACAGCCGCGTCAAGTACTACATCGTTTTTGCCTCGCGACACTCTCACGCACTCCTCCTCATGAACGACATCATGCTCAACGCCTATCAGGACCACACGTTCCCGCAAGTGCGCGAACGCATGCCCCTCTTCGAACAACTCCTGGATGATTGGCGCACGATGCGCGGTGCCGAGCAAGAGACACTAACGAACATTATTAGGAGCACGATCGGAGAAGTCGGGCAGATCAACCGCGCTGCGCTCTGGCAACGAATTGTCATCGAGCACTTCATGCAGTACCGCGAGGCAGAATTCAGGGAAGGCGTACAAGTTCTGGTCAATAACGGAGGCATCAGTCTAGAACAGCCCCAACGGGGTCGACGCCTCAACGACCAGTCAGTACTCTATCCCGCTCTCAAGAGAGTGCCCAGCAACGCGAGGCGCGAAACGCTGGCGCGGCTCTCATCCTAGGTGCATTTAAGACCCACGTTGCGGCGCATGGTTGCCCGTTTCGATCACCGGGGCGTGAGTGAGCGGGGAACCAGGGATGCGGGGAAACACGTTGCGCGATGAGAGTCTGCGGGAATTTCGCAACATTCCTGATATTCTAGGTTCTACTCTTTCCTTCACTAGAATATATGCCGCTCATTTCTCTGCGGGATAACCTCACTGGTGCGGTGGTGGATCTGCTCCGCAATGAGCGTATGGCTTGCGTTCATACTCAGGACGGTCTGGTAACGGTCATAAACGCACTCGCCCTTTACAGGGAGGAGGGTCGCGCACTTTTCCCCGAAGTATTCATTTTGGATAACCTGCCGCTTGCACTTTCAGCGTTACCGCATACTGAACACGTGATCATAGGCTCAGGCCCAAGGGACGCGGCTACAATGGCCAAAGGGCTAAAACAGTGTGCGCCACTTGCGCAAGGAGGCTGGGCCGTTTTCATACACCGCGAACCGGCTGGTTTCAGCTACGGGCTCATTCGATGCGGCGTACACAACTTGTCCTTACCGCTTTCAAATCTTCTCATCGAGAATGGAGATCCACAAATTCCGGCTCTAATGGCGAGGCAGCTTGCCGAAAATGTCGTCGAGGTGAGAGGCGTTGGCGGTGCTTCGCTGCTGGTCCATTTTGGCGCTAGTAGATCGACCCATGTTTCCCCCGCCGACGCATTGAAGGCTCTTGTCGCTTGCGTCGTGGTTAAGGTCGATAACAGTTTGAAGGAACAGACATCCGCTTTCTATGAAAGACTTTTTTCGCGGGCGCTTAAAGCTAGTCATGGGACTCTTGTGGCGGTGCAGCCCGCCAATAGGCGCGTGATCCCTCCGGCGCTGCGAGATGGAGTCATCCTGCGGGCGCCGATAAGGATAGTAGAGCCTGTATCTGAACTTCTTGAACACGAGGATTGCCTAGCGAATACAAGGCTGCAAGCCGCGGGTGCCCTGATACTGGGCATGTTATTGTCGGATGGCATCACCGTTTTTGGTTCCGATGGATCCGTGCGAGCTTACAACATATTCATCAAACACCCTCGTTCTCGGGGTCAACAGGCCCAGCCATCGGGCGGTGCACGCCGAAGAACATTTGACACCCTCTGCTCGATGATAGGTAAAGGCCTTGACTGTGTCTTTATGCAGTCACAGGATGGTGCCGTGGATTTTAAGTGAGGAATAATGGGCGATAGTGGTCTGACATTATGGACCGGCAACACGCCGGTTAGACTTCCAGCGAAGGCGCTGGCTAGGGACATTGTGCCTATCGCAAGACAGCTCACTGTTAGGGATCGTACACAGATTCTTTCGGCTTTCGAAAGCGGCCATTACGAGATGGTGGCAACTTTCGTTTGGAATAAGGCGCTCACCTCTCTAAAAGCACAATTGGGAAAGTTGGGCCCTGGTTTCATTTCGGAAATGCTTGACCGACCTGACATCGATCAAGGTTCCCCGATTGAGCAAAAATTGACCGATTACGAGGCTCTGCGGCTGGCCGAAGAATTGGGCGTGGTTAGGGGCACAGGAGCATTTCGACTGCGTCAAGCGTTTGAACGGATCACGCATTTTGGCTCACTTCAATCAGAGGAGGCCGAAGAAGAAGAGTTTGCAGCCGAAGAGGCAATTGGCGTTCTTCGCGCATGCGTTGAAAACGTCCTTGGCTTCGAGAGAATTGAAGCAGCTTTGGACTTTAAGAGATTCAGGGACTCGCTGGTGTCCCAGGTCCTGCTCGATAGTGATGAAAGCATTGAGAAGCTCAAGAGGTCGCCGTACTTTTTCCCTCGTGCGTGCATGCGAATTCTTTTATCATTGATTAAGGGATCCGCCGGAGCCCAGCTTGAGAATGCTCTTGCAAATGCGAACCTAATTGTGCCGGAAATATGGGCGATTCTGCTTCAGCCTGAACGCTATCAGGTTGGTCGTGCATACTCTGAACTTATAGCGAGCGGTCACAGTACTGCCGCGTCGGGCCTTAAGAAGTTACTTCTCAAAGTGCGGGGCTTCGACTTCGTGCCTGAAGACCTTCGCTCAACGTCCTTTGTTAAGGCCGCACATGATTTGATAGTTGCACATGAGGGCATGAACAATTTCTACAATGAGGCACCCCCCGCACGGGTTTTAGAACGAATGGGGAGCACGATTCCGATACCAGCCTTCCCGCTTTGTATGTCCGCCGCACTAAGCGTTAGGTTGGGGAACCGCTACGGTACCTGTTGGGATGCCCAAACACCTGTCAATGCGATTTTAAAGCGAGTCCCGCGTGATCGCTGGGTCTACTATCTGAATCAATGCTTGCCGACAGACGATCGGGTCCTCTACAAATTGCTGGAGGATAGTCCTGCCCGAAGATGGTCAGTCGTTGTCCAAGATTTCTCATTGGAGGGTTACGTTGGGGAGTTGGCAAAGAGGGAGATTAAACAACTGGTCACAGAATCGGAAAACCCTCTCCTACCAAAATTTCGCGTAGCTGCTGAGAGGCTGATTTCTAAGATCGGGTATAGCACCTCGTAGCCTTAATTTCGGCCTAACTAACCAAACGCCATCTTGAGAGGCTCTTAGCATCTCGGGGTCAGGTGATTAGAGTTAGACAGGCCCCCCAAGACGGTTACACCGAATACTGGGAATCCAAAGGTTAGATGGATGACCAAGCTTAAGCCAGCGCTGGAAAAGCCGGAGCTTTCATTGTTGGAGAAGCAAATACCTTACTCTCGGCGAACCTTGAGCGACTGGCGTGCGGGCGGAGCAGGCCGCATCGGAGGAATTGGGATCTAATTGGGCGGATGCTTCAGGAACTAGGGTTCGATGCATGATATCGTCGACGGTACGAACGTTCGTACAATTTAAACAGCCATTGTCGAAAAAAGAGCTATCTAATTGAGGCCAGACTTTATTTGGGATCGGAGACCTTGGCGATTGATCACTCGGCGACGACTGCTACCACTAATGTTTTTTCTGTTTTATATAGCATGGGCCATTTTTCCTCGGAGACCTCTGGCCGTTCCGCACCTTAAAGATGAGACCGCCGCAACCTCCCCTGAAATATGGGGTGAAGACAAGCAAGGTGCCCGGCGGGAGGGGCTCATACTGTGTCTTTCAGGCGGGGGCTACCGCGCGATGCTCTTTCATTTAGGAAGCCTGTGGCGTTTAAATGAAGCTGGACTATTACCGACATTTGATCGGGTTTCGAGCGTTTCCGGGGGCTCGATTGTCGCAGGTCTCTTGGCCTCGAAATGGCATGATCTTAGTTTTGACAGTGACGGCTTTGCATCGAATCTGGAAGAAGTCGTTGCTCGCCCCTTAAGGAGACTTGCAAGCCGGACTTCTGACCGATCAGCGATAATCTTCGGCCTTATAACGCACGAGGATGCTGCAAGCTACCTCGCTGACATGTATCGCACAGAAATCGTCGGTGATCGTTCCCTCGGATCTTTGCCTGAGCACCCTGATTTTCGAATCTATGCCACCAATCTTAACAACGGGCGGCCATGGCAGTTCGGCAAAACTTGGATGGGTGATTCCGAGTTGAAGGCAGAAAGCGACATGTTTCCGATCGCGGCAGCGATTGCAGCATCTAGCGCGTTTCCACCTTTTCTCTCACCGTTTGAGATAGACGTTCGCGACGGATCATTCTCTCGAAAAGTCATGCTGGCTGACGGAGGGGTGTACGACAATCTCGGCCTCACGCGTGCGCAAGGGTATCGTACCGTATTTGTCAGCGACGCGTCTGCAAGCGTTATCGATTCAAATGATCTGGGTCGTAGCTGGCTCTCCCAGCTGCCACGAGCAATTGACCTAATCTATCGTCAACCCGGACTTATGCGAATCGAAAACCTTGAAGAAATTCTCAAAGGTGGACAAGCGACTGGTGCATACTGGACCATTCGAGACAATCTTGACGAACGTTCCGTCCGTAGCGATCTTTGTTTTCCCAAAGACATCTCGGTCACGCTTGCTTCGATTCCGACGAGGCTATTGGCCCTGACAGATACTGAACAGGAGCGTTTAGTGGACTGGGGGTACGTGGTTACGGACGCAGCCTTGCGGTCATCCATCCAAAACAAACGGTCGTCTCCGGTGCGTTTTCCATACCCGCGCTCGGTACCCCCTTGCCGATAAAATGCAGTTCTCGCGGTACAGGATTACCAGTACTAGTGCTAGTTTCGCCGTCGGCACTCTATGTTAGACTTGCCTAATCGCCAAGTGTTTTGGAGGATGACCATATGTCAGCACCCGCTGTAGCGATGTTGAAACCCAAGAAAGCCACAATTATACTCAGCCCCAGGCTGAACCAGAATCTTCAGATCTTTTGCGCTGGTAGCGGTCGAACCAAAGATGACGTCATTCGAGCGGCGATCACCGAATACTTAGAGCGGCACCTCGACTTCGTCATCGCAACTCTCACCCGTTCGATTAGCAGCGATCGGAGTCCGAATTCCATGCAACTGGAACCGCTTATTGAGGCAGAGGATTACGCAGATTTCGTGACATCCTAGTCCATATTTGGACCTGCTGCTTTTGGATCTGCTGCTTGCAGCTCTTGATTGGGTGCGTCCGCGATGGAGCACTGGTTGACACTGGGGCGGCAATAGACTCACTCATTCCAATTGGCATTCCCGCAACTTGCCTGCCCGAAGGACCTTAGTTTTCACTAGTCGAACACTGCTTCCATCCTCACCGAAATTGCTCATTCCATGGGGTATGCCATTTGGGTACCTAGGGGTTTCGCCTCAATCCGGGCCCTTGCGCTCTAGCGTTTTCATTGGTAGACTCCATTAAACCGGCTGTGCAGTTTTGCAGGTCAACAGTTTACTGGGGGAGGTGGACTAGTGCGTGAAGTGGGCGGTGCAAAAAACTCTAATAGTACCTGGTACAGAGCGAAATGGATCGTCTTGGTCACCGGGCCCATTATTGCAGTAGCGGTTGTCGCTGTAGTGTCTTTCCATAAGCAAAAAAAGGAGTTAATACTCCCAGGGGGTGGTGATCCTACGCCGGTCACCTACACAGCCCGCCCAATCTCTTATCCAAATCTTTCCAAGGCTGGGGAGTTCATGGTATTTTCCAACCCGGAAGCTGGCAAGTGGGATATTTATCATCAGTTGACGGCGACGGGAGTCCCCGAAAACCTAACCGAGAAGATACCCGCCAATTGCAGTGAACCCGACTTGTCTCCCGACAATCAAGATATTGCCTTCGCTTGCGAATCAGAGAGCCCGAAATTCAATGGAATCTTTGTGATGGGTGTCGGCGGCGGAAACGTCACCCAAGAGGCTCCCTTCGGTCATAATCCGTCGTGGTCCCGTGACGGAAAGCACATTGTGTTTGCTACCTCTCACGCTCCTGATCGAATTCATCGATCCAAAGCTATCGCCAGCTCCCTCTATGACGTGGACATTGTCGGCCACAAGACCACGTTTTTGTACGCGGGTAACGCGATTCAGCCTCACTGGTCGCCAGATGGTGCAAGCATCGTCTTTTGTTCGATGCTAGCCACGGGCTCCAGCGTATGGGTTTTCGACATGCGAAATCGCCACGCGCATCCTTTAACGGATGATAAATCAATAAACTGGTTTCCAGCTTGGTCCCGGAATGGTGAGACTATCTATTTTCTATCGAATAGATCGGGGCGAATGACTGTTTGGAGAATTGCTGCAACTGGAGATATCATCATCCCCGCTCGGGAGGTCTCGGTCCCAGAAAGCCAGGACATAAATTGCTTCGCTATCACTTCGGACGGAAGAATGCTCTACGGGGCGGAGTTTGGGTCTTTAAACATTTACAAAACGGCGGGACTCGGCTCTCCCCGCGAGCGAGTCGTTGAAGCATCTGGTTTCCGAAGTCCCACAGTATCTCCCGACGGCCTAACACTCGTGGCAGTTTCGGCTATGTCGACATCCGAGAATCTTTTTCTTTTCGATGGCAGCGGTGGGCCTGGCGAACCTTTGACTCACTTCAAAGTCGGTACCCACGTCGGAACGCCGCGGTGGTCACCCACTCAGGAATATATTACGTTCTATTCGGACGCGGATGGGCCGCTTCGGATTTGGCTATTAAAGCTAAGTGATCGTAGCCTAAAAAGTGTTAACGGACTTCCTGATGGAAGTTTATATCCAGTCTTGTCTCCCGACATGACACGTATTGCAATTACTAGGCCGGGTGAGAGTTCCAGTATTGCGGTAGTGGATGCACAGGGTATGTCGGCGCGGATCGAGAGGGGGTTGCCATCCCTTCCTAATGGACTGACCTTTACGGCTTGGTCTTGGTCAAAAAATTCATCGAAGCTGCTTGGCTTTGCCCAATCGCGCAACGGTACACCCAAGGGCATCTATATCTACGATATTCTTCTAAACCATTACGAAATGCTGACAACCACGGGAGTATATCCGATTCTGCGCGACGACCAAAACACCGTCGTTTTTCAGGATGCCGGACAGCTTTACGAAACTAATGTCCAAACCGGAGTTCGCCGCGTGATCCTTTCAATGGCGCCCGATAGGATTGCAGGAGGATTCGATTTGTCAAAAACGGGTGGCCTTTACATTAACGTCTTTCACAGTGCGGTTCTTCTGTTCCTGGGCGAGCAACTTGCGCCGGATCTAGTATCGCAGACCAATTTAGCGCCTATTCAGTAGTTCCGAGCCGGGCATGTAGTAAATGGCGTAGTCCGACTACGACGTAGATGCAAGTCCTTGCTTGGATGCCATCTTCAAGCGCAGTTGCGCAACTTAGGGGGTGCAGTTCCAAACCCGCTATCTCCTACCGCCCTTTCAATTAACACCCCTAGCACAGCGCCTTTAGACTGCACAAAATGAGAGCTACAATCCCAACTTCCCACCGCTATTCTCCCTGAACAAGCTCCCATCCCGGATGTAACGTCGTACCATCTGGACCGAGCGATGCCCCGTCTGGTTCATGATGGATCGCTCTGAAGCTCCAGCCGCTGCAGCACTCGTGGCGTGTCCCGCCCTGAGAGAATGCCCCGCATACCTGGCGGCATCCAACCCTGCCCGTTCTGCCAACTTCTTAACGATTCGCGCAACGTCGGCGGGTGAAAGCCCGGAGGTCTGCATCCGGCCGTGGCGATTGATCGAACGGAACAACGGACCGCTAGATAGTACGGCCTGTTCCAACCAAGTCTGAAGCACGCGGACTGGGCATGTCTCTGGATTGGACCCGTAGGGGATGCCTATCTTACGGCCCTGGCAGTCTTGATCGGTCTTGGAACGTCGCAACATCACCGTGAGGCCATCCTTGCCGAATCCGCAGTCCTTCACGTCGAGGCCCACCAGTTCCGACCTTCTGAACGCACCCGCAAACCCGAGCAGGATCAAGGCCCGATCTCTAAGGCCAATCAGGCCCGCATCCGTGGTTTCCAGCATTGCCCTGATGTCATCCGTGAGGGCGGCTGTCTTCTGAGCAGTGGCAGTCCCGATCGTCCGCTTG
>Ga0105248_10006961_pt1 | contig 12388 bp, 8 predicted proteins | sample KBSS34metaG_FD_81524 | JGI IMG/M metagenome (GOLD analysis project Ga0105248, IMG submission 81524) | Switchgrass rhizosphere microbial communities from Kellogg Biological Station, Michigan, USA - KBS S3-4 metaG | ecosystem: Host-associated > Plants > Roots > Rhizosphere > Soil | place... | reverse complement strand
GCATGGCTGGGCGGACTGCTCTGGCTCGTCGTGCTCGATCGTTCCGACGCGCCTGCCGCCATCGGCGAGGCGCAGCGCGTATCGTCGCTCGCGCTCGTCGCCGTGATCGTCGTGACCTTCACGGGTGTCGTTCAAACAAAGCTCTTTCTCCCGATGTGGGAAGATCTCGTCCGTTCGTCGTACGAACTGATCGTGCTGGCCAAGGTCGCCGGCGTCGAAGTCCTCATGCTGTTCGGCGCGTATCATCGCTACCGTGTTCTGCCGCGGCTGACCGACGCCGCTGTCGCGGAGGGCTTTCCCGTCTCGCTGCGTCGCGAGATCGCCGTGATGTCGCTCCTCATCCTGCTCGGCGGGCTGCTCGCGCATCTCTCGCCGCCGACACACTGACGTCCTTCCGCTCCTCTCCCTCTCTCCTCATGCCGACCACGCCACCGTCCTCTCTCTTCCTCGGCGCGATTGCCCGCCGCGCGCTCGCGGGGGTATCGCTCGCCGTCGCGTGCATCGCGCTGCAGGCTGTGCCCGCGCTCGCACACGTCACGGTGTGGCCGCGCACCGCGGCGCCGGGTGGCTTCGAGCGCTACGTGGTCCGCGTCCCGAACGAGAAGAACACCGCCACCACGCGCGTCGAGATCCACTTTCCCGCCGAAGTGCGCATCTCCTCGTTCCTCGAGGTGCCGGGCTGGAATCTCCAGGTCCTGACTGATTCGGCGGGGAAGATCACCGGTGCGGTCTGGACGGGTACGCTGCCGCCAAAGCGGTTCATCGAATTTCCCTTCATCGGGGTGAACCCGAAGGAGGGGACGACGCGCCTCGTGTGGCCCGCCTTCCAGACCTACGCCGATGGCGAGGTCGTCCAGTGGACCGGGCCTACCGGATCCAAGCGGCCGGCCTCCGCAACCGAGCTGACGACGCGGTCGGGGGGCGGCTCGCCCGCGGCGCTGTGGATCGCGATCGCCGCGCTCGGGATTGCCCTCGCCGGCCTCGGACTGGCCCTGCGCCGCCCCGAGCCGGCACACGTCTGACCAGACACGCTGACGCCCAGAGCGACTGTGTGGTCCGGACTGTAGCTTCTGGTCATGCGACTGCTCGTCCCCCACGGGCTCCTCGCGCCCGCCGCATTGCTCGCTGCCTCGGCGCTCCATGCGCAGGTGCCAGCGCGTGACACCGCACGCACCGTCACGCGCGACAGCGTGCGTTCCGCTCGCCCCGCAACGTTGGAAGGGGTCCGGGTCACCGCGACGCGCGAGGGCCCGCGCGCGCCGATCGAGCTGCCCTACGCCGTCACCCTGACGCGCCCCGACTCCCTTGCCGCGGTGCGGCGGCAGGGGGTCGACGAGCTGCTCTTCGCCGTGCCGGGTGTCGCGCTCGCGAACCGGCAGAACCCGGCACAGGATCCGCGCGTGAGCATTCGCGGCTTCGGTGCGCGCTCCGCGTTCGGCGTGCGAGGCGTGCGTGTGCTGCAGGACGGCGTGCCCCTCACTCTGCCCGACGGACAGACGCCCGTGGACGTCGTCGACGTCGAAGGCGCCGAGCGTGTCGAGGTCGTGCGCGGCAGTGCGTCGTCGCTGTATGGCAATGCGGCGGGCGGCGTGATCGACGTCCGCAGTGCGTCGCCATCGGAGCTGCCCGTCGCGCCATTCGCGCGCGTGCTCGGTGGCGGCTCCGTACCGACCACGACGGCCGCCGGCGCCGGCGGAACGCTCGGCTCATTCGGCTACACGTCGTCGATCACGCGCATCGTCGGCCACGGGTATCGGGACTACTCCGACCAGCGCGCGACACGCGGCGCGCTGCGTCTGCTGCGTCCGCACGTCGAGGGCAGCGCGTGGCCGAGCCTCACCCTCGCGGCGCGGCTCTCCGACGTGGACCGCGCGCAGAGCCCGGGGGCGATCACGCGCGCGCAGATGGACACCAACCCCCGCTCGGCCGATCCGCTCTCCGTGCGCAAGCAGGCGGGGAAGACGGTGAGTCAGGGCGATCTCGCGCTGACCGTGACGCAGCCGCTGGGCGAGCGCGCGTCGCTCGACGCGACGGTCTACGGAAGCGTGCGCAGGCTCGACAACCCGCTGACCTTCAACGTCGTGCACGTCGGCCGCTCGAGCGGTGGAGTGACGACGCGACTGAGCAGCACGGGCTCACTGGGCTCGCATGCCGTGCGCCTCGCTGCGGGGGGCGACCTCCAGTGGCAGAACGACGACCGGCAGGAATACGAGGCGTGCATCGACATCGCCACGCCGACCGCGGCATGTCCCACGGCGAAGACGCAGCGCGGCAATCTGCGGAAGAACCAGCGCGAGCTGGTGTCGAGCGTCGGCCCGTTCGTGCGCGGCGAGCTCGCACTGGCGCCGTCGCTGCTCGCCTCGGCCGGCGTGCGCGCCGACGCGATCCGCTTCCGTGTGCGCGACCGGTTGATCACCGCCACCAACCCCGACGACTCGGGAGACCGCACCCTCCACGCGGTGAGTCCTGCATTCGGGCTCGTGTGGCGCACGGCGCCGCTCGCGTCGCTCTACGCCACCGTGTCCTCGAGCTTCGAGACGCCGACGACGACCGAGCTGGGTAACAAGCCCGACGGCTCGGCGGGGATCAATCCGGAGCTGAAGCCGCAGCGCGCGCTGTCGGTGGAGATGGGCGCCAAGGGGCTGCTGCCCGGCGGCGCCGTGCGGTGGGAGCTTGCCGCCTTCCAGACCGGCGCGCGAGACGAGCTCGTGCCGTACGACATCCCGGGTGGCGCGGGACGCCGCTACTACCGCAACGCGGGCCGCACGACGCGGCGCGGCGCCGAGGCGGGGGCGGAGGCCGAGGCCGGTCCGCTCACGGTGCACGCCGCGTACAGCTTCTCCCGTTTCCGCTACGTGGACTACCTCGTCGGTACTACGTCGTACGCGGGCAAGCGCATCCCCGGGGTGCCGGAGAGCGCGCTCGCCGCGGGTGCGTCGTACAGGGTTTCCGGGTTCACCCTCTCGGGCACGGCCGACGTCGCCACGGCGGTGTTCGTGGACGACGCGAACAGCGCCCAGGCCGATGGGAGAACGATCTTCGGGGTGGCGGTGTCGAACAACGTAGGGGTGGGCGGGGTACGCCTCTCCCCGCTCGTCGCTCTGCAGAACTTGACCGGTGTGCGGAGCGCGGGGTCCGTAAGTGTGAACGCTACCGGGGGCAAGTTCTTCGAGCCTGCTCCGGGACGAACGCTTCTCGTACGAATGGCGCTGTCGCGCGATCTGGGAGCGACTCCCTAGCTCGCGCGGCTGTTCGACGCTCGGCGCCAGACAATTCGGTTTTGCGACGGTCGACCCCCCACAGGTTGGACTCGTTCCATGCGCCGTTCAGTCGTTTCGCTGAGTTGCGTCTTCCTCGGTCTCCTCGCCTGCCACCAGCAGCGGCGTGACCCATTCGCCGGCGTTGGCCCCCTCGCGGGCGCCGACGCGATCGTCGAAGGCCGCGCCGCCGCTTCGGCGACCGACACGGTCGACGCGAAGTTGAGCATCCGCCTGCTGCGCGCGCGCTGGGCGCTGCGGAACGAGCACGATGAAGGGCGCGACTTCTGGAGCGACGTCGCGCTGCTCGACACCCAGAACGCCGAACGCGCGGCGAAGACGATGGACGAGCGCACCTTCGCGGTTGCGCTTCGCACCCTGATGGATGGCCAGCCGGGTGCGGCCGCCGTGGCGTTCGGGCTGCTCCACGCCGCCGCCACCGACTCGCTCGTGCGGGCCCGCGCGCGCATCGGGCTCACGATGGCGCTCTCGTACGACTCCGACTGGCAGGCGATGGCGCGGCTGCGCGCCACGCCCAACGACGCCGACTCGATCCCGGGATCCCTTGCCGTCGCCGCCGGCGTCGAACGGTGGGCGCACGCGTTGAGCCAGATCCCCACACCGGTGTTCGACATCCCCGACCAGCCCGTCGTGCTGCCGATGCGTCGCAGCTTTCTCGGCACACCGGTCGTGACGATCAAGATCAACGGCAAGCCGCACGAGTTCTGGCTCGACACCGGTGCGAGCATGACGCTGCTCTCGACCGACGTCGCGATCGCCGCGGGCGCCAAGCTCGCCGCGGACGACACGCTCGCTCTCGGCGTCGTGGGCGGCCACATCGAGGCGCGCGCGATCTACATCGACTCGATGGCGATCGGTCCCGTGACGGTGCGCGGCCTCGGCGCCGCGCTCGTGAGCCCGGAGGCGCTCCGCTTCGACCAGAAGCTCGTCAACGGACTTCGCACCTCCGTCCCGATCGACGGAATGATCGGTACCGACGTGCTGCGGCATCTCGACGTCGTCATGGACGCGAAGGCGGGGACAATCACGCTGCGGCGCCCGTACCGTGTCGCCGGCAAGCGCCGGAATCTGTTCTGGGTCGGCTATCCCGTCGTGCGGCTGGTCACTCCCGACGGCCGCGCCGTGCTGTTCGGGCTCGACACCGGCGCCGAGGGGACGTACGTGACGAACACGATGCTCAAGAAGGCGCCGCGCACACCGGTGGCGATGCGCCGCATGTCCCTCGTCGGCCTTGGCCCAGCCGACACCAGGCGGACGGCGAAGTCCACCTGGATCGCTCGGCAGGTTCCGCTGAGCGACGGGAATTATGCCATCATGCTGAACAATGTTCCGATCATGCCGCCGCAGCGGTGGACGTTCGTGGACTTCGACGGCGTGATCGGCAGCGACATCGCCCTCGCGACGCGCATGCACCTCGACTTCACCAACGGCGTGTTCGACATCCGCGCGAGCGACGCGCCGGATGTGTATTACGACGGGGCGCCGGATGTGAAGGTGGTTTACTGAGGGGATGCGGTGATGAGGGGATGGGGGGATGCGGAAATACGTACGGCCTCGGGAAGCTCTTGCCTCCCGAGGCCGTTTCGCATCGCCGCATCCCCGCATCCCCTCATTTCCGCGGCAACACCTCCGGCATCTCCGCCACCACATACGCATACACGGCCATCGTCGCGACGCAACGGGCGACGTCGGCGGGGTCGAGCTTGTCGGGGGTGTCGGCGTTGGTGTGGTGGAACCAGAAGTACCGCGTGTCGTCGACGTGCAGGCCGGCGACCGGGACGCCGGCGTTCATCAGCGGCTCGACGTCGGCTTCGCTCTCACCGTGCGTCACCGAGTCCGCACCGATGCGGGCCAGCAGTGGCGCGATGCGCTTGAGCATCGCGAACGCCGAGTCGGAGGCGGCGACGGCGATGCCGTACGGGCGGAAGACGCCGTTGTCCGATTCGAGCGCGAAGACGTGCTTGTCGATGTCCGTGGCGTGCGCGTCGCGATAGGCGAGGCCGCCGCGGCCGCTGCTCTCCTCGTCGGTCCACCCGACGACGCGGATCGTACGCCGCGGGCGAAGTCCCAACTGCTTCATGAGCCGCAGCGCTTCCCACGCCGCGACCACGCCTCCCGCGTCGTCCATCGCGCCCTGCCCGACGTCCCACGAGTCGATGTGCCCGCCGATCACCACCACCTCGTCGGGCTTCTCACGCCCGCGCAGCTCGGCCACGACGTTGCGCGACGGAGCGAGAGGAAGGGTGCGCGCATTCATGACGAGCTTCACCGTGATGGGCTGCCCGCGATCCTGCATGCGGTGCAGCAGCTCCGCGTCCTCGACGGCGATCGCCGCGGCGGGGATGCGTCGCACGGTCTCCGTCGAGCTCGAGGTGCCGCGGCCGCGGCTCAACCTGTTCTCGTAGCTCAGCGTGCCCGTATGCGGCGAGTTGATCGAGTATGATGCGACCGAGCGAAGCAGCATCGCGACGGCACCCTGCTTCGACGCCGCATTCGCTCCCGTCGACCGATAGACGCGCGTCGCCTCGTACTGCGTGAAGGGCACGTCGAACAGCACGATCTTTCCCTTCACCGCGTCGCCGCGGCGCGCGAGATCCTCGAAGCTCGTGACGACGACCACGGGCGCGGTGATCCCTCCCGGCGGCGTCCCGACGCTCAGGCCGAGGCCGAGCATGGAGAGCGGCTTCCGGCGCGGCGTGATCAGCTCCGCCGACTCGGTGCCGCGCACCCAGTGATTGACCATCGCCGGCTCGCCGCGAACGTTCTCGAGACCGTCGGTGCGCATGCGCGCGAGCGTCCAGTCGATCGCGTGCTCGAGCGCCTCGGAGCCGGCGATCCGGGAGCCGAAGGTGTCGGTGAGCTCGGCGATCCGGTGCCACGCCGCGCTGTCCTTCGTCGCCGCGTCGATCAGGCGGTCGGTCGCGGCGCGGTAGCTGTCGGGCGACTGTGCTGCGACCGTGGATGCGAACGACGTGAGGAGCGCTGCGGTGCCCAGCACCGTGGCGAAGGTCGAGCGATGTGACATCGGAGGAGTCGGACTAAGGGAGGAGAGCGTCGTGCATGGAAGCTAGCGACAGGCCTCTATGAGAAAGGGGTCAGACACCTTCGGTATCTGACCCCATGTTCTGCCCCATTCCCGCATTCCCCCGTCCCTCATTCCCCCTCAGTGCAGTACCATCGCGCGCGCCTGGGTGAATCCTGCCAGCGCCGCCTTCACCTCGCCGTCCCGCCGCGCGTACACGCGATACGCGCCCTCCGTCCCCCAGCGCGCATAGGCGATGTTGGTGAGCAGGAGCTCCTTCAGCAGTGCGTCGCCGTCGGCGGGAACGTCCACGCCCTGCTTCGAGGCGTAGGCCCGGAAGTCGGCGAGAACCGCGGCGGGCAGCTCGCGCGCGCTGAAGGCGTCGGCGTCGGTGAGCGTGGCCGCGTGTGCGTCGACGTAGCCGCCACTCCACGACATCAGCAGCTGCTGCTCCTCGAGGCGACTCGCCCAGCGTGGCCGCGCCGGGGCATCAGGCAGCGAAAGGTCGGGAAAGATCCCGCCACCGCCGTACACGGTACGACCGCCGTCGGTCCGACAGCCCGGTCGCCCCGCCGTGTCGCGCTCCGCTTTCGCGAGCCGATAGTACTCGCGCCGCGTGATCGATCGATACTGACGCTGCACGATACGTCCGCATGGCGTGCGCACGTGCCCGACGACCAGCCAGAGCACCGAGCCGTCCGACATCGGAAAGCCGCGCATGAGGAGCGACTTGCCGAAGGTGGGATGGCCGGCGATCAGCGCGCGGTCGTGATCCTGCAGAGCTCCCGCGACGAGCTCGGACGCACTCGCCGTTCCGGCGTTCACCATCACGACGATCGGATAGCGCCGCTCCGACCTGAAGAAGGAGCGCTTCACGCGCCCCGTGTCGGTGATCTCGGGCTTGCGCCCTTCCGACGTGTACACGATCGCGCCGCGCGGCAGGAACTCACCCGCCACGTGGGCCGCCTCCGCCACGCTCCCGCCTCCGTTGTCGCGCAGGTCGAGCAGCAGCTGCTCCATCCCGTCCTTCTCCAAGCGCTCGAGGGCCGAGTGGAGATCGTCGGCGACGCGCTCTCCGACGAAGGTCGTCACGCGCACGTAGCCCGTGGTCGGGTTGAGCATGATCGACACGGGGACGGCGGTCTCCTCTTCCGCCCGCTCCCGCTGCACGACGCGATCGAGCCGCACGAAAGAGCCATCGTCGCGCCGGCGCTCGAGCGTCAGGCGAACCGTCGTCTTCTTCGGGCCCGCCAGCTCGACGTCCAGCTCCGCCGAGCTGTGTGACACGAACGATCCGCCGTCGACGGCGACGAGCTCGTCTCCCGGGAGGATGTCGAGCCGCCGCGCCGCCGTACCCGCGGCGACGCTCACCACGACCGGCGTGCCGCCGACGAAGGAGAAGTCGATCGGCACGGGATACAGCTTCCCCTTCTCGTACGCCTCCGACTTCGCCGCATCGAGCCGCACCGCCGGCACGACGTACGAATGCGGATCGGCGGCGTGCACCATCGCTTCGACCGCGGCGAGGAAGAGCTCGTGCGCCTCGATCGAGTCCGGATGGTTCACGCGGATCTGGTTCAGCACCTGCCCGAACAGCTGCAGGTCCTCGTACGTCGTGCGCTTGCGCACCGGCGAATCGGCGCCCTGCGCCGGCAGCGACGTCGCCGCGACGCCGATCAGCAGCGCGACGCGCGCGATGAGCGCTGCTCGTCTCATTGCGTCTTCGGCGCGTTCAGGAAGGCCTTCAGGTCCTCGACGCGCTCCGACGCGAACGTACGCTGCGGGTCGTGCTGGCTGGCGAGGGCGAGGAACCGCTCATATGCGGCGACGGCCTCGGGTCCCTTCTCGAGCGTCTCGTACTGTGCGCCGAGCACGAGGTTCGGGAGCGCGTAGTACGGCTCGAGCTCCGTTGCCTTCTTCAACTCGGTCACCGCTTCCGCGGTGTGCTTCGCCTTGCCGAGGACCCAGCCGTTCAGGTAGTGGACGTACGCGTCGTCGGTCGCGATGTCGGACGCGAGCGCGAGCTCGCTCATCGCGGCGGTCGTGTCGCCCTCGGTCAGCGCGAGGAGCCCGAGGCGCATGTGCGCCGGGTAGTACGACAGGTCCTCCTGCAGGGCGCGTCCATACGCATCGCGGGCCTTCTTCGCGTCGCCCGCTCCCTCGAGCAACGTGGCGATGCTGTACTCGGCGAGCGCCTTGGAGTTGTAGACGACGACGAGCTTCTTGTCGTCCTTCTGTCGCAGCTCGCCGAGCGCCAGCTGGAACTCGGCGACCGAGGACTCGACCTCGTTGCGCATCCCGAGGATGCGCGCGCGCTCGATGTGCAGGCCCGCCGTCTCGCGCGACTGTTCGATCGCGCGCCCATACAGCTCGAGCGCGCGCGGAAAGTTGCCATTGCTGTACGCGTACCAGGCCTGGGTCGCCGGCGGTGCCCGCATGATCGCGGTGTTGATCTCGTACGCGTATTCGGCCTGCGCCTGGCGGTCTCCGTCGGTGAGCCAGGTAATGAACAGCTGCCGATCGAGCCGGCGATACAGGAAGGGATTCAACATCAGGGCGTGCGCATAGAGCGAGTCCAGGGCGCTCAGCTCCTTGCCCCTCGAGCGGTAGTTGTCCGCCATGTACGCATTGAGCAGGGTGCGCTTCTGCATGAGCAGCGCGGCCCGGCGTCCATAGAGCGGATCGCCCCACCCCGGATTGATGCGCGCCGCCCAGTAGAAGGCGTCGGCCGCGTAATCGGGATCATTGTTGATTCGCTGGAGCCCGGCGTCGTAGTACGCCTGGGCGTCGTTGGTGTCGGTGACGTCGCGCAGCTTGGGGCGCGGGACCGGCTTGCCGCCGCGCTGTGCGGAGAGGGGGGTAACGACGAGGAATACAGCCGACGCGAGCGCGAAGACCGAGCGGAGGAGGGGGCGGCGCATTGGCGGGGCGTTTCGGGGAGGGCGGGACGCTCGCGTCGTCGCGAGCGACTGCTGGGGCGCGAAGCGCGCGAGCCAGCGAGCCGAACCGATTTAGCGCGAAATGCTCAGCCCGTCAATGCTCGAAAACCTTACAGAGGTACCGGGGCGCCCCACTGCGGGCGCCCCCACTCCGGGCGCCCCGGCATCACGCTGTCGAGTGTCCCTCGTTCGGCGTCCCGCGGCCGCGCACCTGCACGCGCTCCGGCACCCGGAGCCGCGGATCGTTCCGATAGACGCCGAACGTGTCCTCGCTCCACACCTCATCGGGCGACACGCCGGCGCGCAGCGCGAGCTCGAGCCAGCGCACCGCCTGACGGTCGTCGCCCATGCGCGCGTACGCGCGCGCCACGCTCGTCGTCCCCTCGCGCGCGAGCCGCGCGTCGAGCTGGATGGCGCGCTGATACGCGGCCACCGCCTCGCGGTGACGCGCCGCGCACGACAGCGCGTCACCCAATGCCAGCCAGTGTGCGGCCACGCGATCGTCGGCGAGCAGCGCGTCGCGCCAGAGATCCGCCGCGTCGTTCCACTCTCCGCGCTGCGACGCGAGTCGCGCGCGCTGCACCGTGCTCGCGTATGCCGTGTCGATCGCCTGGGTCAGCGCGACCTCGCGCGTGTCGCCGCAGGGCGGACAGTGCCGGGTCGGCCGCATCGCGACCGCCGACGACGGCAGCGCGCACGCGAGCATCAGCGTGCGCGCGACGACGAGGGCTCTCACGGGAAGGGCCTCGGGCGCGGCCACGGCCACGGCCACGGATTGAACGCGTTGTTCCCGGCGAGACCACGGACCGCGATCTCGCGCACCTTGGGATCGCTCGACGAGAGTAGCTCGGTGAACACCGCCTCCGATCGTCCACCCGACTTCGAGAGCGCGCGCACGAGTGCGCGGCGCACCTCGCTGCTCTGCTCCACCTTGAGCGCATCCCGGATGGCCGGCACCGCGTTCGCGTCGCCGATCTGGCCAAGCGCCCACGCTGCCTTGCGACGCGTATCCTCGCTCTCGTCCTTCAGCAGCTTCACGAGGCCCGCCGACGCACGGCCGCCATTGTCGTCCTCGCGGAGCTGACCGATGGCCCACGCCGCCGTACCGCGCACGCGAGTGCTCTTGTCGTTGAGCGCGGCCGCGTCGAGCGCGGCAACGGCGTTGCGATCCTCGATCTGCGCGAGCGCCCAGGCCGAGGTCTCGCGCACGGCATCGTCGCTGTCCTGACGCAGCGCACGCTGCAGCGCGGCCGATCCTTCCTTCTGCTCGATGGCGCCGAGTGCCCACGCGGTCATCTCGCGCACGCGCGGGTCGTTGTCGCGGCCAAGCTGTGCGGCGAGCGCCGCCGCCGCTTCACGCGACTCGAGATGACCGAGCGCCCACGCGGCGACGCGCCGCACCGACGCAGCCTCGTCCTGCTGGAGCACGCGGAGCAGCGAGGCCACCGCGCTCGTCGACTCGAGACGCCCGACCGCCGCCACGGCGGCTTCGCGCACGACCGGCGACTGATCCTGGAACAGCCCCTCGAGCGGACGCAGCGCGCGGCCGTTCTCGATCCGTCCGAGTGCCCACGCAGAATTGGCCCGCACGTCCACCACCGCGTCGCGCAGCTTGCTCACCAGCGGATCGACGGCCTGCGGCGGCTCGGAGAGCCCGAGGCCGATCGCCGCAACGGCGCGCAGCGACGCGTCGCTCGCCGACAGCTTCGCGATGAGCGGAGCCGCGACGCGATTGTCGTCCTGATGGCCGACGAGCCGCACGCTCACCTCGCGTACGCACGCGTCGTCCGACGACAGCGCATCCAGCGCGCGTGTGACGTCGGCGTCGGAGAGATCCCGCATGCGTCCACGGTCGCCGCTCTCCTGACGCGCGGCCGCGCCGAGCGGCGGTGCAGGAATGTCCGACCCCCATCCCCAGTTGCCGTTGCCGAGCGACTGCGCGGCGAGGCCGCAGATGAGCGGCGACGCACCACGCGCGGCCGCCAGCAGTGCCGCGACGTCGATCGCCGGCGCGGCGGCGGCCTTCGGCGCCGGCGCCTCATTCGGCAAGCCATACGCAGCGGGCGCTACGCGCCCACTGTGTGAAGTTGCGACCAGCGCCACCGTGGACAGCACTCCGAGTACTCGTAGCATGATCACTCCAGTGTTCGCGCCCATTGGACTGCGATCGGGCTCAGGGTGAAAAATCAGCACTCTGGCCGCTGAGCACCGGCGCGCATGGACATCATGCGCGCCTAGTGCGGTCAGCGATCAGGGATAGGGACGGGGCTGCGGCCAGGGGTGTGGCCAGGGACCGGTGGCGTGACCGCCGGCCAGTGCGTGGACCGCCATCTCCTTCACGCGCGGATCGGACGACTCGAGCAGCGGGCGGATCGCGTCCACGGATGACTCGCCCATCGCCGCGAGCGCGCGGATGTACTTCAGCTGCATCTCCTTGTCGGTCTCGGCCTTGAGCGCCGTCTGCAGCGCGGGGGCCGTCGAGGGATCCTCGATCTCGTACAGCGCCCACGCGGTCATCTCGCGCACGCGCTCGTCCTTGTCGGAGAGCATCGCGACGAGCGGCTTCGGCGCCTGCTTCGGCGAGATCTGGCCGATCGCCCAGATGGCGCGCGTCCGCACGTCGGCGTCCGCATCGGCAAGTGCCGTAACGAGTGCGTCCACGCTACCGCGGTCGCCGATCTGGCCGAGCGACCAGGCCGCCGTGCGCCGCACCTTCGGGTTCGCGTCCTTCAACGCGGCGCTGAGCGCCTCGACGACGCCGTTGTTGTCGCGCGAGGCTTCGCCGAGCGACCAAGCGGCCATCTCGCGCACGTTTTCGTTCGCGTCGCGGCGCACCGCGGCGACGAGCGCTTCGGAGGCCACGGTCTGATCGGCGTACTCCGACAGTCCCCACGCAGCGACGCGGCGCAGCGCGGCGCTCGAATCGGTGCGCAGCACCTTGGCGAGCAGCACGGGGCGATCGTCGGCCTGCTTGCTCCCCTTCGGTGCCTGCTTCATCAGATCCTGCGCCGTGACGTGCAGCGCGCGGGCACCGGCGTCGAGACCTGCGGAGACCGCGTTGGGCACGACGTTCTCGACGACCGTGGACACCAGACCGCCGAGCGCCTTACCGGCCCGTTCGGCCGACGCGTCGACCGCATTGGACGTCG
>Ga0105248_10006960_pt1 | contig 12389 bp, 13 predicted proteins | sample KBSS34metaG_FD_81524 | JGI IMG/M metagenome (GOLD analysis project Ga0105248, IMG submission 81524) | Switchgrass rhizosphere microbial communities from Kellogg Biological Station, Michigan, USA - KBS S3-4 metaG | ecosystem: Host-associated > Plants > Roots > Rhizosphere > Soil | place... | reverse complement strand
TCTAGTCACGCGGGCACACGGGAAACCCATCATGAAACTGGTCACCGCCATCATCAAGCCGTTCAAGCTCGACGAGGTCCGCGAGGCGCTCTCCGCGATCGGTGTGCAGGGAATAACCGTCACGGAAGTGAAGGGGTTCGGTCGGCAGAAGGGACATACCGAGCTCTATCGCGGCGCTGAATACGTCGTCGACTTCCTCCCGAAGGTGAAGATCGAAGCCGCATTGCGCGAGGACCTGCTCGAGCGCGCAATCGAGGCGATCGAGAAATCCGCGAACACCGGCAAGATCGGCGACGGCAAGATCTTCGTGTTCGACCTCTTGCAGGTCGTGCGGATCCGCACCGGCGAGACCGGCGCGGATGCGCTGTGAAGGGAGCGATGAAATGAAAAAAATATTCGTGATGCTGGGCGTCGTCTGCACATTCGCGATCGCAGCGCCGTCGATCGCCCAGGACAAGCCTGCGGCACCCGCCGCGACGACGGCGACGCCGGCTGCGGACGCGAAGGCCGCCGATGCGAAGCAGGACGGACCACCGACGACGTCCGCGCCCTCGGCATCCACTGCGCCCGCGCCGTCCGCAGCGCCTGCTCCCAACAAGGGCGACGTCTCGTGGATGCTCGTGTCCACCGCGCTCGTGCTGATTATGAGCGTGCCCGCGCTCGCCCTCTTCTACGGCGGGATGGTCCGCTCGAAGAACATGCTGTCCGTCCTGATGCAGGTGTTCGTCGTGTTCTCGCTGATCACGGTGTTGTGGTGCGTCTATGGCTATAGCCTCGCGTTCACGGAGGGAAACGCGTTCTTCGGCAGCTTCGACCGGCTGTTCCTCAAGGGGACGTTCGATTCCGCGAAGAGCGAGTTCTCGATGGCGGCGACGTTCTCCAAGAACACGCCGCTGCCTGAACTCGTGTACGTCGCGTTCCAGGCGACGTTCGCTGCCATTACCGTCTGCCTGATCCTCGGCGCGTTCGCCGAGCGCGTGCGATTCTCGGCCGTGCTGATTTTCGCGGTGCTGTGGTTCACGTTCGCCTACGTGCCGGTTGCACACATGGTGTGGTTCTGGCCGGGCCCGGACGCGTACACCGCCGCGAGCGTCGTCGATGCGCAGAATGCGAAGGCGGGATGGATCTGGCAAATGGGCGCGCTCGATTTCGCCGGCGGAACCGTCGTGCACATCAACGCGGGAATCGCGGGACTGGTCGGCGCAATCGTGATCGGCAAGCGGGTCGGCTACGGCCGCGAAGCGATGGCCCCGCACAACCTCCCGATGACGATGATCGGCGCGTCGCTGCTGTGGGCCGGGTGGTTCGGCTTCAATGCGGGTTCCGCGCTCGAAGCGAACAATACCGCGGCGCTCGCCTTCATGAACACGTTCCTCGCCACCGCCTGTGCGGTGCTCTCGTGGACATTCGGCGAGTGGATGTGGAAGGCGAAGCCGTCGATGCTCGGCGCGGCTTCCGGTGCGGTTGCCGGACTCGTCGCGATCACGCCTGCCGCCGGCAATGTCGGCATTCCCGGTGCGTTCGTGATCGGACTCTCCGCGGGCCTCGTATGCCTGTGGGGCGTGAACGGCCTGAAGCGGCTCATCGGCGTCGACGACACGCTCGACGTCTTCGGCGTCCACGCGGTCGGCGGGATCCTGGGCGCGCTCCTGACCGGCATTTTCGTGTCGCCGGCACTCGGGGGACCGAGCGTCGTGTCCGACTGGGTCACGGGCAAGACCGAGTATCCGGGCTATCTGGCGCAACTCTGGATCCAGGCCAAGGCCGTAGGCATCACGATCGTCTGGTCGGCGATCGTCGCGTATATCTCGTACAAGATCGTCGACATGACCGTCGGCCTGCGCGTGCCGGAAGAGGAAGAACGCGAAGGCCTCGACATCTCGGCGCACGGCGAGTCGGCGTACCGGATGTAGACAGCTTGCCAGCACGACCCTCCTCCAGGGATTCGGGCGCCGATCGGCGCCCGTTTTTTTGCTCCCGACGCGCTGCGACGAGGTTACTTCCCGCGCTTGCGCTTCGCCCGGGGATGGGCAGCGTCGTACACCTTCGCGAGCGCCTGGAAATCGAGATGCGTGTAGACCTGCGTGCTGGCAATTGACGCGTGGCCCAGCATCTCCTGCACGGCGCGGAGGTCGCCGGACGATTGCAGCACGTGCGAAGCGAACGAGTGCCGCAGCATATGCGGATGAACGTGACGTGAAAGGCCCTGGCGAATCGCCCACGCTGCGAGGCGCTGCTGAATCGCGCGCGGCGAAAGCCGGCGACCGTGGCGACCGATGAACATCGCCTGCTCGCGTGCAGCCGCGAACGCATCCCGCGTCTTGAGCCAGGTCGAGATCGCGTCCCGTGCGGCGGCGCCAACGGGAACGATGCGCTCCTTGCTGCCTTTGCCGAACACCCGGACTTCGCCGCCGGCGAGATCGCAGCCGGCAACGTCGAGCCCCGCGATCTCGGACAACCGCAGCCCCGACGAGTAGGCCAGTTCGAACAGCGCACGATCCCGCAACGCGAGCGCGCCGTCGTCTTCGATCGTCACGAGCTTTGCGGCCTCATCGGGTGAAAGCGCCGCGGGCAAGCGGCGAGGCGATTTGGGCGCCTTGATTCCGGCGGTGGGATCCTCCGGCAGCGAAGGGTCACGCTCGGCCAGGAAGCGATAGAACGCGCGCCACGCGGACAACGTGCGAGCGAGGCTTCGACCGGACAAGCCTCGACCATGCAGCGTTCCGACGAAGCGCATCAGTTGCCTGCGATCGACGCGCGCGATCGGCGTCGGATCGGCGAGCGTGAAAAGTTGCGCGACATCCCGCAGGTACGCGTCCCGCGTGTTGCGCGTCCGCGTTGCAAGGTGAAGCGCGAATGCATCGAACAGCGCCGCGTTCTCGCCGGTGATCCCGGTCGGGGCGCGCGGCGCCGTCATCGCATGGAGTCGCTATGCAGGGAGAAAGCGGGCGATTGCGACGCTCGCGAGCTCGGCGAGTCGCAGCAGGTAGACGGTGCCGATGCCCGGATGGAATCGCCGCACGTCGTCGCTCGCGAGCGCGAGCAACCCGAACGTGTCGCCGGTGCGCAGCGGCAGGTAAGCGAATGATTTCGCCATCGAGCCGTCGGCAAACCATTCGCGCGAATCCAGCGCGGCTTCGGCGCCGCAGTACGGAGAACGCAATCCCGCGGCGTATTCATGCAAAGCGTCGGATGTCGGCGCAAATTCCGGCAGCGACTGCGCCTGGCTGCTCCAGAGGCGCATCGCCACCTGTGGCACGTGGAAGTCCTCGCGAAGGCTGTGCGACAACACCGCGAGCGTCGTTTCGAGATCGGATGCGGCGAACAACGCGAGCGTCGATCGATGGAGCTTCTCGCCGATCGCGTCGTTATCGACGCCGTTCAGGACGAGCTCGCGGAGCTTCTGCTCGAGCTCGTAGACACGATCGCGGAGCGCGAGCATCTGCCGTTCGGCGATCGGGATGGCGTGGCCGCCGTGCGGATGCGGGACGAAGATCTGTGCGACGACGTCGGCGTAGTCCTCGAAAAACGACGGATTCTTCTTCAGGTATTCCGCGACCGCACTTGCATCCATCCCGATCCTTCAGCCGTTTCGCCGCAGCGAATTCATCTATCGGTCGGTATCCGCCATTCGCCGTCGAAAACCGTGCGCGCCGGTCCCTTCATCAGGACCGGTGAATCGCCGCCAACCCACGCGATGGTGAGCGCGCCACCTCGGGTGACGACGCGCACTCGCTCATCCAGCAAGCCGCGACGCCGACCCGCGACGACCGCGGCGCACGCGCCGGTGCCACAGGCGAGCGTCTCGCCGACCCCGCGCTCGAAAACGCGCAGGCGAATGTTAGCGCGATCGACGATCTGCATGTACCCGGCGTTCACGCGTTTTGGAAATCGCGAATGATGCTCGATCGAAGGTCCCTGAAGCGCTACGGGCGCGGTGTCGACGTCGTCGACGAGCTGCACCGCATGCGGGTTGCCCATCGACAGCACCGACACCTGAACAATGACCCCGTCGACGTCGAGCGGCTCGATCACCTGGCCGGTTCCGCCGATGAAAGGAACGACGGCGGGCTCGAAGCGCGGAATGCCCATGTCGACCGTCACTTCGCCGTCATCCTCGAGTCTCGGCACGATCACGCCGCCCGCCGTTTCGACGCGAATCTCGCGCTTGTCGGTGAGACCGCGCTCGCGAACGAACACGACGAAGCAGCGCGCGCCGTTGCCGCACTGCTCCACCTCGCCGCCATCCGCGTTGAAGATCCGGTAACGAAAGTCGGTGCTCTCGCCGGCTCCGCGCGCCAGGCTTCGTTCAGTTCGTGCTTCGCGACGCTCGTCGCTCGACGCACGCTCGACGACGAGAACCTGATCGCAACCGACGCCGAACCGGCGGTCGGCAAGCGCGCGGATCTGGGACGCGCTCAAGGTGAACGGCGTTCGCGTCGCGTCGACGACGACGAAGTCGTTGCCGAGGCCTTCCATCTTCGTGAACGACAGTTTCATTTCGGCGTCTCGCCGATCTCGCCGCTGCGCGAAAACGGCAGGCGGTAGCCTCCGCCCAGCGTGGCGCTGCCATCGATCGCGTAGCGTAGCGTGGGCCGCGCGCCCGGGGGAACAAGCGTCGCACCCCGACGCATCGCGGCCGCGATAGCCCGCAACAAGTGATCCATGCCGGTGTGTGATGCAAGTTCGGCGCGCGTCACCCCGTGCGCGGGAATGCTGATCGGCCCGGAAGCAAGCGTTGCGCGCGCGACCTCCTCGCCCTCGATCGACAATCGGCCCTGCAGCGCCTGCACGACGATTTCGCTGTCTGCCGTGTTCGTCACAGCGACCGTCACGGTGAAGTACGCGTCAGGCCCATCGATTCGATCGAGCTCTACGCCGACGACGTCCACGCGAGGCGGATTGCGCGGAGGCAAACCGGCACAGGCAGCAAGTAACACGACACACGCGAGCAGCGTGCACCACGAGGATGTCGGCAGCGATTGGGAGCGGCGAGGCATCAGAAGTGGTGTCAGCGCGTGGCGGAACGCGGATCCATCACACATTGAACCGGAAGTGCATGACGTCGCCGTCCCGCACGACGTAGTCACGACCTTCGAGCCGCATCTTGCCCGTTTCCTTCGCCCCCTGCTCACCGTTGTACGCGACGTAATCGGCGTACGCGATGACCTCCACGCGGATGAAGCCCTTTTCGAAGTCGGTGTGGATGACGCCCGCGGCCTGTGACGCGGTCGCGCCCACCGGAATCGTCCACGCCCGGACCTCTTTCGGACCCGCGGTGAAATAGGTCTGGAGTCCGAGCAAACCATAGGTCGCGCGAACGAGGCGATCGAGCCCCGGCTCCGTCATTCCCATGTCTTCGAGGAAGAGCGCCTTGTCACCGGGCTCGAGATCCGCAATCTGCGCTTCGAGCGCTGCGCTGATCGCGACGACCGGCGCGTGCTCGCGGGCCGCGGATGCCCGCAGCGCGTCGAGCAGCGGATTGTTCACGAAGCCGTGCTCGGCAACGTTGGCGACATAGAGCGCAGGCTTCATCGTGAGCAGGAAGTACGGCCGCAGGAGCGCACGCTCCTCGTCGTACAGGTCAACGGTCCGCGCGGGCCGCGCCTCGTTCAACGCGCCGCGCACTTTGGACAGCACCGCGAACGCGCGCTGCGCCTCCTTGTCGCCGCCCGCGCGCGCCTGTTTCTCGACTTTCGCGATCTGCTTGTCCACGGTTGCGAGATCGGCCAGCGCAAGCTCGGTGTTGATCGTCTCGATGTCGCCGAGCGGATCGATCTTTCCGGCCACGTGCACGACGTTCGGATCCTCGAAGCAGCGGACGACATGCGCGATCGCATCGGTTTCGCGGATGTTGGCGAGGAACTGGTTGCCGAGACCTTCACCCTTGGAAGCGCCGGCGACGAGCCCCGCGATGTCGACGAACTCGACGGTCGCCGGGATCACCTTCTGCGGCTTGGCGATCGCCGCGAGCGACGCAAGTCGCGGGTCCGGCACTTCCACGATTCCGACATTCGGCTCGATCGTGCAGAACGGATAGTTCTCGGCGGCGATGCCGGCCTTGGTCAGCGCGTTGAACAGCGTCGACTTTCCGACATTCGGCAGACCGACGATTCCGCATTTGAGGCTCATCGATGCTCTCGTTTACCAAAGCGTGATCGGCACGAGAGGCGCACGGCGCTCGCTTGCCGGACCGACGGGGGGCAGGTCTGGACGCCTTACGCGTCCCTGGAATCGGGCTCGCGCGGCCGCGTGTGCAAAATCATCATCGCGCGCTCCATGTCGCCGGACGCGATGTCGCGCCACGCTTCCAGCGAACGCGCGATCGCTTCCTCGATCAGCGCACGATCGGCGGAAGCAGGCGGCTTCAGCACGTAGTCGACGACCTCGCGCTCCGGCAACTCGGTGTTGCGCGGATGGCCGATGCCGAGGCGAAGCCGCCAGTAGTCGGCGCTGCCGAGATGCGCGTGGATGTCACGCAGCCCGTTGTGACCCGCATGGCTGCCGCCGAACTTCAGTTTCGCATCGCCTGGCCGCAGGTCGAGTTCGTCATGCACGACGAGAATCGCTTCCGGCGGAATTCCGAAAAAGCGGGCGAGCCCGGCCACCGGGCGCCCGGAGCCGTTCATGTACGCCATCGGCTTGCAGATGCGCAGTTCGCCCGACTTCGCGACATCCGCCGCAAAGCGGGCTTCGTGCGCAAACGAAACGCCGAGCTTGCGCACGAGCGCGTCGACGAACCAGAACCCGGCGTTGTGCCGGGTCTCCGCATAGCCTCGGCCGGGATTGCCGAGGCCCGCGACCAGCCGGATCGGAGTGGACATGGTAGCGAAGAACCGGGAACGCCAGGGACGCGAAAAGCCTCGCCGCAGATGCCGATCGACGCACGCTCGACGCGCGGCACCCGCTCGTTTCGGGGCGGCCGTCGTACGTCGGACGTTGCACGCGACGCAGCGGCGTTATTTCTTTTTCTTGTCGTCCGCGCCCGATTCCTTCTTGGCGCCCTTGTCCTCGGCTTTCGCTTCGGCGGGCTTCGCTTCTCCAGCAGGCGCTGCTGCCGGGGCCGCAGCGGCCTCGCCTTCCGCGACTGTCTCCTCGGTCTCGACGACGGCCTTCGGCACGACCGCCGTGGCAACGACGGGATCGCCCGTGCGCCGCGAAACGATCGTCACACCCGCCGGCAGCTTCACACCTGAGACGTGCAGCGAGTGCGCGGTGTCGAGCTCGGAAAGATCGACCTCGATGAACTCGGGAAGATCGCCCGGCAGGCATGCGATGTCGATTTCGGTCATCACGTGGCTGACGATCGCGCCCTGCGACTTGACCGCCGGCGACTGCGCCTCGTTCACGAAGTGCAGCGGCACTTTCATGTGGATCTTGCGCGCCGGATCGATCCGCTGGAAGTCGACGTGGAGCACTTCGTTGCGGAACGGATGCATCTGCACGTCGCGCAGCAACACCTGCGTGCTCGATCCGTCGACCTTCATCGTGAGGATCGACGAGTGGAAAACTTCGTTGCGCAGTGCGTGAATCAGCGCGTTGTGGTCGAGCTCGATCGGCTGAGGCGCGTTCGCGCCGCCATAGACGATGCCGGGTGCCTTGCCCGAGCGACGCATGCGGCGGGACGCTGCGCGGCCTTCGGTCGCACGGGGAAATGCAGTGAATTCGATCGTGGCCATGTTTGGCGACTCCTTCTCGTGTCTGCGGCCTTCCGGGATCGACCGGTCGTCCGCGATGGCGGCCGCCGCGAAGGGGTGCGGCGTGCAGGAAAAGCGTTGAATTATAGACGAAAACGGCTCGGGTCGCCGCGCGCTTCTGACAACCGACAACTGATCACGGCATCAGCTGCCCGCCGTTCACCTCGATGATCTGTCCAGTGACGAAGCCCGACATCGCGTCGGACGCGAGGTACAGGAACGCGCCGGCGCACTCTTCCGCGGTGCCCAGGCGATTCATCGGGATCTGCGACTTGAACGTCTCGAGCATCGCCGGCGTCGAGTAGCGCTCGTGGAACGGCGTGACGATGACGCCCGGCGCAACCGCGTTGACGCGGATGTTGTCCTTGACGACCTCGCGGGCAAGACCATGCGTGAACGTCGAGACGAAGCCCTTCGCGGACGCGTACATCGCCGCGCCGGGACCGCCTCCGACGCGGGCGGCGATCGACGTCACGTTGATGATGTTGCCCCGACCGCCCTTGCGCATGTGCGGGACCGCGGCAGAGCACGCCGCGACGACGGAACGGACGTTGAGATCCATGACCGCGTCGTAGAATGCGTCGTCGATGTCGGCAATGGGCACGCGCTGCACCAGTCCACCGGCGTTGTTGACGAGGATGTCCAGCCCGCCGAAATGTGCTGCCACGGCGTCGACGACTTCGCGCGCCTTCGCCGACGAGCGCAGATCGCCGCCCACGAGAAATGCTTCCGCACCCGCGAAGCGGACATCGCCGGCGACTTCCTCCGCCCGGTTCAGGCTCGCGTTGTAGTGGATCGCTACGCGGCAACCGGCGCGGGCGAATGCACGTGCCGCCGCAGCGCCGATGCCGGTCGATGCTCCCGTAATCAGAACGGACTTGCCGGCGAGATCCGGCGCCAATGCCTCGGCCATTGCGTTACTCCGTGAAGAGCGAGGAAACCGATTCCTCGTTGGAGATGCGCGTCATCGTCTCGGCCAGCAGCTGCGCGCAGGACAGCTGGCGGATCTTCGGGCAGGCGTGCGCTTCCGGGGACAGCGGAATCGTGTCGGTCACGACGATCTCATCCATGTCGGATGCCGTGATCCGCGGAACTGCGCCGCCGGAAAGGACGGGATGCGTGCAATACGCGAAAACCTTTTGCGCACCGTGCTCCTTCAGCGCGGTGGCGGCCTTGCACAGCGTGTTCGCGGTGTCCACGATGTCGTCCATGATCACGCAGTTACGTCCGTCGACGTCGCCGATGATGTTCATCACTTCGGCAACATTCGCCTTCGGGCGCCGCTTGTCGATGATCGCGAGGTCCGAATCGAGCCGCTTCGCGATCGCGCGTGCGCGCACCACCCCGCCAACGTCGGGCGACACGACGAGGAGGTTGTCGTAGTTGCGCTTCCAGAGGTCGCCGAGCAGGATCGGCGTCGCATAGATGTTGTCGACCGGTATGTTGAAGAACCCCTGGATCTGGTCGGCATGGAGATCCATGACCATCACGCGATCGACGCCGACGGTTGCGAGCATGTCGGCGACGACCTTGGCGGTGATCGGAACGCGCGCGGAGCGCGGGCGCCGATCCTGACGCGCATAGCCGAAATACGGGATCGCGGCGGTGACGCGCGCAGCCGATGCGCGCTTCAGCGCGTCGACCATGACGAGCAATTCCATCAGGTTGTCGTTCGTGGGCGCGCACGTCGACTGCAGGATGAACGCGTCGAGACCGCGCACGTTTTCCAGCAACTCGACCATCACCTCGCCGTCCGAAAAGCGACCGACGACGACGCGGCCCAGGCTGATGTTCAGATGGCGGCAGACGGCTTCCGCGAGCTTCGGGTTCGCGTTGCCCGTGAAGATCCGCATGCGCTCGAAGGCCATCGTCGCGAACCGGCGTCGGTGCGTCAGCCGTGCGCGCCCACGCGCGTCACGTCGCTTACGTCAAGCGGGCAGGCTGCCATGGCGACAGTCTGCCCGAGCCGATAAGCAAAATGGCTGGGGAGGAAGGATTCGAACCCTCGAATGCCGGAATCAAAATCCGGTGCCTTAACCAACTTGGCGACTCCCCAGCGGAAACCTGCGCGACGTCCGTTCCGCGCCCGCCACGGACCAGTCCAAGGGTTACGCGATCGACGCGAAAACGTCCGTCGCCGCCGCGGCTGCCAGGTGGTTGTTAGCGTAACCTTCGGAAAAGACGCTCATTTTCGCCGACGCTGCAATGGGTGTCAACGTCGGCTCGACGTGCCGCGCGATCGAAGCGCCGCCGCAACAGAGCGTACCGTCATTGCCAACGATCGACGACGACGCGCACATCGACGGGCTCGCCGGACTGCATCGTCAGCGCGACGCGAAACGGCCGCGTGACCGCATCGTCTGCGTATGCGTAGACGATCTCCCAGCCGTCCTGGCGCAACAGCGACACGCGTGCGCGCGAATCGCGCTCGATCGTATACGGAGCGCCGGCGCGCGGTATTGCGCGCACCCACGCGGCCAATCCATCGACGGGGATCGTCACGCCGAACGCCCGCTCCGTCAACTCGCGCCAGGAACGCGCGCTTTCGACGCGTCCATCCTGGAGATGAACGGTGACGCCGTCGACGTCGCCTTCGAGCCTAGCGAGGGTTTGCCCGAGCGGCGTAGCGAGATCGATCATGTCGCGCGGGCCGTCGTGAACCCACGTGAACCCGCCCGCCACGCCCGCATCACCGCGACGCGCGGAAATTCGGCCGCCGATCGAAAACGGCGCGTCGGCGGTGTCAACGATCGAGGGAGTCGGCGATGACGCCGGCAGAGATGCGCAGGCTGCGACTAACGTCGTGAGAAGGATGGCGAACGCGCGCGCTGCGCGGTTCGACTGCGTCAAGGCGAAAGCCGGCGAACCGTTTCCTTGAGTACCGCGTTATCCGGATTCGAATCGAGCTGTGCCTTCCACAGCGCGCGAGCCTGATCCCGTTCGCCCTTGCGCCACAGCACCTCGCCGAGATGCGCGGCGATCTCTGCATCCGGCCGTCCGTTCAGCGCCTGCCGCAGATAGCGTTCCGCCTCGTCGAGCTTGCCCATCCGGTACAACGCCCATCCGAGGCTGTCGAGGATGAACGGATCGTTCGGCGAAAGCTTGTGCGCCCGCTCGATCAGCGCGAACCCTTCGTCGGTGCGCGGCGTGCGATCGACGAGCGTATAGCCGAGCGCGTTCAGCGCCTGCGCGTCGTCCGGCTTCAGCTCGACGAGTCGCTTGAGACGCGACTCGGCTTCGTCGATCTTGTCCAGACGCTCCGCCACCATCGCGAGGTCGTAGATGAGGTCGGTGCTGTCCGGATGCTCGCCCAGGCCTTTCGACAGCACGTTGTAAGCGCCGGCGTTGTCGCCTGCGTCGCGAAGCAGCTGCGCCTGCGCCTGGCGCACCTGAACCTTCTGCTCCTTCGTGACCGCATCCAGACCCTCGAACCAGCGCTCCGCCTCCGCCATCTTCCCCTGCTTGCCGTACATCGCACCGATCCGCAGCTTGGCGAGCCACCCGCGCTCGCCTTCGGTGATCGTCTGGTAGCGCTCGATGGCCTTGTCGTACTGCTTCGTGTCCTCGGCGAGCTGGGCGAGGTAAAGGTCGATCACGCCAGGTTCGCCGTAATTCGCGCGCTTCAGGTCGAGCAGCAAGCGCTCGGCTTCCGGCCAGTCCTTCATCTGCAGCGCGATTGCCGCAACCGCGAATTCGAGGTCGCGCGATTCGGGCTCGCGGTCCCACAGCTTCTGCATCACCGTCCGCGCATCGACGAAGCGCTTCTGCTCGACGTACTGCTGCGCGAGAGCACCCGTTGCGCTCTTCGCGCCGGGCTGCGCAGCGACGAACGACTCGAGCCACTGAATTGCCGAGGCACTGGATTTGCGGGCAAGAATCTCGCTCTTCAGTATCGCGGCGCGCTCCCAATCGGGCTTCAGTTCGAGCGCACGATCGATGGCGTCGCTCGCCTCGGAAGCAGTTGCCATGTCGTCACCCGCCGCATAAGCGGCAACGGCAACCGCGTAATGCGCTTCGGGCGTCTTCGGATAGGGTTTCGCGAGATCGCGCACGAGCGACAGCACCGCGCGCTTGTCCGATTGTTGCGAGAAGAGGCGGTTGAGCTGCAGGAACACTTCGCCCGCGCCGGTACCGGACAGCGCGGCATCCGCCAGAACCCGCTCGATGCGCGTGCGCAGTTCGTCGTCAGCCGCGGTGTTGGGCACGCCCTTTCCGCCATCCGCCGCCAACGCCGCCAGCACGCGCTTGGGCCGCTCCGCGGTCGGATCGAGCTTGATCCATACCTGTGCGGCATCCGTGACGAGCGACCGCTGCCGGCTCGCGATCGCGATTTCCGTTGCACGACGAGCGAGGCGGGCATCGCCTGCCGTCCGCGCCGCGTCGATATATGCGCGTGCGGCCAGCGCGACGTCCCCCCGCTGAAGCGCGACATCGCCGAGCATCAGCCGGTAGAACAGGTCCGCAGTAAGCGGTGATTCGGCGCCCTCGGGCGCAGGAGACGCCTCCCGGTTGGGATCGTCCTGAGCGGCACCCGGCTGCGGATCGACGTCGCGCGATTGCGCGCGCGCAATCGGCGCAGTGGCGAGCAGCATGGCTGCGAACAGCACGGGCACGCGGAAGCGAAGCGTGATGACCAAGATGCGAAGCAAGTCGAACCCTGTAGATTAAGCTATAGTCCGGGCGCTCACAAAC
>Ga0105248_10006955_pt1 | contig 12395 bp, 8 predicted proteins | sample KBSS34metaG_FD_81524 | JGI IMG/M metagenome (GOLD analysis project Ga0105248, IMG submission 81524) | Switchgrass rhizosphere microbial communities from Kellogg Biological Station, Michigan, USA - KBS S3-4 metaG | ecosystem: Host-associated > Plants > Roots > Rhizosphere > Soil | place... | reverse complement strand
GTTGGTGCCGGTGGTGTCCATCAAATTCTTGCCCAGCTCGCCGCTGGAATTGGCCAGTCCGCCATCCTTGGAATTCAGCAGCAACCGCGCGGTCTCGCAGCCGCCGGCCGCCAGCACGACCGCGCGCGCCTTGACGAAATGAGTGGCGCCGTTCTTGTCGAAATACTCCACACCCGCGGCTTTGCCGTTCGCACCCGTGACGATGCGCGACACCATGGCGTTGGTGATGATCCGCGCCTTGCCGGTGCCCATCGCCATGGGCAGCAGCGAGGTGGTGGACTGGAACGCCGCCCCGATGCCGCAGCCGCGGCCACAAGAGGTGGCATAGAAACAAGCCTCGCGCGGCGCATGTGGATGATCCATCGGTTTGGTGAGCACCGCATAATGCGACGGCACACAGGGTATCCCCAGCGCATTGGCGCCAGCCTTGATCATCAACTCGGTGACACGCGGCTTGGGCGATGGATGCAAAATGCCGGGCGAGGAATCGGGATGGTTTTCCAGCCCCGCATTGGTGCCATAGACGCCGATCAGTTTTTCGGTGCGGTCATACCAGGGCGCGACATCGTCATAAGAGATCGGCCAGTCCATCCCCAGCCCGTCGCGGCTGTAGGGCTTGAAATCATACGGCCCGAAGCGTGGCACATGCCGGCCCCAATGATTGGTGCGCCCACCCAGCATGCGCGACCGCCACCAGCGGAATACCGATCCCGGCGCGTTGGTATAAGGCTCGCCCGGCACCTCCCAGCCGCCATTGGCGGTGGCGTCGTAGAAGCCGAAATGCTTGTCGGGGGTGGTTGAGGCGCGCAGCGGCGCTTCATGGTTCCACTTGAACATGGCGGCTTCCGCCACCGGGTCATAATCGCGGCCCGCTTCCAGGACCAGGACCTTGACCCCTGCCCGGGTCAGCGCATAAGCGGCCATGCCACCGCCCGCGCCAGAACCCACGATCACCACATCCAGTTCAAAGGAATTTGCGGGTTTTGCCGCCGTTTTGGACTTTGCCATCAGGCCTGAAAGACTCTCGCTAAATCAAAGCCCGCGCATGCTAGGCCATCAAAAGCGGCCGATCTAGTCCTCGCAACCACTGCCAAATGCATTGAAATTGTTGATGGTCGCCGTGACCCGGGCGGTCGCCAGTTGCTGGTTGCGCTGGCTTACCAGGACGCGGTGGTTTTCGATGATGGCCAGTGGTGTCGCAAGAGGCCGCCCGCCTTTTTCGGCCTCGGTCCTGCGGGCTGTGACAAAATCCTGGATGCACCGTTCAAATGCGTCCGACGCCGCGGCGTAGCGTTTCGACGCCTCCATGCTTGCCACCACCTGTTCGCGACTGGCGGTGAGACCATCCACCTGCGCGGGCATGGCGGGAGCGCGGCAATTGTCCTTCTCGAAACTTGCGCCTACCCAGGCCGGACTGGGGCGGGAATCCACCACCTCGCCCGATCTGCAGATCCGCCCTAGCGGCTTGTCATCAGCAGGCAGCGCCGGCTTGGCAGTGACAACCGGTGCGGGCTCTGGTGCGGCCTTCGCCACGACCAGGGTTCCAGCCACGGCAACCGCCGCGGCAAGAACAACGCCCGTCCCGATCCATTTCTGCATCTTTCCGTCCTTACGGGTTGATGCGGCTGCCTCCGACCGTGCCCTTCTTGATCAGGTCGCTGAGTTTGATCATCCCCTTATAGGTGAACTTCTGCACCCGCTGGCCGCGATAAGTCTCGGTGGTGAAGATATCCCCTTTGGTATTGGTGACGATGCTGTGGACCGCATAGAACTGCCCCGGCTGGCGGCCACCGCCGCCGAACCAATACAGCTCCTTCATGGTCTTGCGGTCGAAAACATGGATATTCTCGTTGGCGCCGTCCGAGATGTACATGAACTTCTGCTGCGGATCGCGGGAGAAGGCGATTTCCCATGCCGAGCCGTCACCTCTGGTGTCGGGCTTGAGAATGTGTTGGCTCAGATAGGTGCCGTCCATCTTGAACACCTGGATGCGGTTGTTGGTGCGATCGCAGGCATAGATAAGCCCGTCATTCGACGGCTGGGCGCAATGCATCGGATTGCCGAACTGCGGCGAGTTCACGTCATAGTGCGGAATGGGCGTGTCGTCGGGCTTTTTGCCGTACGCGCCCCACATGCGCTTGAATTTCAGCGTGGTGGCGTCCCACACCGAAACGCGCTTGTTGCCGTAGCCGTCGGCGAGGATCATTTCATTGCCCACAAAGCGGATCTGGGCGACACCGCGCACATTTTCGGTGTCCAGGCTGCCCTTGCTGCCGTTGGCCTTGCCGATCTGGGCCAGGTACTTGCCGTCGGGCGTGAACTTCAGGATGAAGCTGTCGTGATACTGGCCGACCCCGCCGCCGGCATAAAGCGGAGGCGGTGCGGCGGGGGTGTCCGCGAACTGTGCCGCGCTGCCCGCCGGCGGCCGCGGCTGGGCGGCGCCATTGCCGCCCAGCCAGATATTGCCGTCCGGTCCGACGCTGATGCCGTGATTGGAACTGGGCCAATCATGGCCATTGCCCTTGACCTGGTCGCGGCCCCAATGGCGGATCAGTTTGCCGGCCGGATCGAATTCAAGAACGTCCGGGGCCGCTATGCAGCAGTCCGCTTCGTTGCGGGCGGCGTAGGATTCCTTCTGCTCCAGGGTCTGCGGGCGGTGGACGATCCAGACATTGTCTTGCTTATCCACATCCAGGCCGATGGTCATGGCCAGCACCCAGTGATTGGGCAGCGGCTTGGGCCAATAGGGATCGGCCTCGAACCACGGCACCATGGTATCGCCGGATATCTGACTTTGGGTCTGAGCCTGCGCCGCCCCGCCCCGGTCCAGCATCAGGCCCCCGGCCGACAGGCCGGCAAGAACCGCAGCGCATGCGGCGCCGGTCAGGAAACGAAAGCGCGTTTTCATGATCTTCTCCCCAGTGTGGAGGGCAAATGTGCGTGCCTGCCCTCTCTTTCGTGCAGGAAGGCTACACAGGATTGCCCGCCGCGCCAACATGGGAGAAATCCAGGCGCGGCAGTTTAGAAGAATTTTAGTGTTGCTAATCGTACCAGCCCGGCGCCTTCACCGCATCGCGGTACCAGTCGATGGCGTGGCCGATCCAGAGCTGGGAGTGGGTGCGGGCGAGGAATTCGTCGACCCTTTTGCGTGAGGCGGGCGTCTCAAGGCTTTGTTCGCGCGGCGGCATGCGGCCCAGGCTGCGCTCGGCGGTGTAGTGATAAAGATCACCCGAGACCACCACCCCGCCCGTGCGGGCCAACTTCACATACAGCGACTGGTGCCCCGGCGTGTGGCCGGGCGTGGACAATAAGACCACCTTGCCGTCGCCGAACACATCATAATCGCCGTCGATATGCTGGACACGCGCCTTGGCCAGCGCATCATAGCTCTTGCGGGCCGTTGCGTTCGCATTGGGCCCGAACATCACATCGTATTCCGCCTTGCGCGTTAGCCAGGTCGATCCGGCATAGTCATTGGCATTGCCGACATGGTCCCAATGGGAATGGGAAATGGCAAGATAGGTGATCATGGGGGCGGTGACGCCGATATTGGCCAGCTCGCCTTTCAAGGTGACGGTCTTGAGCTGGCCCTCATAGCCCATCTTGTTTTCGTAAATCGGTCGGCCGACCTGCGCGTCGGTCAGTCCGGTGTCGAACAACAGCATCCCCTTGGGATGCACCACCAGGAAACAGGGATCGGAGAAATCCGGGTCGGGAACGTCCTGGCGGTTAAGACCAAAGCGCTCCGGCTCATGGGAGATGATGGTGCCGCAATCCAGCACATACAGCCGCACATCCGCCGCTTTGGGCTGCGGCGGCAGACCGGCGGGCGGAACAGGGGTCTGGGCCACAGCCGCCAGGCAACAGCCCATGAATCCGAACAAAGCCACGGCAAAGCGATGCCCCATGCGCGCCCCCAAACACTTTCTTGCGCGCGCCGGGAAACGCCTCAGTGGTTGAGGCTGGCGACGACGCCACGGTCCTTGATGAACTGGACATAGAAGACGCGGATCTTCTCCGGCCCGACCCGGTTGACGAAGTCGGCCGGGGTGATGCCGTGATCGTCCTTGACGTTCAGCACCGCGCCCTTGTCGGCCAGATAGGTGATGATGGCTTCATTGTCGGTGGCGGTGCGGTTTGCCACCACCATGTGGATGATACTTTTGCCGCCCTGGGCGAGCGCATTGATATTGGGATCCAGGGTCAGCGCGTATTTCACCGCTTCCAGGTTTCCGCTGCCAGCCGCCGCCAGCGCCAGGGTCATGCCATCCGTCGCCTTGATATCAGGCTTGGCGCCGGCCGCGATCAGCGCTTGCATCGCCGGCACCGAACCGGCGCGGGCCGCCAGCAAAAGCGGCGCGGTGGGCGCCACCGGCGGCGGGATCAGATATTCAGCCGCCTCAAGCGGCTTCTTCTTGGCCGGCACACTACCGCCGCCAGCCGCCGCAGCGACCTGTTGCGGCGGAGGGGCCGGTGTTTCCGTCGCCGGCGGTGGGGGCGGCGGAGGCGGCGTGGTCATGGCATTGGCATTGCCGCCCTTGGACAGCACCAGCTTGACCAGATCGGGATTGCCGTTGGCCGCCGCGATATGGATGAGCTGACGGCCCTCCTTGTCACGCGCGTTCACGTCGGCACCGCGCGAGATCACCTGCATCGCGAAGGGAATGTTGTTCTCGAGCAGAGCGCCGGTGATGGTGGTCGTCCCATCCGGCAGAACCGCTTTGCTGTTTGCGCCGGCATCCAGCAGCGCCAGCGACGCCGGCGGGACCTTGCTTTGCAGGGCAAAGAACAGCGGCGTGAAGCCCTTCTTGGTCACGGCATTGATGTTGGCGCCGCTTTTGATGAGGGTGGAAATGTTATCCACCCGCCCCTTGGCCGCCGCCCACATCAGGGCGGTCTGGCCTTCCGGATCGGCGGCATTCACATCCGCGCCCTTGGCCATCAAGGCCGTCAGGGATTCCGGCGTGGAGGTGCCTGCGCACAAAGCGAGAGCCGAAATGCCGTCGGGACGCGCCGCCTTGGCATCCGCGCCGGCCTTGAGCAGTTCCGACACGATGGCGGGATTGCCCAGTTCGCACGCCAGGGTCAGCGGCGCCGAGCCGGTATTGTCGGCGGTGTTGGGCTTAGCACCCGCCGCCAGAAGCACCCGGACAGCCTCCTCATTCTGCCGGTCCACCGCCCAGGCCAGCGGCGTCGACTGGTCGGCAAGCGGTGCATTGGGATCGGCATGCTGCGCGAGCAGGCTCTTGATCTCGGCGGCATCATTGTTGCGCACCGCCTCCACCAACTTGTCCTCAAGCGGTCCCGCCCAGCTTGCCGCCGGCAGAGCGCTTAGAAGCAGGAAACCAAGTCCGAATGCCTTTTTCATCTCTACGGCGTCTCGATTAGGCCGTGAACTCGGTCAGGCGGCCGGTGCTGTCGCCCAGCTTGTCGGCATGCACGCCCAGCGTGTCCATCATCGACAGCATCATGTTGGTCATGGGCGTATCCTTCGGCGCCGCCACATGGCGGTTGCCTCGGATCAGGCCGCCCGCGACGATGGTCGGCAGATTGCGGTGCTCGTGCTTGTTGGGATCCGCCAGGCTGGCGCCGGCCAGGAGCAGCGAATGGTCGAGCAACGTGCCGTTGCCGTCCTTGGTCTCGCTCATCCGCTTCACGTAATAGGCGATCTGCTCCATGTGCAGGGTGTTGATCTTGGTCAGCTTGGCGATCTTTTCCGGGTCGTTGCCGTGGTGGCTGAGCGCATGGTGCGCGTCGGGCACGCCGATTTCCGGATAGGAACGGCCGCTGACTTCGCGCGCCAGCATCAGGGTGTTGACGCGGGTCAGGTCGGCCTGTGCCGCCAGCACCATCAGATCGATCATCATGCGGGCATGACCCTGGAAATCGTCCGGAACGCCGGTGGGACGCGCATAGGACGGCAGCGCCGCGGTGTCTGCGCCGCCCTTTTCCATTTTCTGGATGCGGCGTTCGATATCGCGGACCGAGGTCATATACTCGTCCAGCTTTTTCTTGTCGTTGGCGCTCATCCGGCTGGACAGGCGCTTGGCGTCGTCCGCCACGAAATCCAGGATCGAGGCCTGGCGCTTGAGCTGGGCAAGCCGGCTCTTGGCGTCCAGACTGTCGCCGTCGCCGAACAGGCGCTCGAAGATTTCGCGCGGATTGATGGTGACGGGCAGCGGCGTGGAGGCGCTGCTCCAGGACAGCGTGTTGGTATAGGCGCAGCTGTAGCCGGTGTCGCAACTGCCGACCAGGCTGGGAGGCTCCAGGCCCATTTCCAGCGACGGGATCTGGGTGAATTCGCCGAACTGCTTGGCAACCACCTGATCCATCGAAACGCCGCTGGCCAGGTCGGCGCCCTCGGTCTTCTTGACATGCACGCCCGTCAGCCAGGAACCGCAGCAGCGGCCATGGTCGCCGGCGCCATCGCCCAAAGCCTCAGCCTGGACATGGTCCAGGCCGCTGATGACCACGAACTTGTCGCGATACGGCGCCAGCGGCTCAAGGATCGGCGTCAGCGCATAGCCCTGGCCGGTGGTAGCCGGCGTCCAGTGCTCCATCATCATGCCATTGGGCGTGTAGATGACATGCAGGCGCTTGCGCGCCGCGTCAGCCGCCTCGGCCGCTTTGCTGCTCGCAGGCATCATGGCTTCCATCACGGGCAGCGCCAGGACGGCGCCCGCGCCACGCAGAACGGTGCGGCGATTCATTGCTTTGCGCGTGAGGATCATGTGTCTGGCGTCCTTCTCATGACAAATGGAACACTTTGAACAATGCCCATGATTATGGATTGCATGCGGTAATCGTCTTTGACGGCGGAATAACGGACGGAACGGACCGCGGGCATGTCATAGGCTTCGATGCCCCGGCTCAGCGCATAGGTCATCAGCCGCTCGGTGAAGGCCTCGACGAATTGGTCCTTGCGGGTCAGCAGCACATCCTGCAAGCCCTGGGGGCCGACGAACTTGGTGCCGTCTGGCAGCACGGCCGAGACGTCCAGCGTCTTGCCGGCGTCGGCCACGCGCCAGGCGCCGATGGCGTTGTAATTCTCCAGGCTGAAGCCGAACGGATCCATCTTGGTGTGGCAGGAGGCACAGACCGGATTGGAACGATGCATTTCCATCTGCTCGCGCACGGTGAGCAGCTTGCCGTTCTTGGCGTCGTTCAGCGCCGGGATGTTCGGCGGCGGCGGCGGCGGCGGTGACGCCAGGATGTTTTCCAGGATCCACTTGCCGCGCAATACCACCGAGGTGCGGTTGTTGTAGGACGTGGCCGTCAGGATGCTGGCCTGGTTCAACAAACCGCCACGGCGCTTGGCGGGATCAAGCTCGACCTTGCGAAAGCTGGTGCCATAGACGCCGGGAATGCCGTAATGCTCGGCCAGCCGTTGGTTGAGGAAAGTGTAGTCCGCATCCAGGAAGTCCAGGACGCTGCGGTTTTCCTTCACCACATAGTCAAAGAACATGTTGGTCTCGGTCAGCATCGCCTGACGCAGCCGCTGGTCGAAATCGGGGAACACGCGTCGGTCGGGACGCTGATATTCCAGCTTGCGCAGATAGAGCCACTGGCCGGCGAAATTGTCGGTCAGCGCTTTGGACTTGGGATCGGTCAGCATGCGCGCGACCTGCGCCTTGAGCATTTCGGGCTGGTGCAGCTGGTTCTTCTCGGCCACCGCCAGAAGCTGGTCGTCGGGAATGCTGCTCCACAGGAAGAAGGACAGTCGCGTCGCCAGCTCGGTATCGCTGATGCGGTGCACTGTGCCGGGCTTGCTCTTGGCCGGGTCACTTTCGCGCATGAACAGGAAGCTTGGCGACACCAGAATGGCTTCCAGCGAGGCCTCAATGCCGTGTTCGAAATCCGCGCCTTTACGGCCTTGCGCGTAAACCTTCATCAGCGGCGCGATATCGGCGCCCGTCACGGGGCGGCGATAGGCATGATGCGCCAGACTGGTGAGGATTTTGGTGGCGCAGGCATTTTCCGACAGCGATTTGGACGGCCGGCAAAGGAATATCTTGCGGCGGCTGGGGGTGTCGCCCGAACCCTTGATGTCATAGGGCCCAACCATCGAGAGCTGCATCACATCGCGCAGATAGAAAGCCTGCTGGAAGCTCGGGCCGCTTCCGAAAGACGGCACCGTCAAGGTGGTGACGCGCGCGCCATCAACCTGAACGTCCAGCGGCAATTGCTCGGGCTGGCCGGTGGGCTTCTTGGGGCGCTCGCCGGTGGTGGTCTTGGCGACCATATTCTCGTCCAGCGCCAGCTTCTTGCGGAAGGAGACGCCGATGGTGCGCAGGCCCGCCTTCAGCTGCACCTTGGTCTCAATGCGGTTGCTGGCATCGATCTCCGATTCCGTCGCCGAGCCGGAATTCAGGTAAATCTGGATGGTGTAGGTCGCATCATAAGGCGCATAGAACTTGATCGAACCGCCGCCGCGCGAATCCAACGGCAGATCGTCATTGGCCCGCTCGTTATAGGAAGGCACGCCAAAAGCGTTCTCGAACAGATCCTTGGTGAGCTTGAAATCGGTGGTGACCGCCTTGTCCGAGGTGAGTCCCGTCGCCAGGCGGCTGATCTTGCCGGCGGTGTTGACGTAACGGTCCATCAGGGTCGGCGAAACGGTCAGGATGTCGGCGATGTTGTCGAAGCCATAGCCGGTATCGTCCACCGGCAGGCTCTTGCTGACGTCGATGTTGAGTGCCAGCAGGTCGCGCACGGCATTGGAATATTCCGTGCGGTTCATGCGGCGGATGGTGGCCCGGCCGGGATCGGGGTGAGCGGCGCCCAGTTTGTCCAGCGAGGTGCTGAGCCAGCCGGTAAAGTCGGCGATCTGCTCCTTGGGCGGACGCGGCATGCCGCGCGGCGGCATTTCGCCGACGCTGAGACGGCGCAGGATTTTCTCCCAGGTGGCGAGATTGGCGGGCAGATTGTCGGCATCCAACGGCACCACCGACATGCCGGCGGTCTTGAGCTTGTCGTTGTGACAGGCGGTGCAGTATTGCGTCAGCATATGCTTGCGCTCGGACGTTGTCGGCGCAGAGGCATCGGCGGTTATCGGCGCGGTCGCGGGAAGATTTGCGGCAACCTGGGAAGGCTCTGCGGCAGCGCTGCCAAAATGTCCAAAAAAGGCGGCAAGCCCGGCCAGGGCGATAACGCCTGCCCCAAAAGCCGTCTGCCTGGTAACACGCAACATTTGAAGCAATCTCCCAGCTGACAGCTCTTGGCGGCTGCCGAGTCTAACGCCAGCATCCTATATCCCTTATTGTCATTCTAAAGTGAACTGCGGCTTTTGGACATGGCTTCGCCGACACAAGGTTTGCGAAACATTGCGACATATTGCGATGCAGCATCTCAGCCACCAACCTTGCTCTCAGCCAGGAACAACAGGTTAGCTCTCTGCCGGATCAGGGAGTTCCTCTCATGGATCGGCGGACGGTTCTGGTGTCCTTGGGTGCCGTTGTCGCAGCTTCGCCTTTGAGGGCGCAGGAAGCGCCCCAATGGTCTTCGCCCGTCATCGACATGCACTTCCACATCCGCCGGACGCCGGAACTCAATATCGCCCACCAAAGGGGCGCCGGCGTGACAGCCGCGAACGTGTTGGCGCGCACCGATGACGCCGCTGCCGTAACCGCGCTACAAGCGCAAAATCCTGCCCTGTTTCCCAGCTGGTTCGGATCCACCGACGTCGCCCAGCCGGACGCCGAACAGCTTCTCACCCAAGCTGTGAAGAGCGGCGCGAAAGGCTTTGGCGAATTGAAGTTTCCGGTCGCGGCGGATGGGCCGGAGATGCGCCGGGTCTACGACCTGGCGGCCGAACTGAATGTGCCGGTGCTGATCCATTTCCAGGAGATCGGACAACCAGCGGCCCCCGGCGGCTACAATACCGGCATCAAGCGCTTTGCCGCGATCCTCAAGGCCAATCCTAAGACCAAGTTTATCGGCCACGCCGATGCCTTCTGGGCCAATATCAGCGCCGACTATCACGAACAGGAAGCCTATCCCACCGGCCCGATCGTCCCGGGCGGGGTAAGCGACAAGCTGCTGGCGGACTATCCCAACCTGTTCGCCGATACGTCCGCCAACTCAGCCAACAACGCACTGTCGCGCGATCCGGCCTTCACGACCGATTTCCTCAAGCGCCACCAGGACAAGCTGCATTTCGGCAGTGACTGCAATTGCGACGATGGAAAGGGCGGCGGCGCGGCGCAGAACTCCGACCGGGTAGCGCCGCGCATGCGCGGCAAGTGCGTGGCGCAGGAGACGCTCAAGCTTTTGACGGCTTCGTCCACACCGGCCGTCTTCCGCAAGATCGCCTGGACGAATGCTCACCGGCTGCTGGGAATGCCGGTTTAACCATCCACCGGCCATCCGGTGGCGCAATGCAAGGTGCATCACTATAAAACGCGCCGTCGCACAGGCTGGAAGCGGTACGTGAGAACTCCTTGCATTGCAGTGAGCGGGCGCGCAATGAGCGGTAGCATCTGGCTGCGTGCCCGATGGCTTCTTGCGACAGCCGTGAGCCTCCTCGGTCTGCCCCTCTGCGTTCAAGCACAGGAGCCCCCAAAGTCATGTTCGCTAAGGCGCGTGACGGAGTTGCCGCTGAATGAAAGCGCGAACCGGTTTACCATCACCGCCCATATCAACGATCATCCCGTGGTCATGCTGGTCGATACGGGGGCCGGGCATAGCGCGATATCGCCTGAACTGGTGAAGCGACTTCGCTTGCCGCAGGACCGGCGCACCAGCATCACCGTTCATGGCGTGGGCGGCGACATGAGGGTCGCACATCCGGTCATAGCGCGCTCGTTCCGGGCGGGCGATGGCCATCTGGTGAACTATGAATTCGAGGTGGCAAATGCCTCAGTCCCCGGCTTGACGGGCCAGCCCGGCGCGCCGGAAGGCCTGCTGGGGTTGGACCTGCTGTCTTATTATGAATTGGAGTTTGATTTTCCCAATCGAATTCTAACGCTCTACACGCAGGATAATTGCGCCGGAAGCTTCATACCATGGACCGGTCCATTCGAGGTGATCGCGGGCAGACGCCAGCTGGACGGCCAATTGTTTATTCCGGTCAGCTTGAACAAGGAGGCGATCAACGCCTTGATAGATACCGGAGCGACCCGCTCTGCGCTCGGTATCGACACCGCGCATGACGTCGGCGTGTCGGATGACGAATTGCGTTTGGACCGCGCAACCTACTCATTCGGGGTGCCCGGCGTTCCGGTAAGAGCCTACGAACACCATTTCGACAGCTTTACAGTCGGCCGTACAACCTTTCACCGGGCGCCGCTGCTCATTCCGGACGAAAGGTTGGGCGTGGTGCAAATGCTCTTGGGTATGGACTTCTTTCGCCCGCGCAAGCTTTGGGTATCGTTCAAGACCGAACAAATCTTCCTTCAGTTGATGCCGGCGGAGCGCGCTGTTCACGCTCCGCCCTGATCGCCTGCAGGCGATTCCGGCTCACTTCCCAAACATCCAGCGCAGGATACCGGGCAGCAGCCAGCCGCCATGCACGTCAGAATGGGCGCCGTCGCCCCATTCAAAGCGCACGTCGTAGCGCGCACCCGGAACGTTCTTGGTGTCGGCATTGGCATTGGCCCATTGCAGTGCCGATACCATCTGCTCATTGGCCAGGTGCCAGTTGCCATGCTCATTGTTCAGGTCGGCGGTGCCGTCCTGCAGGAAAATACGGATGGGGCGAATGGGATTCTTGCGGATCAGGCCGGGATAGGTGTCGCCGCCCGGAATCATGGGCGTGGTGGTGGTGGCGGGACGATAACCGATGGAGGTGTAGCTCCCGATCATGCTGATGACATTGCCGAAGGCATCCGGCCTGTTCCATGCCACCGTCCAGGCGCAGATGGCGCCCGATGAGGTGCCGCCGATCGCCCGCCTCTTGGGATCGTCGGTGAATTTGTAGGTCTTGGCGACCTCCGGCAGCATCTCCTCGATCAGGAAGCGCGTATAGGCATCGCTGAGGGAATCATATTCTGGCGCGCGGTGATTGGGATTTCCCGTGCAGGCATAACCAGTGCAACCCGCCGGTCCCAGACCGTCGGGATAATGTTCAGTACCGGTATTGCCGGGGGTGATGAAGATGCCCAGCGTCTGCGGGATGTCGCCCTTGGCGATCAGATTGTCGAGCACCACCGGAATGTTCAGCGGCCCTTGCGGATTGATGGCGCGCTGGCCGTCCTGGAACACCAGCAGGTTGGGCGGTGTCTTGGGATCATATTTGGCCGGCACATAAATCCAGTAACGCCGCACCGTGTTTTCGATGATCTTGCTGCGATATTCCAGCGGCCCGATCAGCTTGCCCTTGGCCACACCCGGTTGCGGCAGGGAGTCCGCGGTGGGCGGATATTCGCCCGGCTGGCGCGGCTGGGCCGACCAAGCCG
>Ga0105248_10006951_pt1 | contig 12399 bp, 12 predicted proteins | sample KBSS34metaG_FD_81524 | JGI IMG/M metagenome (GOLD analysis project Ga0105248, IMG submission 81524) | Switchgrass rhizosphere microbial communities from Kellogg Biological Station, Michigan, USA - KBS S3-4 metaG | ecosystem: Host-associated > Plants > Roots > Rhizosphere > Soil | place... | reverse complement strand
GCTTTAAATACCGATGCGGAGTCTGAGATGACTGCGTCGATCGCCGCCGGCGTGGTAAAAATTTCTTCCACAACAGGGGCAACGCTCATAACCCCGGCCGACCTTCCCGCAGTCCCTCCAACCGTCGTCTCCGCGCTCATCGACGCCTGGCAAAACGGCGCTCAGTTAATCATCCCAACCTGGCAAAATCGCGGCGGTCACCCGGTTTTAGTAGACCTCCGTTTCCGCCACGAACTCCAAACTCTCGACCCGGATCTCGGCCTGAAAAGCCTCTTCACAAGCCATCGCGACGAAGTAACACGCCTCCCCGTCAACTCGCCCTTCATTGCTCGCGACATCGATAAGTGGGATGATTACCTCGCCCTGCATACCGAAATCTTTGGCCACGCACCACCCGAACCACCCGAGGGTTAAACAAACGAAAAGCCCCCGGGACTCATCTAACGCACCAAGTCGGACGCCTCTGGCGGCGGTTTCGACGAAGGAGAAAAGATGGTTCTGAACATTCGAAAGCGCGTCCTGGCCGGGTTGATGCTGGTGCTCGCCGCGACGTCCATTGTCTTCGCGCAGGATCGCAGCGCCGCAGGCTCAGTCGACTTTTCACTGCGATCGGTTGACGGCCAAACGGTAACTTCGAGCAGCCTGCGCGGCGAAGTCGTCGTGCTCGCGTTCGGCGCTTCGTGGCTGCCACTCTCGAAAACACAACTCCAGGGCGTGAGAAAACTCGCCGACGAATACGCCGATCGCCACGTGGTGGTCTACTGGGTCAGCACCGAGTCAGACGATCCAAAATCGAAGAACTACGCGAGCGACGAACAGCTTCGCGCGTTCGCCCAGAAGTACGGATTGAAAGTGACTGTGCTGCGCGATCACGACGGCGTGGTGTCGAAGAAGTTTGGCATCGATCAGTTGCCGTCGATCGTGATTCTCGACAAAGAAGGAAACATTTCCGGCGCGCCAATCGGCGGTCTCGACCCCAACGGCAACCTCGCCGGCCAGCTCGCTTCCCGCCTCGACAAATTGCTCTAACGCGAATCGCCTGGGGCGAATTGCGTTGAGCGGGGCCAACAATTAATCTCTCCTCATGCCTTTCACGTTAGTTAATCCCGAATCACTCGGCGCGCCGAGCGGTTACGCAAACGGTCTGCTCGCCGACGCCAACGGCAAGCTCTTGTTCATCTCCGGCCAGGTCGCGTGGAACGAAAAGCAAAAAATCGTCAGCCAGGACTTCGTCGAGCAGTTTGATCGCGCGCTCGCGAATGTCATGGCCGTGGTTAATGCCGCCGACGGAAAGCCCGAACACATCGCCCGCTTCGTCATCTACGTCACGAGCAAAGGCGAGTATCTCGCTAATCTGCGCGAGGTCGGCGAACGCTATCGCAAGCACCTGGGCAAACACTTTCCCGCCATGACGCTCGTCGAGGTTTCCGCTCTGCTGGACGACGAAGCGAAGGTCGAGATCGAAGGGATCGCGTTGATACCCGCATGAAACAGCCAACCTCGTTTCTCTACGAACAAGACGAGCAAGGCGTCGCCACGATCACGCTGAATCGTCCGGAGCGTTTGAACGCGTTGACGTTTGAAGTCTATCGCGAGCTCACGGACCTGTTTGCGGCGTTGCGCGACGAACGAGACGTTCGCGTTGTGATCGTCACCGGCGCGGGCAAAGCGTTCTGTTCGGGCGGCGACGTTCACGACATCATCGGCGAGCTGTTCAGCCGCGACATGGAAGGCTTGCTCGAGTTCACGCGCATGACGTGCGAGCTGATACAGAACATTCGCGCGCTGCCGAAGCCGGTCATTGCGAGTTTGAACGGCACGACCGCGGGCGCCGGCGCGTGCATCGCGCTCGCGGCGGATTTGCGCATTGCAAGTGAAACGGCACGCATCGCGTTTCTGTTTGTGAAGGTCGGGCTCGCGGGCACTGACATGCTCGCGTCGTATTTGCTGCCGCGCGTTGTCGGGCTGTCGAAAGCGACCGAGATGCTTTACACGGGAGACTTCGTGAGCGCAGCCGACGCGGAGCGAATCGGACTCTACAATCGTGTCGTGCCCGCGGAGCAGCTACAGAGTGCCACGCGTGAGTTCGCCGAAAAACTCGCCCGTGGCCCGGCGTTCGCGCTTGGTAAAACGAAGGAGATGCTCAATCGCGAGTTGCACATGGACCTCGCAACCGCGCTCGAGAGCGAGGCACAGGCGCAGGCGATCTGCATGCAGCATCCCGATTATCGTGAGGCTTACGAAGCGTTTGTCGCAAAGCGCGTGGCAAAATTCAAATGATCGAGCTTCCGTTCTTTACTGCTGAACATCGCGATCTCGCGCAGAGTGTGGCCGAGTTTGCGGCCCGTGAGATCGAGCCGCACGCCGGCGTCGAAGAAGACGTTGACGGGCTCGCGCGCCACTTCGTGAATGTACTGGCAGGCGCGGGTCTGTTGAACTATGCGGTGGCGGAATCGAAGCTCGACACGCGCGCGTTGTGTTTGGTTCGCGAAGCACTCTGCTACTCTTCGCCGCTCGCCGACCTCGCGTTTGTCATGCAGGGACTCGGAACCTTCGCGATCGCACGCGCGGCGCCGGATCACGTGCGCGAGTTTTGGCTTACGCGTGCAACGAGTGGCAAAGCGATTGCCGCATTTGCCTTGACCGAACCCGATGCGGGTTCCGACGTCGCGGCGATCAAGACCACGGCGCGTCGTGATGGCGAAACCTACGTGATCGACGGAAGAAAACGTTTCATCTCGAACGCCGGCATCGCTGATTTCTACACCGTCTTTGCGCGCACCGGCACGCGCGACGATGGCCGCCCGACGCTCTCGGCTTTCGTCGTCGGCTCAAAGATGCAGGGCTTCAGCGTGGTGGAACGCACTCCCCTGATCGCACCGCATCCGATTGGCGAGATCGCTTTCAACGAGTGCCGCGTGCCCGCGGAAGACATGGTCGGAAACGAAGGCGACGGATTTCGTTTGGCGATGGAAACGCTAGATACGTTTCGCGCGAGCGTCGGCGCTGCGGCGTGCGGCATGGCGCGTCGCGCACTCGACGAAGCTCTCAGTTACGCGTCAACGCGGAAACAGTTCGGGCGCCTGCTTGCCGAGCATCAATTGGTCCAGGAAAAGCTCGCCGACATGGTCACCGAGCTCGACGCCGCGCGGCTCCTGGTTTATCGCGCTGCCTACGCGCGCGACACGAGCGAAGGGCGATTGACGCGAGAAGCGAGTGAAGCAAAACTCTTCGCGACCGAAGCGGCGGGGCGAATCATCGACAGCGCGGTACAGATTCACGGCGGCGCCGGCCTCGTGCGCGGCAGCGTAGTCGAGCGCCTCTATCGCGACGTTCGCGCGCTCCGCATCTACGAAGGCACCTCCGAGATCCAGAAGCTCGTGATCGCCGGCCAACTCGTGAAGGAAATGCGGGAGGACGAGAAATGAAACCGTTTTCACCAGACACAACGCCCGACGCACAACGGATGCAGATCGAACTAATGCGCCGGCTATCGCCTGCACAAAAACTCTCGCTGGCTTTTGCGCTCACCGACACCATGCGCGGTCTTATTCGGGCTGACTTACAGCAACGCTTTCCGTACGCGGACGCAACCGAGATAAGGCGACGGTTCATCGCTCGAGTTCTACCTCGCGAAGACGTCATTCGCGCTTACGGCTTCGACCCGCAGGCAGAAGGCTACTGAGCCATGGTTCTTCCAATTTCAGAGAGGCTCGGCGTCAGCGATTTGCTCGAACGAGCATCAAGCGCGGTGAAGAGTCAGGAGTCATGAATATAAACATCATCGGTGGGGGGCCGGCGGGGTTGTATTTCGCCATCCTTATGAAGAAGGCGGATCCCGCGCGGCGGATTCGTATCTACGAGCGGAATGGGCCAGATGATACGTTCGGTTGGGGTGTGGTGTTTTCCGGGAAGACGCTCGCGAACTTGCGCGCCGCCGACGAAGAGTCGCACGCGGAGATCACGAAACAGTTTGAGGCGTGGGACAACGTTGACGTGGTCCACCGGGACGAGAAAATCTCGATTCACGGCAACAGCTTCTCCGGCATCGCGCGTTTGCAACTGCTGAAGATTCTGCAACGTCGCGCCGAAGCACTCGGAGTGGAGATTGAGTTTCGGGCGGAGGTTCACGACGTCGATCGGTTGCGCGAGGAGTGTGACTTCTTGGTGGCGGCGGACGGAGTGAACAGTACGGTTCGCCTGCATTACCTCGAACAGCTCAAACCGCAGCTCGATCTGCGCGCGCATCGTTACATCTGGTACGGCACGAATCAACTCTTCCACGGTTTGACGCTGACGTTTCGCGAAAATACCGCCGGCACGTTTGCCGCGCATTCTTACAAGTTCAACCAACAAACCAGCACGTTCATCGTCGAGTGCGATCCGCACACGTGGAAGAAAGCCGGATTCGATCGCATGTCTGACGATGAGACGCGCGCGTACGTCGGAGAAGTGTTCGCCACGGACTTACACGGACACGAGCTGCTGTCGAATAACTCGAAGTGGATTCAGTTTCTACTCGTGAAAAACGAGCACTGGTTTTTCGACAACGTCGTGTTGCTCGGCGACGCGCTTCACACCGCGCACTTCTCAATCGGTTCCGGCACGAAGCTCGCGATGGAAGACGCGATCGCTCTCGCGGAGTCGTTTCGGCAAACAAGCGACGTGCAAAGCGCGCTCACGCACTTCACAAAAACACGCCGCCCGGTAATCGAGGAATACCAGGCCGCGGCGTTTGAAAGCATGCTGTGGTTTGAGAACGTGAGCAGTTACATGCACGCGAGCCCGATGGAGCTCGCTTTCAGCGTGATGACGCGCAGCGGGAAAGTAACCTACGACGATCTTAAAAAACGCGACCCGGAGTTTATCCGGCGCTACGAGGAACGCCAGGCGGACAGCCGCAAATCATCGCCACGCGGGCGGCTCTAGTCTGCGGCGCCCGTCGTCAACGGTCGCAATTCCCGGTTCATCCAAGTCCAAACGATCCCAAAGCTTGCACGTGACCGGCCGGTGCGCCTGGTCCAACGCTTCGCAGTAATTCGTGTAAGTGCAGCGCCGCACCTCTTCGCCACGCCCGAGCCGCACCTTCACAAACCAGTCGGGGTCGGCAAGCGCCTGACGCGCCATGCCGACGATGTCCGCGTGGCCCTCGCGCAAAATTTCTTCTGCCTGCTCAAACGTCGAGATGCCGCCCGTCGCGACGATCGGCGTTTCAAAACCGGCAGCGTTCACTGCACGTTTGATCGCGGCAACGAGCGGAACGCTTCGTCCGAACGGACCAACTTCGTCAGATAAAACGGTCGGCATGCATTCGTAACCACTCTGTCCGGTGTACGGATAGACAGCCTGGCCCACCTTCGGTTGTTGCGCGTCTTCAAACTTGCCGCCTTTCGAGAGCGACAGGAAATCAAAACCCGCGCGCGCGAACTCCTTCGCGTAATAGATCGCGTCTTCAACCCGGCTGCCGCCCTCGATCACTTCATCAGCCAGAAAACGCACGCCGATAACGTAGTCTTCGCCGGCCCGATCCCTGACCGCGCGAAACACTTCGAGCGGCAGGCGAACGCGGTTTTCAGGCGAGCCGCCGTAACCATCGTCGCGATTGTTCTGCCGGCTCAGAAACCCGGCCATCGTGTAAGCGTGTGCGTAGTGAAGCTCGACACCGTCGAACCCCGCTTCGCGTGCGCGCTGCGCGGCGGAGGCGAAGATCGCGGGGAGTTCCTGCGGAAGATTTTTGATGTGGGCCAGGTGAGTATCCGTAACGCGCTCGCGGTAGCCGAAGTTCAGCTCTTCGAGTTCTTTTTTTGAAAGAATTAACTCCAAGAGGCCTTCGTTGGCCGATTGCAAAGCAGTACGAATTTCCAAATCATCAGCGGTTAGCCAACGCGTTTCATCCGTAGCTTCCGCCAACGCCTCTCGATGACGATCATTAACCTTCAGAAACCGCTGCAGGTACTTCGTCTTCTCAGGCCGGCGCTTCACCGCGAGAAAGTCGATGATCTGAATGAACAGCAACGTCTCGCCCCGGCTCGCTTCCTTCACCGTCTCAACCAGCTTGCGCAACCCGGGAATGAAACGATCGTCGCCGATGCGCAGCAATGGACCACTCGGAATATCGCGCACGCCCGTCGCTTCCACAACTAAAACACCCGGACGCCCCTCGGCGAACCTTGCATACCAATCGAGATTTTGCTCGGTAACGAAGCCATCCTCGGTCGCGCGCCACGGCACCATCGCCGGCACCCACGTGCGAGTGCGCGCTTCGAGCCCGCCGATGCGAACCGGACTGAACAGCAGCGAACGCGCCGCTTCGTCTGCGCCTGGCCACCGGGTTTCTTCTATCTTGTGTTTAATCGGGTGTGCGAACTTCCACATCTTAGCCAGAGCTTACAACATTCTGATACATTTACCTCAGGAGGGTTCTTTCTTGTCTGACGACTTACTGAAGTGGCGTAGCGAGTTTCCGATTCTCGAAAAGACGGTCTACCTGATCTCCCACAGTCTCGGCGCGATGCCGCGCGCCACCTACGATCGGCTCCACGAGTACGCCGATATGTGGGCCACCCGCGGGGTGCGCGCGTGGGCTGAAGGCTGGTGGGAAATGCCCGTGACCGTCGGCGACGACGTGGCGCGCATCATCGGCGCAGACCCGGGAACGGTCGTGATGCACCAGAACGTTTCGATTTGCCAGTCGCTCGTGCTGTCGTGTCTCAACCCGACGCCGGAACGAAACAAAATCGTTTATTCGGAGCTCAACTTTCCTTCCGTGATGTACGTCTACGAAGCGCACGCCCGCGACGGCAAGCTGCGCATCGAAACCGTCAAGTCTGACGACGGCATCACTGTGCCACTCGAACGAATGCTCGCGGCGATAGACGAAACAACACTGCTCGTTCCGTTCTCGCACGTGCTTTTCAAGAGCGCGTTCCTGCAGGACGCGCGCGCGATCATCGAGCGGGCACATGAAGTCGGCGCGATGGTAGTGCTGGACACGTATCAATCAGCGGGCACGGTGCCGTTCAGTGTGAAAGAGCTCAACGCCGACTTCGCTACCGGCGGCTCCGTGAAGTGGCTCTGTGGTGGACCAGGCGCGGGCTACTTGTACGTGCGGCCCGATCTGCAAGCAACGCTCGAACCCAAGACGACCGGCTGGATGGCCCACGAAGCGCCCTTTGCCTTTGACACCGAGCTGCGTTACGCGCCAAACATCACGCGCTTCCTGCACGGTTCGCCCGCGATTCCCGCGCTCTACGCCGCGCAGTCAGGCTACAAGATCATCAACACGATCGGCGTTGAAAACATTCGCGAAAAAAGCGTGCGACAAACGAGTTATCTAATCGATCTCGCTGAAGAAGCGGGTTTCCGCGTGACCAGTCCGCGCGACCCTGAAAGACGTGCCGGCACCGTCACCATTGCCCACGAGCACGCCGGTGCAATTACAAAAGAGTTGATTCGCCGCGAATTCATTGTCGACTACCGGCCGGGCGCGGGAGTTCGCATGTCGCCGCACTTCTACACGACCGACGAAGAGCTCGCGCTTGCTATTGCGGAGATGAAGAAGATCGCCGACTCAGACGCGTATCGCGAGCACGAAGCGGCGGGAGCGGCTTTCTGATGTCGAAAAACTACGGCGAGAACCCGCCGCTTTCATACAACAAGTACCTGCGCGTGCCGGATCTGATCAATTTGCAGGACTGCCTTTCCGAACCGGCGCACCACGACGAGCTGCTGTTCATCACGGTCCATCAGGCGTACGAGCTTTGGTTCAAACAGATCCTGCACGAGCTCGACGCGGCGATTCAGTTTCTCGAACAGGACCGTTTGCCGGCCGCGACGCGCGCCGTCAACCGCATCGTCGATATCGAGAAATTGTTGCTGCAACAGATTCACATTCTCGAAAGCATGACGCCGATCAGTTTCCTGGCGTTTCGCGACCAACTCAATCCGGCCAGTGGGTTTCAATCGATGCAGTTTCGCGAGATCGAGTTTTCGTCCGGGTTGAAGGACGAAAGAATTTTGCGCGAATTTCAGAGTGACGAGTTTGCGTCCAAACGGCTTCAGTCTCGCATGGACCAGGCGTCGCTCGCGGATGCGTTTTATCGCGCGCTCGGGCGGCGCGGGTTGGATGTAAGCCAACCTGCCCGCGCGATACTCGAGATCCTGACGCACTTCGAGGATCGTTACGAAGAGTTTCAGCTTGCCGAAGCGCTCATGGAGCACGATGAGTATTTCTCGCTCTGGCGTTCGCACCACATCAAGATGGTCGAACGCATGGTCGGCGCGAAACGCGGCACCGGCGGTTCGGAAGGCATCGGTTACCTGAAAACGACGCTCGACAAAAAATTCTTTCCCGAACTCTGGGAAGCGCGAACGTATCTCGACATGCAACACGGCAGCGGCGGCTGCCCGTTTGCGCACCGGTAATTCTTATGAACGAACGACGCTCTTCACCGCGCGTGAGAGTGAACCTCCCGGCTCGTTGGGAAGGCGTGCTTTCGCGCGAAACCGCCACCGTGACGGACTTGAGCCGCAGCGGTTGTTTTGTGCTGACGGGCGGCAAAGTCGAGGTCAAGGAACTTGTCTGGCTGGAGATCAAACTCACCGAAACGCAGGTCGTCGTTTTCTGGGCCGAGGTCGTGGACCAGGCATCGGACATCGGCTTCGCGCTGAAGTTCAATTCGAGCAGTCCGGAAGATGAAGCCTCGCTCGCGAAATTCCTGGAAAAGTTTTTTCAGACCAACGGGCCAAAGAACTGATGACGGTTGTGTTTCCCGAACGCTTCAACATGGCGGATTACTTCCTCTACCACAATCTGGAGGAAGGACGGGAGAACAAGGTTTGTCTCTACTTTGAGGATCGTACGTGGACGTATGGCGAGACCGCGCGGTGGTCGAATCGCGCGGGGAATGCGTTGCGTGAGCTCGGGGTGGAGATTGAAGACCGGGTGTTGATGGTCTTGCCGGATGGGCCAGAGTTTGTGTGGACGTGGTTTGGGGCTGCAAGAATCGGCGCGGTGATCACGATGGTTAATCCGCTGCTGCCGGCTTCAGACTACGAATATTATTTAGATTACACACGGGCGCGGGTGGCGGTGGTCCATGCGTCGGTGTTGCCGGCGTTTGTCGAAGCGACTCGAAACGCAAAATATCTCAGAGGCGTCCTCGTGGTTGGCCAAGGGGAGGAGATTTTTAAAGACAGGGATTGGGATCGCGGGTCAGCGGTGACGAGCCACTGGGCCAGCTTCGAGAACGCGATTGAGGCCGCGGAGGATGAGTGTGCTCAAGCGGACACGCGCAGGGATGATATTGCGATCTGGCTGTTCACCTCCGGGTCGACGGGCCATCCGAAGGGAGCCGTGCACTTGCAACACGACCTGCCGTACAACACGGAGGTGTTTGCGAAGGCGACCATGTGCGTTAACGCAGATGACCTCACGGTTTCAGTTCCTAAATTGTTTTTCGGCTACGCGACGGGCACCAATCTCCTGTTTCCCTTCGCTGTCGGCGGCGCGACGGCCCTATTCTCCGAACGCTCCACCGCGGAAAAGATGTTTGAGGTCATCAAACGCTATCGTCCGACGATCCTCACGACCGTGCCGACGATGATCAATTCCATGCTCAACGTTCCGGGCGCTTCACCGGACGATCTTTCCAGTCTGCGCTTCTGCTATTCAGCGGGCGAGGCGCTGCCGATCGAACTCTACGAACGCTGGATGAACGCGTACGGCGTCGACATCTGCGACGGCATCGGTTCAGCCGAGATGTTTCATATCTACATCACCAATCGACCCGGCGATATCAAACCCGGCAGTCTCGGCCGCATCGTCGCAGGTTACGAAGCGAAGATCGTCGACGCCGCCGGCAACGAGGTTCCCACCGGCGAGATGGGCACGTTGAGGATCAAAGGCGACTCCGCCGCGCTCTGCTACTGGAACGCGCACGAAAAATCAAAAGAGACGTTTGCCGGCGACTGGTGCACCACCGGCGATCAGTTTCACGTCGACACGCACGGTTACTACTGGTATCACGGACGCACCGACGACATGTTGAAGGTTTCCGGCGTTTTCGTTGCGCCCGCGGAGATCGAGAATTGTTTGTTACAGCATGAAGCGATTCTGGAATGTGCGGTCGTGGGCCACGAATCCGAAGACGGATTGGTGAAACCGAAAGCGTTTGTGGTGCTGCGTGAAGGGTTCGGCGGAGGCGACGACTCAGCGGAAAATATCAAGCAGTTCGTGAAGAGCCGGATCGCTGTCTACAAATACCCGCGCTGGGTCGAGTTTGTAAATTCCCTCCCTAAAAACGATCGCGGGAAGATCGACCGCAAGAAATTAAAACAAACCTAGCGTCTGCGTTCCAGGTCGTAATCGCGCAAGCGGCGATAAAGAGTTGAAGGTGAGATGCCGAGGATCTCGGCGGTCTTGCCACGGTGCCAGCCGGTCTTTTCGAGCGCGGCGAGGATCTGCTGCCGCTCCACTTCGCGTAACGAACCCGACGTCGGTGGCACTGCTCCCATCGGGACCATCGGAATTTCGCTGACACCTCCGGTTGCCACAGCCGGAACACCCGGAGCCGGCGCCTGGACCATCGCGGCGGGACGCGTGACTTCCGGCGGTAACTCGGCGAGCGTGATGCGGCCGTTGTTCGAAAGAATCACCGCGCGTTCCAAACAGTTCTTCAACTGACGCACATTTCCCGGCCAGTGATAAGTGCGCAACGCCGTGGACGCATCTTCAGTAAGTTCCGGGGGATGCGTGCCGGCAATCTGTTTGAGCAGGTAGCGCGTCAACGGCTGGACGTCTTCCGGCCGTTCGCGCAGCGGCGCGAGACTGATCTGAAAACCGTTAATGCGATAGAGCAGGTCTGATCTGAACACACCGTCGTTCACGACCGTATCAAGATTGCGATTCGTCGCCGCGACGATGCGCACGTTTACTTCGACCTTTCGCACGCCGCCAACCCTGAAAAACGTTCGCGTCTCGATCGCGCGCAAGAGCTTCGCCTGCAACTGCGCCGGTAACTCCGTCACCTCGTCAAGAAACAGCGTGCCGCCGTCGGCGAGCTCGATTAGACCAAGCTTGCGTCCCTTCGCGCCGGAAAACGCACCCGCTTCGTAACCAAACAGCTCCGACTCCAGCAACGACTCCTGAAACGCCGCGCAGTTGAGATCGACAAACGACGCGTCTGAACGATTTGAAAGCCGGTGAATCGCATGGGCCACCAGCTCTTTGCCGGTGCCTGACTCGCCCGTGATCAGCACCGACGCTTCCGACGGCGCCACGCGTTCGATCAAGCGAATCGCTTCCTTCATCACTTCGGAAACGGAAACGATTTCCGGCAACGCCGACTGTCGCGCGAGCTGTTCGCGGAGGCGCGTGTTGTCCACGCGCAGCCGTCGCTTGTCCGCGGCCTGCTTCACGCGCACGTCCAGCTCGGTGATGCTGTAAGGCTTCGTGAGGTAATCGTACGCGCCGAGCTTCATCGCTTCGACGGCCGTCTCGACCGTCGCCTGGCCCGTCAACATGATCACTTCGGGCGGGTTGGGACGCTGATGCACGCGACGCAACAGTTCCATGCCGTCGATGCGCGGCATGTTGATGTCACACAGCAGCACGTCGACGTTGCTTTCTTCCAGCTTGCGCAACGCAGCCTCGCCATCGGGCGCGGCCTGCACGCGATAGCCCAAACGTTCCAACTCTTTTTGCAGCACCAGCCGGAGATTCGCTTCGTCTTCGGCGATCAAAATTCGTGCTTGCTGTTGCTCACTCAACCGTCGATTCCTCGTCTTGCTTGATTGCGGGAAGAGTAATGGTGAACGTGGTGCCTGTTCCCACTGTTGACTGCACGTCGAGGGTGCCGCCGTGCTCGGTTAAGATACCATAACACACGGCCAGCCCGAGACCGGTTCCGCTCCCGATTTCCTTCGTCGTAAAGAACGGCTCGAAGATTTTTGCCAGGTTTTCCGGCGGGATTCCCACGCCTGAATCGCTCACCTCGACCACGACTCTGTCGTCGCTGTTATGGGCCAGGATCGACAACGTGCCGCTGTCGCCCATCGCGTCGAAAGCGTTGGCGGCGAGCGCGATGACGGCTTGTTGCAACTGGCCTGGATCGCCGCTGACCGGACAAAGATCCACCGCGATCTCGAGGTTGAATTGAACTTCCGGACTCCGCTTCTGATGCGACAGCAAACGGGCCGCGGAGCGAATCACGTCCGCGAGATCGATCGTGACGTGTTGCGACGTGCGCGTGCGACTGAAGTCCAACAAGCCCATCGTGATGCTCTTGCAACGAAACGCCTCGCTCCTGATCAGTCCGAGATACTCGCGCAGATCGTCGCGTTCCGGTGAACTATCAAACGCTCCTTCGTTGAGCCGTGCTTCGAGTGACTCCGCGCACG
>Ga0105248_10006946_pt1 | contig 12406 bp, 17 predicted proteins | sample KBSS34metaG_FD_81524 | JGI IMG/M metagenome (GOLD analysis project Ga0105248, IMG submission 81524) | Switchgrass rhizosphere microbial communities from Kellogg Biological Station, Michigan, USA - KBS S3-4 metaG | ecosystem: Host-associated > Plants > Roots > Rhizosphere > Soil | place... | reverse complement strand
GATTTGCGATCGGCATCGCGGCCGGCGCGGCGCTGGGGGCTGTGATCGGGGCGCTGACGTTCCGGTCAGGGTTGCGCGGATCCTACTTTGCACTGGTGACGCTCGCATTCGCGGAAGTGCTGCGCATTGTGGCAAGCGTTGCGCCCATCACCGGCGCGGGCGTCGGTACGCTGATGAAGCTCGAGCTGGGCGCGCGCACGTTTCAGTTCCAGAGCCGTGCCGCATTTTATTGGGCGATCCTCGCGCTGGTGGCGGTCTCGCTGGTCATCGCCGAGCTGATCGAGCGTTCGCGCTTCGGCACCTGGCTGGTCGCCGTGCGCGAGAACGAGGATGCCGCCTCCGCGCTCGGCGTCGATGCGCGCAAGGTGAAGACAGCGGCGATGACCATCTCCGGGGCGATCACGGCCGCGGCGGGCTGCTTCTACGCGCAATATTTTCTGTTCATCGATTCCGGCATTGCCTACGGAACCTGGATCTCGGTCGAGGCGCTGCTCACGGCGATCATTGGCGGCGTTGGCACCGTCTTCGGTCCGTTGGCAGGCGCCATTGTCGTGAAATCGCTGGGGGAGGCGACGCGGCTGCTGATCGGGGATGCCCCAGGCCTCGATCTCATTATCTACGGCGCCGTACTCGTGTTGGTAATCTGGATCATGCCGCGCGGGCTGATCGGCGGATTTGTCGACGTGCGAAAATTCTTCGGCCGCAAGTCGGTCCGACAGGTGCGCCATGGCTGACGCGCTGCTCGCAGTCGACCGCGTGAGCTGCTGGTTCGGTGGATTGAAAGCCGTCGACGGTGCATCGCTGACCGCGCCGTCCGGGCGCATCACCGCGCTGATCGGACCCAACGGCGCGGGCAAGACGACTCTGTTCTCGATCATTTCCGGCTTCGTGCGCGCCCGCGAAGGAGCGATCCGCTATGCGGAGCAGAACATCACCGGCAAGCCGCCGCATGAGCTGGCACGCCTCGGCATCGCGCGCACCTTCCAGATCGTGCAGCCATTCGCAGGACTGTCGGTGCGCGAGAACATCCTGGTCGGCGCGCATCTTCATCATCGCGCGCGCGATTCAGCGCTTGCTGTCGCCGACCGGGTCGGCCGCGATCTTGGCCTGATCGATCTGCTCGACCGTCCCGCCGATACCTTGACGGTTGCCGCGCGCAAGCGTCTGGAGCTCGCGCGTGCGCTTGCCACCGAGCCGAAGCTGCTGCTGCTCGATGAGGTGCTGGCCGGGCTCAATCCGAGCGAGATCCGCGACATCGTTCCGGTCATTCGCGATCTTTGCCGGCGCGGCATTACCATCCTGATGATCGAGCATGTCATGCAGGCGGTGATGTCGCTGGCCGAGCACGTCTTCGTTTTGGCGGAAGGGCGCGTGATCGCCGAAGGCGCGCCGGCGCAGATCGCCCGGGATCCGAAAGTGGTCGAGGCCTATCTTGGCCATGGCGCCGCGGCAAAATGGGGAGCGTCACATGCGTGAAGCGCTTCTCGACGTGCGCGATCTGCACGCCGGTTACGGCGAAACCGAGGTGCTGCACGGCGTCGACCTGACGATGGCGACGGGTGAGATCGTCGCGGTGCTCGGTTCGAACGGCGTCGGTAAATCGACATTGAATCGCGCGCTGTCCGGCATCGTACGGGCGCGGGCCGGCGCGATCAATTTCGAGGGCCGCGACGTGGTGCATGACAAGCCGCAGGCGATCGTGGCGCGCGGTCTCATCCATGTGCCGGAAGGCCGGCGGGTCTTCCCCAATCTGTCGGTGCGCGAAAACCTCGATCTCGGCAGCTACCGACGCGGCGCCGGCCGCCGGGCGGAGAACCGCGAGCGTGTCTTTTCAATATTTCCGCGCTTGCGCGAGCGCAGCACGCAGCGCGCGGGCACGTTGTCCGGCGGCGAGCAGCAGATGCTGGCGATCGGGCGCGGGTTGATGGCGGAGCCGAAACTGATGATCATGGACGAGCCATCGCTCGGCCTGTCGCCGATCCTGGTGGAAGAACTGTTCGCGCTCATCAGGCGCATCAACGCGGATGGTGTGTCGATCCTGCTTGTGGAGCAGAATGTGATCCAAAGCCTGGAATTGGCAAACCGGGCCTACATTCTGGCCGAAGGAAAATTCGTCATGTCCGGAAGTGCAAAGGACATCGGCGCGAACCCCGAACTCAAGCGTGCTTATCTCGGAATGTGACACATGACTGATACGACCTTGCGCTCCCGTCTCGGTGCCCCGCCGATCCTCATCGCGCCCGGCGTCTACGATGCCCTGACCGCCCATCTCGCCGAGCGAGCCGGGTTCTCCGCGCTCTATGTCTCGGGGGCCGGCATCGCCTATACCCGGCTCGGCCGGCCCGATATCGGCCTGGTCGCAATGAGCGAGGTGGCGGACACGGTGGCGCTGATCCGCGACCGCGTTGCCAGCCATCTCATCGTCGATGCGGATACCGGCTATGGCAACGCGCTCAACGTGGCGCGCACGGTACGTTTGTTCGAGCGCGCCGGCGCCAATGCGATCCAGATCGAGGATCAGGCCTTCCCGAAGCGCTGCGGTCATCTCGACGACAAGACCTTGATCCCCGGGAAGGAAATGGTCGGCAAGATCAAGGCCGCGCTCGACGCACGGCATTCGCGCGAGACGTTGATCATTGCGCGCACCGACGCCGTCGCCGTTGAAGGCTTCGAGCCGGCGGTCGCCCGCGCGGCGTCCTATCGCGAGGCCGGCGCCGACGTGCTGTTTGTCGAGGCCCCGAAAACGCGCGACGAGCTCAAGCGCATTCCGCCGGCGCTGAAGGGCGTGCCGCTGATGGCCAATATGGTCGAAGGCGGCAAGACGCCTCCGCTCAAGGCGGCCGACCTTCAAGCGTTCGGTTTTTCGCTGGTCATTTTTCCGGGTGCGATCGTCCGTGCCGTGGCGCACACCGCCGGCGAGTTTTATGCATCCCTTGTCGCCAATGGAACGTCGGAGCCGTTTCGTAACCGCATGTACGACTTCGACGGCCTCAACGAGGTGATCGGCACACCGGCGATGATTGAGCTTGGGAAAAAATATGAGGGCGGCAAGAAATGATTGTGCGTGCGTTTTATGTCGCCATTGCCGTGCTGGCGCTGTTGCAGACAGCCTACGCCGAGGATTTCCCGGCGCGGCCGATCAAAATCCTGGTCGGGGCGCCGGCCGGCGGCACCACTGACACGATGGCTCGGGCGATCGCCGATCCGATCGCGGCGGCGTTGAAGCAGCCGGTCCTGGTCGAGAACCGCCCCGGCGCCGGCGGCAACCTGGCCGCGGCGGCGGTCGCGAAATCTCCGCCCGACGGCTATACGCTGCTGGTGAGCTTCAGCAGCCACACGATCAATGCCACACTTTATCCGTCGCTGCCTTACGATCCAGTCGCCGATTTCACGCCGATCACCATGATCGCGCGGGTTCCGAGCCTGCTGGTCGGGCGCGCCAATCTTCCCGCGAAGGATCTCAAGGAGCTGATCGCGCTGGCCAAGGCGCAGCCGCACAGGCTGACCATCGGGATCGGCGGCATCGGCTCCTCGCTCCATCTTGCGGGCGAGAAGTTCAAGCTGATGACCGGCGTCGATCTCCTTAATGTCCCGTACAAGGGAACGTCGCCGGCACTGACCGATCTTCTCGGCGGGCAGATCGACCTGATGTTCATCAGCGTTGTGACCGGGACCGAGCAGGTGCGCGCCGGCAAGCTGCGTGCCTATGGCGTGACCAGCGACAAGCGGCAGACGGCGTTTCCGGATCTGCCGGCGATCGGGGAGGTGGTGCCCGGGTTCGAATCCACTGCCTGGTTCGGTGTTTTCGCGCCGGCTCACCTTCCGGACGCGATCACCGAGAAGCTGTACGCAACCATCGCTGCCGCGCTTTCGGAGCCGAGACTGCGCGAGCAGCTCAAGACCGAAGGTGCCACCGCCGTCGGCAACACCCCGAAGGAATTTACGGCCTTCGTGCGCGAGGATATCGAGCGCTGGGCGCCGGTGGTCAAGGCATCGGGCGCGAAGCCCAACTAGCGGATTCAAGTCAGGGAATGTCTCGCATGGACAAGGTTTTCGATACCGTCATCAAGAATGCCCGCGTCGTCCGCCCGAACAAGACGTCGGTCGATTGCCTCGATATCGCGATCAAGGACGGCAAGATCGCGCGGCTTGCGCCCGAGATTCAGGCCGGTGAGGCGAAGCAGGTCTTCGACGGCAAGAACCGGCTGGCGTTCCCCGGTTGCGTCGATGCGCATATGCATATCGGGATCTACGCGCCGCTCGCGCAGGATGCGATTTCGGAAAGCAAGGCGGCCGCGATGGGCGGCGTCACGTCGAGCCTCAATTACATCCGCACCGGCCATTATTACCTCAACCGCGGCGGGCCATACCGCGAGTTCATGAAAGAGGTCCACAAGCAGGCCAAGGACAAGTTCTGGGTCGACTACGGATTCCACATTGCGCCCATCGAAGCCGCGCATATTGACGAGATGGAGCATCTGGTCACCGATCACGGCGTGACGTCGTTCAAGATCTTCATGTTCTATGGCGGCTACGGGCTGCACGGCGCCTCGTCGCAGCAGAACGAGTTCCTGATGATCGGGCCGGACGAGCGTTACGACATCGCGCATTTCGAATTCATCATGCGCGGGGCGCAACGCCTGATGCAGAAATTCCCGGAGCTTGCCCCCTATATCAGCGTCAGCCTGCATTGCGAGCTGGCGGAAATCCTCACCGCCTACACCAAGATCGTCGAGCGCGAAGGCAAGCTGAAGGGATTGCACGCCTACAGCGCCGCGCGCCCGCCGCATTCGGAAGGGCTCGCCATCTGGATCGCGTCCTATCTCGCCAACGAGACCAATTGTTTGAACATCAACCTGCTGCATCTGAGCTCGCGCAAGGCGATCGATGCGGCCTGGACGATGCAGCAGGTCTTTCCGCATATCGCCTTCCGGCGCGAGGTGACTGTGGGCCATCTTCTGCTCGACACCGACTGCGAATGCGCGGTGCACGCCAAGGTCAATCCGCCGATCCGCCCGCGCGAAGACGTCGAGGCGCTCTGGCAGGCCGTGCTCGAGCGCAAGATCGACTGGATCGTCAGTGACCACGCTTGTTGCTCGGCTGAGCAGAAATGGTCGAAGGACGACCCCGACAATATCTGGCTGGCGAAATCCGGCTTTGGCGGCACCGAATATCTTCTGTCAGGTGTGATGAGCGAGGGCAGCAAGCGCGGCATGTCCTACAATCACATGGCCGAGCTGCTCAGCTGGAAGCCGGCGCAGCGCTTCGGCCTGAAGAACAAGGGCGATCTCGCGCCCGGCCTCGACGCCGACATCGTGCTGGTCGACCCGCATGAAAGCTTCGTGGTGCACGCGTCGGAGTCCGAGTCGGTGCAGGGCTATTCGCCGTTCGAGGGCCAGGAACTCAGCGGCCGGGTGAAGAGCACGTTCCTGCGCGGTGCGCTGATTTACGACAGTGGAAATGTCGTTGGCCCGGCAAAGGGTCAGTATTTACGCCGACCCATAGTTAAGTGACCAGGTCGACGGGGGCGCGAATGCAGCGGCGTGAATTCATCAGAGGGGTTGCCGGATCGGCTGTGTGGTGGCCGCTTTCCGCGCGGGCCCAGCAATCAACGACGCCGGTAGTCGGGTTTCTCAGCAGCGCATCACCCAAGGCCTATGAGCACTTCGTGGCCGCGTTCAAAGCCGGTCTGGCCGAAGCTGGATATGTCGATGGCAAAAACGTTTCAATCGACTACCTGTGGGCGGAAGATCAATACGACCGTCTGCCGGCCTTAGCCGCGGAATTGGTTCGCCGTCAGGTCAGCGTCATCGTTGCGAGCGGCGGTCCAGTTCCTGCCCGCGCCGCAAAGGCGGCGACATCGACAATCCCGATTGTTTTTACCGCCTTGTCCGACCCTGTGAGATTGGGTTTGGTGGCCAGCTTCAATAAGCCAGGATCCAACGTTACTGGGGTAGCAGCACTGACCAGCGAGCTTGACGCCAAACGACTGGAAATTTTGCGCGAGCTTGTCCCCAACGCCGAAACTATCGGAGCGCTGGTCGACTCGAACCGGCAGGCCGAAGGCCAGGTGGAAGGAATACAGGCTGCGGGGCGGACGGCCGGACGGCAGCTTGTTATCGTGAGCGTCGGGAATGAGAATGATTTTGTCGGCGCTTTCGAAACACTCCATCGGCGCAAAGTGGGTGCTCTGGTCGTCGGTGCGTCAGCATTCTTCACGAGTCGCCGCGATCATCTTATCGAGCTGGCAGCGCGCTACTCGATACCGGCAATATTTCAGTTCCGAGATTTCGCCACGGCCGGCGGTCTCGTGAGCTATGGTGCCAATGGTGCCGACGCATATCGAAACGCAGGGCTGTACACGGGCAAAATTCTTCAAGGGGAGAAGCCGGCCAACTTACCTGTTATTCAGCCCACAAAGTTTGAACTCGTCATCAATCTCAAAACAGCCAAGGCACTCGGTGTCGCTGTGCCGCGGTCCTTACTCGTTGCCGCGGACGAGGTAATCGAATGATTTTCGTACCGCGTCACGGCGGCACGGGCATCGGCGGTATCGGATGTGACGCCGTTCGTGGCGGCGGTGGTGGCATCGCCGGTTCGGGCGGCGGTGGAACATAAGGACGCAGCGGAACGGGGGCGGCGCGGGTTTGTACGGGCGCCGGCGCCCTTTGCCGGGCCTGCTCCAGCGCCTGGAGTTTCGAAATACTCTGGCCGGTCTGGTCCTGCTTGGTCGCAAGCGTCTGTTGCTTGACCGCGAGCTGTTCAAACTGTTGTTGCAGAGCGATGAGCCGCCGTTGCTCCGCGGCAAGTTCGTCCATGCGGTGGTGCAAGGCGCTGATGTCCTGCGCCAGATCTTCCAGCTGCCTGCCCACATAAGGTGCAACAACGGGCGCGGGCGCGACCGGTGCTGGCGCAACTGCTTTGGCAACGTCGTTGGATCTAAGTTGGGTCTGCCAGGCGAAGGTGCCGCCGGCGCCGATCACCGCTGCCCCGAGAAGTCCCGCCAGGACGAGAACGCGGCTGCCGGATTTCGGTCTGTCAGGGGCAGGCTGATTGTTTTCGAAACCGGTCGGCCGTGGAAGCACGCTGATGGTCGGCTCCACTGCCGGCGATCCGCCGGGATCGCCGGCGCCTGCCTCTTCCGTCTCGTTGGATGACGCGTCGCTTTGACCGAACGGGTCGCGCCCACCTTGCGTTACGTTCTGCGCAAGGGCTTTCAGCTGATCCATCACTTCAAGGCTTGACGCTGATGGTGTGTCCGCAGCCTCAATAGCCGCGTCCTGTTCTGGGATCGGAGCGGATTCGGCCGGGCAGGTTTCCTCGGCCGTCGCGTCGATGTATTCGCGCGCTTCGTCCGGTGCACCGGCAAAATCACTCGTTCCAAATGCGGGCTTGGTCGGCGGGGCGCTGAGAGAGGTATCCATCGGCATCCACCCTTTGCGAGCCAGCCGGCTTGGCTGGACGGGCCGAAGCAGGACACCCGGCTGTGACCAGACAAAGGCGGGCCGGTGGCAATGTTCTGTCCAAATTGGACATTCCAGTGCGGTTGCCGCCCAGATTTTTGCCGGTTCGCGGCGCCGGCACCCCCCTTCCGTGCTGGCCGCTGGAACCGGTACGATGACGACCTGAAGCGTCGGGGGCGACGATGAGACGCCGGGACGTCATCAAAGCAATCGCCATGTCAGCGGCGGCTTGGCCGACTATGGCGCGAGCGCAGCCAAGCAAGGTGCGGCGCGTCGGCGTCCTCCTTGGACTTTCCGAAAACGATCCGGAAGCAAATGCGCGCGTTAAGGCATTCCGATTGGGCATGCGCGACTTGGAATGGGTCGAGGGGCGCAACATCCAGATTGATTACCGGTTCGCCGGGAGCAATCTGGATTTGATCAACAGGCATGTGGCGGAGCTGGTCAAATCGCCACCCGATGTCATTGTCGCGAACTCCACGCCGGTGGTGAAAGCGCTTAAGCCGGCGACAAGCAAAATTCCAATTGTGTTCGTGGTTGTGAATGATCCTGTCGGCCAGGGTTTCATCCCGAATCTCAAGCAGCCCGGCGGCAACATCACCGGCTATTCGTTCATCGAACCTGAGATCATCGGCAAGTGGATCAATCTGCTCGGCGACATCAAGCCCGGTCTCACACGAGTGACCTTGATGTTCAATCCCAATACCGCGCCGTACTATGATCGCTTCATCGAGTCATACAAAGCGTTGCGAGGCGCTTCTCCCATTGAGTTCGGTGGAGCGCATATCCAGAGCCCGGCTGACATTGAGCGGGTGGTTGCCGACGTGGCTCGCGACGGCGGCGGCGGTTTGATCACTCCTGGCGATCCCTACGTTCTTACAACGCGTGGTGCCATTCTCGGCGCCGCCCGCCAGCACGGGTTGCCGCTCATTTCTCCCTACAGGCAATTCGTCGTAGAGGGCAGCCTGATGTCCTACGGACCGGATACCGCCGACATTTTCCGGCGCTCAAGTTCCTATGTTGATCGCATTCTCAGGGGCGAGCTGGTTGGCAATTTGCCCGCACAATCACCCGACAAATTCGAGCTTGCCATCAACCTCAAGGCGGCCAAGGCACTTGGCCTCCCGGTGCGCCAGACTTTCTTGTTTCTTGCCGATGAGGTGATCGAATAACGTCGACGTTCCACCCACGAATCTACAGTTGCAAGTCGGCGGCGCGAGTGGCAGCTCAATGAAAGAAGATCGGTTCGTTCCGCCTCCCGGCGCGTTCACCCGCACGGTGCCGATCCGGTTTTCCCATTGCGACCCGGCGGGCATTGTCTACTTTCCGCACTACTTCGACATGTTCAACGGCCTGGTCGAGGACTGGTACACCGAGCAGCTCGGCGTCAATTACGCAAACCTGATTTTGGGCGACCAGCACGGATTTCCCTACGTTCACATCGAGACGGACTTCAAGCTGCCGAGCCGGATGGGCGAGCGGCTCGATCTCACGCTGCTGCTGACGCGGGTGGGGCGGTCGTCGCTCAGCGTCGTCATTGTCGGTCATGTCAGCGGGGTCGAGCGGCTGCGCGCCCGCCTGGTGACGGCGATGACGTCACTGGAGACGCACCAGTCGGTGGAATTGCCCAAGACGCTGCGGGATAAATTTGAAACCTACATGCAAAGCACGGGACAGGTTTGACGTGAGCCGTCAGTAGCCGTTCGGCGGGGCCGGAAGCGGGGGGTGATCATGGAACTGAAGGACATCCTGATGCTGATCCTGTACTTCGCCGTGCTGATCTATGATGCGATGTTTGTCTGGGTGAAGGTGGCGTTCGGCATTGCCACCGGCCTGCTCATTCCGAATAGAATTGTGGGGCTGCTGGCGTGCGCGGCGGGAACGCCGCGTGGTTTATGTACACACGTGGCGGCGACCCCATCGAGAGCCTGTCGTTCGACTGGGTGCTGGTGATTTTTTGGTGCATCTACTCTTTTGCCGGCCTGGTGTGGTGGGTGGTCGGCCGCGTGTTGCGCCGGATCTATCTCTGGCTCAAGACGCCTAACGGCAGCGGCGCGACGACGTGACGTCTGTTTGCTATGATAGGGAAAACCGGTATGAGCCATTCAAGGCAATGCCCATGAGCCACGATGATGATCCTCGGCTGAAATACAAACTGGACCGGATAAGCAAAGGGGCCCACCGGCTCGGCCTTGCGGTTGCAGCGATCATCGTTGCAGCGGGTCTTTTATTGATGGCGAAGGATGCGATCGGCCTGCAGCTGTGGGATTTGACCCTGAACGATATTCCAATTCTCGGACGCAACGTCTCTGTCGTCTTGATCGCCATCGGGTTGGTCGCTCTCGCCGCATATGGCCTTGTCCGCGCGATCGGTCGATCGATTAGCAGGTCGATGTAGCGGTTTGCCGACGGGCTATGACGACTAGCCCGGCTTGCTGCTGAACGTCTCGACGACGATGTAGGCGCAGAGCGCGAGATAGACCACAATAAAAACGATCGGCGCCGGATCGAAAATTGCTGCGAGCACCACGCCGGCCGCTAACAAGCCAGCAGCCCAGACATCCCAAGGCAAGAACTTGATCATGGCGCCCCTCCTCATTCTGTCGGGCATCGGCCAGCTAGAAAAAGTGATGCCGTAACGCGGGGTCGTCATTGATCTTGATCAATTGCTGACAGTTCACTTTCGCTTGCGCGGCGGCTCGGTGTTGCGCTCGGTCAGCCGGTCTGCGATCGCAAGAATGAGCATGGAAACCGCAAAGGTGAGGAGGATGCCGACGACCCAGGCCAGCTTGGTATTGTCGGCCTGCCGCTCGATGTCCATGAACCACTCCAGCACGTTGACCGCGGCAATGGCCGCAATCGCGCCGAACAGTTTCTGCTTGAGGCCCGAGAAGCCGATTTTGACGAGTCCTTCCGGCCACTCGGGATGTTTCGCGGGATCGATGTCGCTGATGAAATTGTCATAGATCGAGCAGATGACCAGCACGATCAGGCTGGCGATGAGCGTAAAGTCGACGAGGGTGAGGATGCCGACGATGACATCCGCGGGCGGGGCCTTGGGGATGTGAATGACAAATTCGTAGAGCTTGATGACAAATTTCAGCACAAGCGCCGCAAGCCCGACTACCAGGCCCAGCAGAAACGGCGCTATCAGCCATCGGCTGTTGAAGATGATCGCTTCGACAAAATGACCCACGCGTCGCACTTGAGCCCCCCGTCTTATGGCGCCGATGAAATCATTATAGGATTAAACCGGCCGGCCTGCCGACAAAACTATCCGGAAAAGCCGCCGGGCATTGCGGGGTGTGCGTTTATGAAAGCTGTCTTTGCAATGGCAGTTTTGTGCGCCGGGCTTGCAACGGCGATGGCGGCCGACGGGATCCAGCCCGGCCTGTGGAAAATCACGACCGCGGTCTTGAACAACGGAATGCAGATGCCGCCGCAGACGAGTTCGCGCTGCCTGACCGCCGAACAGGCGGGCGATCTTGCCGACACGTTTTCCCCTCGGTTCGGAGGCATGAACACGACGTGTCAGCGGACGCAATACGAAAAGTCCGAGCAGAAATTGACCTGGCGGCTGGAGTGCAGGGGGCAGATCAACATGGATTCCGCCGCCGAGTTCAATTTCGTCAGCCCAATCCGCTATACGGCTGTGATCTCGACCAAAGGCTGGATGGGAAACCAGCAGATGATGGATACTCAGGTGATGCTTGAGGGCGAATTTGTAGGGGCCTGTCAGTAGCGCCATCATTCGGAACGGGGGCCATATGGAGCAGGTTCTTTTCTGGCTTTTTATGCCGTATGACGCGCTGATCTTCCTTCCGCATTTTTGGCTGAAGGCGATCTTCGGTATTGCCACCGGACTGCTGATCCCCCGAAAAATCGTCGGACTGCTGATATGCGCGGTGGGGAACGCCGCGCTTTACGTATACTTGAGCTGGAAGCACGGCCCGAACTTACCGTCCGACTTGATCGCGCTAGCTGTGTGGTCGATTTTTGCGTTCGTCGGAGTCGTGTGGTGGGTTGTCGGCCGGATCTTGCGTTGGGCTATTCGAAGGATTGCGCGGATTCCTGGCGGACTCCAGCTGGTCGCTGCGGGCGTGATGCTCGTCATCGGTCTGTGGCTGCTGGGCGTGACGCCTCACATCGCGCTTGTGTGGTTCATCGCGCGCATTGCCGGGGCAGGGCTTGTGATGGCGGGTGTCGCTTTCGCGATCGTCGGCTTTCACCTTTTGTGGGAAGACGGTCTCGCGCTGGTGCTGGACGACTGGCGTTTCCGGCGCAGTCTCCGCTAGTCACGATCCGGTTCCGTTATGTTTTGCCGGATGTGGCCTTGTTGAGTCTTTACTTGATGACTCACGGCCAGCGCATGCAGTCATTGAAGTACCATTGAAATACCTGGTTGCGCTCACTTGCGCGCCGTGCGGTGCCGAGGCCTGCGCCGACGGCCGCGCCAATCCCTGCGCCGCGGCCGGCATTGCCGGCGATCGCGCCACCAATGGCGCCGCCGGCGGCACCGCGCGCGGCGCCACGCAAGGGCCCGCTCGTGCCAATCGCCGAACGGGCCCGGTCGCGAGCATAGGCTGAGCACTGGTCGGCCCTGCTTTGCGCCTGCGCGGCACTAGAGGCAGCAACAAAAGCAACGGAGACCGCAATAAATAAGCCAACCCTCATAAATACCTCCCGTCAGCATCGCGCTGTTGAACGGATGGGATATCGTCACCTCGGAAAAATCAACCCTCCAGTACGCACCGCTGCGTGCGCGCGATGTCCTGATGACGGCTCAAAAAGGTTGAGCCGAGCGGCGCCTGTCGGCTTCCGCTCGGCCGGAGCAACCTCACGCTTGGCTCCTCCCTAGACAATTTTGCCGAGCGTCACGGGCTGCCCCTATCGGATTTGGCAGCGGCGTGTAGTGGGCTGCGCGTTACGGCGATCTTTCCCCG
>Ga0105248_10006944_pt1 | contig 12406 bp, 8 predicted proteins | sample KBSS34metaG_FD_81524 | JGI IMG/M metagenome (GOLD analysis project Ga0105248, IMG submission 81524) | Switchgrass rhizosphere microbial communities from Kellogg Biological Station, Michigan, USA - KBS S3-4 metaG | ecosystem: Host-associated > Plants > Roots > Rhizosphere > Soil | place... | reverse complement strand
GACCGCGAGCGACAACGTCGGCGTCGCTGCGGTCGACTTCCAGATCGACGGCGTCTTCATCGGCGCGGCCGATACCAGCGCACCGTACGCGACGACGCTCGACACGACCGCGTATCCCTCGGGGCAGCACGTCGTCCGCGTCCGCGCGAGCGACGCCGCAGGCAACGTCTCGCCGTGGTCGAGCGCGACCGTGAGCTTCGGCGGCGCGGTGACGCAGCCGGCAGGCTTCACGCGCAACGAAGCGTGGATCACCGGCCTCGCCAGCGCGACCGCGTTCGCCCAGGCGCCGGACGGCAGGCTCTTCGTCGCAGAACAGGGTGGCACGCTGCGCGTCGTCAAGAACGGCGCGCTGCTGGCGACGCCGTTCGTCTCGATCGCGGTCGATTCGAACGGCGAGCGCGGATTGATCGGCGTCACCCTGTCGCCGACCTTCGCGAACGACGGCTTCGTCTACGTCTATTCGACGCGCACCACCGGCGGCGCGCACAACCGGATCAGCCGCTTCACGGCTGCGGGCGACGTCGCCGCAGGCGGCAGCGAGACGACGCTCGTCGACCTGCCGCTGCTCTCGGGCGCGACCAACCACAACGGCGGCGGAATGCACTTCGGCGCCGACGGCAAGCTCTACGTCGGCGTCGGCGAGAACGCCAACCCGCCGCTCGCGCAGGATCTGAGCTCGCCGTTCGGCAAGCTCTTGCGCTTCAACGCCGACGGCACGATCCCGAACGACAACCCGTTCTTCGCGACGCAGGCGGGGATCGCGCGCGCGGTCTGGGCGTACGGCCTGCGCAACCCGTTCACGTTCGCGTTCCAGCCGGGCACGGGCAAGCTCCACATCAACGATGTCGGCCAGAACACATGGGAAGAGATCGACGTCGGCGCCGCGGGCGCGAACTACGGCTGGCCGAATTCGGAAGGGCCCGACAACGTCGGCGCCGGAATCACCGGGCCGCTCTTCACCTACAAGCACAGCGCCGCGAACCCGCCCGGGTCGGGCCCGGGCGGGTTCTTCACCGGCTTCGCGATCGCGGGCGGCGCGTTCTATCCAGCCGCAGGCGCGTTCCCGGCCGGCTACCGGGACCAGTACTACTTCGCCGACTTCGTCAGCCAATTCGTCGGCCGCTACGACCTCGCCAACGACGCGGCCTATGCGTTCGCAAGCCTCTCGGGCGCGCCCGTCGACATGCTCGTCGGCCTCGACGGCGCGCTCTACGTCCTGACGCGCGGCAGCGTGACGAGGATCAGCTCGCCCTGAGATTGAAGGCGGCCTTCACGGCGGGCACAGGCGCTTGCTCGGATCGCACTCGGTGCCGAGCGGGACCAGCGTGCCGAGCAAGGTCGGGATCAGCTCGCTCACGGTCGGATGGATGTGGACGGCGTGCTCGATCACCTTGTACGACGCATCCGCGGCCATGACGTCGAGCAGCGAGTGGACGACTTCGTCGGCCTCGATGCCGAGCAGTGAAGCGCCGAGGATGCGCTCGCTCTCGGCGTCGACGAGCACCTTCATGAAGCCCTGCGTTTCGTCGCGCTCCTTGGCGCGGCCGACGCGCGCCATCGGCATCACGCCGACCAGCGCCGGCTTGCCGCGCGCGCGCACCTCGGCTTCGCTCATGCCGACCCGGCCGAGCGGCGGATCGATGAAGAGCGCGTATGTCGTCAGGCGGTCGCTGACGCGCCGGTGCTTGCCGTGCAGCAGGTTGGCGGCGACGATCTCGTGGTCGTTGAACGACGTGTGGGTGAAGGCGCCGCGACCGTTCGCGTCGCCGAGCGCCCAGACGCCGGCGACGCTGGTGCGCAGTTCGTCGTCGACGGTGATGTAGCCGCGCTGGTCGGTCGCGATCCCGGCCTTGTCGAGGCCGAGGTCGTCGGTGTTGGGCTTCCTGCCGACGGCAGCGAGGAGGTGGCTGCCGCGCAGCTCGTGCGCCGTGCCGTCGGCGTCGATCGCGATGCGAACGCCACGGCCGGCGTCGCCGGGCGTCACCTCGGCGCTGCGGACCGAGAAGTGGAAAGCGACGCCTTCGCGCTCGAGGATCGCCTGCACCTCGCGCGAGACGTCGGGGTCCTCGCGGGCGATCAGCCGGTCGCCGTATTCGACGACGGTCACGCGCGAGCCGAAGCGGCGATACATCTGCGCGAACTCGAGCCCGATGTAGCTGCCGCCGGCGACGACCAGGTGGTCGGGCAGCGTGTCGAGCGCCATCATCGACGTGTTGGTGAGGACCGGGACGTCGGCGATGCCGGGCCAGGGCGGCAGCGCTGCCCGGCCGCCGACATTGATGAAGATCTGCGGCGCCTCGAGGATTTCGTCGTCGACCTCGACCGCGTGCGGTCCGCTGAAGCGCGCGTGGCCCCAGACCAGCGTCAGCTTGTCGGTGCCGGCAATCCACTTCGACAGGTTTTCGATCGATTGCGCGACGACGCGGTCCTTGCGCGCCTTCACTGCCTTCATGTCGACCGTCACCGTGCCGCCGATTTGCACCCCGTAGTCGGCGGCGCGCCGCGCGACGTGCGCCGCGCGCGCGCTCGCGACCAGCGTCTTGGTCGGGATGCAACCGTCGTTGACGCAAGTGCCGCCGAGGTGCTCGCGCTCGATCAACGCGGTCCGCTTGCCCGCCTTCGCGAGTCTCACCGCGAGGAAGGGCCCGGCCTGGCCGGCGCCGATCACGATCGCGTCGTACGAAGTCGTCTTCATAGGGGAACTCCTGCAGGCGCGCTAGCCGTCGCGCCGCCACATCATCGCGCCACCTCGGGCGCCTTGGCCACAGGGAATCGCCGGCTGCCCTAGGTCGGCCAGAATCGCGGCCATGACGGCCGCCCATCCTTCTCCGCGCAAAGCCGCGGCCTGGATGGCCGGCTGGCTGACGGCGATGGTCGTGATGGCGGTCGCCGGCCGCGCCGCGACGAAAACGCTGCACGTCTTCCAGATCATGGAGATGCGTTCGCTGCTCGGCTTTCTGCTGCTCTGGCCGCTCGTCCACGCGAGCGGCGGTGTGCGCATGCTCGGGACGGCGCGCCTCGGCCAGCAGGTCGCGCGCAACGCGGTCCACTACGCGGCGCAGTTCGGCTGGTTCTTCGCGCTGACGCTGATCCCGATCGCGCAGGTCGTCGCGATCGAGTTCACGATGCCGATCTGGACGGCGCTGCTCGCGGTCTCGTTCCTCGGCGAGCGGCTCAACGCGGCGCGCGTCGTCGCGGTCGTGCTCGGCGTCGTCGGTGTCGCCGTCATCGTTCGCCCCGGCGTCGACCACGTCGACCCCGGCCAGCTGATCGCGCTCGCGGCGGCAGTCGGCTTCGCGATCTCGGTGATCCTCGTCAAGTCGCTGACGCGCACCGACAGCGCGGTCACGATCGTCTTCTGGATGCTCGTCGTGCAGTCGGCGATCGGCGCCATTCCGGCGCTGCTCGTCTGGCGCACGCCGACGGCGGCGGTCTGGCCGTGGGTCCTCGTCATCGCGATCTGCGGCACGTACTCGCACTTTTGCATGACGCAGGCGCTCCGTCATGCGGAGGCGACGATGATCGTGCCGATGGACTTCCTGCGCGTGCCGCTCAGCGCTGCCGCCGCCTGGCTCGTCTACGGCGAGCGCATCGACGCGTTCACGATCGGCGGTGCGGCGATGATCCTGTTCGCGAACCTCCTCAACCTGCGCCGGCCCGTGCCGGTGCCGAAAGGCCAGCAGATGGCAACGCATCCATGAGCGCGATCCCGATGCCGGTTGAAGGGCAACCCCATGCTGCCGCGACGCCGCGCTGGCGCTGGCTGCCCGCGCCGAACACGTGGAAGTACCACGCCTTGCTGCTCGCGCTCGGCATCCTCGTCCTCGGCCCGCTCGGCGGGCTGACGGCGTCGTACATGAATTTCTCGATCGGCTTTTTCGTCGGCGGCCAGGTCCTCGCCGGCCTGCTAGGCTCGACGGTGACGTTCGGCTACGGCGCCGACGGCAAGCACGGCGCCAACTTCATCCAGACCGCGGCGGCGTCGGTCGCCGGGATGAGCGCGATGGGCGTGCTGATCCAGGCGATGGTCTGGCTCGGCCTGCCGCAGCCGCCGATGTGGCAGCTCGTGCTCTACATGCTCGCGATCGGCATGTTCGGCGCCGGCATCGGCATGCTCTACACGCCGGTCCTCGTCGACCGCATGAAGCTGACGTTCCCGTCCGGACTCGCGGTCGCCAACATCCTGCGCGCGCTCACCGACCCGGTGCTGCTGCGCCGCTCGGTCGCGCTGCTCGGCTCGGGCGTCGCGAGCGGGCTCGTCGGCGGCATCGCGGCGGCGAAGATCGCCGTCCTCGGCGCGATCGAGCTGTCGACGTCGACGTTCGGCGCCGGCATGGTCGTCGGCGCGCGCATCGGCCTCGCCGCAGTGACCGGAGGCGTCGTCGGCATCCTGCTCAAGCCCTACTTCATCGCGATCGGCTGGCTCGGCGCCGGCGATCCGCCGCGCAAGATCATGTTTCTGATCGCGCTCGGGACGATCATGGGCGCAGCGATCGTCGACATGACGCAGATCGCGGTGCGCGCGATCCGTCGCTGGCGCGAAGCGGCGGCCGAAGGCCATGCACCGCCCGACGTCGAGGTGCACGGCTGGCGCCGCGTCCACACGACGCGGCTCGTCGTCTGGGCGATCTGCTGGGGCGCTGCGGTCGTCGCGATCGGCCATCTCGTGCTCGGACAACCGGTGATGTATTTGTGCATCGCGCTCGTGCTGGTCTGCATCTTCGCGCTCGTCAACGGCATCTCGCTCGGCATCAGCGACTCGAATCCGATCTCGTCGGCGTTCGTCGTCTCGATCGTCATCATGGCCGCGATCGGCCTGCGCGATCCGGTGGTCGGGCTGATGGCAGGCACCGTGCTGCTCGTCTCGACGAGCGTCGCCTGCGACATGCAGCAGGACCGCTCGACCGGTGCGCGCCTCGGCACCAACCGCGTTCTGCAGTTCCGCTATCAGGCGGCGGGGATCCTCGTCGGTGCGCTGCTCGCGGTCGGGTTCGCACGCCTCTTCATGGCCGCGTATCCGGTGCTGCTGCAAGACCAGACGGCGATGAGCGAAGGCCAGCAGCCGGCGCAGTGGAACGCGGCGATGACGTACAAGTTCGTCGGCATCCTGAAGAGCCTCACCGACGACAAGCCCTACCAGCGCACCGCGATCTGGCTCGGCGTCGCCGCCGGCTTCGCGATCGAGCTCGTCCGCAAGCTCGTCTTCGCGAGCGAGCGCTGGCGCCGCTACAAGGAGACGCGGAGCGGCAGCGCGGTCGACTTCGTCCTCGACTCGACGGTGCTGTCGTCGCCGTACGCGCTCTCGTTCGGCGGCTTCGTCAACTTCGCGACGTCGCTCTGGCTCGGTGCCGGCGGCGTCGTCGCGAGCCTGATCGACGCGCGCGCGGCGCGGCGCAAGCGTCGCGACGCGCCCGGCGATGCCGGCGCGCTGCCGTCCGACATGACGGCGACGTCGCTCTTCGGCGGCGGCCTGATCGCCGGCGACGCGCTCGCCGCGCTCGGGCTCGGCCTCGTTGCGCTCGGATCGCTCGTCGTCGGCTGAAGCGCGCCGCGTCGCCGGCGCGTCAGGGGCGAGCCTTTTCGACGAGCGGCGCCGCTCGGGCGCGCCGTTTGCCTCTTCTGGGCGGGTCCTGCGGCGGGGTCGTCGCGTGCACCTGCGCCGATCGTCGCATCGGCGGAGAATCGGCCCCGTTCGGCGCTGGCAGCGGTCGCGCTGCAGCGCTCCGGATTGAAGGCCAATGTCCGACAGCTCCTGGCCCACGACGGTCCCCGAGCCCCGCCACACGCCGGGGCCGAGGCGGGCCGCGCTCCACGACACGCTCGCGCCGGGAACGCGGCTCGACGAGTTCGAGGTGCTGAGCGTGCTCGGCATCGGCGCGTTCGGCATCGTGTACCTCGCGTACGACCACGTCCTCGTCCGTCGCGTCGCGATCAAGGAGTACATGCCGGCGGCGCTCGCCGGCCGCCGCGAAGGTCTGCCCGTCGAGCTGCGCTCGCCCGAGTTCGCGGCGACGTTCGAGCGCGGCCTCGACTCGTTCCTCAGCGAGGCCAGGCTGCTCGCCAGCTTCGACCATCCGTCGCTGGTCAAGGTGCACCGCTTCTGGCGCGCCAACGACACCGCGTACATGGCGATGCAGCACTACCCGGGCGCGACGCTCAAGGACGTCCGCATGCGCATGGCCGAGCCGCCCGACGAGGCCTGGCTCGTCGCCCTCACCGAGCCGCTGCTCGACGCGCTCGAGGTGCTGCATCGCCAGGGCGTCTTCCATCGCGACGTGTCGCCGGACAACATCCTGATCCTGCCGAACGGGCGGCCGGTGCTGCTCGACTTCGGCGCGGCGCGGCGCGTGATCGGCAACGGCTCGCAGTTCCTGAGCGCCGTGCTGAAGCCGCCGTTCGCGCCGGTCGAGCAGTACGCGAACGACTCCGAGCTCCAAGGGCCCTGGACCGACCTCTACGCGCTCGGCGCGACGCTCTTCTTCGCATTGCTCGGCCACGCGCCGACGCCTTCGGTCGTGCGCGCGATCGACGATGCGTTGCCCCTCCTCGCGACCGACGACGACGAGCGCACCGAAGCGCCCCATGGGCCGCTCCTGCCGACGATCGACTGGATGCTCGCGATGGCACCCGACGAGCGGCCGCGCGACGTCGAATCGGTGCGCCGGGTGCTGCGCGGCGAAGCCCCGCCACCGTCGCAGCGCGTCGCGCCGCATCGTGACCACGGCAGCGACGATCACGATCGCGATCAAGCGGACGCCGAGTGCGACGACGACGTCGATGCGGTCGCGGCGTCGTCGCCGCCGGCGGCGTCCGTTGCGCCCAGCGAGCGCGAGCCGGCGACCGCGGCGACTGCGGCGGACGGTCCCGAACGCAAACCTCTGATCGCGCTGTACGCAAACGCGCGCAATTCACGCCTGGTCGTCGTCGCGTTCGGGGTGCTCGGTGCCCTGGTGCTCGCGACCGGCGCGTGGACGCTCAACCGGACCGGCCCGGCGTCGCCCGCGCTCGCATCGCTCGCCGCCGCGTTGCACAGCGCGGACAAGCCCTCGCCGGTGCCGCACACCGCGCGCGCGACGCCCGCGGTCGATGCGGCACGCGTTGCTGCCACGGTCGTGTCGGCCTCGCAGCCGATCGCCATCGCGTCCGAGAACGTCGACGCCAGTCCGACCGGGACGGCGCTGGGCGCGCCGGTCGTCACGATGCCGCATGTCGTCGCTGCCGACGCCTCGGTGGCGCCAGTCGTTGCGGCCGATGCGTCGTTCGCGCCCGTCGACGAAGAGGCTGCGGCGCCGCGGCCGGCGCGCCGCGGGCGCGCGGTCGATCGCCATCTCGTCGCCGCGCGTACGGTGGACGCGGCACCGCGCCCGCCGCTGACCGAGGCCGGAACGCGAACGAAGACGGCCGGGGCGCATCCACCCAGCGCGTGCAGCGGCCTGTCGACGTTTTCGCACATGCTCTGCGCATTGCGCGAGTGCAAGTCGCCGTCGATGAGCGCGTCACCGAAGTGCGTCCGCGGTCGCCAGATCGAGCAGGCGCGGCTCGCGCGGATGGAACGCGAGTGAGCATCGCGCGGATGCCGCGCGCGCGACGTCGCAGGTTCTTGTCTCGTTCTGTGTTTTAGGCGCACGCGGCATTGGGCCGGGGGCGCCCTGCTCCGCACACCGCCCGCTCGCCCATGTCCGCGTGTGATCACATCGGAACACGCCGCCGGATCGGGGCGCAGCGTGTCTTCTACTTGCCCGCCGGCGGCGTGAAGCGTGCGGCGTAGTACGCGAGCGTGTCGAGGTCCTCGAGCGGGACCTGACTCACCGCTTCGGTCATCGCTTGCGTGTAGCCGGGGCGCTTGCCGGTCTTGAAGCCGCGCAGCGCGTCGCGCACGTAGTCCTCGCGCTGGCCGCCGATGCGCGGCACCTGCTGGCCGCCGGCAAGATCACTGCCGTGGCAGAAGAGGCACTTGTGTTGCTGCGCGAGCGCCTGCCCGCGCGCCATCCGCGCAGCGTCGGTCGGCGTCGGCGGCGCCGGCGGCGGCACCGGCGGCAGCGTGTCGATGAAGTCGGAAAAGCCGCGCAGGTCGTTGTCGGTGAGCGTCTTCGCGACCGCCGTCATCGCCGGGTTGTCGCGGCGCCCCTCGCGGAACAGGAACAACTGCGTGATCGCGTAGAAGCCGTGCTGGCCGGCGAGCGCCGGCGTGCCCGGCATGTCGCTGCGCCCGTTGGCGCCGTGGCACGCGGCGCACAGCGACGCGAAGCGCTGCGCGTACTCGGCCTTCGCCGCTCCGGCGGATGCCGCGCCCGCAGGCTGCGATGCTTTCGCCGCGGTCTTCGCCGCAGCCTTCGACGTGCTCCTGGCGCCCGTCGACTGTGCGTCGGCGGCGCTGCCGGTCAGCAGCAGCGCCGCCAGCGCGCCGGCCGCCGCGAGGATGCGGTGCCGGTGCGCGAACGCGTCACTTGCCGCCGTAGCTGATCCGATAGATCGCACCGGCGTGGTCGTCGCTGACGAGCAGCGATCCGTCCTTCATGACGTGGAAGTCGACCGGGCGGCCGAGATAGTTGTTGTTCTCGACGAAGCCGGTCATGAACGGCTCGACCTTGGCGCCGCCCTTGCCGTCGGGCCACGCCACGTACACGCCGTTGTACTTCTTGGTCCGGTTCCACGGCCCGTGGATCGCGATGAACATCGCGCCCTGGTACTTCGCCGGGAACATCTTGCCGGTGTAGAACTTCAAGCCGAGCGAGCCGGCGTGCGGCCCGAGCAGCGCGGCGGGCTTGACGTAGTCGTCGCACGACTTGCCCCAGCCGAATTCCGGATCGGGGATGTTGCCCTGGTGGCAGTACGGGTAGCCGAAGTGCTGGCCGAGCTTCTTCATGTCGAGGTGGTTCAGCTCGTCGTTCGGGAGCTCCTCGCTGAACCAGTCGCGGCCGTTGTCGGTGAACCAGAGGTCGCCGGTCTTCGGATCGAAGTCGAAGCCGACGGTGTTGCGCACGCCTTGCGCCAAGGTCTCGACGCCGGTGCCGTCGAGGTTCATGCGGTAGATCTTGGCGTACTGGCCGGGATCGCAGATGTTGCACGGCGCGCCGATCGGGAAGTACAGCTTGTCGTCCTTGATGCGCAGGAACTTCCAGCTGTGGTCGTTGCCGCCCGGCAGCTTGTCGTAGATCACCTTGCCTTCGCCGAGGTTGTCGAGCTTGTCCTCGGCGTTGTCGTAGCGGTAGATCTTGGTGTTGGTTGCGACGTACAGGTTGCCCTTGCTGTCGAACGCGATGCCGGCGGCCATCGGCATCTTGTCGATGATCACCTTCGGCTCGCGCTTGCCCGGCGGGAACGCGTAGACCTTGTTGCCGACGAAGAGGGTGCTGACGACGATCGTTCCCTTCGGCCCCTCGCGGATCTCGCGCGCGTCGAGCACGCCCGAGGCCCAGGTCTCGACCTTGAAGCCGGGCGGCAGCTTGAACTTCTTGGTCGGCAGCTGGTCGGCTGCCGTCGGAATCGGGAACGCCGGGACCGGCGCCATCTTCATGGCCGTGTCGGTCTTCGGCCGCCCTTTGGCCCACCCCGGCTCCTCCGCCGGCGCCTGCTGGGCGAGGGCAACGCCTGCCGCGCAGCATGCGGCGAGCGCGGCGAGCGCGCGAATCTGAAGCATGGCTGTCTCCTTTGTCGTTGTGCCTGCGGCCGTGCCGGCCGCTGGGGCGTTATAGCAAGGGTCGAGGCGACCGGCAATCGAACTCGTTCGTGCGATCCCGCGCGCGGGCAGGGCTGCATTGCAATCGCCTCCCGCGCACCCACCTCCGGCCGATGCCGCTCGGCGTCGTCTCGCTGTTGCTCCATGCCTACGTCGGCTGGCGTCTCGCCCCCGCGCTCGGCTCGCTCGCCGCCGCGCTCGCCCTCGTGGCGCTGCTCGTCGTCTCCGCGCTGACGCTGCCCTACGGGCTGGGCGCGCGCCGCGCCGGCCGCAGGCGCTTCGGCGCCCAGCTTGCGTGGATCGGTCTGGTCTCCATGGGCCTCTTCTCGTCGCTCTTCGTGCTGACGGTGGCGCGCGATCTCTTCCTGGTCGCCGCGGCCGCGGTCGCCGCGATGTGGCCGCACGTGGTCGTCCCGGCACGACTCGTCGAGCCGAGCGCGCAGGCGGTCGTCGTCGCCGCGCTCCTGGTCACCGCGTGGGGCTTCGCGAACGCACGCCGCACCGCGCGCGTCGTTCGCATCGACGTCCCGATCGCTGGCCTGCCCGAGGCGCTCGAGGGCTTCACGATCGCCCAGGTCAGCGACGTCCACGTCGGGCCGACGATCAAGCGGCCCTACGTCGAGGCAATCGTCGATGCCGTCAATCGCCTCGACGTCGATCTCGTCGCGATCACCGGCGACCTCGTCGACGGCACCGTGCGCGAGCTCGCCGACGACGTTGCGCCGCTCGCGCAGCTGCGCTCGCGCGAAGGGAGCTTCTTCGTCACCGGCAACCACGAGTACTACTCGGGCGTCGTGCCGTGGCTTCACGAGCTGCGCCGGCTCGGCATGACGGTGCTTCTCAACGGGCACGCCGTCGTTCGCCGTGGCGACGCCACGCTCGTCGTCGGCGGCGTCACCGACTTCGGCGGCGGCCACTTCGACAGCCGGCACGCGAGCGACCCCGCCGGTGCGCTCGCCGGCAGCCCGGCCGAGGCCGCGGTGCGCATCCTGCTCGCGCACCAGCCGCGCAGCGCCGCGGCCGCCGAGGCCGCAGGCTTCGATCTGCAGCTGTCGGGCCATACCCACGGCGGTCAGTTCCTGCCGTGGAACTTTCTCGTCCGCCTGCAGCAGCCGTTCACTGCCGGCCTGCACCGCTGGCGCGCGATGTGGGTCTACACGAGCCGCGGCACCGGCTATTGGGGCCCGCCGAAGCGCTTCGGTGCGCCTTCGGAGATCGCGCTGCTGCGGCTCGTCGCGGCGCCGTCGGCGGCGGCACGGGAAGCGCGCAGGGCGGCGCAGGAAGAGGCGGTCGCTCGCCCGGTCTGAAACAGACCGGGACTTACAATCGACGGGTTTTGGCCAGCGCCCGTCTGCCGGCGCGGCGAGAGGACTTCCCCCGTGTTCATTTCCGAAGCGTTTGCCCAGGCGGCACCGCCCGCCACCGGCTCGACCGATCCGATGGGGCTCGGCGGATTGGGCGGCATGTTGCCGCTCATCCTGATGTTCGTGGTGCTCTACTTCATCATGATCCGGCCGCAGATGAAGCGGCAGAAGGAGCACAAGGCGATGGTCGACGCCCTCGCCAAGGGCGACGAGGTCGTCACCTCGGGCGGCGTCCTCGGCAAGGTCTCCAAGATCGGCGATACCTTCGTCGGTCTCGAGGTCGCCCAGGGGGTCGAGATCCAGATCCAGCGCAGTGCCGTCGTGCAGGTGATGCCCAAGGGCACGGTCAAGTGACGCCGGGCGTCCGAGGGCCCGCGCCGTGAACCGTTATCCGCTTTGGAAGTACGCGATCCTCGTGATCGCGCTGATCATCGGCATCGTCTACACGCTGCCTAATCTGTTCGGCGAAGCGCCTGCAGTCCAGATCTCGAGCGGCAAGGTGACCGTCAAGCTCGACGCCTCGATGAAGCAGCGCGTCGAAGACATCCTCGCCAAGGCGAACCTGCAGCCCGACTTCGTCCAGTACGACGGCAACTCGGTGAAGGCGCGCCTCGCTGACCTCGACGCGCAGCGGAAGGCCAAGGATGCGCTGTCGGCGGCGCTCAACCCCGACCCGAGCGACCCGACCTACATCGTCGCGCTCAACCTGCTGTCGCGCTCGCCGCGCTGGCTGACCGCGCTGCATGCGCTGCCGATGTACCTCGGCCTCGACCTGCGCGGCGGCGTCCACTTCCTGATGCAGGTCGACATGCAGGCGGCGCTCACCAAGAAGGCCGACTCGACCGCCGGCGACGTGCGCACCCTGCTGCGCGACAAGAACATCCGCCACGCCGGCATCACGCGCGACGGCAATGCGATCGTCGTGCGCTTTCGTGACCAGGCGACCCTGGCGGCGGCGCGGCCGGTCCTCGCGGACCAGCTGACCGACTTCATCTGGACCGAGAGCCAGGACGGCACCGACTGGAAGCTCGCCGGCAGCCTCAAGCCCGACTCCATCAAGCGCGTCCAGGAAGCCGCGATCACGCAGAACATCACGACGCTGCACAACCGCGTCAACGAGCTCGGCGTCGCCGAGCCGGTGATCCAGCAACAGGGCGCCGACCGCGTCGTTGTCCAGCTGCCCGGGGTCCAGGACACCGCCAAGGCCAAGGACATCATCGGCCGCACCGCGACGCTCGAGATGCGCATGGTCGACGAGACGAGCGAAGGGCGGATGGCGATGACCGGCGCCGGCCCGGTGCCGTTCGGCTCGGAGCGCTACACCGAGCGCGGCGGCGCGCCGCTGATCGTCAAGCGCCAGGTG
>Ga0105248_10006943_pt1 | contig 12406 bp, 13 predicted proteins | sample KBSS34metaG_FD_81524 | JGI IMG/M metagenome (GOLD analysis project Ga0105248, IMG submission 81524) | Switchgrass rhizosphere microbial communities from Kellogg Biological Station, Michigan, USA - KBS S3-4 metaG | ecosystem: Host-associated > Plants > Roots > Rhizosphere > Soil | place... | reverse complement strand
TTGCAGGGGAACGGTACAGAGATGGCGCGACGAGCCGCGCTGTTCCTTGTGGATCAGGAACAGCCGCAGAGACGGTCGGGGATCATGGCCGCGACCAAGCCGGCTTCACGTGTGCGCACCATTTGCACCTGCAAGAGTACCTCCGCGGTGCCCGGACGGGCAAGACTCGACGCTGGCCTGCAACACTTCCCCGAGGGGGAATGCGCGCGTGACGGGGTACATCGAGATCGCGGCGGACGGCTGGCGGTTCCAGCCTCGGGTAGCCGCGGTCTTCCTGCGGAGGGAACACGTCCTTTTGCAGCGGGCGATCGATGGGCCGTTCTGGGTCTTCCCGGGCGGACGCGTGCAACCACTCGAGCACACGAGCGACGCGCTCGTCAGAACGATGCGAGGTGAGATCGAGCAGAACGTGACGCTCCAGCGGCTGTACTGGGTGATGGAGTACCGCACCAGACTCGGAGATGGATGGTTGCACGAGCTCGGCTTCTACTACGCCGTCGACCTGCCCGAAGGAAGTCCGTTCCTGGATCTCGCGGCCACCCATGCCGGGAACGAGCGAGGACACGACCTGACCCTGCGCTGGTTCGCGGTCGACGCGCTCGAGGACGTTCCGCTCTTGCCCAGCTTCTTCCGGACGGCGCTCCGGCAACCGCCCGACGAGATCCAACACATCGTCGTCGTCGAGACACAAGCGCCTCCTCGGGCGTAGTAGCCTCTCCGTCGGCATGACGGACTGACGACTCCTCAGCGACCCGATCGCGCGGCGTCGACCGCGCACGTCCAGGAGCCGTCATGCCAGCCCAACTCTCTGCTCGCCGTGTTTCCGTCTCGCTCGCGGGACGACCCGTGCTCTCGTCGGTGTCGATCGCGGTCGGGCCTGCGTCACGTGTGGGGTTGCTCGGCCGGAACGGCGTCGGCAAGACCACCCTGCTCCGCGTCCTGTCCGGGGACATCGTTCCGGAGAGCGGCCGCGTCGTCCGCGCGCCCGACGACCTCCGCGTCGGGTACCTCGAGCAGGAGCCACTGGCGGGCAGCCGCGAGACGCTCGGCGAGTTGTTCGCGCGCCGCACCGGGGTCGCCGCCGCGCTCGCGGAAGCCGACGAGCTCGCGCAGACGATGGGCGAGGACCTCGTGCGCATCCAGCGCTACACCGAGGCGCTCGCCCGCGCGGACGCACTCGGTGCCCATGACCTGGACGCCCGCGTGCGGCAGGCCTGCGATCGGTACGCGGTGCCCGATGACCTCGGCCGCGCGGTGGCGAAGCTGTCGGGTGGCCAGCGGGCTCGCGCGGCGCTCGCCGCGATGTCGATCGTGCGGTTCGACGTGCTGTTGTTGGACGAGCCGACCAACGACCTCGACCTGGAAGGCCTTGCCGAGCTCGAGCGGATCGTCACCGGGTTCGACGGGGGGATCGTCGTGGTCTCACACGACCGCGCGTTCCTGGATCGATGCGTCGACCGATTCGTCGAGCTCGATCCGTTCACGCACGAAGCGTCGGAGTTCGCCGGCACCTGGACCGACTACGAGCGGGAACGGGACCTTCGGCGCGAACAGCAACGGGCCGCCCACGAGCGAACCAGCGCGGAGCGCGCGCGGCTGATGGCGCAGGCACGCGAGATCGGCAACCAGGCCGCGCACGGCGTCGCGAAGGTTCGCAAGAGCGGGGAGCCTTCGAACGCGATCGTGTTCGCCAAGACGCAGCGGGCGGAAAGCCGCGGCGCGAAGGCGGTCACGCTCCGCGCGAGGGCCGAGCGGATCGAGGTCGTCGACAAGCCCCGCGAGCCGTGGGTCCTGGCGATGGACCTCGCGCCGCAGGCGCTCGGGGGCGAGCTGATCGCGAGTCTCGATGCCGCGGTCGTCGAGCGCGGGTCGTTCCGGCTCGGCCCGATCGACCTCGACATCCACCGCGCCGACCGGATCGCCCTGCTCGGCGCCAACGGCACCGGCAAGTCAACGCTGCTCGCCGCGCTCACCGGCGAGGTGCCGCTCGCGTCGGGCTCGAGGCGCGCGGGGAGGTCGACCGTGATCGGCATCCTCCGGCAGGACCGGACGGAGTTCGACGGGGCCGAGCCGATGATCGACCGATTCCGAACCTCCACCAGCCTCGCGGCCGACGAGGCGCGCACGCTGCTCGCCAAGTTCGATCTCGGCGCAGACGACGTGGGCCGTCCGTGCGCCGAGCTCTCGCCCGGCGAGCGGACCCGCGCGGGTCTCGCGACGCTGATGGCCCGGCGGGTGAACTGCCTGCTGCTGGACGAGCCGACCAACCACCTCGACATCCCCGCGATCGAAGAGCTCGAGCGCGCGCTGGACGCGTACCCAGGCACGCTGGTGCTCGCGACGCACGATCGACGGCTGCTCGAGCGGGTTCGGATCGGCCGGCGGGTGACGCTGGACGAGGACTACGGCACCGCCGGCTCGCGAAGACAGCCCTGATCGCGGCCGAGCAGCTCGAGACCAGCCAGATCACCCGGTCCGAAGTCGGTGACGTAGCCGCCGGACGGCTCCATCAGCTCGGCCTTCGAGGTGACGTGGTCCAACCCCATGATGTGCCCGAGCTCGTGCAGGATCGTCGGCCCTTGGTTCGCGGACGACCCCCAGCCCGCCGGGTTGTCGTCGGCGGCGTTGATCACGACCCAGCCGCTCACGAACTGCGGCGCGTTGTCAGGCGGCGCGAGTGGACGTGAGACCGCGGCGAACTGATCCTCCCCGTCGTGGAAGGGGATGTCGGTCTCGGACTGCGTCGCCCACGCGATCGCCACGGGCGCCCACCGTTCGCCGTACAGCGACGGGAGGTACGACGTTCGGTCGTGCTGCGGGATCTCTTGGGTCGAGCCGTCGAACACGAACGAGATGCCGGTGTCGACCGAGACTCGCCTGATCGCCTCCTGCACGTCCTGGAGTGAGCCGGGCGGCGCCTCGCGCAGGTTGACGACGTAGTGGATCGGCTGGCACGGGTTCCACCGGACGGGGTGCCCACCGACCGTCGCCAGGAAGTGGTACTCGTCGCTCGACCCCTTCGGTCGCGAGAGGTCCTGGACGACGCCACCGACCAGGCCGAGCGACCCCAGGACGGCGACCGTGGTGAGGATCGCGACGACCGCCGCCAGCCCGCGACGGCGTCGCGGCGGACCGACCGTCGGCGGGAGCGAGGTCCAGGCGAGATCCGGGCGCCCCGGCGGCTCGTGATCCGGCCGACGAGGCGGCGGGGAACCTCCGGCGTCCATCGCGACCATGGTAGGAGCGGTATCGGCGAACGCCCGGGGTCACTCGACCCCTTGACGCACAACCCACCCGGCTGGTGGGATTCCTCGGATGCGAAACCGGTGGATCGTCGCTGCGGGCGCCCTCGCGCTCGTGACCGTTCTTGCGGCACCCGACGTCGCGCAGGCGAGCGTCCCGACCTCCTGCTCGTTCGACGCCGGCACCGCCACGATCACCGCCGTGGTCGGGTCAGGCGACAGCGCGACCTTGATCAGGAACGGCTCGGCGATCGAGTTCGGTGGATCAGCGTGTGGTGCCGCCACGGTGACGAACACGGATCAGATCAACATCGGCCTCCCTGACCAGACCACGACCGAAAGCCTGACGATCAGCATGGCGAACGGCGCCTTCTCCCCGGGCAAGACGCCCGAAGGAGACGGATCCGACGAGATCGAGATCGCCATCACAGGTCTTCTGGCGGCAGACGAGCAGCTCACCTTCGTCGGAACAAGCGGCGACGACACGATCGTCGTGGACTTCACCGGGACAGACCTCCTTCCAGGAACAACTGGCGAACAGGAGGTCGCCTACCCCGGCGCGTCGAACACGAAGGAAGTCGACGCGGGCGCCGGCGCTGACACCGTCCAGATCCGATCGGCGTATTCGTCCGTGGTCCACGCTGGCGATGGCGACGACGCGATCATGCCCGGTTGTTACGCCGATTCGAGCTACGACGGCGGCGCGGGCACCGACACGATGGACTACAGCGCGTGCAGTGTGGCGTTCGGGATCACGGTTCACGCGCTCGGGGCGGGAAGCGCCACGGCGAAGCGCGACCCCGGCGGCACTCAAGGCACGGATGACCTGTCCGGGATCGAGGAGATCATCGGCTCAGGCTCGAGCGACACCTTCTACGGGAGTGTCGGGCCCGACCATTTCGTCGGCGGCTACGGGAACGATTGGTTCCTTCCGTGGGGCGGAGACGATGTGATCGACGGAGGAGCCGGATTCGACACCCTCACGACAGGTGCAAGCACGGCTCCCGTGACCTTCGACATGACCAGCCAGCAGATCGCTGGAGAGGGTGCGGATACCTTCGCGAACATCGAGATCCTCCAAGGCAGCCCGGGCGGCGATCGGTTCACCGGCGACCCCCGCACCTCAGGGGTGATCGCCGTCGACGGGTACGGCGGGCGAGACGTTGTAGATCTGCGCAGCGCCACCCACGGGCAGTACGTCTGGACGAGTCCGGGCGGGACGATCGGGTTGGCCCCGGGGGATGTCAGCCTGTTCGCGCAGGACATCCGGAGGGTCCGCGGCAGCGACCTCGCGGACAGGATCGAGGTCGGGTCCGAGAACGGGCTCGAGCTGCGAGCGAGATTCCACGGCGAAGGCGGCGATGATCGTCTGATCGGTGGCATCCATCGTGACGTTCTCGATGGGGGATCGGGCAACGACACGCTCAACGGCAAGCAGGGCTTCGATACGTGCATCAGCGACGTGGGAGACACCGTGCGCAACTGCGAGGCCTAGGGCACTAGCGCACGAGGCGGCGGCGGTCGAGCGGCCAGTACACCAAGACGACCTTCGCCTTCAGCTTTTCCCCTGCCACCGGACCGAAGTCGCGCGAATCGGTCGAGCGGTGCGCGAAGTCACCTTCGACCCAGTACTCGTCCTCGCCGAGCTCGCGGCCGCCGACCACGCTGCCGGGCACGCCGACGAGTCGTTTCACGATCTCGTACCCCGCCCGCTGCGGGTGCTCGACCACCACGACGTCGTCACGATGGAAGCGCTCCGGCGTGACGACCAGTGCGCAGTCACCTGGTAGCAAGGTGGGCGCCATCGACACGCCTTCGATCGCGATCCGGGCCGGGTGGTAGCGCGCGAAGGCGAACGCCGCCCCGGCGACCAACGCCGCACCCGCCACGGCGCCCGACGCCGCTTTCCGACCACGGCGATAGGATTCGACCGCAGGCCCTTCGGACACCTCGTCGGAGGGCGGTTCGTCCGGGACGTCAGAAGGAGGGGGTTGGTCCATGTTGCATCGCATCCTCGCACCCCGTCGCACGGTTCACGCGCATTGCGACCTTCCATGCGGTGTGTATGACCCGGCGCAGGCCCGCATCGAGGCCGAGTCGGTGAAGGCGTGCCAAGAGAAGTACCAGGGCAGCGACGACCCGATCTTCAAGGAGCGCGCGATCTCCATCAAAGAGGAGCGCGCCGACCTCGTGAAGCACCACCTCTGGGTGTTGTGGACCGACTACTTCAAGCCCGAGCACCTCGAGAAGCACCAGAACCTGCACGACCTGTTCTGGAACGCCACGAAGGAAGCCGGCGCGGCGAAGAAGTCGGAGGACCCTGCGCAGGGGCAGAAGCTGCTCGACGCGGTCGACGAGATCGCCAAGGTCTTCTGGGAGACCAAGAGCTAGCAGTCCGCAGACGCGGTGAAGGGCGGGGCCGTCGGGTCCCCGCCCTTCACACGATGCGCCCCCCTCGGCGCACACCCTGGCACACCAGGAATAGGAGGCCGGGCCGGCCGGGGCGGGTCTGGCGGCGCCCCGGCCGGATCCGGTCTCGCAACGGAGCATCGGTCAAACCGAGCCCGTCACGCCAGTGGTCAGAAGTCGGTACGTGTGGGCCATCCGGCTGACCTCGCTGGGACCGGTCGGTACCCCCAAGCCGGGAGTACCCCACTGCTACCGTGAACGAACCGTGAAAGACATCGGACTCGTCGGCGCGACCTACTCCGGCAAGTCGACGCTGTTCACCGCGCTGACCCACGCCGGATCGCACGGCGGCCAGGCGACGATCGCGGTCGTGCCCGTGCCGGATCCGCGGCTCCAAGTGCTCACCGACCTCGAACGATCGAAGAAGACCGTCGCCGCGCAGGTCCGGTTCTTCGACGTTCCCGGCGGGATGACGAGCGCCCAGTCGGTCGCCAAACTCCGCGAAGCCGACGCGCTCGCGGTTGTGGTCCGGTGCTTCGGGCCGGACGCGTCGCCGCTCTCGGAGCTCGCTGCCGTCCGCGGGGACCTGCTGCTCGCCGACCTCAGCGTGATCGCCTCGGCCCTCGAGAAGGCGGTCAAGAAGGCCCGGGGGAAGCCCGGCCCCGAGGTGGATGCGCTGGAGGCCGCGCAGAAGGCCCTCGAAGGTGAGACGCCGCTGCGCGAAGCCGGGTTGGCGCCCGAGCACGTTGCGGAGCTCCGCGGGATCGCGCCGCTGACGCTCAAACCCGAGATCGTCGTCGCGAACCTCGAAGAGGGCACGTCGACGCCCGCCGACCTGGGCGACGCGGTCGGCGTCTATGCGGCGATCGAGGCCGAGGTCGCCGAGATGGATCCCGCCGAGGCCTGGGCCTTGCTCGAGGAGTTCGGGGTCACCGAACCCGGGCTCGAGTCGGTGATCGCGGCGTGCTACCGCGCGCTCGACCTGATCACGTTCCTCACGACCGGCGAGGACGAGACGCGCGCGTGGGAGGTGCGCTCGGGGGCGGCGGCACCCGAAGCCGCGGGCGTGATCCACACCGACCTGCAGCGCGGCTTCATCCGCGCGGACGTGATCTCGTACGACGAGCTGGTGGCCGCCGGCTCGATGGAGGCGGCCAAATCCGCCGGCAAACTTCGCGTCGAGGGGAAGGACTACGTCGTCCAGGAAGGCGACATCCTGAACGTCCGCTTCGCCGTGTAGCTCGCTACTCGATGCCGATCATCACGTCGGTGGCCTTGATGATGGCCGACACCGACTTCCCTTCGGCCAGACCGAGGCGCTCCGCCGATCCCTTCGTGATCGCGGCCACGACCGGCACGCCGGAGACTTCCACCGTGACCTCGGCCATGACGGCTCCAAGCTGGACCGACGTGATCGTTCCGCTCAACTGATTGCGCGCGCTCGTCTGCATCATCGTCCTCCCTCAAGTGGCCCCAGGCACGATGCTAGTCGGAGGCGGGAACCTGGCCGTCGGGCCGAGATCGCCTCCACCCTTGCCGGTCGCGGCGGGCTCGATCCACTGTTTCAAGGAACCTCTCCACCAGGGAAACCTGTATGGTGAGCCGCCTATGGATGGGTATCGGATCGGCGAGGCAGCGAAGCTCCTAGGCGTTCGGGTCGAAACGCTTCGAACGTGGGAGCGTGCCGGGAAGCTGAAGACGGACCGCACGACCGGTGGCCAGCGGATCGTGCCCCAAGCGGAAGTCGCGCGGATCTTGGCCGAACGCCGGGCTATCGATCCGGCGCCGGCCCACACGAGCAGGCGCAACTCCTTCCCTGGGGTCATCACCAATGTCACACGGGACAAGGTCTCGGCTCTCGTCGAGATCCAGGCAGGGCCGCACCGCGTTCTCTCCCTCATCACACGCGAGGCAGCCGACGAACTCGGACTCGAGCCCGGCATGGAGGCCACCGCCACCGTCAAAGCGACGAGCGTCATGGTGGAGGTAGATGGATGAAGCGGTTGATGGTCGTCCCGGTTGTGCTCACGGCACTCGTTCTCGGCGCGTGTTCCTCTTCATCGTCGACGAGCGCAAGCACGAGTGGGTCCGGAGGTTCGACCGAGCTCACCGTGTTCGCGGCGTCATCGCTGACGGCCGCGTTCAACCAGATCGGCAGTGACTTCGAAGCCGCGAACGCCGGGACAACCGTGACATTCAACTACGGGTCGTCGACCGACCTCGCGACCCAGATCGGCAGCGAGGGCACCGCGGACGTGTTCGCCTCGGCGAGCGGCACGGCGATGGATACCGTCGCGAAGGATCCGGGCGTTGAGGATCGGACGGACTTCGCGACGAACCAGCTCGTCATCATCACGCCGAGCGATGATCCGGGGGGGATCTCGTCGCTCGAGGACCTCGCGAAACCCGGCGTGCAGCTGGTTCTCGGCGCCGAGGGCGTGCCCGTCGGCGACTACGCCCGGCAGATGCTCGACGAGCAAGGCCTGACGAAGCAGGTCATGCCGAACGTCGTCTCGAACGAGCCGGACGACGCCTCGGTGGTCGCGAAGGTGAAGTCCGGCGAAGCGGACGCGGGGATCGTCTACACGTCGGACATCGCGAGCAACTCGGACGTGCGCGGCGTGACGATCCCCACGAAGCAGAACGTGGTCGCCACCTACCCGATCGCGGTCGTCACCGGCTCGTCGAACATGGACGTCGCGACGAGCTTCGTCGACTACGTGACGGGCACACAGGGCGAGGCGACGCTCAAGCAGTACGGGTTCGGGCCGCCGCCCTCGTCGGGCTAGGCGATGCAGCGCCGACTTCCCCTGTCGTTCATCATCCTGGGCACGATCGGCGCCGCGTTCGTCGCGCTGCCGGTGATCGGACTCGTGCTGCGTGCGCCGTGGGGTCGGATCCTCGAGATCCTCACAGGACCAGGGGCGAGTATCGCGTTGCGGTTATCGCTCGAGGTCTCGCTGTTGGCCACGCTCTGTGCGGTGGTGTTCGGGGTGCCGCTCGCGTGGATCCTCGCGCGGGGCACGTTCCGAGGCCGGGCCATCCTTCGCGCCTTGGTGATCCTCCCGCTCGTCTTGCCCCCGGTCGTTGCGGGTGTGGGGCTCCTGCAGGCGCTCGGCCGTCGCGGGATCGTGGGCGGCTGGCTCGAGCGGATCGCCGGCATCCAGCTCACCTTCACGACCGCCGGTGCCGTCGTCGCCGCGACCTTCGTTTCGATCCCGTTGGTCGTGTTGTCGGCCGAGGCCGGGTTCCGCAGCGTCGACCCCCGGTTCGAGCGCGCGGCGGCGGTTCTCGGTGCGAAGCCCGGCTATACGCTCCGCCGTGTGATCTTGCCGATGGTCGCGCCACAGCTCGTCGCCGGCGCCGTGCTCGCGTGGGCGCGGGCGCTCGGCGAGTTCGGCGCGACGATCACCTTCGCCGGCAACCTCGAAGGACGGACGCAGACCCTCCCCCTCGCGGTCTTCCAAACGCTCCAGACCGACCAGGAGGGCGCGATCGCGCTGTCGCTCGTACTCGTGATCCTGTCGATCTGCGTGCTCGTGGCCCTTCGGAACCGCATCACCGGGACCGGGTGATGCCGCTCGACGTCGACGTCGAGGTCCGGCGCGGCGAGCGGACGATCGCCGTCGCGTTCGCGGTCGCCGACGGGGAGACCGTGGCGCTGGTCGGCCGCAACGGCGCTGGAAAGACCACGGCCCTCGAGGCGGTCGCGGGGATCGCCGGTGCGAGTGGGCATGTCGTCCTCGACGGCCGGTCGCTCATGGATCAGCCGCCGGAGCGACGCGGGATCGGCGTCGCCTTCCAGGACGGCATGCTCTTCCCGAAGCTGAGCGTGCTCGAGAACGTCGCGTTCCCCCTGCGGGCAGCCGGGACCGGCCGCGACCGAGCGCGTGACCGGGCGCGGGAGGTGCTCGGCGAGCTCGCGCCGACGGTGGATCCGAACGCACGGCCGGGAACCCTGAGCGGTGGAGAACGCCAACGGGTCGCGCTCGCGCGCGCCCTCGCCGCCGAGCCAAAGGTCCTGCTGCTCGACGAACCGTTCGCGGCGGTCGACGCCGAAGCCAAGCCCGAGCTCCGCTCTCTGCTGCGCCGAACGCTCGCCTCGTTCGAGGGACCACGCATCCTCGTCACGCACGACCCGGTCGAGGCGATGACGCTCGCCGACCGGCTGGTGCTCCTGGAGGACGGCCGCGTCACGCAGACCGGCACACCCGACGACGTCCGGCACCGCCCGGCGACCCGCTACGCCGCCGAGTTCGTCGGCACGAACCTGTTCGAAGGCGAGTTGGTGCCCGATGAGGAGGGCGTCGGGATCCTGCGAACCGGTGGCGGCGAGCTCACCGTCGTGTGGCCCGAGCACCTCGTGGTCGCACCGGTCGCCGACGTCCGCGCCACCCTCTCGCCTGCAGAGATCGCGCTCCATAGAGAGGAACCACACGGCTCGCCCCGTAACATCTTCCGCGGCGCGGTCGAGGAGGTTGCGACGGTCGGCGGCCGCGCGCGCATCCGTCTGCGTACCGTGCCGCCCCTGGTCGCGGAGCTGACCACCGGATCGGTCGACCGCCTCGGCATCGCGCCTGGTCACGAGGTCTGGGCATCGTGCAAGGCGGTCGAGATCCGACTCATGGTGCCCGGTGACGAACCCGATACCCTGTAGGCCGTGAAGACCGAGACCGATCGTTCGGTCGCTTCCCCCGAGCCGGACGAAGGGTCCGGCAAGCGACGCAACCCCATCCTGCGCTTCCTGGGCGAGATGCCCGGCTTGATCATCATGTCGCTGATCCTGGCGATCTTGATCAAGACCTTCTTGATCCAGGCCTTCTACATCCCCAGCCAGTCGATGGAGGACACGTTGCGCGTGAACGACCGCGTGCTCGTGTCGAAGGTCCCGTACTACTTCCACGATCCGCAGCGCGGCGACGTGATCGTGTTCTCCGAGCCCGACCCCGCCAAGCAACCCCAACGGAGCTTCATCGGCGGCATCGCGCACTGGATCTTCGAGGGGATCGGCGTGCAGAAGCCCGACAACCCCGACTACATCAAGCGGGTGATCGGCGAACCCGGCGATACCGTCTGGGCAAAGAACAACCAGGTCTACGTCAACGGCGTCCCGATCGACGAGCCGTACGTGAAGGGCACGACGACCGACTTCGACAAGGTCCACGTCCCGCAAGGCATGTACTTCGTCCTCGGCGACAATCGGCAGGAGTCGATGGACTCGCGCTTCGGCCTCGGCCTGATCGCCGATCCCAAGACCCAGCCCGGCATCGGGTTCATCCCGCGCGACAACATCATCGGCAAGGCCTGGGTCATCGTGTGGCCCAAGGACCACTGGGGGACGCTCTAGCCCTCAGTCGTCCTCGCCGCGCCACCGCGTCCCCACCGGCCGTTCCTCGGGCACGAAGAAGCGCGCGAGGGTCCACGTCAGCGCGGCGATCCCGATCGAGGCGAGCCAGACGGTCAGCGGGGGCGGATCCAGCGCGAAGAAGCTCTGCGTGGCAGGAAGCACGAACGACAGCACGGCGAGCACACCCATCGACCACACGAGCGCCAGCCGCCAGCGGTCGAGGGGCGCCGCGACGATCGAGAGCACGAGCAGCCCGACGAACATCAACGTCATCACCGCCGTCGTCCGCGCCTGGATCGTGCTGACGCCCGGCTCGTGCGTGGCGAGCCGGTACCCGAGGAACGTGGCGGTCGCGGCCAAGATCCCCGTCGGGATGGTGAAGCGGAGCACCCGGTGGACGAACCCCGGCCGGAACCGCTGGGCGCTCGGCGCGAGCGCAAGGAAGAAGGACGGGATGCCGATCGTGAGCGCGCCGATCAGGGTCAGGTGCCGCGGCAGGAACGGGAACGCGACACTGGCGACCCCGACCGCGAGCGACAGCACCATCGCGTACACCGTCTTGGTCAGATACAGGTTGGACGTGCGCTCGATGTTGCCGAGCACGCGGCGTCCCTCACCGACGACGCTCGGGAGCGCGTCGAACGTGCCGTCCAGCAAGATGATCTGGGCGACCGCGCGGGTCGCGTCGGCGCCCGTGCCCATCGCAACCCCGATGTCGGCGTCCTTCAGCGCCAGCGCATCGTTCACGCCGTCGCCCGTCATCGCGACGGTGTGACCCGCGGTCTGGAGCGCACCGACCATCGCCCGCTTCTGCTGGGGCGTGACCCGCCCGAAGACCGCGTGCGCCTCGAGTGCGTCGGTGAGGGCTGCCGGGTCGTCGGGTAGCTGTCGCGCGTCGGCAGGGTCCTCCCCGCCCTCGAGACCGAGCGACGAGGCGATCGCGCCGACCGTCGACGGGGCGTCACCGCTCAGCACGGTCACACGGACACCCTGCTCGGCGAAGTACCGGAGCGTGTCGGCGGCGTCCGGCCGCACCCGATCGGCCAACACGACCAGCGCAACGGGGGTCCGGTCACCCGGCAGCGCATCGCCGGCGAGCCCGTCCGAACGCGCGAGCAGCACCACTCGCGATCCGGCATCCGAGTGCGTGGCCACCTTCGCGAGCGTGCCCGGGTCGTCGGTCAGCACGTCGGGCGCACCAAGCAGCCAGGCCCCGCGACCGACGAACGATGCGGCGCTCCACTTACGCGCCGACGAGAACGGGACGGCGTCCTCGACCGGCCACCCGTCGGCCGCCGCGAGCCCGTCGCCGATCGCGCGGAGCGTGGCGTTGGGTGCGGGGTCGGCGGCCGCGAGCGCCGCGAGCACCGGCTCGGGGTCGAGGTCGTCGTCGAGCCGCTCGACCCGG
>Ga0105248_10006938_pt1 | contig 12410 bp, 10 predicted proteins | sample KBSS34metaG_FD_81524 | JGI IMG/M metagenome (GOLD analysis project Ga0105248, IMG submission 81524) | Switchgrass rhizosphere microbial communities from Kellogg Biological Station, Michigan, USA - KBS S3-4 metaG | ecosystem: Host-associated > Plants > Roots > Rhizosphere > Soil | place... | reverse complement strand
GTTCGACGTCCGGCAGTCGCGCCAGCGAAGCGCCCAGCGACGCGACCTCACGTGGCGTCGCGCGGCCGGCCGCCGCCTTTCCGCCTAGGCGTTCCGCGTCGCGCACGCCGTCGAGGGCCGAACGGAGCGCGTCGCGAGCGCTGGCGTCGTGCACCAGTGCCTCGACGGCATCGAGACGCGCGTCGATCGCCTTCCGTTCCACGAGCGGCGCGAGAAGCCACTGCCGTAGCAGACGTGCGCCCATCGGCGTCTGCGTGCGGTCGAGCACCGATAACAGCGTGCCTTCCGTGCTTCCGCCGCGCAGCGACTCCACCAGCTCGAGATTGCGGCGCGTCATCTCGTCCAGCGGCATCGTGCCGCCGGCACGCTCCACCTGTGGACGAGCGAGATGCGGCACACCGCCGGGCTGGAGCTCCTTCAGATATCGCAGCAGCGCACCAGCCGCTCCCACGGCCGCGTCGTCCTGCGTCTCCAGTCCGAGCCCATCGAGTCCCTGCACCCCGAACTGGCGCGCCAGATCCTCGCGACCCATTGGCTCGTCGAATTCCCAGCGTTCACGCTCGGTGACGAGCGCGCCATCCAGCGACGGCGTGCGCGGCAGCGATGCATCGCCACGCGGCACGAGCACCTCGCGCGGCGCCAGCCGCGCGAGCATCGCTTCCAGTTCGTCGGGCGGTATCACCGCGAGGCGCAGCTCGCCCGTGGAGATGTCGGCCGCCGCGATCCCGATCGCCGCTCGCCCAATACCGTTCGGCTGACCGGAGCCGATCGCAGCGATGAAGTTGTTCCGTGCGCTGTCGAGCAGTTCGTCCGCGAACGCGACGCCGGGCGACACGGTCTCCACCACTTCGCGCCGCACGATTCCTTTCGCGACGCGTGGATCCTCGACCTGCTCGCAGATCGCGACGCGATAGCCATGCTGCACGAGCCGTCGCAGATACTCCTGGCCCGCGCGCACTGGCACGCCCGCAAGCGGTACCTCCGCCGCGCCACCATTGTTGCGCGACGTGAGCGTCAGGCCGAGGACGCGGGCGGCCGTCTCGGCGTCGTCGTAGAACATTTCGTAGAAGTCGCCCATCCGGAAGAACAGGATCGCGCTCTGATGCCGCGCCTTGATCTCCCGGTACTGCTGCATCAGCGGCGTCGCGGCGCCACTCACGGATGTTTCGCTCCCGTCGCTCTGGGCTCGTCCGTCACGAAGCCGATGATGCCGCGCTGCTTGAGCGCCGCGACCTCCGCGGCGGCAGCCTGGCGCGTCGGGTAGTAGTCGAGACGAACGCGAAATGGCTTCGCGTCTCCGCTGATGCGCGCCTTTACGTCGCGAGCGGCCAGCTTCTTCACCAGTCGTTCAGCATCGGCTTTCGTGTTGTACGCCGCAAGCTGGATGGTCCAGATCCCGCGCGGCGCACTCGCCGCCGGCGTGCCCGCGCTTTCGGCGGGCCGCACGCGCGTCGCTGGCGCACTCGCTGGCTTCGTCGTCTCTGTCCGCGACGTCGCGACGGCAGATAGTGGTTCTTCGACACGGGCGGGTGGCGTCGGAGCGCTCTGCGCCTTGGTCGTTCCCGTCGCGCCAGCCCCGGTCGTCCGTGGCACCGCGTTTACTGTCTCGGGCCGGGGCGCTGCCCCGCGCGAAGCGCCGGCTGGCGTGACGTTCGTCGTCGATGACGGCGCGGCGGGCGCAGCTGACGGCGCCGCAGTCGCGGTCGTGGTTGCGCAGTGAGACCCGTAGTATTCGATCTGATTGCGCAGCTCCACGTCGTTCGCTCCCGTCGACGCGCGCGCCTCCGAGATCATCGCGCATCCTCGACCGCTGTCGTGTTGCTCGAACGCGAGCCGCGCCGCCGCGAGTCCGGCACGCGCCCGCGCTGGACTCGCCGGATGCTCGCGGACGAATCGCTGAAGATGCTGGTATGCCGCGGCCCGATCGCCGCGCGCCTGTTCCAGCTCGGCAAGCGAGAGCAGCGCATCGTCGGAGTACGGCGAGAGCGGATACTCCACGATCACGCGGCGATAATCTCGCTCGGCATCCGCGGCCGTCTCTGCCAGGGCGCCGCGCCAGAAGAGCGCGTCACCGTATGCGGGCGTCCCTTCGGGCGCTGCACGCAACAGCGAGTCCACGAGCGCGCGACCCGCTGCGCCATCGCCCTCGCTCACGAGCCGGCGCGCGCGCCGGAAGACGGAGTCGGTGGCGGGAAGTGGAGCGGAGTTGCTCGCGTTTCCCTGTGCGTCGGACCGGTGAGCGAGCGCGCACAGTGCCACGACTGTGAGAAGAACGATTCTTGGAAAGCGATGCATCGTCGGGGAGGGTAGTCGCTGCGCTCAGGCCGCGCGACGTACAGGGCGCCCGCACAGGGCCAGCACGAGAGAGGTGAGCAGTTGCTCGTCGGAGGAGAGCTTCGTTTCCTTGAGTGCGGCATCGGCCGCGAGGAGGGCGGAGAGTGCAGCGTCGACGTCGGCGGCGCTCCATCGCGGAGCATGTTTCGTCCAGGCAGTCACTGCTTCGCCCCACGGTCGACCCGGAAAGGCGCCCGTGTCTTTGAGCAGCGCCATCAGCTCGCCGAAGAGCGCGCGCTGCGAGCCGCCCGACGCAAGCGTGGCTTCAGCATAGCCTAGCGCGAGGGTCTGCGATGTCAGCGCCATCACGATCGAGACAGCAGTCGTCTTCGGCAGTTGGAGGACGATCGGGATCAGTCCCAGCGCGACATTCGCATCCTTCGCTGCCACGGCATCGAGCAGATCACCCACCGATTCGCCACGCCGGATGCCGACGATCTCGGCGACCGCACGCTCATCGATCGTTTCGCTCGCGTAGCTCGCCAGCTTCTCGAGCTCCACGGCGAGTTGTGCCAGGTCGCTCCCCACCGCTTCGACGAGCAGCGTTACCGCTTCGTGTGTGATCTTGCGTCCGAGCACAGTCTCGGAATGGTGCCCCACCCATTTCGGCAGACGGTCCCCTGTCAGTGGTGAGAATTCCACTGCCGTCGCCCGTGCGCTCAGATCCTTGTCTGGCTTGGCCCCACTCGGCGCGATGAGGATCAGGACCGTGTCGTGCGCAGGCCGCGTGAGATAGCGGTCCAGGACAGCACGAGCGCCCTTCTTCAGCTTGTCGATGTCGCGCAGCACGACGACGCGACGCTCGGCCAGCATCGGCGGTGTTCCCAGCAACGCGTCCAGTCCCTCGGGATCGAGCTCGCTCGCCCGGCGCACTTCGAGATTGAAGTCGCGCGTCGAGGGATCGACGGCCGCGTTGATGAGGTCGCGACTGCGGCCGTCTTTCTGAAAGTCGTCTTCGCCGAACAGGTAGTACACCGGATCGAAGACACGATTCTTGATGGCTGCGTGAAGCGCCTTCTCCCCTGCGGATGCCATGGGGGAAATATAGGACAGATCGCGCGAGCCGCGAACGCGCCGGCGCGCGAGGCGGCGATCAGGGCGTCAGCGGCCGGCTACGTCGCTTGCCAGGTGCAGCGGCGCACGCTGCGCCGCGAATACCGCGGGCCAGATCGTCATCCCGGCCGGCATGGAGGCCACCATCGCAGGCGTCGCGATCGGCGACGACTCTGGCTCGGGCAGCGTCGCGACCACGGGCGCCAGCCGAATCACACGGTCCTCGTCTCCCGCGAGCGCCACGCTCATCGACACGCCGGCGGCGACGGCAATCCCTGCGGCAAGCGCCACGAAGGTACCCGTGGAGAGAGGACCGCGGTGGCGCTTCGTCATCATGCCGAGCATCGCGTCAGTGTCGCGCTCCCGAGCGGCCATGAAGGCACGTTCCTGCGCGAGACGCATCTGCAACCGCTCGCTGAAAGCGGCGGAGGGTTGGATCGTGGGCAGGTTCCGCGCGATGAGCAGTGAGCGGCGGATCCGCGTATCGAGTGCTGCACACTGCTGGCAGAGCCGGAGATGCCGGTTCATCCCTTCGATGTCCACGCCGCTCAGCGTATCATCGACATACGCGTCGTGCTTGCGTCGAAACTCCCGACAATTCATGCGGCGCGAGGAATGGGGTGAGGTGCCATGAGAATGCGCCTCCGATACCCTCGGGACCAGGGGCTGTTCCAGGGACTTTTCCCCCGCCCACGACGCGAGAAGGGGCTCCCGCGCCCGGGAGCCCCTCACCCCACCCCTATCTCGTTACCACTCAATCCCCTTACCCACCTTTCCCCTTTACCCCACCCTGTCTGCGACTTCTATCAGTCCACCCAAGGCTCGATGATCTCGGCGAAGGCATTGCGCGCCCGGTTCAGGCGTGACTTCACCGTACCCAGGTTGCAGTCCGTGATCTCGGCGATCTCTTCGTACGACTTTCCCTCGAGCTCGCGAAGGACGAACACCTCCCGGTGGTGCGCCGGCAGCTTCGCCACCGTTTCGGCGACCAGCTCTCGCAGATGGCGCTTCCGGTAGAGGTCGTCCGGCCGGGCCGTCGTATCCTCGAACTGCAGAGGACGATCCTCGTCCTCCCAGTTGCCCTTCATCGTCTGGAACAGCACGAGGGGATTTCTCGACCGGTTGCGCAGCTCGTTCTTGGCCAGATTCGACGCAATGGTGTACGCCCAGGTCGAGAACTTCTTCGACCGGTCGAACCGGTGCAGATGTCGATACACCCGGATGAACACTTCCTGCACGAGGTCTTCGGCCTTCTCGCGATCACCGATCGTGCGATAGATGAAGTTGAGCAGCCGCGTCTGGTAGCGCTCGACCAGCTCCTGGAAGGCACGCTCCTCTCCCTCGAGGAAGGAGGTCACGACCTCCGCATCGTCCATCCCCTTGAGCTGTTCACGGATCGACGGTCCTCGTTGCGCGACCCGCTTCGTTGCGACGTCAGCCATTTTTCTATCCCCCAAGCGCTGCGTAAGGGTTGCGCTCTAAGAACCAAGTAATGCCATCTGCTTCGTTCCGCTGTGCGCCCTTAGTAAGGCAGGGGCCATGCCCAATTGGGCCTCACATCAACCATCTTGTAACGCGTTGCAGTTGTTGGCTTTACAACTGATGGCCAACTGCTATGGCTCGCTGACCCTTCCGTCCGCTCGTCCTCTTTTCTGTACACTACGCGAGAATGCCCCGTTGGAGTGTCCATCTTTTGACACTCGAACGGGGCATGCAGTTGTCTGTTCTGGCTGGCTGGAACTGCCGCTCAGCTCTGGGGTAGCGAACTCAGCCGGTCTTGAATCCCGCCGAATACAGCAACCCGAGCGCTGATTTCCCGTCTGGAATCTCCCCTCGCTGCACGAGCTCGAGCGCTTCGGACAGCCTGAGCACTACGACGTCAGCAAATTCGTCCGCCTCACGCGCGTGCTCGCCGTGGGAGAGGTCCGTCGCCATGAAGAGATGGATCCGCTCATCCGTGAATCCGGGCGTCGTCAGCATCGTGATCAGCGGCACGATCGACTTGGCGGTACAGCCCGTCTCTTCCTTGAGCTCTCGAGCTGCGCACGCGATCGGTGCTTCACCCGGGTCGAGTCGGCCAGCCGGGATTTCATAGATGTAGCCGCCAGCAGCGTACCGGTATTGGCGGAGCATGAGGATCTGCGGATCGTCCCCTTCGGGGTCGGTGAGGAACGGGACGACCGCTGACGCACCCGAATGGCGGATGATTTCTACCTTGGCCTCGCTGCCATCCGGATATCGAATGTGGTCGCGATCGAGCTTGACGATCTTTCCCGCGTAGATCTGCTCCGAGCTGATGTGTGCAGTCGGTTTGGTGCCGGGCGGCGTCGCATCGAGCTCGGCGGACGTGACGACAGGAGCCTTCTTCTTCGCTGTCATGCAGCGACCTCGGCGCCGTCTGCATTCACCACCTCGACTCGCGCGTCGTGAACCCCTGTCAGTTGACCTTCGATCACGGCGGGGTCCCCGACAACGACGATGTGCAGCCGGTCGGGATGGAGGTGTCGCTCTGCCGCGCGTAGCACGTCGTCCGTCGTCACCTGGCGCACATGCGCTCGATACTCGTCGTAGTAACTCTCTGGAAGATCCTGGATCACCAGGTTGGAGAGCGCCGTGGCGATTGCCGCTGTCGTTTCGTAACGGATCGGAAAGACTCCGTCGAGGTAGCTGGTCGCGAGCGTGAGCTCGCTCTCGCTGATCGGTGCCGTACGGATCCCATCGATCTCTTTCAGGATCTCACGCACCGCCGCACCAGTGACCTCGCTCTTCACCGCCGTCTGGATGGTGAACGGCCCCGCGGCCCGACGCCACTCGAATGCGGAGAACGCGCCGTAGGTGTAGCCGTGCGCCTCGCGGAGGTTGAGGTTGATGCGCGAGGAGAAGAGACCGCCGAGGACAGCGTTCATCACCGTCACGGCGAAATAGTCGGGGTGACGCCGTGGAAGGCCGACATGGCCTACGCGCACCTCCGATTGCGGCGCGTCGCTCTTGGCGACGATTCGAACCAGCTTCTGTTCGGGTGCCGTGTCGATCGCTCGTTCGGTCGTCGGGACTTCACCGCCCTGCCAGTCGCCGAACAGCTGCTCGGCCAGCCCTCGCGCGCCGTCCACCGTCACGTCCCCGGCGAGCACGAGCGTCGTCGTGGATGCGCGATAGCGCCGAGCGTAGAAATCGCGCACGGCATCGCGCGTCAGCGCCCGCACGCTCGTCGCACTGCCCGCGGCCGGTGTCGCGTATCGTGCCGTCGGAGCGTACACCGCGCGCGAGAACTGCTCGTCGGCAAGCGACCCCGGCTCGGCGCGAAGTTGCATCAGCTCTGCGAGCCGCTCGTCCTTGAGCCGCGTGACTTCCCGCGCGGGAAACTCGGGCGCGCGCAGCAGATCGCGCACGAGCGTCAACGCCTCCGGCAGGCGCTCCCGAAGTACGGTCAGCGTGATCGTCGCGGAATCCCAATCGGCGCGCGCTTCGACCGAGGTGCCGATGCGTTCGAAGCGATCGGTGAGCGCGGCACCATCCATTCCCGCCGCCCCCTCGAGTAGCAGTTGGGCTGAGAGGGCTGCAACTCCCTCTTCGCCCTCTCGCTCCGTCCTCGCGCCTGCATCGATCACCGCCGAGATGGAGACGAGCGGCAGCTTCGTCACGGGCGCGACGACTAGACGCATCCCATTCGGCAGCGCTGTTCGGACGAACGAGGGGAAGTGATAGCTCCTCGGCGCCGTCGGTTCGGGCCGCGGCGTCGGCACATTCTCTCTGGTTGCGGTGGTCATCGTGCTCCCGCCTCCGCCAGCTCTCGCGCCGGCTCGTTGACGGCCGTATCACGGGGGACGTAGAGGAGAGCAGCCCGATTCTCGACGCCCAGCCGGCTGCGGGCGAATGCATTGACCTGCTCCACCGTTACCGCGTGGTAGCGATCGGCCTGCGCGTTCACCAGCGACGGATCGCCGAAGTACGTCGAGAAGAGAGACAACTTGTCGGCGCGGTCGCCGGCGGACTGCAGCGACACGATGAGCTCCGTCTGGATGAGCGTGACGGCACGCGCCACTTCATCCGCCGTGACGCCTTCCTCGTGGATACGATCGACTTCGTGGTGCACCGCGCGCTCGAGCCGATCCGGCGTCGTCTCCGGACGAGCCGTCACATCGAGCACAAGAAGATCGCTCCCCTTCGTGAGGTCGTACGTGAATGACTGCGCCTCGGCCGCGACTTGCTGCTCCCGCACGAGGCGCCGGTGCAGCCGGCTGCCATTCTTCAGGCCCAGGATCGCGCCGCATACACTCGCCGCGTAGTACTCGTCGCTGCCGAAGACCGGTGAACGAAATGCGAGAAAGAGCCGCGAGAGGACCACGTCGTCCGGAACGACTTCGCGGAGCGGCCCGCCCAGCGTCGCCGGCAGGCTCATCTCCGGAAGTGGTGGCTTTCCTCCACCCCGCGGGATCGGGCCGAAATGGCGCTCCACCAGCCGGCGCGCTTCCTCGCGGTCGAAGTCACCCGCGATCGAGAGGACGGCGTTGTCGGGCGTGTAGTACGTCGTGAAGAATTGCTCGATGTCCTCGAGGCTCGCCGCATCCAGGTCGCTCATCGAGCCGATGAGCGAATGGTGGAACGGATGCGTTGGTGGATAACACAGAGCCGGGAGCCGCTCCCACCAGCTTCCATACGGCTGGTTGTCCATCGACCATCGGCGTTCGTTCTGCACGACGTCGCGCTGGGTGTCGAGCTTCTGCTGCGTCATTGCCGGCAGCAGATAGCCCATGCGATTTGCCTCGAGCCAGAGCGCCAGCTCCAGCTGGTTGGACGGCACGGTCTCGTAGTAGTTCGTGCGGTCGAGCCAGGTCGATCCGTTCAGCGTGCCGCCGGCGCGCTGAACCAGCTCGAAATGCTCGTTAGCGCCGACGCTCGCCGATCCCTGAAAGAGCATGTGCTCGAACAGATGGGCGAATCCCGTACGGCCGGCTCGCTCGTTGGCGGAGCCGACGTGATACCACAGGTTCACGGCCACGATTGGCGCCGTGTGATCTTCGGAGAGGGTGACGAACAGCCCGTTGTCGAGCCTGAACGTCTCGATGGGTATCTGCATTGCCTTAAGCTGTATGCGTGACCGGGTCCGGGGTACCGGGCCGATGCGAGGTGCGTGCGACGCGCGTCGCACCTCTCGCGCCAGACGAAACGGGGCACGCCTGAGGGCGTGCCCCGTTTCCTGTTCCTGCCTGATGCGCCGAGCTCAGGGTGTCGGCGGCGCGCCGAGTACGTCGCGAATTTCCCGGATCTCGATCAGACCTGGCTTCAGCGCCCGGAGGCCCGGCTCGATCACCTTGCGGTCCCCCACGATGACGACGGTCAGCCGGTCCGGATCGATGTACTGTCGCGCCACACGCTGGACGTCGGCCTGCGTCACGGCATCGTACCGCTGCACGGCCGTGGCGAAGAAGTCCAGCGGGATGCCGTAGGCGACGAGCGGCAGGAACTCCGACGCGATGCCTCCCGTCGTCTCGAAGTTGCCGGGCAGCCCGAGCTGCAGGTAGCGCTTCGCCTTCTCGAGCTCGTCCGCTGGTACCGTCTCTCGTATTCCGCGGAGCTCCTTGATGAACTCGATCAATGCCGAGTCTGTCTTCGCCGTGACGATCTCGGCGGCTGCGATGAACGGTCCGGGCGAGCGACGGAGCCCGAAGCCGGATTGCGCGCCGTACGTGAATCCGTGCGTCTCGCGAAGATTCTGGTTGAGGCGGCTCGTGAACGCGCCGCCCAGGATCGTGTTCATCACCTGAATCGCGAAGTAATCGCTCGTCGACCGCGCGGCGCCGACGCCCCCGATGCGGAACGACGACTGCGCCGCACCCGGCTTGTCCACGATCACGACCGTCGTTGCCTTGGGACTGCTCGGTGTGTTGGCCGGCGGTGCCGACACCGGTTCGCGGGTCCATCCGCCGAAGATCTCGCGAGCACGGCGCTCGACGTCATTCGGACGAACGTCACCCACGACGAGCAGCGTCGCGTTGTTAGGGCGGTAGTACGTCGAGTAGAAGCGCTGCACTTCGTCGCGCGAGATGGACGCTACCGAGCCCTCGGTCCCCGCGAGCGGCCGTCCGTATGGATTCTTCTCGCCGAAGACCGCGGCAGCGAAGGCGCGGTCGGCGATCGCCGGCCCACGGTCGCGCACCTGCTGCAGCGAGGTGAGTCGCACCTTCCGCACGCGCTCCAGGTCCGCCGTCGGGAAGCTGGGATGCAACACCACGTCGGCGAACAGCGCGAGCGCGCTGTCCAGCTGTGCCGTGGGCGTATGCAGCGAGACCGTGCTCTGCTCCCAGCCACTCGTCGCGTTGAGCTCCACGCCGAGATAGGCTGCCTGGTCGGCGATCTGCAGTGCGGTGCGATTCGCAGTGCCTTCCGTGAGCATCGCGGCTACGAGAGCCGCCGTGCCCATCTTGCCTGCCGCGTCGCTCTCGCCTCCCGACCGGACCTGAAGCAGCACGTCGACCAATGGAAGCTCGTGCTGCTCGATGACGACGATCTTGAGCCCGTTCGCGAGTTCTCGCGTCGTGATCGGCGGCATCTTCAGCGTCGGAGGCGCACCGAGTGTGGGTGGCTTCGTCAGGTCGATCGGCGCCGGTGCCGGCACGACGGCGACGGGAACTGGCGCCGGCGGCGGCGTCGTGACGACGCGCGGGCCGGAGCAGGCGATCAGCGCACCCGAGGTGCAGACGGCGGCGACGAGGCGAGCAGTGGTGGTGCGTGTTGCCTGACTCACTTGGCGCCTCCGGTGACCATGAGCTGTCGCTTCCCCTCGGGAACCACGGTGAGTACCACGGCGTGCTGCTTGAGGTACGTGTTGGCGACGCGCTGGACGTCCGCCGCGGTCACCCGCTCGTAGCGTGCCAGATCCTGCTGCGCGTAATCCGGTGTGCCGGCCATGTAATCGTATGATGCCAGCCGATCCGCCTTGCCGAGCACCGAGGCCAGCTGATCCAGGAACGATGCGCGACGAGTGTTCAACGAGCGCGCGAGCTCGCGGGGGGTAGGGCCATCGCGCTGGATCTTCTCCAGCTCTTCGGCGACCAGCGCCGCCATCTTCGCCGGCGTCTGCCCGGGCTTCGGGGTGACGGTGATCTGGAAGTAGCCGTCGAGCATGCCGCTGTTCTGAAATGCGTTGACGTCCTGCGCCACCTGCATGTCGAACACGAGCCGCTTGTAGAGACGCGAGTTCTTGTCACCCGCCAGCACGTCCGCCAGTACGTCGAGCGCCGCGTCGTCGGGGTGGAACAGCTTCACCGAGTGCCACGTCTTGTACAGGCGAGGCAGCGTGACTTTGTCCTCCTGCACCAGGAATGTGTCCCGGGCGACGGTGAACGCGGGAACGACGGGCCGCGCCGGCATCTGCGGACCACGGGGAATCCCTCCGAAGTACCGGTTCACCCACGTGACCACCGAGTCGCGATTGAAGTCGCCGGCAATCACGAGCGTCGCATTGTTCGGGGCGTAGTAGGTTCGGAAGAACTCCTTCACGTCCTCGAGCGAGGCGGCGCTGAGATCGGTCATCGAGCCGATCGTCGTCCAGTGGTATGGATGCGTCGCCGGAAAGAGCGCCGCCACGATCGTCTCGTTCGCGCGCCCGTACGGCACGTTGTCGTAGCGCTGCCGGCGCTCGTTCTTCACGACGTCGCGCTGGAGATCGAGCTTCGCCTGGTCCATCACCGGGAGTAGACGCCCCATGCGATCCGCGTCCAGCCAGAGCGCCAGCGGGAGCGCGTTCGAGGGCAGTTGCTCGTAGTAGTTCGTGCGGTCGGTGGTGGTCGAGCCGTTGTTGTCCGCACCCGCCGCCTCGAGCAGCTTGTCGAACTGCCCCGTGGGAACGTTCTCCGAGCCCATGAACATGATGTGCTCGAACAGGTGCGCGAACCCGGTCCGACCCGGCTTCTCGTCACCCGATCCGACGTGATACCACGTGTTGGCAACGACGATCGGCGTCGAGTGATCTTCGTGCAGGATCACTTCGAGCCCGTTCGGCAGGGTGATCTTCTCGAACTGGAGCTTCGGTACGTTCGGTGCGCCCTGCGCACCGACAGGGGCGGCGAGTGTCGTACTCGCGATTAATGCACAAAGCGATACTAAATGTCGGGTGCTCACCGGTCGTTCCTCTCCAGTATGAATGCCAGCGGTGCTTTTACTGATTCGCTCAACGCGTATTTCCACCGCAAGGTCGGGCTCGCGGCGATCGGGCTCGTTGGTGTCGGCGACGCGAACGGCTCCAGCCCATGACGACGCGCGATGATCGTGAGACGGAGCATGTGAAAGGGATCGCTGACGAGCAAGACATCGCGCCGGCCCTGGCCACCCATCAACGCGGACACGCCGGCCATGGATTCACTCGTCGTGCGTCCTTCGGTCTCGAGCAGAACGGCCTGGACCGGTACGCCGCGCTGGACGACGTACCGCTGACTCACCGCCGCTTCGCTCGTGGTGTCTCCCCTTCCCGTTCCTCCGGTCACGATCATGATCGGCGCGAGACCTCGACGCCACAGCGCAATTGCATGATCCAGGCGTGCCCGGAGCACCGGCGATGGTCGTCCGACGTACTGCGCGGCACCGAGGACGACAATCGCTCCGACCGGACGCGACTGATCGTGCCGCTCCCAGGCGAGGACGGCGCCCAGCGACGCCACCCACACGAGGAACAGAAGCCCGAGCCCCGCGAGCGCGAGGCGCACGAGGGGCGGGCGCGAAGAACTCATCTCGTCCAAGCTAGCCGTCGCCCGCCAGTCGGCGAAAGACAGCGGTGAACTGTCATTCGGTCAAGCCGAGCAGCGCGAGCCAGAAGATGTCGTAGCTGACTCGCGGATCGCGCGTCGTGCCGTTCGCGACGTCGAGCGCGAGCCCGTCGATGAAGGCCACAGCCGCATCGGCCAGCAGAGCCGGTGGGATTCGTGTTGTCAGATCCAACTCGGTAAATATGTGCTTGATCGTGCGTCCCGCGCTGCGACGCCGCTCTGATGCGGCCGTGCGCGTCGCGAGCCGGACCTTTCCGAGTC
>Ga0105248_10006936_pt1 | contig 12413 bp, 12 predicted proteins | sample KBSS34metaG_FD_81524 | JGI IMG/M metagenome (GOLD analysis project Ga0105248, IMG submission 81524) | Switchgrass rhizosphere microbial communities from Kellogg Biological Station, Michigan, USA - KBS S3-4 metaG | ecosystem: Host-associated > Plants > Roots > Rhizosphere > Soil | place... | reverse complement strand
GTGTGGTGGGGCACGGCCAATCCGGCGCCCGATTACGACTGGGCGGGAGAGAACTGGATGACGGAAGGGCCGCGTCCGGGAATCAACCTGTACAGCTCGTCAGTGGTGGTGATCGATGCCGACAGCGGCAAGCTGAAGGCTTACTTCTCCGAAATGCCGCATGACGCGTGGGACTTCGACGCCGCACCTGGAGAATTTGTCCAGATCGATCGCGGCGGCAAGCGCTACATGCTGCACCCGAACAAAGGCGGTATTCTGTTCGTCTATAACGCCGATCCAGATGCTGCCAGCGACGGGCAAGTGTTGAAGGTAGAGAACGCCAACCTCATCGGCAAGACATACAACTTCATCAAGGGTGTCAATCCCAAGACAGGTGAGCTGATCGGTCGGCGCGAGCTGCCGCTCGGTAAGCACAACAATGTCTGCCCCGCCATCGACGGCGCAATCTCCTGGAACACTGGTACGTACAACCCGGGCACGGGCCTGTACTACAAGATTACCCAGGAATGGTGCTTCGATATCGAAGTACAAAAAGTGGACCGTCCGGCCGACTTCTCCGGTCAGGCCTACTTCGGCGCTTCCTGGACGGCGAAGAATCCCGAAGGGCGTGCTGCCTTCGGTACCGTGCAAGCTCGCGATCCCATCACCAACAAGCTCAAGTGGGAAGTCGAGTTGAAGTACCCGCCGCTTGCCTCGCTGCTCTCCACCAAGGGTGGCCTGGTGTTCGTGCCGGGTGCTGATGGAACGTTCTACGCGCTGGACGCCGACTCTGGTGCCAAGCTGTGGAGCAACAACAATGGTCTGGGCCACCACGGCGGCGTGATTTCCTACACCGCAAAGGGCAAGCAGTACGTGGCAGTCGTGACCGGTTGGGGCAGCCACGTGTCTGGCAACTTCGGTCCGCTGTTTGGCGAGCCGTTCACCAGCATGGCGACCGACAACGGCCAGCTCCTGGTATTCAGCCTGGGGCAGTAATAGACCGCCTGCAAGTCATAGGTCGATAGTACGCGGCGGGGCGAGGGGTAAAACCCTCGCCCCGCTTTTTTGCCACGATTCCGTGCGGATCGAACACGATGTATTTTGATCCCGTGTAAAATTGAAGCCAGGCCCCGATCGATAGGGGAAGCGGGTAAGACGGCGCCTACATGTGCCTGACTTTGAGCCCAAGGCTCGCCGAGTGGAGAGAGAAATGAGCAAGACCCTGCGCAGAAGTTTGATGATCTTGGTTGCCGCCAGCACGCTGATGGTACCCAGCATCATGCAGACGGCCTTGGCCGAAGAGGGAAATGACCCCGTAGTAGTGGCCGCCGCCGCGATGGCCGAGAAGTACAACGTCGATATCAAGAAGCTGTTTGCGACCAACTGCAGCTGGTGCCACGACGGCTACGGGATGGACGGCGGCAAAGGACCTGCACTTGCAGGTACCAGCAAAACTTACGAGCAGGTCGTCAAGCAGATCACGAACGGCAAGTCAGGGTACATGCCGGGATTCGGCAAGGTGCTTAAACCCGAGCAGGTCCAGGCGTTGGCCGAATACATCAAGAGTTTGCCAGCGCCGGCCAAGAAGTAGTGGCGTTCGGCGCACGAGGCGCCGCGCCAGAAGGGTCTCTTTCTCCTACTTCGGTGGGACGCGTTTGACTTCCACGCGAACGGTGAAGCCCTCGAACTTACACATGCCTTTGAGCTCGGTTGCCGCCTCGTTCAGCTTGAGGGTTGCGGTGAGTGTGCTTCCACCCTCGCCTTTCGTTCGAAAGGTGAGCACCTTGCCGTCGAAACCGAGCTCTTTGAGTGGCTGAGGCTCATTGCCAAAGTTATCCAGCGCGACCAGCTGAATCGTGCCTTCGCCCCCCTTGATCTCGAGTTTGCCCTTGCCGCTGGTCATGCCTCGGTACCAGGGCCCTTCCCAGGCACCATCGATTGCGTGCGTATCCATCTGTTGAGCCACCGCGGTCAAGGACCCCAGGGCCAACCACAAGGTTATCGCCAAACAAGCCAACGAGTTCTTCATCGCTCTCCAATCCCCGCCTTCTTTTATGGCACTTGATGCGTAACGTTGCGTGCGAAGTCGATAGTCTAAACGCTCCAGGCCGCTAGGCCGAGCAGGGCTGCGAAGGACAAAGTGGGAATCCCTAGTTTTTTCTGATAACGTCAGCCCATCCTGCCGAGGACCCGCCCCGACCCATGAACTTCTGCAGCAACTGCGGCGCACGCGTCGTGCACCGCATTCCTCCCGGCGACACCCTGCCGCGCTTCGTCTGCGAGGCGTGCAACACCATTCACTATGAAAATCCGAAGATGATCGTCGGCTGCGTGGTGGAGCACGAAAACAGGATCCTTCTCTGCCGCCGTGCCATCGAACCGCGCTACGGTCTTTGGACCGTGCCCGCAGGGTTCCTCGAGAACGGCGAGACCACGGCGCAAGGCGCTCAGCGCGAGACGCTCGAGGAAGCCAATGCGCGGGTCGAGATCGACGGCTTGTTCGCGCTGTACAACCTGCCGCACATCAACCAGATGTATATGCTGTTTCGCGGTCGGATGCTCGATGCGGACTTCAGTCCGGGCGCCGAGACGCTGGAGACGAAGCTGGTCGACGAGACCGAGATCCCATGGAGCGAACTCGCTTTTGTAACTGTCCGCAATACCCTCATACACTACTTCAACGACAGGCGGCGAGGCGAATTCGGCTTTCATATGGGGACTGTCGCGCCGATGGGGAAGGTAACCGATCTGACGAGATGGTCTGCCTCAGAGAATCACGGCTGACATATGGATGCAGCCCCTAACTGGGAGAAAGGTGGCGATGCCGCAAGCCCTTTGGCGAACTAAGCACATGCGAGAGGCAATACTCCTGCTGATATCGCTCGCGCTGCCCGGGTCAGCAGCGGCGCAGTTTGAGTTCCTGACGGTCAAAGAGATCTTCGAGGTAATCGACTTCGTCGCGGATCACCCCGCTGCACCTGCAGACTTCAAACGCGTTTCGCCCTTTGGACCGGATGCGAGTGAAACAAGAATGCCGGAAATCTTCGCTGATCTGGCAGGCAGCATCCTGCAGTGCTACCACCAGACCGCCCGCTACCAACTCGCCGACATCCGGCAGACTCCGTGGGACCGCCAAGGACAGTATGGCGGGGACGATTCCGCACTCATCCGTATTCGGTACTTTGGCGCGATCTCCGACCATGTGTATGAGATGGACGTGGCGCTGGTCTCGCGACAGGACCAGATCCGCGCCGCGGTATTGACCGACAATTCGCCAGTCGATTGGAACGCGAACTGTCAGCTGGAGCAGTGGACGACACTCAAGCCGTGAGAAAGTGCTACTGGCCAGCAGAGAACCGAAACCGCGCATCTCCGTCGCGTTGGATCTGCTCTACGAGATTGACTTCCCAGGTCAGGTAATCTTGCATCGCTTGGCTGACCTCCCGCTGCTCATACGGCTTGAGCCAAACGTCGTCTGGCTCGCAGGTCGGCCTTTGTGTTCCGGTTTCGATGGGCCGCGCCTGTGCAAACCAGGCATCGCTGCCGCCATCCAGGACCCGTACTGAAAGATCCGGCCTGACGTAGGAAATATCTCGCGCGCAGTAGTGCGCAAACACGCCATCAGGTGATGTGACGACCCATTCGCCGCCTGGAACCTCGGCAATAGCTCGTTCGATCCGGCCGCGCATGCACCAGTACGCCCCAGGGATATGACGCTTGCGGTACTGCAGGCTGGAGGCGAAATCGAGTACAGAGAGTTTAGTCTCCCGGCTGTACTTATCATGCAACTCTGCCGATGAAATCGTGGGCATGGCGACAAAATCCAGCAGGCTCGGCTTGAACGCGCCTTGCTCCTCCATCTGGAGATCGCCTGACAGGACGTAAACTTCGTCCCATCCCAGCTGCCGCAACCAAGAAGCAGTCATGTTCGCGCGGACTTCTTTGTCATCCACGAGAACCACTCGGGCGTGACGGACCGCAGCGAACTCGTCGGTCGCCTGCACCAATTGACCGCCCGGAGCATGCCGGCTGTCGGGCAGATGTCCCGCCACGTACTCTTCCGAGGTGCGGACATCGAATACGTACAATGTTCGATGCTGTGCCTCCGCACGCCATTGCGACAGCCGGCCATTGTCGATCACCCTGACGCCGTGACGCTCTGCCACCTTCGCCGCTGCTGCTTTCGCGCTGGCCAATCCAGCTGGGCTGGGTGCAGCCGCGTGCTCCGTTCGACCGCTCGACACTTCGAACCCAGCGAGCTGCCAGCCCATCGTACCGTCCTTGAGCGCAACGACCCGGTTCGGAATGCCGGCGTTGATGAGCGACTGCGCGCCGATAATGCTGCGAGTGCGCCCCGCGCAATTCACCACGACCAGCGTCTGCGGATCCGGTGCCACATCGAAAATCCGGTATACGAGTTCCGCACCCGGGCAATCGATTCCCCCGGGGATGCTCATGTTTCTAAATTCTTCCATCGGGCGGCTGTCGAGGATGACCAGCCGCTCGCCGCCCGCGGATTTGGCAGCCAGCTCGCCCGCTGATATGCGTGGCGTATCGAAATGATGCTCGACGAGCTCGCCGAACGCTTTGCTGGGCACGTTGACGCCGGAGAACACTTCGTAGCCTGCGTCCCGCCAGCTGCGCACGCCCCCCGCCAACACCGATACGTCGGTGTATCCGAAGCGACCGAGTTGGGCAGCGGCCCGGTCGGCTGATATGCCGCCTCCGTCGTCACAGAGTACGATGCGCGCGCTGCGGCGCGGGATCAGATCGGCCAGCATCATTTCAAGCCGGCTGAGAGGGATGCAGGATGCGAACAGCAGATGGTCCCGGTAGTAGACGCCTTGCTCGCGAACATCCACCAGCGCCAACTCCTCGCCGTCGCGCAGCATGTCCTTCAGCTTGCGGGGGGTGATGCTACGCCCGCGATTCATGGTCGATAGCGCGCTTCGCGGATATCGGTATGAGCAGGATAGTGCCGCCACGTATGGTCGGAGGCCGTGTAATACTGGCGCTTGTCGAGCTTCTCCAGCGCAAGCCCGTACATGTGGAAGTTGAGCATCGGCACATCCGTGTTGATATCCAGCGAATGCAGATCGTCGGGCATGAAGGTGACTCCGCTGCCTGCCTCGACTATCTCCTCACCAATCTGTTCCACACCACCATCGGGAGTACGGCGGTACAGTCTATTAGGCTCCTTGCCGTGAACGCCTACGATTACTGCCCAGGTGGTGTGATTGTGAGGCGCATTTGCATAGCGACCCAGCGCGCAGTTCGCATATAGCGCGAATCGGTGATCCTCGTCCTCCGAGAGTCGGTATAGACAGGATGCGCGCGGACCTCCCGGCGCTGGCGGCGGAAAATCCTCCAGCGGGAAGAGGTCACTCTGGGCCGCGAGCGTCATCAATTCCTGCTTGATGAGCCGCAAAGATTCGGGCGTGACGCCTTGGGACTGTTCGATGTTGCGAACGCGCGTCACGGTAGCGGCAATTGCGGCGCTACGCTTTGGCAACCGCGGACTTGCTTCCTCTCTCATTTTGGCTTCCCTGGCGAAATTCTTTTAAACGTGGGCCACATCGACTTTCGCTCCGTCGCGGGAGGACGCGAGCATCGCGTCGATCAGCGCGTGCACAGCCAGTGCGCTGCGGCCGCTGACCCGCGGTTGCCTACCCATACGAACTGCGTCCAAGAAATCCTCGATCAACCGGCGATGCGGTTCGTGCGAGAACGCCATTGGATCGGCACCTCCTCCACCTGCCGATGAACCGTCGACTTGCGTGGGTACTTCGCCGGGTCGCTGCACAATGAGGCGCTCCGCTTCCAACACGGCACTGCCCAACGTGCCGGCGAATTCGATGCGCTCCGGATACCCGGGGTAGGCGGTAGTGGTCGCGTCGATTACGCCCACCGCCCCGTTGCGAAACTCAACTACGGCACAGGCGATGTCTTCCGAGTCGATACTGCGCATCGCACTGGTACGACAGATCGCGCTGACGCGCTGCGCGGGACCGGCGAGATCCAGCATCACATCCAAGGTATGAATCGCCTGCGTCAGCAACACTCCGCCACCGTCACGCTCAATCATGCCTCGGCCCGGTTGCGCATAGTACTCGGCGGACCGCCACCAGCGCACGGAGCAGGACACGCCTAGCAGATCGCCGAGCGCCTTGTCTGCGAGCAGACCGCGTAACTTCGCAGCCCCCGAACGGAATCGATGCTGGAACACCACACCCAGTTTCTTCCCCTCGGCTTCGATCGCCGTCACCACGGCACGAGCACGTTGGTGTGTAACGTCGACGGGTTTCTCCAGTAGCACGTGCTTGCCCGCTTTGGCTGCCTGGATCGCGAGGTCCGCATGCGTACGCGGTGGAGTAAGGATCATCACTACATCGACCTGCGAATTCCCGAGCAGGGCATCTAGCGATTCCACCGCCGGCAGCCCGTACGTGCGCGTAAACTCCTCACGACGTTTCGGCGTCGGGCTGTAGCCGCCGACGAACTGCGCCTTCTCCGTAAGGTCCTTCAGTGCCAGGGCATGCGGCTTGACCGCCATGCCCAATCCGATTATCCCGACGCCGAGCGGTTTCATCGGGAAAATATTCCGAGCTGCATGGCACAAGTCCCCTCTGTGGACGATGTAACTAACCAAGAATGCTACGGCTCACGGCTGGTGTCCAGCCCGCCGCGCGATGGCGAATCTAAGCCGCGCGCAAGGAATCCACGATCTTCAACCGTGCTGCGCGGATGGCGGGCAGGAACCCACCCGCCAGTCCCATGATCAGCGAAAAGATCAGTGACTCGACGACGATCTTCCCGGTCAAAGTAAAGGAAAACGCCAATTCGGAAAATGTCTGGAAATTCATCGTGGAGAACGACACCCACTGCATGAGTGAAGCGAGCGCCACGCCCAGTATCCCGCCCAACAGACCCAGCAGGAGCGACTCCAGCAGGAATGCCCAAAGAATGCTTGCGCGTCGAAAGCCAAGCGCCCGCAGCGTTCCAATCTCAGCGGTGCGGTTGGCCACCGATGCGTACATGGTGATCATGGCACCGATCGTAGCGCCGCTGGAGAAGATAATGCTGAGCGTCACGCCAAGGTAGCGGATAAATGTGGACAACTGCTCGGACTGCTCAGCATAGAAAATGGATTCACGCTTGAGTTCGACGGTTAGCCTGGGATCACTCTCGAGTCGAGCCTTGACCGCATCCAGCCCTTCCGCGTCTGTCAGACGGAAGATGACCGAGGAATAGGCGTTGCGCCGAAACGCCTGAATCAGCTGGTCCGCATCGCCCCAGATCTCGGAATTGAAGCCGCTGTGACCGGCGTCGAAATGACCGACCACGGTCCAGTCGCGCATGCCAAAACGAAGCGTCTCGCCGATGCCTGCTCCGGCGAAGCGCTGACCGATCGCGCGCCCGGCGATGATCTCGGAGGTTCCCGGCCGGAACATGCGACCCTCTACGAGACGCACTTGCGGCCGCAGAGCCAAGCCCTGTGGACCTACCCCACGGATCACGACATTCGACGGCTTTTCGGTGGCACGTTTGTTGAGCGAGATAAGGACAACGGTTTCCTTGGACATCAATCGCTCCCCGCCCAACCCAAGTGCAACCTCCGGCTGACTCTCCACCACATCGGCCTGTGCGCGCTCTACTCCACTCTGCACCTCGGTCTCGGCACCGCGACGGATCACCAGCGCGTTGTCTGGCGAACCCGTATCGACCAATGTCTGACGCAAACCAGCATCCAACATGAGCACGGTAGCGAATACATATACAACCAGCGCCAGGCCACTCGCCGTCAGGGCCGTGGTGACTTTGCGCACGCCGAGATTGCGCACCACGTAGGAGAACGGGATGGCCATGGCCGCTATCCAATCGCGCGCAGGCCCTGCGCGACGCGCACTCGCGAGGCGCGCACCGCCGGCACTGCCGCCGCCACGATACCCATTACGAGGACGGCGCCAACTTGCATCGCGAGGGTAGTCGGGGAGAACTGGAATACCGGAAACAGCTTCACCATCACGGCGCCAAAGCCGCGTACCAATGGGACGGTCGCGATGATTCCGAGCAAACCCCCGCTTAGCGCGATCAGCAGGGATTCTCCATAGATCAGTGTCTCTATGTATACCGGTCCGAAACCGAGCGCTTTGAGAGTCGCATACTCCGACGTTCGCTCACGCGCTGACATCGCCATGGTGTTGGCCATCACCGCCATGATGATGACGATGATCACGAAGGATACGATGCGAATGGCCGCAACGATGGCCTCGACCATCGAGATGAAGCCCAGGGCGAAGGCCTTCTCCGTCTCGGTCAGGGTTTCCGCGAGGGAGTTGCGAAACATCGCATCGATTTCGCGAGAAATCTCCGCTGCCCGATCGGCGTCGTTGATCCCGACAAGATAGATGCCGACCTGATTGGCCCGGCGCGGTGAAGTCTTCTTGATGGACTCGTTGAGATAATCCCAGTGAAAGATGAATTGGGATTCGTCGGTCTTTGCTTCTGCGCCTTCGTAAATGCCTCGAATCACGAATTCCCAGTTGCCAGGGAAGATCGTGCCACGCAATGGGATCGTATCGCCCAGTTTCCATCCGTAGGTCTGTGCGAGCTTGCGGCCCACGACACAGCCTTTACGATCCAACACGAACGCCTTCATCTGATCGGGTGCGAGGTGATACTCCGGATAGAGTTCGAAAAACGGCTGAGCATCCGTCGCGAATTGCGCAAAGAAATTCCGTTTGTCGATGTAGATCCCACCGAACCAGTTCGAACGACTAACCGTGCTGACGCCGGGAACATGCCGGATCTTATCCTCGTATGTGATGGGCAAAGGAAAGATCAGCGAAATGGCATTGCGGGTAATCAGCCGCGTGGCCGATGAGGCGTTCACGCCGGTATACCAGGCGTCCACCACCGTTTGCAGCAGGCCGAACGCCAGCACCGCGATCACGATGCCCAGGATGGTCAGCGCTGTGCGGAGCTTGTGACGGAAGGCGTTGCGGAAGATGAGCTTTAATAGGTACACGTTAGCACTCAAATGGAGGTCAGCAGCTCAACGCACCGGCGCGGAGATTCTGATATGCCGAATCGCTACCCACCCGCTCCATCCCCATCCAACAACACGCCTTTGTCGAGGTGTACGAGTCGATGCGCCGCTTCCGCTGCGCGCGCATCGTGCGTGACCATGATGATGGTCTTGTTCAATTCGCTGTTGAGTTGATCGAGCAGGCCGAGTACGTCGGCCGCGGAGACGCGGTCGAGGTCCCCGGTAGGTTCGTCGGCCACAAGGATCGTCGGATCGGTGATGATCGCGCGAGCGATGGCCACTCGTTGCTGCTGGCCGCCGGAGAGTTCGGAGGGGTAGTGGGATATGCGATCCTCCAGCCCGACCATCGACAGAGCCGCATGCACGTGTTCGCGCCGCTCGCGTGCACGCAGGTGAGTCAGCAGCAGAGGCAGTTCCACGTTCTCGAAGGCGGTCAGCACCGGCAGGAGGTTGTAGAACTGAAAGATGAAGCCGACATGACCAGCGCGCCAGTCGGCCAGTTCTGTTTCCGACAACGCGACGATGTCCAGTCCGCCCACGCGCAGGCTTCCGCCAGAGGGCTTGTCGATGCCCGCAATGAGGTTGAGCAGCGTGCTCTTGCCGGAGCCGGAGGGTCCCATCAGAGCGATGAAGTCCCCCGCGGATATGTCGAGATTGATGTCCGTAAGAACCGGCACAACTTGCCCACCGCGCTGGTAGGCCTTGCTGAGGCCGCGAATCTCGACGATGGGGCCTTCGTGCGCAAGCATACGAGCTACTTTTTCGCGATGGCTACAGCCGCCCCGTCCTTCAACTTCTGGGGCGGGCGCAGGACAACTTTGTCACCCGCTCGCAGTCCACTGGTCACCTCGACCATATCCCCCAGCCTGCGACCGGTTTGCACCGGCACCTCGTATGCCTTTGCGTCGCGCACAACATACGCCACTGTTCGTCCGCCGCGTTCCACCACTGCCGCCGCGTTCACCGCCGGGCTCGGCATCCTCTGACCTGCAGGCAACTCCTCCGTGAGGAATGCAACTTTGGCACTCATGTCAGGCAAGATCCGAGGGTCCAACTCGCGGAAGCTGATCTTGGTCATCACCGTCGCTTTGGACCGATCTACCGTCGGCACGAGCCGACTTACCTGGCCCTGGAATCGAGTATCGGGAATGGCATCGAGCTCGATCTCGCAGGGCTGACCCACTTTGACCTTCTGCAGATTGGACTCTGATACGTCCGCTTCGACTTCCAATGTGCCCATGTCGGCCATGGTCACGACCGCGCCCTTGGTATCCAATGCCGACGAGAACGGCGTAATCGTGTCGCCAACATTGGCGTTCTTGGTCAGTACGACACCGTCGAACGGCGCGCGGATGACGGTCTGCTCGACCGAGACCTCGGCCGAACGCCGCCCCGCCTCGGCAGCGCCCAATGCAGCCTGACTGCTGCCGACCGCGGCACGCGCCTTATCCGCCCGCGCCACGGCCGTATCGTAGGCCGATGGAGATACGAACTTCTGCGCCAGTAATTCCTCCGTGCGCTCGAGCTGCCTCTGCGCCTCGGCCAGTTCTGCTTTGGCTTGCTCGATGTTCGCCTGTGCCACGCGCACATTGGCTGCGGACTGATCGCGTGCGGCGCTCACGTCCTGATTCTCCAGGCGTGCGATGACCTCGCCTTTTTTCACGCGACTACCCTCCTGAACGCCGAGCCACTCCAGCCGACCCGTCGCCTTGGACGCGATCGACGCTTTGCGCTGAGCGACGACGTAACCGGTAGCATTGAGTTCAGTCACGGCCTGATATGGGTAGGCCAGTGTCACCGTGGTCTGGTCCACATCGATCGCCGACGCCGCGAATTGGCGATATCCCAGAAACGCCACCGCCGCGAGTCCGATTCCGATGCCTACGTACAACAGCATGCGTCCACGCCGCCTTGCAGGGCGTGCATTTGCGGAGCCATCGCGTGCGATTTTTAGCCGGGAGAGATCTGCTTGAGCCAACTGGAATCCGCCTGCAAGCCAACCCGCAGGATTGTGAGGAAACTCAATCCCTCAATTATGACCGAAAGGAGCCCGACAGAATCGGGACTGCTACCAACCTGGCTCGCGCTCCGGGCTGGAGCTGATTTTGTGTATGGACAGATCCGCCCCGTTGAACTCCTGCTCGGAATCAAGACGAATGCCCACCAACCACTTCAGCCCACCATAGACGATCGTCGCGCCCGCCATTGCAACCACGATGCCGAGCCCGGTGCCGATGATCTGCGACACGATACTCACGCCGCCGAGTCCACCGAGTGCCTTGGCGCCGAATACACCCGCGGCGATACCACCCCAGGCGCCACAGATCCCATGTAACGGCCAAACCCCGAGGACGTCATCGATCCTCCATCGGTTCTGCGTAAGGGTAAACAGCACGACGAACAGCACACCCGCCACTGCGCCCGTGACTAGTGCGCCAATCGGATGCATTAGGTCGGACCCAGCGCAAATCGCAACCAGGCCCGCCAACGGCCCGTTGTGGGCGAAACCCGGATCACTACGGCTGACAAATAGCGCCGCAAGAGTTCCGCCGGCCATCGCCATCAGCGAGTTGGCCGCAACCAGTCCGCTGATTTTATCGATAGTTTGAGCTGACATGACGTTGAAACCGAACCAGCCCACTGATAACACCCACGCACCGAGCGCGAGGAAGGGGATGCTGGAGGGTGGGTGTGCCGATATGTCCCCGTCTTTGGTGTAACGGCCACGGCGCGCGCCCAGCAGCAGCACGGCGATTAGTCCAATCCAACCGCCCATCGCGTGCACGACCACTGAACCGGCAAAGTCATGGAAGCCGGCATCGAAGTTGGCGGTCAACCAATCCTGCAGGCCAAAATGACCATTCCACGCAATGCCCTCGAAGAAGGGATAGACGAACCCGACCAGCGCGAAGGTGCCGGCCAACTGCGGATGAAATCGTGCTCGCTCGGCGATGCCGCCCGAGACAATCGCCGGAATTGCTGCCGCGAAAGTCAGCAAGAAGAAGAATTTCGTCAGTTCGTACCCGCTCTTGGCAACCAAGTTTTCGGCACCTGTAAGGAAACTCGTGCCATATGCAATACCGTAGCCGATAAAGAAATAGGCGATCGTGGACATCGCAAAATCGGCCAAGATCTTCACCAGTGCGTTCACTTGGTTCTTTCGGCGCACGGTGCCCAGCTCGAGAAACGCAAACCCGGCGTGCATCGCCAGCACCATTACCGCACCGAGTAGGACGAACAACACGTCGACATTCGTTTTCAAGGTTTCCATCGCTTCCCCTTTTTCAGCTTTTAGCGTCTTGCAACGCAGTTTTTGGGCGCTGGGCAGGATTTCGGCCGCACTAAGCGAGTCGTCTTCCTACGGCATTCATTGTTTGTTTATCAT
>Ga0105248_10006933_pt1 | contig 12416 bp, 11 predicted proteins | sample KBSS34metaG_FD_81524 | JGI IMG/M metagenome (GOLD analysis project Ga0105248, IMG submission 81524) | Switchgrass rhizosphere microbial communities from Kellogg Biological Station, Michigan, USA - KBS S3-4 metaG | ecosystem: Host-associated > Plants > Roots > Rhizosphere > Soil | place... | reverse complement strand
GTTTCCCGAAGCGGCGCGTCTTACTGCACTGGGTGGCGCCCAGTTCCTTTTCTATCCGACTGCTATTGGATGGTTGCCAGGGGAACAACCAGAAATGAATGAGGCCCAGCATTCGGCATGGGAAACTATTCAACGAAGCCACGCAATCGCGAATGGAGTATATGTGGTCGTGGTAAATCGAGTCGGCCACGAAGGGCAATTGAACTTTTGGGGCCAATCGTTTGTTGCCGATCCCTTCGGACGCATCGTCGCTAAAGCTTCAGCGGATAAAGAAGAGGTCTTGGTTGTCGAATGCAATCTGCAAAACATTGAGGAGACAAGGCAGAATTGGCCCTTCCTTCGCGACCGGCGAATTGACGCCTATGACGGACTTCGTTTTAGATTCGGTGATTCATAATGAAATACGGGCTGATAGATTTTCTCGGCAACATTGGAGTGCTCTTATTGATGATTGCCTATCTCATGTTGCAACTTAATCGGCTCAGCGCTTCAGGTCTCCTCTATTCTCTCCTCAATCTCCTGGGCGCGACCCTGATCATCATTTCCCTCATTGCCGATTTCAACCTCTCAGCATTTGTCATGGAGGTGTTTTGGGTGCTGATTAGCCTGGTTGGAATCATCCGGCACTTCAGCCTTAAAACTCTCAATCAAGTACCCGGTAAATGAAAGCGACCCCTGGACCACCAACGATTTTTGATTTCTACATGCCCGCAGAGTGGGTAACTCACTCGGCCACCTGGCTGACATGGCCCAAGGACCCTGAAACCTGGCCCGACCGCGTCCCGCAAGTCCAACAAATATTTCTTCAGATGCTGGCCGCGTTAACTCCCCACGAAACTGTGAATCTGCTGGTCGACGACGAAGAGACTCAAAACCATGTTCTCAGTCTCTGTACGTTTGCCAGTACTCCGAACATCATCTTCCATCAAGTCGAGACCGTGGACTCCTGGATCCGAGATTATGGCCCAAACTTTCTCGTTAATGAGTCAGGAGAGATCGCTTTCAACAACTGGCAGTTCAACGCATGGGGTAATAAATACGAGGCCCTTAAACAAGACGACCGAATTCCTGAGGTCCTCGCGGAAGTTTTACGAATGCAGTATTTCGAACCGGGAATTGTCATGGAGGGCGGTTCGATCGAAGTGAACGGTGCCGGTTGCGTGCTCACTACTGAACAGTGCCTACTGAATCCGAACCGAAACCCTGCCTTAAATCAAAAGGAGATCGAGAAATATTTGAAGGATTACCTCGGAGTTAGGAAAGTCCTATGGCTGGGCGAGGGTATTGTCGGCGATGACACCGACGGACACATCGACGATATCGCAAGGTTCGTGAATCAAAACACTATCGTCTGTGCTGTCGAAGACGACCCAGAGGATGCCAACTATCATTTGCTGCAAGATAACTTTAAACGCCTCACTGCAATGACTGACGTGGCCGGAAATAAATTCGAAATTGTGACGTTACCGATGCCGGGCGTGGTGGGCGGCACAAGTACTGACTCTCGAAATCTCGATCGACTGCCAGTTAGTTACGCCAATTTCTATATCGCCAACAATGTCGTCCTGGCTCCTGTATTTGGGCATCCTAACGACAAGCCGGCCACTGCCACACTTCAGCGAGTCTTTCCGGATCGGCAGGTGATCCCCATCGATTGTGAACCATTGGTTTGGGGCATGGGGACAATTCACTGTGTCAGTCAACAACAGCCCAAACCTTAATCGTTCTGCTTCCCGAGTAATACCTTCGCCGCTTGCTTCGCTTCGTCAACAGATCTCACTCGACCATCCAGTTGCATCTCGTATATTGCAGCAGTAATTTCGCCAATACGAATTCCAGGCTCAAGCCCCATTTCTAATAAGTGCCGGCCCAACAGAAGCGGCTGTGGCGGCCCGGAATCGACGTGGAGCTCACGGGCTCGCTCAATAAACCATTCCTGAGCCTCGGAATTGAACCATTTTTCGCGAGGTACCCATTCGGCATTTCGGCCAAGTGAATCCGCCTTCGCGACTCGATATAAGAGATCAGGCTCACACCGTTTCGCTAAACGGCGAAAAGCACCTTCACCAACTTCATCACGCTTCTTGAAAAACTCACCGGGTTTGAGATGGTCCTTCACCAGTGCCACCACCTGGGCGCGGACGTCGTAGTTGTCGATCGTATGGATATTCAAGCGATCCAGAAACCGCTCTGTCGCTCCCACGCCAGCTTCCGCATGCCCGAGAGAGCGCCAATGTCCATCCTGGAATTTTGTCGTGGCCGGTTTGCCAAAGTCATGAGCCAACGCGGCCAACATTATCGTTACCTTTTTCGCGTAAGGTAGTTCATCGATCAGTTGGCGCGCGACGTCTATAACCAACTGCGTGTGCACAAATACATCGCCTTCTGGATGCCAAACCGGATCCTGGGTTACACCTATCAAGCGTTTTATTTCCGGAAACAGTTTGTCGATCACCAGTAAGTCGCGTAGGTGTCGCAAACCGATCGAAGGCATTCGCGAGCGCAGCAGGAGCTTTTCGACCTCGCCCCAGATTCTTTCGCAGGGCAAATCATCGAGGTTGATAGCGCGACAAAGCTCGATAGTTTTGTCCTCGATATTAAACTGGAAGCGACTCGCAAATTGTGCTGCCCTTAAAACCCGCAGGCTGTCTTCAGGGAAGGTATCGACAGCCACAGCTCGGATTACGCCATTCTCAATATCGCGGCGGCCATCATAAGGATCAATAACTTCCTCCGTGATCGGATCCATCAAGATAGCGTTAATGGTGAAGTCGCGACGCCTGGTTGCCTCGACCACACTCATCAGGGGATCGCCCTCAACCACAAAGGCTTTGTGCCCGCGACCCACCTTCCGCTCGCGGCGCGGTAGCGACACATCGAGGTCCGAGCCCAGCTTATAAACTGTAAATGACTCGCCGACGACATTGACTGGCCCAAACCGATCCAGAATCGATCGCACCATTGCGGGCTCAACGCCGTAGATTTCCAGATCCCAATCTGACGGTTCCAGACGCATCAGCTGGTCACGGACACAGCCGCCAACCAATAAGGCCCGTCCACCGGATTCCTTAATCGCTGACGCTAACGCTATGACTTTCTCGGGAATTTTTTCCACGGCGCTACTCTCCGACCTCTGATCTTCAGAGTCAATGGCTGAGGCTTAAAGGCGGGATGCGAACCCAATCAAGGTCTATTCCTCGATGGGTTCGACTAAGACTTGAACACCGCGAGTAGACGGCAAACAGCTGAGGATTTGAGCCCGATCAATTATCCTGCGATCGGATCCAGCCGCATGCCAAAGCTTGACCCAAAAAGTACGAGTTGGACCATGAACAGCAAAAGTCGACCCATCCAGCATCACCGGGACGGGCTCAGCAATCGTCCCAGCTCGCAATACCTCCAGCAACTCATTTATGAACGGCTTAAATTTCTCGAATTGAACGAGGACCGCTGACTCCTGGATCTCCGCAGGCGGCAACTCAACAGGCTCACCGCTCTCCAGTAGTAACCGTGTTTCCGTTTGCTGGTTTCGTTTCTTAACAACAGGCATAACTCAATCCGGCGTAACAGGAAATGGCTTCAACCGTTTCAGCAGGTGTTCAGCCAGATCCGCCACTTTAATTCGGTCCTGTTCCCATGTATCACGGTCTCGCACGGTTACTGCTTCATCCTCTAAAGACTGATGGTCCACAGTTACGCAGAAAGGCGTTCCAATCTCGTCCTGTCGAGCATATAGCTTGCCAATCCCTCCGGTATCGTCGTACACCGCTCGTAGTACCGGCTGAAGAGATCTCTTAATAGCTTTTGCCATCCCCACTATTTCAGGTTTGTTCTTGGCGAGCGGCAATATGGCCGCCTTTATTGGCGCCAATTGCGGACTCAATTTTAGGATAACCCTGGTCTCACCTTTGTCGTTTGTGCGTTCCGAATAAGCGTCCATCAATACCGCCAGGACAGTTCTATTAACTCCGGCTGCTGGTTCTACCACGTGTGGATAAAAGCGCTGTTTCGTCGCTTCATCAAAGTAGGAGAGATCCTCAGTCGAATCCGGGTTAATACGATTCCCCTCGCCGTCCACAGCTTTGCTTGAATGCGAGCGCAAATCGAAATCGGTGCGGTAGGCAATTCCCATCAGCTCTTCCCATTGTCGCTCTTCTTCCGCACGTTCTGGGAAATAGCGGTACATTATGTCTACAGTCCGCCTGGAGTAATGGGCCAGTTCTTCCTGCGGCACTTCATGTAGGTGCAGATTGCTCTCTATGATTCCCAGGCTCTTGAACCAGTCGAGGTATTGTGCTGCCCACTCGTCAACCAGCGCGAAGTGCTCGGCATCAGGCTTAACGAAGTATTCCATCTCCATCTGTTCAAATTCGCGGGTTCGCAAGATGAAGTTTCCTGGGGTGATCTCATTGCGAAATGATTTACCTACCTGGGCTATACCAAACGGCAGTTTTCGCCGCATGGTAGTTTGCACATTCAAAAAGTTAATGAAGATTCCCTGGGCTGTTTCTGGTCTGAGATAAGCGAGAGCCGTTGGATCGTTTTCCTCCGCTGCTGCTCCGAGTGTCGTTCGCAGCATCATGTTGAAAAGTCGGGGCTCAGTAAGATCTGTAGAGCCACAGTTAGGACATTTGATCTTCTTGTCACGAATCAGTTGTCCCATGGGAGTGCCTTCCGAAACACCTTCGGGCAGCGGCAACTTATCTGCGCGCAAACGAGTTTTGCAATCACGACAATCTGATAGTGGATCGTGAAACGTCGCTTCGTGACCAGAATATTGCCAGACCAACCGGTTGAGGATGATCGATGAATCAATTCCTTCAATATCATCGCGGTCGTACACCAGCCAGCGCCACCACGATTGCTTTACATTGTTACAGAGCTCGACGCCCAGCGGACCGTAATCCCAGGCACTGCCCAGTCCGCCATATACTTCCGACGAAGGGAACACAAAGCCACGACGCTTTGCGAGTGAAACGATAGTGTCAATGTTTGGAGCGGGCAATGAAATACTGTCCTTAGTTAAAATTTGAATCGTGAAATAGTAGAAGACCCGTCTCAAAAAGAAAAGAAGAGAGGACAGTTGCGTGCTGTCCTCCCTCTTTTGTTGCCAAACCTACGAGGTTAATTAGCTATTTACTGGGTGTCTGAATGTTGACGTCGATCTTCTGAGTGCCGCCGCCTCCAAAAATTCGACCGCGGAACATGAACAGAGCAATCAAGATCACTATCACGAAGATCGCCAAAATCGCTACCACACCAGCACTTCCACCACCACCACCCTCGTCAGCCATGACTGAACCCTCCTGGACCAAATTTGATGTTAGGGGGCTGTAGAGGAAGGTCGATACGAATTGTTAACACACGGAACGAAGGGTCGTCAAACAATTCTAAAAATAAGAGAGGCAGGATTGAGCCCAATCCTACCTCTCGGTTTGATACTTGATTGTCACTTATTCGCCTGCCTTACCGCTTCTTAGTCGGCAGTGGCTTTACATCGCCAGCCTGGATGGTAGGTGTAGGCTGCGGCGGCCGAGCACCGTTCGGAACAACCCAAACTTCCAGGCTGTCCTCTTCTCGGAAACCTCCGTTCGCCACGACGATACGCGAAGCATCGACGCCACGACGATTTACCAGATAGTCTCGAGCGCGAGCCAATAGTCTATCGGCCTGGCCTGCCGGACTGTTTCGACCCGCATAGGCAAATAGGTAAGTCTGGGTGGAAGGATCGTTTTGCAACTCGACCACCAGGTTATCCAGGCGAGCCTTCTGATCGTCGTTAGTGCAACTGCGACAGGTGTCGAACTCTCGACCAACAATCGATCGCTTCTCGGGCGGAGGAACTCTCGTGACCGCCTGTGCTGCCTGCAAGCAGGTTGCTTCTCCCGAACCATCGTCGACCACTAACATTGCGGCGATCTGTTGGCCTCCAAGTCCGGTTGAATCAACCGTGATGGTAGGCGTTCCGACTCCGCTGAGTATCCTGGCGTTGCCCGGAGTTACGTTCCACTTGTAAGCCAGCTTTGCAGATCCTTTATAAATAACATCGGCTGTATAGGTAATGATTTCGCCTTCGTTTACCTGCTCGGGAGCCGACAAGCTTACCGGGAAGGGACACGGCAATACGGGTAGAGGCGGACGAGGCTTGTGATTTACTGCAACACATTTAACCCGACCTGAGGGCAGATCAATTTCTCTGGTCCAACGCATGCCACCAGGCAGAGTAATGACGACGGTATGTAATCCCGGTTCGAGATTTATTGCTCGATAACTGGTAGTCGTCTCGCCATAAAACTTCCCGTCAACCCAGAGAGGCAATCCACCGGGCGTTGTCAGGATTTTCAGCACACTGTACTTCGCTGGTTTGTCTTTAGCTCTGACGACGGAAATAGGAATTGACGTTAAGGAGAGAAGGAGCAAAGCTGCCGAAATAAACTTTAAGTAGCGACGTGAATTCGACGGTTGGGCACGCATGCTAATTCTCCTCCTTTTCTCCACCTGATCTTGTTCGCCGGCGTCTGAGCGCCGCTCCAGCCGCGACTAAACCAGACGCTAACAACATCAGCGAAGCAGGTTCGGGCACCGGCACCGGTGTTGGCACTGAGTTGGGCGTTATATTCACAGGCGGCGTTGGACTGGGCGTCGGCGTGAGTGCAGAATCACAAGTCGTGCAATCTGAATTTATGAAGAACAGTGGTATAGCGCCCAGTAAGAAAAGCGGCCATTTTGGAAAGCCACCACCAGCAATAAATAACTCACCACAATCGCAAATCGTACCTTCAACATCCCCTTGATCGATCACCTCGACAGTGGTTGGACCATCAGTCTTTATCGTTATGCCTGAAATCAACGACTCCGGGGTTTTGCCACCCTTGGAACTCGCCGACTTTTGGTCTCCTGATTGAGTTTCATCGGAGCCACGTGTGACTTCGTTTTCTATTTTCCGAAGCTGGAGAGTTGGTGTGCTATTGAAATTGCTCAGTACCTGGACAACCTGGTTAATAGCCAGGGGTTCCGCTTGGGCCGGAATGCCAGTCAGGCAAACAATAGTGAGTATGGTAGCTGAGACCCTTAATGATCGACTCCGCATCGGGATGGAATCTCCTACTAACTTCCCAGCGTCGAAATTGGGGGCATGGGAAAATTTGAAAACTGAGAAACTTCTAGAAACCCCTTACTTACTGTTCACTAACAATTAAAGTGAATGGGCCTCTCTAGTGATAAGAGAAGATGTTGAATAACGTCGAATTTCCAACTTGGAAATAGAGAGGATTTGCTGGAGCAAACCTGGACGATCCTACATCTGAGCGGGCCAAGTGTAACACCCTTCTTCCAAAAGCCCTCTTGAGTAATTACTTTAAGGATTTGGGTGTTTGAGCCGTAAGCTAACTCACGGCTCTCCACTTAAAACGCGGTTGGCCCTTCTTAAACGGCGCCTAACGATTTACTCACCGTCGCCGGCATTGGCGGCTTCGGCTTTACGGTTTTCGTCGCGCAAAACAGCCTTTCGCGAAAGCTTGATCTTGTTACCTTCACGACCGATGCACTTCACCATAATCTGCTGGCCTTCCTTGAGCTCGTCTCGCACATCCTTCACCCGGCGATCGGCGATTTCAGAAATGTGCAATAGACCATCAGTTCCAGGGAATATTTCAACGAAAGCTCCAAAATCCACTATGCGTGAAACCGTTCCCAGGTATGTTTGGCCCACCTCTGCTTCGGCTGTTAGACCTCGAATACGATCTACCGCCGCAGATGCTGCTTCGCCACTGGACGTCGCGATTGAGATGGTTCCGTCGTCAGACACATCGATCTTGGCTCCCGTCTCCTCAACCAGGGACCGGATGACTTTTCCACCTGGTCCAATGACGTCGCGGATCTTATCTGGATTAATCTTGATTTGTATTATTCGCGGTGCATATTGCGAGATTTCTTCACGAGCGGTCGCAATCGTCTTCTCCATGATACCGAGGATATACAAGCGACCTTTCTTAGCCTGCTCGAGCGCCTCGGCCATGATTTGTGCGTTGATCCCCGCAATCTTGATATCCATTTGCAGCGCAGTGATTCCGTTGCGTGTTCCAGCTACCTTGAAATCCATGTCGCCGTAATGATCTTCTGCACCTGCTATATCAGTGAGAATTGCATATTTATTACCTTCCATCACAAGGCCCATCGCGACACCTGCGACTGGCGCCGTGAGCGGCACACCGGCGTCCATCATCGAAAGCGTGCCGCCACATACGCTGGCCATTGATGATGAACCATTTGATTCAGTTATGTCTGAAACAATTCGCACGGTATAAGGGAAGACCTTGTCGTCCGGAAGCACGACTTCCAATGCCCTTCGAGCGAGCGCTCCGTGTCCAATTTCTCTTCTGCTCGACGAGCCGAATCGGCCCACCTCTCCAACCGAGTACTGGGGAAAGTTGTAGTGAAGTAGAAACCGGCGTTTGACCTCTCCCTTTTCGAGATCGTCCATAAACTGCTCGTCTTCCTTTGTTCCGAGCGTAGTGGAGACGAGAGCCTGGGTCTCACCGCGGGTGAACAGCGCGGACCCGTGAACGCGGGGCAACCAACCAACCTCGCAATCAATTGGTCTAATCTCTGAAAAACGACGGCCGTCCGGTCTGCGCCGTTTATTCAAAATGTCATCACGAAAGATCGTCTCTTTGAGCTGATCAAAAACGAGCTTGGCCATCACTCTGGCTTCAGGTTGATCTTCTGGATATGACTCGACAACCTCTTTTTTCAAAGCATCGACGGCCGCATAACTGGCACGCTTTTCCTGATTCGTCGTGTCCAATGCCGTTCGCAGTTTTTCACTGTAGTTCTCGGCAATTGCCTTTGAGATCTCTTCATCAAGAGGCTCGTTGACAACTTCTCGCTTCTGAATTTCGAGCGCCTTATATAGTTCATTCTGCCAGCGGCACAGGCGGTTGATCTCTTTATGCGCCAACATCAAAGCTTCCACCATGATCTCTTCGGAAACTTCGTTCGCTCCGGCCTCAACCATGACGATGGCCTCTTCGGTACCGGCAACTATCAAATTCAAGCGCGACTCGCGCACCTCGTCGTAAGTCGGATTGACGATGTAGCGACCTTCAATCAGCCCGATCCGCACACCAGCGATAGGTTTCAGGAAAGGGATATCGGAGAGATACAGCGCGCACGAGGCTCCAGTGATAGCAATCACATCGGGATTATTGTCTGGATCTGCTGAGATAACACTCGCGATAACCTGGGTTTCGTTTTTGTATCCTTCTGCAAAGAGCGGACGACAAGGACGATCGATCAATCGGCTGGTAAGTATCTCTTTTTCATTTGGGCGCCCTTCTCGCCGAAAGTAGTTTCCCGGAATCCGTCCGGCAGCATAGTTTGATTCACGGTACTCGACCGTGAGAGGAAAGAAATCAACACCTTCCCTGGGGGTTTGAGCGCCAACCGCCGCGACCAAGAGCATCGTGTCTCCGTAACGGATAATAACTGAGCCGTCGGCTTGTTTGGCCAGACGACCGGTTTCTACGGTCAATTCCTTGTCGCCAACTTTGATTGATTCCTTGAGGTATTTCTTATCTGACATTTTCTTCTCCTTTGAACATTTCACCTGAACGAAATTCAGGTCGCGGGCGTCTCATCCGCCTTCGCTGTTTTCTGGGGCGAATTCTTCTAATGAGTGTTGAAAACCGCGCCAACGTGAGGCGGGTAGGGAACCGGCTAAAAGAAAAGGCGGCAGAAGCTCCTAAACCGTGAAGCTCCTGCCGCCTTTATTTGCTTGAAGCTGGCCAACGCGTCTACTTGCATACAGTGATTCGCCGTCACGTTCGGCACTGCTACAAGCTCTTCGATAAACGCGGGCTGTCAAATCAGAGACTCGAAGATCTCTCGCCTAAATCAATTCCCTTGTGGTTACTATCGTCGCAAGCCTAAACGATTCACTACCTCGTGGTAGCGCTCAATGTCGGTACGCTTCAAATAATCCAACAAACTTCGCCGCTGTGAGACCATTTTTAGTAGGCCGCGTCGTGAATGATTGTCTTTTTTATGGGTTTTGAAATGCTCGGTCAGGTCGTTAATTCTCTTACTTAAAAGCGCGACCTGGACTTGGGGTGATCCCGTGTCTGTTTCATGAGTACGGAAGTCAGACACAATTCCTTCCTTGGTTTGTTTTGCTAACGCCACTTACTTAAATGGTCCTCCACGACCGCAGTAAAACCGCCTAAAACACGGTAACCGCTAAACTTAAAAAGCGGCGTAAATTTAGCACGCGTGGAAAGTACTGTCCAGTTGCGGTGCCTCCATTAAAATGAAGTCCTAGCTTTGCTCCATCACAATTGCTCCTGAATGTCCGCTTAATCTAAGGTAAGTTTTGCGATGTCGTTCAAATTGACGAGAATCAATCTCCTTAAAAAATTGCCCGATATTTTCATACGTTTGATAGTATCCCGGCAAACCTGAAGTAGAGGCAAGAACATGAGTCAGAAGAGGATTGTCGTTCTCGGAGGCGGTTTCGGCGGACTTTTCACCGCTCTGGAATTGGCTGGCGACGCCGATGTGACGCTGGTCACCCAGTCAGACCATTTTTTGTTCACGCCGATGCTCTACGAATACCTGAGCGGCGAAGTCGAAGCATGGCATATCGCCCCAAAATATTCCGAACTGGTAGAAAACAACATCAAAGTTATCACCAGCACAGCTCTTGAGATCGACCTAAATAAACACTCGATAACTCTCGAGCGAGATTCCAGTCTTCCCTATGATGTGCTCGTCCTGGCCGTCGGTGGAGTGACAAATTATGTTGGCGTCCCAGGGGCTGAAGAGTTCTCAATTCCCTTTCGTCAAATTGAAAACGCAGACACGCTGCGAAAGCGAATGGTAGAGGCACTGGATCGCGTCCCGCCTGACACTGCACCTCAGGACGTACGACGTGATCTGACTTTTGCGGTAGTCGGTGCGGGCGCTAGTGGCTGCGAACTCTCGACAAAAATGGCCGACCTGCTGGCTGACGCCGTGAAGCGTCGCGCGTTACGCGGTGAACCACGTGTTTTGGTGATCGAGATGGGGGATAGAGTGGTGCCCGGCATGGGCGACGAGATCCGACAGTTTGTTGAAGACGCATTACGTCAGTCGCGAGTCGAGGTTCATACTTCCACTCGTGTGGTAAATGTAACCGCCGATGGCGTCAGCTTCGAACACGATGGCCGGGAAGAGCATTTGAGAACCGCAGCAGTCGTTTGGACGGGTGGCGTTAGAATGCGACCCTTGATCGAAAACCTGGAAGTGGAGAAGAACAAGAGAGGCCTGCTGAGTATCAAACCAACCCTACAACTTCTTTCTCATGACGATGTTTTTGCATTGGGTGATATAGCGTACTTTGCGGATGCCACACCCACCTTGGCCGGAACCGCACAACTTGCATTTCAAGAGGCCAGCCTGGTAGCCACCAACATTAAAGCATTCATTGCAGGAAAGAAGCTCCAGACGAAAAAGTTTGAAGAACTTGGCGAAGCATTGAGCCTGGGAACCGAACGAGCAGCAGTACTGGCCGGCGGAAAAGTGCTGGGTGGTGCGCTCGCACGACAAGCTCGCTTCGCACTGTACACGTCACGTCTTCCAACCTGGCATCACCGGCTGAAGGTGGGTGCCAGCTGGTTCTTTGAGGGCACAACTCCAAGACCACTCCTACCGCTTGGACTGGAGAGATAATCGGGGCCATGGTATAGGTCCAATATGTCCTATAGGTCCTATTACCTCCAATAGACTCAACCCCCAACCCCTCACCACACGAAGTGGCTCCTCCCATCAACCGAATGAGGGAACGCCCATTGCTGATGAACCATTCTGAATAGATCATAGACGTCCAAAACCGTGCTGTGTGCTCCAGAAAGGAACATCAGTTGTTATGAAATCGTCCATTAGACATCAACAAATCACGCTACTATCGCTGCTCCTCTTGATATTTTCGGGTTGTATTACTTCTCCAACAGACAATCGCCAGCCCATCTCGGGACCGGTCATACCGCCGGCCAGCCCTTCTCCCTCTGCGATGCCAGACGTAGCAACTACCCAGCTTACCCTTCCTGTGCTCGATGCACTGTTGAGTGACCAGGAGTTTGTTGCCTCTCTAAAGTCACAGCTAGGACTCACTGACGAACAGATCGCCAGTCTCAAGACTCTTTCAGCAGCCGAGGTCGAGCGGTTGCGTAAGACAAACGCCGAAAATTCTGAAGACGACTCGACGGTTGTCAGAAGTGAAGCAGTTCGTAAGGTTAGCGACGTTATTGGACAGGAAAAAACTAAACAACTCTCTGCGCTTATCAACGAGCATTGGGCCAAGTCAGGCGATCAGGATTCCACAACTCAAAATATCGCACTGCTAAACAAGCCGAGTGCGGTGCCAACCGACACCCGAGTCG
>Ga0105248_10006927_pt1 | contig 12422 bp, 12 predicted proteins | sample KBSS34metaG_FD_81524 | JGI IMG/M metagenome (GOLD analysis project Ga0105248, IMG submission 81524) | Switchgrass rhizosphere microbial communities from Kellogg Biological Station, Michigan, USA - KBS S3-4 metaG | ecosystem: Host-associated > Plants > Roots > Rhizosphere > Soil | place... | reverse complement strand
GCGGTCGGCAAGCTCGCCGGTCTGCCGCTGCACGTGCTCTGGGGCAGCGCGATGACCGAAGTGCCGGTGATCGTGCTCGGCGGCTATTACCGCGACTGGGACGAGCTCAAGGAGCTGGCCGAGGAGGTCTCGCAGCTCAAGTCCGCTGGCGCCGCCGGGATCAAGCTCAAGGTTGGCGGCCGTTCGCCGCAAGCCGATGCCGCGCGGGCGCGGGTGGTGCGGCGTGCCGGCGGCGACGATTTCGTGCTGGCCTGCGACGCCAATCAGGGCTGGACTCGCGCCGAGGCGATCGATTTCGCCGGCCGCGTCGCCGACTTGAACCTGCGCTGGTTCGAGGAGCCCTGCAAATGGGATAACGATCGCGCCGATATGGCTGCGGTACGAGCCGCCACCAAGCTGCCGATCTCGGCCGGGCAGTGCGAGCTGTCGCGCTTCGGCTGCCGTGACCTTATGGCTGCGGGCTCGATCGACATCTGCAATTTCGACGCAAGCTGGGGCGGCGGCCCGACCGAATGGCGACGGGTCGCGGCGCTGGCACAGAGCTACAACGTCGGTGTCACCCAGCATATCGAGCCGCAGATCGGCGCCATGCTGGTGGCCGGTGCCCGCAATGGAACGTTCGCCGAGGCGCTGTTGCCCTGGCGCGATCCATTCTTTGACAAGCTGATTGCCGATCAGAAGCCGTTCAGCGGCGGAAAATATCAGCTTTCCAATCAGCCAGGCTGGGGCTGGTCTTTCGACACCGACTATCTTGAATACGCCCGCCGCAAAGATTGACCCCCGGTCGCCGCCTGCCGAATTCCCGGCGTAGCCTCGTGCTGTTTTGCCCGCTTTCCTCGCGCGATGTGAACAAGCCTGTGAATAAGCCCCGTAAGGGCTGTGACTCGACGTTTGCTTCGTTGTTCGCGCGCGAATCGCAGCTAACGATGGTGCGTCGCTTGTGCGGCGACGTCTCGGATCGATCATGGCGGCTCGGGAATTCACCACCCCCGTCCCCCGCGTGTCGGAGGTCCCGTTCCGCATGCTTCCGTCCGCGCGCAACTGGGAACGCATCGCGCTGAAATGGCGGAACATCGCCGAGCAGCGGCGCGCCCATCATCTCGATCTCTACAAGAGCGGACGCTGGAAGCATTACTACTCCGATGACGAGTTCCTCATTGAGATGCGCCAAGCCGTCGCCATCGCCGACCGCTGGGCCGTGATCGCGCCGCTGCCCGCGGAGCGCGACGCATCAGCCGCGATCGAGCAGCCGGTTGCGGCCTAAGACCTTCTGCTGCCTTTACATTCCATCCGCACGACGATCCGGTCCGCTGCTCTATTCCTTTGCCGTCCGCGTCTTTAGTGTGTGCCGGATAGACATGGACGGACGAACATGGCCTCCCCATCGAACGGCAGCGAACAGAAAATCCTCGACTGGCTGGGCGGTCAGCGCGACGCCATGCTGGCGTTGCTGCAGACGCTGGTGAACACCGACAGCGGCTCCTACGACAAGGCCGGTGTCGATGCCGCAGGCGGCCATATTCGGAAGTTCCTCGGCGAACACGGCATTGCTACCGAGGTTACGCCGGACCAGACGTTCGGCGACGCCATCTCGGCCACCGTGGGCCAGGACGCGCCTCCTTTCGGCAATCGCCCGATCCTGCTGATGGGCCACCGCGACACGGTGTTTCCGAAAGGCGAGCCGACGCGGCGGCCGTTCAAGATCGAAGGCGATCGCGCCTATGGACCGGGCGTATCCGACATGAAATCCGGCCTGGTTATGAACTGCTTTATTCTCGCCGCGATCAAGAAGTTCGGCGGCGCGCCCGCGCCAGTGACAGCATTGTTCACCGGCGACGAGGAGATCGGCTCGCCGTTCTCGCGCCCGGTGATCGAGCAGCACGCCCGCGCGGCGCGGGTCTGCTTCAACTCCGAGCCTGGCCGTGCCCGCGGCGCCGCGGTGACGGGACGCAAGGGCTGTCTGTTCATCCGCTTCGAGATCACCGGCAAAGCTGCGCACTCCGGCGCCAACTTCGAGGCCGGCATCAGCGCCATCAACGAGCTCGCGCACAAGACGCTGGCGCTGCATGCGCTGAGCGATCCGCCGAACGGCATCACGCTCAACGTCGGCGTGATTTCCGGCGGGCAGACCGTCAACACCGTGGCGCCTTGGGCCAAAGGCGAGGTCGATCTCCGCTTCATCACGCCGGCCCAGCGCGACGTGACGCTCGCCAAGGTCGAGGGCATAATGGCCAAGAGCTATGTGCCGGGAACGAGCGCCGAGATCGAGGTCATCGGCGAATTCGTGCCGCTGGTCGAGAACGCGGACGGCAAAGCGCTGTACGAACACTATGCCGCCGCACTAAAAGCACTCGGCGTCGCTGAGACCACCGCATTGTTCACTGGGGGCTGCGCCGATTCCGGTTTCGCCTCGGCGGCCGGCACGCCGACGATCTGTGCCGTCGGTCCGGTCGGCGGCCGCGCACACTCACCCGACGAATATATGGAAATCAACACTTTCGTGCCGCGCACCCAGGCGTTGGCGCTTGCCGTGCTGCGGTTGCCCTAGGCCCTTTATGATTCCCTGGTTGGTGCTCGATACGGCTCAGGTGCCCGGCGGCGGTGAGCTGCGCCTCAAACAGCGCGGCGCCGAATTCTCTATCATGCTTGGCCAAGACGAACTGATGAACAGCCGCCTCAGCGGATCCGAGGAGGCGCTCGCCACAATCGCTTGCGGAAAAATCCGGCGCCGCAAGACGCCGCGGATCTTGATCGGTGGATTGGGTATGGGCTTTACGCTTCGTGCGGCGCTTGCCGCGCTTGAGCCGGAAGCTCGGATCGTCGTTGCTGAGCTTGTTCCGGCAGTTGTTGCATGGGCCCGGGGCCCAATGGCGGAGGTTTTCGGTACGAGCCTGACCGACCCGCGGGTGAGCGTCCGCGAAGCCGATGTTGGCGAGGTGATCCGGTCCGGCGCGGCGGCCTTCGACGCCATCCTGCTCGATGTCGATAATGGTCCCGAAGGCCTGACCCGCAAAACCAATGATGCGCTGTACGACCTGAAAGGCTTGAGCATTGCGCGCATGGCACTGCGACCCGGCGGGGTGCTTGCGGTCTGGTCATCGGGGCCGAATCCGAAATTCACTTGGCGTCTTCGCAAGGCTGGTTTCGCCGTAGAGGAGGTCAGGGCGCGCGCCAACGGACCACGTGGCGGCGCGCGGCACGTGATCTGGATTGCGACGCGCGCATAGGAAGGGTGGGCAAATTGAGCGCTGCCGCTCTTGCCGCGGGCTTCGTCGCCCTTATGATCCCTTCCGCCCGACGTGCGTCACTCAAGAAATTTCCAAGGATATTCATGTCCAACCTGTTTGCCCCCATCAAGCTCGGCAATGTCGAGTTTTCCAATCGCGTTGTTGTCTCGCCGATGTGCCAATACAGCGCCGACGACGGCAGCGCCAACGACTGGCATCTCGGTCATCTCGGCATGCTGGCGAATTCCGGCGCGGGGCTCGTGATCGTCGAAGCTACGCATGTCGAGCGCCGTGGCCGCATCACCCACGGCTGCATGGGGCTTTATTCCGACCACAACGAGGCGGCTTTGGCGCGGGTCATCGCGCATTGCCGGCAGGCCGGTACCGCCAAGCTCGGCATCCAGATCGCGCATGCCGGCCGCAAGGCATCGGCGCAGCGGCCTTGGGAGGGCGGCGGCGCGCTGCCGCCCGGCGCCGACCCTTGGGAGACGATTGCTCCGTCGCCGATTCCGTTTGGGCCGAACTGGCACGTGCCGCGCGTCGCTACCTTGGAAGACATTGCGCGAGTGCGCGAGGCATTCGTGAACTCCGCCAAGCGTGCGGTGCGGATCGGTTTCGACGCCATCGAACTGCACTACGCGCACGGCTATCTGGCCCATTCGTTCCTGTCGCCGGTGTCAAACCACCGCACCGACCAGTACGGCGGTTCGCTCGAAAACCGCATGCGGTTTGGCCTTGAGATTGCGAAGGCGGTGCGGACGGCGGTGCCGAGGAGCATCGCACTCGGCGCCCGCATCACCGGCAACGATTGGCGCGACGATGGGCTCTCGACCCAGGACGCCGTCACCTATTCCATAGCGCTCAAGGCTGCCGGACTCGACTACATCGACGTGTCGTCCGGCGGCATTACCGCCGACACCCGCAATCCGACCGGGCTGGGCTACAACGTTCCGATCGCCGAGCGGATCAAGCGCGAGGTCGGTGTCGCCACTCGCGTGGTCGGGCTGATCACGACGCCGGCGCAGGCCGAGGCAATCGTTGCCGAGGCCAAGGCTGATATGGTGGCGCTGGCGCGGGGCATGCTCGACGATCCACGTTGGGGCTGGCACGCGGCGGTGATGCTGGGCGCCGAGGTGCCGCGCGCGCAGCAGTATCTCCGTGCCGGCCCGAAACTCTGGGCGCCGGCAGCCGAACGCGTCAAGGCCTGAACAACTGATGATGCGCAATCTCGCCATCAACGCCGAGCGGCTGTGGGGCGAGATCATGGAGACCGCCGCCATCGGCGCCACGCCGAAGGGCGGAGTCTGCCGGCTCACGCTCACCGACTTGGATCGTCAGGTGCGGGACTGGTTCAAGGCGCGGGCGGAACAGCTCGGCTGCCGCGTCACTGTCGACGACATGGGCGCGATGTTCGCGCGCCGCGACGGTACCGCGAACGTGCCACCGATCGCGTTCGGCAGCCATCTGGACACCCAGCCGACCGGCGGCAAATTCGACGGCGTGCTTGGCACGCTTGCGGCGTTGGAGACGCTGCGCACGTTGGTCGAAGCTGGCTACGAAACCTACGCGCCGATCGAAGTGGTGAACTGGACCAACGAGGAGGGCTCGCGATTCGCGCCGGCGATGGTGTCATCGGGGGTGTTTGCCAAGGTGTTGGAGAAGGACTGGGCACAGTCGCGGCAGGACCGCGATGGCATGACCTTCGCTGCGGCGCTGGACGGCATCGGCTATCGCGGCACGGAGCGCTGCGGCGAGCATCCGTTGTCGGCGTTTTTCGAGCTGCACATCGAGCAGGGCCCGATTCTGGAGGCCGAAGGCAAGGACATCGGCGTGGTCACCGGCGTACAGGCGATGCGCTGGTATGAGGTGACGGTGACCGGGCAGGATGCGCACACGGGGGCGACGCCGATGCATCTGCGCAAGAACGCGCTGCTCGGCGCGGCGCGGCTGATCGATGCGGTGGACACCATTGGCCGGAAGCATACGCCAGGAGTGGCTACCGTCGGACGGATCGAGAACCGGCCGAACTCGCCCAATGTCGTGCCGGGCGAGGTGTTCTTCATGGTCGACCTGCGACATCCCGATGATGGTACGCTTGATGCGATGGAGGCGGATTTTCGCGCGGCGCTGCCGGCGATCTGTGAGCCGCTGGGCCTTGCCGTCACCGTGCAGCGGATCTGGGAGCAGCCCGCGCTGCGATTCAATGCGGATTGTGTGATGGCGGTTCGTCGCGCAGCGGAGTTGTCCGGCTATTCGTTGCGCGACATCGTGTCGGGCGCCGGTCACGACGCGGCCTACGTCTCGCGCGTCGCGCCGGCCGCCATGATCTTCGTGCCCTGCCGCGGTGGCATCAGCCACAACGAGGCGGAGTTTTCCTCCAAGGAGCAATGCGCCAAGGGCGCACAGGTGCTGCTCCAAGCGGTGCTGGACTACGATCGGATGCTGGCCGAGCGCGGCGGCGCGGCCAAGGGCGGACGCTAGTGGACCCTTTCGTCTTCGTAACGGTGCTGGTTGCGGCGGCCTGTCATGCCGGCTGGAACGCCAGCATCAAGCGCACGCTCGATCCGCTCGCCACCACGACATTGATCGCGATCGGCGCCGGCCTCGTCGCGCTGCCGGCGATCCCGTTCCTCGGCTGGCCTGAGCTGCCGTCGTGGCCCTGGCTGATCGCTTCGATCGTCATTCACCTGTTCTATTTTGCCGGCCTGATCGAGAGCTATCGTGTCGGCGACCTTGGGCAGGTCTATCCGATCGCGCGGGGTGCCGCTCCGCTGATGACCGCGACCATGACGACGATCTTCGTCGGCGAGCGGCTCGGGTTGTACGGTTGGGGCGGCATCGTGATGCTGGCGTTGGGCGTGCTGCTGCTATCGCTGCGCGGCGGACGCGACCTCGCCAAGCTCGACCGTGTCGCGGTCGGCTTTGCTCTATTCACCGCGGTGACGGTCTGCGCCTATTCGGTGGTCGACGGCATCGGCGCGCGGGCGGCTGGACCGGGAAAAGCCGCGGCCTATTCGACGGTACTGTTCGTCGGCATTGCACCGGTGGTGGTGGCTTACGCGCTCATCCGCCGCGGCACGCCTGTCCTTAAACAAATGGCGCCGTTCTGGAAGATCGGGCTCGGCGGCGGCGCGCTCGCCGTCATCTCTTATAGTATCGCGATCTGGGCGATGACAGTGGCGCCGATCGCCATCGTCGCGGCGCTCCGCGAGACCAGCGTGCTGTTTGGTGCGTTGATAGCGGTTGCTGTCCTGAAGGAGCCGATGCGCCCGGCGCGCATCGTCGCGGCACTGATTATCGTCTGCGGACTGGTGCTGCTGCGGGTCGCCTAGAGCATAATCCCGAAAAGTGTGAAGCGGTTTTCGGACAAGCTCATGCTCAAATAGAAAGGCTATCGCGCCGGCGCAGCGGTCGCCGTCTGCTGCGGCAAGCCGATGCGGCCGAAACCCGGCAACTTCACCCCGGGATTTCGAAAATCGAGGCCGGCGACGAGGCCGAGGAAATTCATCTCCACGCCTTCGACCCAGCCGAATTTGACGCCGAGAACACCCCACAAGCTCGCCTCGACGCCGGTGCGGCTGTCGGTCAGGCCGACATAGGGCCGGGGGCGGAAGTCGCGTCCGACCGCGTTCGCCGGCAGAATCGTCTCGGCCTCCGGGATTGCGCGCAGCACGGTGGCGACGAAAGTGTTGCTGTTCGGACCGGGCCAGATGCGATAGTCGCCGGCATTGGCATAATTGTAGCTCTTGATCGCGGCCTCGATCTTCGGGATCGCGTTCGTCGCTGCGGCGCCCTGGAGGTCGAGCACCACCTGCGGCTTGTTGCCGAACCACAGCCCATCGGGAGCCCAGCCGTTGATCCGCACCGGATTGCCCCAGCCGACCACGTCATAGCGCCGCCAGATTCGGGCACTCTCCGGCTTGAGCACGACCCAGGAGTGCACCGAAAACACACCCTTCCAGCCGCCGGTGCGGCCAGACATGATCAGCACCCGCGCCTGTGAATCCGCGCCCGGGTCCGGCAGGCTGCCCGTCGACGACCAGTCGGCGTTCCGCCAGCTGGTCGGGCCGCCTTCATAGGCGAAAATCGCGGCGCGAGCCGCGATGGGCAATAGGAACAGGGCGAGGAGCGATAGCACGATGGTCTTCCGGCGGGAGCGGCGAGGAGGGATGGCGGGCCAATCCATGACGATCTGATTATAAATGGTTCGCGACTGAAACGTGGCAAGAGCGATTCCCCGATATTACCAATGAGTAATCCCATTCTGGTCGAGGTCCTGCGTGGGACGCTGGTCGAAAGCCGGCACACCGGCGCCGTCGCCGTGGTCGACGCCGGCGGCAAATCCGTGCTGTCGCTCGGCGACGTCGGGACCCCGATCTATCCGAGGTCGGCGGTAAAGGCGTTGCAGGCGCTGCCGCTCGTGGAAAGCGGTGCTGCCGATCTCTACGGCCTTGGCCCTGAGGAGTTGGCACTGGCCTGCGCCTCTCACTCCGGCGAACCCGGTCATGTGGTAACGGCAACGCGCATGCTTTCCGCCGCGGGGCTTGATCCGTCGGCGCTCAAATGCGGCGCGCACTGGCCAATTCACCAGCCGTCGGCGCAGGCGCTGGCGCGCAGCGGTGGTATTGCGGGTGCGGTCCACAACAATTGCTCCGGCAAACACGCAGGCTTTCTCTGCGTCGCCTGCGCGACTGGCGCTGACCGCGCGCACTACACCGAGCCGTCGCATCCGGTGCAGCGCTTGGTTCGGCATACCATCGAAAGCCTGACCGGCGTGCCGCTGGCGCAGGACGACTGCGCCATCGATGGCTGCTCGGCGCCGACATGGGCGCTGCCGCTGGTGAGCCTGGCGCGGGGCTTCGCCCGCTTCGGCACCGGTGTGGGGTTGACGACCGATCGTGCGCGAGCCGCGGCCCGGCTCCGCGACGCCTGTGCGGCGCATCCCTGGCACGTTGCCGGCACCGGGCGATTCTGCACCCAGATCATGGAGCGGTTTGGCGCGCGCATCTTCATGAAGACCGGCGCCGAGGGCGTGTATTGCGGGGCGCTGCCGGACCAGGGGCTCGGCATCGCGATAAAATGCGACGATGGCGCCGGCCGTGCCGCCGAGGTGATGATGGCAGCCACGTTGTTGCGAATGGCCCGTCCGATCACCGACTTCGGCGGGTTGGAGCCGTTCGCAAGAGTGACGTTGCGCAACTGGAACGGGATCGAGGTCGGCGCGATCCGGCCGACCAAAGCGCTTATCGGCTGAGCCGGATCGTGGGCGCAGCGGTGCTCTCAATCATCACATTGATGCACGATGGCTTGCCGCTTGCCAGCGCGCGCTCGATCGCGCCGGGCAGGTCGACGGCGCGCTCCACATGCTCGCCGTGGCCGCCGAGCGCCGCGATAACAAGGTCGTAGCGGGCGGGCAGAAGCTCGCAGCCGTGCATGCGGTTGGCGCCGTAGTCGCGGCGCTGGATCTCGCTCTCGGCGTTCCAGCGCGCGTCGTTGCCGAGCACCGCGACGAACGGTAGCCCGCGCCGCACTGCGGTTTCGAATTCGGCAATGTGGAAGCCGATGGTGCCGTCGCCGAGCACGGCAAACACCGGCGCTTTTGGTTCGGCCAGCCGCGCCGCCAGCGCAAACGACGGGGCGCTGCCGATCGAGCCGGTGACGCTGTTGACGAGCCGGCGCCGGACCGGAAGCATGCTCTGGCCCCATTGGGAGAATTCGCCGCCGTCGCAAATCAGCACCGCGTCGGGATGGCGCTCGACGAACGGGCGTAGTGCCCGGAACACTTCGGCCGGATGCAGCCGGCCTGCGGTCTGCGAGACGATGCTGCGCCATTCCGGCGGCCGGTTGTCCAGGGCCGCGCGCGCCTCCTTGTACCAGTCCGGCTTTGGCGTTGAAGTCTTTGAAGTCTTTGCCGCACGGGCGAGCAGCGTCTCGCCGGCGCTGGTGGTACCGGCGACGCAGCCGATCAGCAGGTGTTCGCCTTTTTCTTTTTTCGCGCGCTCCACCATGGCGCCATCTGGATCGATCGCAATGATCCGGAGGTCAGGATCGAAGGTCGGGCCCGTTGCCCACTTGGTCGTGAAGTCGAGGGCCTTGCCCAGCAGCACGATCAGATCGGCACGCTTGATGAGATCGGGGAAGGCGCCGAGCGTGGCGTCGGCGAGCCCGCGAGGACTCTCCATGATGACCGCGGGTGCGCCGGTTGCGGCTTCGAGCCTTCCGAGCAGGTTTCGGCCGTTCACGGTCGACATCTGAGGGCCGGCGATGATGACGGGATGGGCGGCTTCCGCGATGGCGGCGAGAACCCTGTCTGCGGTCGCATCCGGCAGTGCCGCGGGCCGCAGCCCCTGCCAATTCGGCCAGACCACGGCGCTGTCCTCAATTCGCGCATCGAGCAGATCGGACGGCAGGCTCACGTGCACCGGCCCGGGCCGCGCCGAGGTGGCGATGCGGATAGCCTCGCCGATGTCGCGGCCGAGCGTCTCGGTCGCCGTTGACGTCCACGACGCTTTGGTGACCGGCGCGGCCATGTCGGCCTGGCGCAATTCCTGGAAGCCACCACGGCCGAGCTCCCAGGTGGCAGCATGGCCGGACAACAGCACCATCGGCGATTCCGCGCCGAGCGCGGTGAAAAGCGCGCCGACCGCGTTGGCATGACCGGGGCCGCCGGTGACGAGGGCGATGCCGGCTTCGCCGGTCAGGCGGCCATGGGCGTCTGCCATGTGGACGGCTGCGGCCTCGTGGCGGACGTGGACGAGATCGAGATCGGCGTCGAGCGCCGCGTCGAAGATCGACATGATGTGGTTGCCGGACAGCGCGAACAGGCGATGGCAGCCGAGGCGCTTCAGCGATCGGGCAACGATGTCGGCGCCGCGCAACGTCCCGGTCATGTCCGCCCCCTCAAACTGACGCGCAATCTAGCGGCCATGCAGCGCTGCGCCAGCCCGTCCCGTGGCTAACGCATACGTCGTTGATCCATAATGCATATCGCAGGCGGAACGAAATGCGGCAACAGCCGGTTTTATAGGGCAGCTCAGGAGGTTTGTCAGAAGGAGGCGCTTATGAGTGACTTCCGAAATGATCCCAACTTTGTGCGTGATGAGATGCGTGATTACGACAGCCGCGTGCAGTGGGCCGCCGTCGCGGTCATCCTGCTCCTGGTTGGCGGCATGATCCTGGCAGCCGCTTATACCGGTGGCGAGACCCAGACTGCGATGAACAGCCCGGCGGTTGAGACGACCGGGTCGGGCGGCTCCATGGGCTCGACCGCGACGATGCCCGCGCCGCCACGTCAGTTGCGGCACTAGCGTTCGCGCGTGATCAAATAAAAAGCCCCGGCATTCACCGGGGCTTTTCCTTTCAGTATGCCATAACCGGACAAACGGCTTCCGGCGGCAGCACATTTGGGCTATCCCGGATCGGAAGGACATCGCGCCGTGGCCTCCAATCCTGACATCGCCACTCTCGCTCGCCGCGTCCGCGACGGCGACCGCGCTATGCTGGCACGCGCCATCACCTTGATCGAGAGCAAGCGCGCCGATCACCAGAACAAGGCACACCAACTCGTCCAGGCGCTTTTGGCAGAGGCCGGAAAAGCCATCCGCGTCGGCATCACCGGCGCGCCTGGTGTCGGCAAGTCGCTCACCATCGATACCCTCGGCAGCCATCTGACCGGGCAGGGACACAAGGTGGCGGTGCTCGCTGTCGATCCGTCATCGACTCGCACCGGCGGCTCGATACTCGGCGATAAGACACGGATGGCGCGACTTGCGGTCGACGACAACGCCTTCGTGCGGCCGTCACCGTCGTCCGGCACGCTCGGCGGCGTTGCGGCGAAAACCCGCGAGACCATGCTGCTGTGCGAGGCCGCGGGCTTCGACGTCGTGTTGGTCGAAACCGTCGGCATCGGACAGTCGGAAACCGCGGTTGCCGACATGACCGATTTCTTCCTCGCGCTGATGTTGCCCGGCGCCGGTGACGAGTTGCAGGGCATCAAGAAGGGCCTCGTTGAGCTCGCCGACATGATCGCCGTCAACAAGGCCGATGGCGATAACGTCAAGCGCGCCACCACCGCCGCGGCCGAGTACCGCGCCGCGCTGCACATCCTCAATCCGAAGTCGGCGAACTGGTCGCCGCCGGTCATTACCTATTCGGCACTGACCGGAACAGGCATTGACCAATTGTGGGGGCAGGTGGTCGCGCATCGTGAGCGCATGGAAAAGACCGGCGAACACGCCGCGCTCCGGCGCGAGCAACAGGTCAAATGGATGTGGTCGATGCTGAACGAGCGGGTGTTCGCGCGGTTGAAGTCTGATTCCCATGTCCGCGCGCGGCTGCCGGCGATCGAAGCGGCGGTCGCCGAAGGGCGATTGTCAGCCACTCTTGCCGTCGAGGAAATTGCAGCACTGCTCGAAATTTAGACTGTCTAAAGCCGTGTTCCAATTTCACAAATGCTAAAGAATTCACATTTAGGGTCCGTGAGATTGAGCCTGCCGCCTCGCGTTTTCGATGACCGAGCCCCTCATGTTATCCTCTGAAAAGCGCAAAAATCTCCGCAGATCAATTTCTTATCCGGCCTTCATCGATCTCGGCGATGGTTCGCCAACGATTGAATGCACGTTGTGCGACGCGTCCCAGGAGGGCGCGTTACTGTCGGTTGCCGAACCGGACGGTGTGCCCGATCAGTTCACCCTGGCACTGAGCTCCGACGGCGCAGCCCGCCGGCGCTGCCGGGTCGTATGGCGTACTGAAGAACAGGTTGGCGTCGAATTTCTCAAAGACCTTAAGAAGAATGCTCCGCCAAAGCGGAAGCTGGTGATGCGCTCGAGCACCCCCAAGTCTGCGGACCCTGGAGCGTCAGCGGAGTCTGCTGAACGGATCGATATCGATACACTCGCGCCGCGCTAATACGCGCGCCCTTCCCATTGCGGGACATCGACACCGTTAACGCTGCCCTGATCGGCCTGATCTGTATCAACACGGCACGCTTTTCCTGGCCCGGTACTTGAACTGTCGGCTCCGAGTTCTCAGTCGGAGCCAGACATGAAAATCGATCGCCGTCGTCTTCTTGTCGTCTCCGCACTCACAGGCGCCGTGCCGGCTGCAAGTTTGGCCACTCCGGCCGGTGCGGCGCCGCTTTCCTCCTTCGGCATCGACGCGACGCAACTCGGCGTTCGCGCCGGCGGCGGCGCCGAG
>Ga0105248_10006924_pt1 | contig 12423 bp, 8 predicted proteins | sample KBSS34metaG_FD_81524 | JGI IMG/M metagenome (GOLD analysis project Ga0105248, IMG submission 81524) | Switchgrass rhizosphere microbial communities from Kellogg Biological Station, Michigan, USA - KBS S3-4 metaG | ecosystem: Host-associated > Plants > Roots > Rhizosphere > Soil | place... | reverse complement strand
GCGAACAGGGTCATCGTCGGCTGTGGCTCCGCTTGGCTTGCACGCCGACGATACCGCCAGCGCCACGATACCTTTCGCCATCCCCGCCCCATCTTGTGCAGAGCTGATAGAGTTCAGAGCCGAAATGTTCCAGCCTCCCCTTGGGCGCGAGGCTGCGCGCGGCGTGCCGTTTCGGGGCTCGCCCAGGAGCCGTCGCCGGGCGAACCCATGGGCGGACTAGCGTTGGCTGGAAACCATCCCCAACCGTTGCTTCAAATGTTCGCGGGAGTTTTCAAGGAGCTCGCTTGCGATCGCCTGTTCGCCCGATGCCCTTGCGAGCGTCATGGCGCCGACCATCTCGGCAAGCAGCGTGGTCGCAAGCTGCCGCGCGGTGTCGCCGGCTGTGGCCCGCAAGGCGCCTTCCAAGCGATTGCGGAAGGCGTCCACGCCCGCTTCGAATTTGGCGCGTGCCGCAGGTGGCATCCGGCGAACCTCGCCCGACAGACCCGGCAGCGGGCAATGGCGTTCCGGGGCAGCGAAGACCTGCTCGGACAAGTAGTAGTCGATCAGCCTGGCGACGTCCTCGACACCGGCTCCCTCGGGTAGGAAGTGATCGAGCATGGCGGCGCTGTCCTGGAACATGCGTTCCACCGCATTCGCCACCAGATCGTCGCGCGACGAAAAGTGCGCGTAGAAGCCGCCATGAGTCAGCCCGGCCCGCTTCATCAACGTCCCTACGCTGACACCTTCGGTCCCGCTGACACGCAGGGCCTGCGCCGCCTCGTCGAGTATACGAGCGCGAGTGCGCTCCTTATGCCCGCTCTTGTCAGCCATGGTGTGTCACTCCTTCCCAATAGCCTCCTCCCAACGCCCGAGTGGCCGCAACGGAGGCGCGAGCGGCGCCGGTGTGCGCCTGCTGGAGGCGATCCGACGCATCCAGCAGCGCCTTGTCGGCGTCGAGCACGTCCAATAGCGAAACCGCGCCGCCCTGGTAGGCCAGTTGCGTCTGGTCGCGCGCGCGGGTGAGAGACACGACTTGCTCACGCAAACCGAGCACTTCCTGGCGACCTTCGGCAAGGCCCACCAGTGCCGTCTCGACGTCCTCGGTCGCACGCAACACCGCCTGCCGATAGAGGGCCAACGCCTCCGCCTCCTTTCCTCGGGCCTGAGCCACTTGCGCATCGACACGCCCGAAGTCGAAAAGGCTCCAGCGCAGCCCCGCCCCGCCGCTTGCGGACACGGCGTCGCCGGTGAACAGGTTGCTCGTGCCGAGGCTCACCAGGCCAAGGACGCCTTGAAGGGACAGGTGCGGATAGTACGCCGAGATCGCTACGCCGATCCGCGCGTCGGCCGCGGCAAGGCGGCGCTCGGCCGCGACGATGTCGGGCCGGCGCCGCATCAAGTCCGCCGGGTTGGCGCTGCCGCTGGGATCGGGCGCGTCGGGCAGTGCGGAGGATGCCAGCAACTCGGCATGGCCAGTGCCGGCTTGGCGGCCCATCAATATGTCGAGGCGGTTGGCTTGGCCGATGAGAGCGGCGCGCAGAGGCGACAAGGCACTCGCGATCCCCTGCTCCTCCCCGACGATGCGGTGCAGGTCCCGTTCGGCCGCGAGCCCTTCCTCGACTCGCTTGCGCACCAGGCCGCTAAGCTGTCGACGCAGCGCGAGTTGCTCCTCCGCCACGGCCAGGCGCGCTTGTAGGCCGCGCAGCTGCAGGTAAGCATCGACCGTCTCGGCGACGATGCTGAGGCGCACGGCCGCTGCGTCCGCCTGGGCCGCGCCAAGGTCGGCATGGGCGGCCTGACGTTCGCGCGTAAGCCCGCCGAACAGGTCGATCTCCCAGGAAGCTTGCGCCCCCACCTGGTAAAGCTCGTAGTCGCGTGCGAAGCCGAGCTTGCGCGAGGCGGCACCGATCGGCGAGTGCAAGGACTGGCGATCAGCCTCGGCTCCCGCCGTGGCGCCCAGTGCCGGCAGCAGCGCCGCACCGGCGCCTTGCGCCAAGGATCGGGCCTGCTGGATACGCGCGTCCGCGGCAGCCAGGTCGAGGTTTTGCGCCAGCACGCGATCGACGATGCGGTCGAGCAGAGGATCGTGGAACGTACGCCACCACGCCTCGTCCGCTTGGCGCAACTGAGCCGGCGCGACGTAAGCCGGCGAAAGCGGCAGTTCCGGGCGGGCGTAGTCGGGGCCGACCGTGCAGGCGGCCAGCGATGCAGAGAGCAGAAGTATCGAGAGCACACGCATGACGATCATCCTCAATGGCCCGCGGCCTCGGGCGGGGGCGGCTGAGCGCCGGGGGGCTGGCGGCAGAACGGCACGAGCACCAACGCGGCCAGGAACATGCCGGCCATGATCCGGAACACGTCGTCGAAGGCGAGCGTCAGCGCCTCGCGCGAGACGACCTGTGCGAACAGGCCGCGCGCCATCTGCGTGGCTTGCGCGGGATCGGCGGTCGTCGATTGGAGACGCGCCGCAAGTTCGTGGATCTGCTGCATCGCGCTCGCCGAATTGTGTCCCAGCGCCTCGCCGATGCGGGCGGCCGCGATGCGCGCGTTGTCCTGCAGCCAGGTGTTCACCGTCGCGATGCCGATCGCTCCGCCCAGGTTGCGCATCAGGTTGAAGAGCCCCGATGCCGCGCCAAGCTCGGATGGCGGGAATGCGGACAGCGCCATGTTCACCGATGGTACGATGCACAGCATCAGCGCGAGCCCGCGCACGGCCTGCGGCATGGCAAGCTCCCAAAAGCCCCACTGGCTGGTCAGGTGCGAGGTCAGCCAGAGGCTACAGGCGAACAGCGTCAGCCCCACGGTGATCATCCAGCGCATGTCGATCCGCTGGCTCAGGATCGAGGCGATCACCGTGCTCGCCAGCTGGGCCACGCCAACGACGAACACCGTCGTGCCGATCTGCAGCGAATCATAGCCGCGCACGCGCGCCAGGTAGACCGGGACCAGGTAGATCGACGCGTACATGCCAAAGCCGATCACAAGGTTGAACACACAGGCAAAGGCAAAGATCGGCTTGCGCAACGGCGCCAGCGAGACAACCGGGTTCTTCGAGAAGAACGCCCGCTCGACGAAGAGCACGAAACCCACCAGCGAGAGCCATGCCGCGACCGCGATCACCGGATCGCCGAGCCAGTCGTACTTCGGCCCCTCCTCCAGCACATACTGCAGGCCACCCAGGAACACGGCCATGGCCACGAAGTGGCTCCAGTCGATCGAGCGGAACATCGCCGGGTTGGGCCGGTCGACGCGCACCAGGAACACCGACAACACGGTGACGATCACGCCCGGAATGAGGTTGATGAAGAACAGCCAGCGCCAATCGAACGCCTGGGTGATGAGACCTCCCGCCGAGGGGCCCAGCGTCGGTGCCAGGACGCTGACGGTACCCAGGATCGCCGGGATCATCGCGCGTTGCTTGCCCGTGAAGATGCCGAAGCCGACCGCGAAGACCAGCGGCACCATCGCGCCCCCGGTAAAGCCCTGCAGCGCGCGAAAGGCAATCATCGACTCGATGTTCCAGGCCAAGCCGCACAACAGGCTGGAAAGCGTGAACAGGCCCGCAGAGGATACGAACAGCCAGCGCGTCGACATCGCGCGCGCCAGATAGGCCGACAGCGGGATCATCACGAGCTCGGCGATGAGGTAGGCCGTCTGCACCCAGCTCACTTCGTCCGGACCGGCGGCAAGCCCCGCCTGCACTTCCTTGAGCGAAGCCGAGACGATCTGGATGTCGAACAGGGCCATGAACTGGCCGAACGCCATGACCCCGAAGATCAGGAACTTGCGCCGGTCCGGCATGGCGGAAGGCTGCGCCGACCAGTCCTGCCCGAAGGCTCTCAGGCCACGGAGGACCGGGTGCCGATCTGCCATCGAGCTCATCTCGCAACCACCCCCTAGACAAATGATGATGGTCATATATATGATGTTCATCATTCATACAAGGGTGGGCACATGAGTGTCGATGCTGCTGAACACCGAGTCCTCGGCCTTCGCAAAGACGGAGAGCCGCTCACCACCGAACCAAGCGCGGCCGAGGGCGCTCGGGCGCGTGGCCGCATGCCGCAAGCGCTTCTGGTGTCCGCCGCGGCCGGCGTAGTGGCTCTGGCGGGCGTGCTGTGGATTACCGCCGCGCCCTCCAGCGAGACGACCGACGACGCCTACCTCGCGGCGGACTCGACGACAGTGGCTCCGAAGGTGCGAGGCTTGGTTGCGCAGGTCCTGGTCAGGGACAATCAAGTGGTCCATGCCGGGGACCCGCTTGTGCGCATCGATGCCGAAGAGTTCGACGCGCGCGCCGCCTCGGCCGCGGCCGATCTTGCGGACGCCGCAGCGGCCGTCGCCAGCGCCAAGGCAGCGTTGATCAGCCAGGCGGCCGACGAGCGGCTCGCCGCAGCCCAGGTCGTCGCCACACGCACGACGATCCGCTCGTCCGTCGCCGAAGCCGACCGAGCCTCGGCCGACCGCCGCCGCTACGACGCGCTTGCTTCCGCCGGCGCCGTCGCGCGCCGCGATGCCGAGATCTACCGCACCGGATCGATCGGCGCGGAACAGGCCGCGGCGCGCGCCCAGGCCGAGCTAGCCGTAGCCCAGCAGCAAGCCGGCGCGGCGCGGGCTCGCCGACCCGGGCTGCAAGCAGCGGTACTGAAGGCGCAGGCCGAGCAGCAGCGCGCCACGGCGCAACTCGCTCTGGCCCGGCAGGACCAGCGTCATACCCTGGTCCGCGCTGCCATTTCCGGTACCGTTGGCAATCGGCAAGCACGCGTGGGCGACTACGTTCAACCCGGCTCGCGCTTGATGACGCTGGTGCCCACGGGCGCGCTCTATGTCACTGCCAATTTCAAGGAGACCCAGACGCGGCGCATGCGTGTTGGGCAACCGGTCACGGTCAGGGTCGACGCGCTTGGCGGCGGAGAGCTGGAGGGCCGGGTCGAGAGCCTGGCGCCCGGCTCGGGCTCCACGTTCGCCTTGCTGCCGTTCGAGCCCGGCACCGGCAACTTCACGAAGATCGTACAGCGTATCCCGGTGCGGATCCGCCTCGATCCCGGCCAGCCCGCGCTCGCCCAGTTGCGCCCGGGGCTTTCGGTGACCGCCAAAGTTCATGTTTCCCAATGATGGATAGGAGTCTTCCCATGACACAGAACCTGGGCACAGCCCTCGTAACCGGCGCCTCGAGCGGGATCGGCGCGGTCTATGCCGATCGCCTCGCCCGCCGCGGCCACGACCTGATCCTCGTTGCCCGTAACGCCGAGCAGCTGGAGGCGCTTGCCAGCCGCCTGCGCGCGGAGTTCGGACGTGCGGTGGACGTGCTGCCTGCCGATCTTACCGACCCCGTGCAACTCGCCACCGTGGCCGAACGGATCGCCGCTGAGAGCAACCTCACGCTACTGGTGAACAATGCCGGCATCGCGCTCGACGGAACGCTCGCGACCACCTCCGCCAGCGAAGTCTCGAAGCTGATCGCCCTCAACGTGACCGCGCCCGCCCTGCTCGCCCAGGCCGCGCTCAAGGCCTTTCAAAGCAAGGGCGCGGGCGGCATCATCAACATCGCGTCCGTGCTCGCGCTCGCGCCCGAGATCATGGAAGGCGTCTATAGCGGCTCCAAGGCGTTCCTGCTCAACCTGACGCAAGGCCTGGCGCACGAACTCGGACCCGATAGCGCCATCCGCGTCCAAGCCGTGCTGCCCGGCGTCACCCATACCGAGATCTGGGAGCGCTCGGGCAAGGACGTCAACGCCTTTCCGGCCGACTGGGTCATGGCCGTGGACGACCTTGTCGACGCGGCATTGCTCGGCTTCGACCGCGGCGAGATCGTGACCATCCCGCCGCTCGCCGACGAGGCCGGCTGGACCGCACTCAACGACGCACGCCTGGCGCTCGCCCCGAAACTATCGCGCCGCGACGTTGCGCCGCGCTACCGCACCGGTGCCGACGCCTGACATGCCGTGTCCAGCGGCCCACTTCGTTGCCTTGATGTGGGCCGCCCATGCATTGGCGGTGACTGCCAAGGCATCAAGCTAGCGGATCAATCTTCACCGCCTCCTCCGAGCGCAGTGTAGAGCGAGACACCGTTCTGTAGCTCCGTCGCGCGCAGCCGGATGAGCTGTTGCTCGGCGGAGAACAGGTTGCGCTCGGCGTCGAGCACCTCAAGATAGATGGCGATGCCGTTGTCGTAGCGCAGCATCGCTGTCTCGGCGAGGCGGCGCTGGGCGGCGACGGCCTGTTCCTGCGCCTCGATCTGCTCACGATAGCGCTGCCGCCCCACGAGAGCATCGGACACTTCGCGGAACGCGTTCTGCACGGTCCGCTGATATGTCGCGACCAGCTCGTCCCGCCGCGCTTTGGCGGCGTCGAGTTGTCTCTCCCGCTTGCCCCAGTCGAAGATGGGAAGCGCGGCCGAGCCGCCGAAGGACCAGTTCTGGTTGGCGTTGTCGAACAGGCCATGAAGCTTCGGCGAAATGAACCCGAAGGCCCCGGTCAGCGATATGGTCGGGAAGAACGCGGCGCGAGCTGCTCCGATGTCGGCATTCGCTGCCAGCAGCTGGTGTTCGGCCTGCAAGATGTCCGGGCGACTTTGCAACAAGGTCGAGGGAAGGCCCGGATCGAGCGCCGTGAACTGTCCCGAATCCGCGATCGGGCGCCCGGCCGGCGGCGACGCCGCCGTCGGTCCGCCGATCAGGACCAGCAGCTGGTTGCGCTGCTGCTCGGTTGTCCTGCGAAGATCGGCCAACTCGGTCTGCGCCTGCGTCAGCAGGGCCGCCGCCTGGTCATAGTCGACCGAGGAGGTGACCCCCGCATCCATCCGCAACTTGGCGATGGATAGGCCCTGACGGCGGCTGGCGAGCGTGCGCTCGGCCAGCGCGATACCCTCCTCGCCCGCGCGGATGCTGTAGTAGGTCGCCGCCACGTCGCTGATCAGCGAGAGGCGGAAAGCGCGCTGCGCTTCGACCGTCGCAAGGTAGCTTCTGCGGGCGGACTCGCTGAGATTGCGGACCCGGCCCCAGAAATCCAGTTCGAAGGCACTGGTCGCGACGCGCACCGAGTACTGGTTGTAAGTGATCGCCCCGCTGCCCAGGGCGTCTCCGAACCCGAGGCCGCTCAAGGGCGTGCGCGATCGCGTGGCGCTGGCATCGCCATCGACTTGCGGCAAGCGCCCGGCCTGCTGGATCCTGAACTGAGCTCTCGCCTGCTCGATGCGCGCGGCTGCGGCGGCGAGGTCCCGATTGTTCGCCAGCGCGGCGGCGATGTAGGCCTTGAGCTGCGGATCGCCGAAGAAACGCTGCCAGCCGACCGCCGTCGCGACTTCTCCTCCGCTCGAGGAGGTCGCGGGAAAGCTCGCCGGAACGGGCGGAGTGGGCCGGACGTACTTGGGGGCCATGTTGCAGCCGCCGAGCAAGGCAAGACCGATCAGGATGCCTGCGGGATTACGCATGGGCGTTCTCCCCCTCGGAGCCGGTTCGCTCTTGCGCCTCCTCCTGCGCGTCGGCGGCCTCGTGGTCGCGCTTGCGGACCAGCCACAACCGCGTCGCGATGTAGAAAACCGGCGTGAAGAAGATACCGAACAATGTCGCGGTGATCATGCCGCCCGCAACGCCGGTGCCGACGGCATGGCGGCTGGCCGCCCCCGCGCCGCTGGCGATGACGAGCGGGACCATGCCGAGGATAAAGGCAAGGCTGGTCATCAGGATCGGCCGCAGGCGCAGGCGCGCCGCGTTGATCGTCGCCTCCAGCGGTGCGACGCCCTCGGCTTCCTGCTCGAGCGCGAACTCCACGATCAGGATGGCGTTCTTCGCGGCCAGACCGATGATGGTGATGAGACCGACGTTGAAGTAGACGTCGGCCGACAGCCCGCGCAGCATCGTGAACACGACCGCGCCCAGCACGCCGAACGGCACCACCAGCAGCACCGCCAGCGGGACCGGCCAGCTTTCATAGAGCGCTGCGAGCAGCAGGAACACGACCACGACGGAAAGACCGAGCAGGAGCCCGATCTGGCCGCCCGCCTGCTTCTCCTCATAGGCGGTCCCGGTCCACTCGTACGACAGGTTTCCGCTCAGCACCTTGCCGGCGATGCTCTCCATTTGCGTGAGAGCCGCGCCGCTGGATTCTCCCGGCGCCGCCTGGCCCGACAGAGTGATCGAGGGATAGCCGTTGTAGCGTTCGAGCTGCTGCGGGCCTGCCGTCCATCTCACTTGGGTGAAGGCCGAGAACGGCACCATCAGGCCCTGGTCATTGCGCACCTGCAGAGCCGAGATATCCTCGGCGCGCATGCGCTGGGCGGCGTCGGCCTGGAGGTAGACCCGCAGGACATTGCCGTCATGCACGAAGTCGTTTGCATAGGCAGAGCCGAAGGCGACGCCGAGGGTCTGGTTGACGTCGGCAATGCGAAGCCCGAGGCTGCGCGCCTTGATGCGATCGATATCGACGTGGAGCTGCGGCGATGGCGGCAGGCCTTCCTGCCGGACCATGGCGAAGATCTTGCTCTTGCTGGCCTGGGCGAGAATCTGCTGTGCCGCTTGCTGAAGTGCGACACCGCCCTCGCCGCTGCGATCCTCCAGCTTCATCGTGAAGCCTGTCGCATTGCCCAACGCCTGGATCGGCGGCGGGTCGAGGGCGAAGATCATGGCGCCCGTTATGCTCGAGAAGGCGGCATTCGCCCGCTGCACCAGCCCGCTCGCACTATTGCTGGCCCCCTTGCGCTCGTCCCAGGGCTTGAGATCGACGAAGGAGATCGCGGCCGACTGGCCCTGGCCGAAGAAGCTGAAGCCGACGACGGACACGATGTTGCGAACCTCCGGCTGCTTCCTGAGGAATGCTTCGGCCTGATCCACCGAGGATTGCGTGCGCTGGATCGTCGCACCCGGCGGCGCGGTGTAGGTGGTGAAGAAGTACCCCTGATCCTCGGTTGGCAGGAAGCCTCCCGGAAGACGCGTGAACGCCAGGACGGTGACGACGCAGATGACCGCGAAGACGGCCAGCCAGCGACCGGGCGCGCGGACCATCTTGCCCACACCGCCGACGTAGCGCTCGGTCACTCTGCCGAAGCGATCATTGAATCCTTGAAAGAAGCGATCTGCCCACCCCGCGATTCCTTTCCTCGGCTCGCGCGATCGAGGCTCGTCATGATCCGGAGTGTGCTTGAGCAGCGTGGCGCAGAGCGCCGGCGTCAAGGTCAGCGCCAGCAGGGCCGAGAAAAGAATGGAGATGGCAAGCGTCACCGAGAACTGACGATAGATGCCGCCTGTGGAGCCCGGAAAAAACGCCATCGGGATGAACACCGCGACGAGGACCAGAGTGATGCCGATGATCGCGCTGGTGATCTGGCCCATCGCCTTCACGGTTGCGCGCCGGGCGTTGAGCCCTTCCTCGCGCATGATGCGCTCCACGTTCTCCACTACGACGATGGCGTCGTCGACCAGGATGCCGATCGCCACCACCATGGCGAACAGCGAAAGCACGTTGATCGAGTAGCCGAAGAGGTAGAGGCCAAGGCACGAGCCCGCGAGCGCGACAGGCACCACCAGCGCCGGGATCAGCGTTGCGCGCCAGTTCTGCAGGAACAGCAACATCACCAGGAACACGAGCACCATCGCTTCCACCAGCGTATGGATCACGCTGTCGACCGATGCGGTGATGAACGGCGTGGTGTCGAACGGAACGGTCCAGCTCAAGCCAGGCGGAAAGTTCTTTTGCAATTCGGTCATGCGGGCCTTGACCGCCTCGGCCGTGCCCAGCGCGTTGGCGCCGCTGGCGAGTTGGATCGCCATGCCGACGGTTTCCTTGCCGTTGAGCGTCAGGCGGAAACCATAGTTGTCCTTGCCCAGCTCGACCCGCGCGACGTCGCCGAGGCGGACCGTCGAACCGTCGGGATTTGATCGGACGATGATCTGGCGGAACTGTTCGGGCGTCGAGAAGCGGTTCTGCGTGATGATCTTGGCGTTGAGTTCGGAACCGGTCGCAATCGGCTGCTCGCCCAGACCGCCCCCGGCGGTCTGGCTGTTCTGCTCCTGGACGGCGGCGAGCGCTTCGGCTGCCGAGATGCCGTAGCCGGCAAGCTTCTCCTCATCGAGCCACACGCGCATGGCATAAGGCGAGCCGAACAATTGCACATCGCCCACGCCCGGCACGCGACGCAGTTCGTCCATGATCTTGTTCGAAGCGAAGTTGCCCATGTCGAGTGCGCTCATCCCGCCGTCTTTCGGCTTGAGCGCGACAAGCATCAGGAAGCCCGAACTCGACTTGGTAACGGTGATCCCGAGCTGCCTGACCTCAGCCGGCAAGCGCGGTTCGACACGGCTCAGGCGATCCTGCACTTGCGTGCGGGCGACATCCAGATCGGTGCCGGGCTTGAACGTGACATTGACTTCCGCGGTCCCGTTCGACCGGCTGGTCGAGGCCATGTAAAGGAAGTTCTCGACCCCGTTCATCTCCTTCTCGATGATCGAGGTGACCGTGCGGTCGAGCGTCTCCGCGTCGGCGCCGTTGTAGTTGATCTGGAGATTGAGCGCGGGCGGCGCGACCTGGGGGTACTGCTCGATGGGCAGAAGCCGCAGGCCGATGATGCCGAACAGGGCGACGAAGATCGCGACGACCCAGGCAAAGACCGGGTGATAGACGAAAAAGCGCTTCATGGTGGTCTCCTGCCGCTCAGCGTTTGCCGGCGGCGGCAGGCGCACTGGCAGGCGCACTGGCGGGGGCCGAGGCGGCACCCGCCTTGCGCGGGGTGACCTTCTGCCCGGGCTGTACCTTCATCCAGCCATCGACGATCACCATGTCGCCGCTCCTGAGGCCCGACTGCACGACCCACTTGCCACCGATCTGGCCACCCAGTTCGATCGTGCGCTTGGCAACGACATTGCCCCGCTCGACCACCAGCACCGAGGCCTCCTCATTGCTGATCTGGACGGCCCGCGCGGGAATTTCGATGCCGTCGCGGCGGGTTCCGGCGATGAGGCGTCCTCGCACGAACTGGCCGGGCAGGAGCATGCGATCAGGATTGGGGAAGCGGGCGCGCAACGTCTGGCTGCCCGTGGAGGGGTCGACCGTCTGATCCGCGAAATCGAGGTGTCCGGAAGGGCCGTACTGCTCGCCATTCTCGAGCACGAGGCGCACCTCGATCGCATTCAGATCGGGCACGCTAAGCTCCCCCGACCGGACAAGCTGCTGGAAATCGAGCAGTTTGGAGCTAGATTGCGTGAAGGTCGCGTAGATCGGCGCCAGTTGGTTCACTTGGGTCAGCAAGGTCGCGGACGACGCGCTCACGAGGGCGCCTTCGGTCACCTGTGCCTTCCCGACCCGGCCGGCGATGGGCGCGCGCACGGTGGTGTAACTGAGTTCGAGGCGGGCCCGGTCCAGAGCGGCGCGCGCATCTATGACACTGGCATCGGCTTGCCGTGCATCCGACAGCGCCGCATCGTATTCCTGCGCGCTAACGGCCTTGCGGCTGACCAGCGGCTCGTACCGGGCGACGATGGAGCGGGCATTGGCGCGTGCGGCCATCGCGCGGTTAAGCGCGGCCTGCGCCTGGGCAAGCTGCGCCTGCTTGTCGCGCGGATCGATCTGGAACAGCGCTGCCCCGGCGGGCACGTCGGACCCTTCCTGGAAGAGCCGCCGCTCGACGATACCATCGACTCGCGCCCGCACCTCGGCCGTTCGCACCGCCTCGATCCGGCCCGGCAAGTCGACGATGTTGGGCACGTCCCCCGTCGCGACCGTGACCACATCGACCGGAGGGGCGGGAGGTGCCTGCTCCTCTTGGTGTCCACATGACGCCAGAAGAAGCAACATCGCCGCGCTGCCGCAGCAGCGCAGGGTCGTCGGGAAAGTCGGCACAGGAAAAGCTCCTCGGCAGGTTGGCCACGGTTCGTCTGGACCTGACGGGCACTTCTCTCCAGACGACCAGCGCCGGAACATTCTTCCGTGGCGGCGCAAAACACATTAAGCGGACATCTGTGTCCGGTAAGTACGCAGAAGGATGAGGTCCGTCAAGCATGAGAAAGGATGCAGAGGAAAGACGAGCCAGGCTGATCGCCGTGGCCGCCGACATGTTCGAGCAGCAGGGCTATGACGTGCCTCTCGAAAGCATCGCGGAAAGGGCCGGGATCGGGCGGGGAACGCTCTACCGCAACTTCCGGGATCGCTGGATGCTGGTGTTCGAAGTCGTGCGCAGGCGGCTGGACGAACTGATCGCCCAGGCCGAGCTCATCGCGGATGATCGTACCGCGTTTCGCTTCTTCCTGATCCGAATCGGGCTCCTGTCAGCCTTGCATGCCACCGGCATACGGCGCGTGGAACGCGACTCTTCGTTGCAAAAGGAATGGCATGATTTCGAGGTGCGAGGTCGTCAGCTGATGGCAATGCCGCTCGACCGGGCGCGAAATGCCGGGATCGTTCGCGCCGATCTTTCCGTCGACGACATCGGCCGGATCGCACAGATGCTTC
>Ga0105248_10006922_pt1 | contig 12426 bp, 10 predicted proteins | sample KBSS34metaG_FD_81524 | JGI IMG/M metagenome (GOLD analysis project Ga0105248, IMG submission 81524) | Switchgrass rhizosphere microbial communities from Kellogg Biological Station, Michigan, USA - KBS S3-4 metaG | ecosystem: Host-associated > Plants > Roots > Rhizosphere > Soil | place... | reverse complement strand
TCCTTCAAGATGCAGTCGGAAAAGTACAGCAGTTCCGGCGCGAACTGATCGCGTTTGGCGACGGCATTGTGAGTCGTTTTGCCGTCGATCGACAGCGAGTATTCGAGTCCCTCGGCGTATTCGTATGCCGGATCGGCATGGAGATGGCCCCTGGTCCCGACAATCCGGTACGACGCGACGTCCGAGGCATTGAAACTCGTCACGAACGTCGCCACGCGATCGTCGCCGAACCGCAGGATCGCCGCCGTCGTTTCGTCGATCTCCGCGAGGGTTGATAAGCCGCTGTTGACGGAGACGGCGGAGACCTCGGTCGGCTCGGCGCGGAAGAGATTGCGGGCCGCGTTGATGCAGTAGACGCCGATGTCGTACAGCGTCCCGCCTCCATACGCTCGCCTGGTCCGGATGTCGCCTCTTCTGACGGTCATCGAAAACGACGAGTTGAAGAACTTCAGCTCGCCCAGTCGGCCGTTCCGAGCGAGCTCTATCGCAGACAGATTGAGCGTCTCGAAGTGCAGCCGATAGGCGATCATGAGCTTGACCTGCCCCCTTCGACAGGCCGCGATCATCTGGCGGCACTCCGCCGCGGTCACTGCCATCGGTTTCTCGCACAGCACATGAACGCCTGCCCGGGCGGCGCGAATCGTGTAGTCGGCGTGCATCGAGTTCGGCAAGGCGATGTAGACGGCATCGACCGATTGCAGGCACTCGTCGAATTCGTCGTAGTCAAAGGCTCGTTCGAGCCGGTAGCGTTTCGCGATCTCCCGGCGCTTGGTGCGATCGCCGCTGACGACCGCAGTCAATCGCGAGTTTCGGCGGGCATGGGCGAATGCCGGAAGCACCGCGACCTGCGCGATGTGTCCCAGGCCGACGACAGCGTAGCGGATGGTGCGTGTGGATGTTGGCACAGAGTGTCCTCGTCGAGCCGGTTATCGCCGTTAAGACGATGCGCCCGCATGGAGAGCGGCGGCCGCTGCCTCGCGGCTCGGTTCGGCGATCCACGCCAACAACCGGTCGAGAGGCCAGCAGTTCACGATGCGATCGGGAAAAATGCCAGTGAGTCTGGCGTGGGCAATCGCGGTTTCCGCGTACGCCAGCTGGCCGGTGGTGTGGGCATCGCTGTCGAGAGCGAAGAGACATCCCGCTCGGAGCGCCTGGTGCGCGACCTCGTAGTCGAGGTCCTGACGAGCGGGATCGCCGTCGATCTCCACGGCGATGCCGCGTTGCGCCGCGTGGGCAAATACGGTTGGCCAGTCCGCCACGACTCCCGCTCGGGACCCCGTAATCCGTCCGCGCGGGTGCGCCAGAATGCGAACCGTCGGGTGCTCGAGAGCGCGGAGCATCCGCGGTGTCTGATCGTCAGTCTTTCGAAGACGTGAGTGTGGCGCGGCAAGCACGAGATCGAATATAGCGGCCTCGACGTTCTGGAGATCGAGTTCGCCGTCGGCGGCAATATTGGCCTCGACGCCCTGCAGCAGTCGAAATGCCTCGCCGCGCTCCTGGTTGACCGCATCGATCGCCCGGCGTTGTTCTTTGGCTTCGTGCATCGACATCCCACCCGCGATCTTCAGCCCATACGAATGGTCGGTCACCGCGGCATACCTGTATCCCCGTGCCTGGCACGCCTCCGCGATGTCGTGAACCGTCGCAGTGCCGTCGCTCCATTCGGAATGCATCTGCAGATCGCCGCGATACTGGCCGAGCGACGGTCCGCCGAGGTCCTGATCGTGAAGGATCCGAATCACCTCAGCCCGACTGAGAAAGTGAGAGCGCAGCGTCCGGCGCCGCTCGATGTCGGCCCGGCGTCCGCTGACGTCGATAGCCCGCTCCACCGTGGGAGAAGTGCCGCTCTCGAGCACTTCGCGGATGACCCGCGCAGAGCCCGGACCAATCCCGGCGATCTTCGGGAGCGTATCGTCGTGCTCGCGCAACAGATCGGCCAGCGATTGCTCCAGGCGAAAGATCGCCGCGGCGGCGCGCTTGTAGCCGAACATCTGCGGTTGCGTCGGTTGCGCGTACGCCAGATCTCGCAAATATCCGCCAACCAGGGCGTTCACGTCTCTCGTGCTGTCGGTCGCGAGCCCGTTCATCTGGAGCGATCTCGATGGATTCGCAGCACCATCCGTCCCAGCAAATGGCCTCGATCCAACCGTCTGTGCGCCTGAGCGGCTTTCCCCAGCGGATAGCTCGCTGCGATCGGCACGCGGGTTCTACGGCTGCCGAGATGACGATTCAGCTTGTCGAATTCACGCGGGTTCGCGACCGCATCGAAGGCACGCACGCGGAACGTGCGCCGCTTCATGGGAACAGGTTCGATGCCGTTCGGGTGCACGACGCGTCCCCTGGGGCGCATGAAGTCGAGACACCGTTCGAGCTCGTGGCCGCCGGCGAGCGCCAACACTCCATCCAGTCCATCGGGCGCGAACTTCCTGAGTTGCTCAATGGAGGCCGCACGCCGCGCGTCGATCACACGATCGGCACCGAGCGTTCGGACCAGACGGGCAGACGCGGCGCCGGATGCGGTCGCGATGACGCGGGCCCCTCGTTGAACGGCAAATTGAACCGCCATCGTGCCGACGGCGCCCGAGGCGCCGAAGATCAGCACGGTCTGTCGGGGCCGCAGTTCGAGCGCGTCGATGCCCTGGAGTGCAGTCAATCCGGTGGCGGCAACCGCACCGGCAGCGCCCAGGTCGAATCCTTTCGGCACGCGGCCCACGTGCGCGGCGTGCGCGACGGCGAACTCTGCGTAGAAGCCACCCTGTCGGTTGCCGAACTCGTACGCATAGACGCGGTCACCGAGCCGAACGCGCCGGACTCGGGCGCCTTTGGCGACAACCATGCCGGCGCCGTCAATTCCCGGCACCAGCGGGAATCGCGGCCGCCCGGGCTTTCGCCATGAACCGTCGCGAATCGAGGCATCCCAGCTGCCGATTCCGGCGGTATCGACCGCGATGAGCACCTCTTGCGGCCCTGGCCTCGGCACTGGAACCTCGTGCAGAGTCAGAGCCGATGGCGGACCGAATCGATCCAGCGCCGCGGCTTTCATGGTGTTGGGAACGACATACGGCGATCCGTTAGTCGCGCTTGAGGTTCGACGATGAGCCATACAGACAGCCCTGGGTCAGTGGTTGCATGTCAGAAGCCATGGACCAACCAGCCTGAATTGTCGAGATTGGCACTGGAGCCTTTTCGCTGAACTGGAGAGCACCATGACGCAAACGGCGCCCACGCACGTTGACGCACGCTCCTGCATCGAGAGTGTTCACGGCCTCCGTTACCAGGTTCTCGATGTGGCTCGCTCGGTGACGTTCTACACCAAACATCTCGGTTTCACGTTGGAGCATCAGCAACTTCCGGCCTTTGCCCGCGTGTCGCTCGGAGATTCGCACATCCTGCTGAGCGGCCCCGGAGCGTCTGGCTCGCGGCCGATGCCGAACGGCCAAACTCAAGAACCCGGCGGCTGGAACCGGATCGTGCTGAAAGTCTCGGATCTCCCAGGTTGTGTCGCCGCTTTCAAGCGCGACGGTCTCCGATTCCGAAACGAGATGGAAAGCGGTCCCGGCGGGCGTCAAATTCAGATTGAGGATCCGGACGGCAATCCGATCGAGCTGTTTGAACCAGCGCGATAGCACGGAATGAGGACCAGGCACGACGCCTTAACGCGACGAAGTTTTCGTTCTGCGCTTAGTTGTTGGCCGGGTCTCTCTCCTCGTTCGGGGCTTGCGACCTCGCCGCTCTGATCCCACTCGCTCCGGCAGCTTCTTGCCGCCGGTTTCGCGGTTCCACTCTTCGAATGTCTGATTCGAAATCTTCCCCTCAACCAGGAGCTGCGCAAATTTGCGGCGTTGTGCCTGACTCTTGAACGGCATTGGCGATTCTCACTTGTCCGTGTCGACGCTCGATAGCATTACCGCCCTTTGAAATCGTGAACCTTGTCGCGAAACAGCGTCAGGGCGATCCGGCGGCGGTTCGGCTGCCCCTTCGCGAGGGCTTCGGCCATGTGGAGAGCCTGCTTCGCTGTCACCCGCGCAGGCATTGGTGGCTCGAACGGATCGACGATCGCCTCGCACAGCGCGGGACCATCGGCCAGCAACATCGCTTCGAGTGCCGACAAAAACGAGATGCGATCCTGGCGCGTGCGCAGCGCTTGGATGATGCCGTTGATACCGTCGCCAGGCAGGCCGAAGACCACGCCGACCCCCCAGTCAATCAGCCGCTCCACCAGCACATCGGCCGTCGTCCTCGACATATGTCGCTCCTGGCGTGACCTGCGTGTGTCGCCATGGAAGACGGGTCCGCGCCGACTGATGCATTGGACGCGGTCTTGGCGCCTCCATTACTGAAAAAGTGATGCAAAGACGATGCGCAGATCAGTCGGCTGCAGCGGTGCGACGTCAGCCCCGCCGCGCCGCCTCGATGGTGGCGACGTCGATCTTCTTCATCGGCATCATCGCCTCGAAGGCGCGCCTGGCTTCATCGCCCCCAGCGGCAAGCGCCTCGGTCAGCGTGCGCGGAGTGATTTGCCAGGAGAGTCCCCAGCGATCCTTGCACCAACCGCACTGGCTTTCCTGGCCGCCATTGCCGACGATCGCGTTCCAATAGCGATCCGTCTCGTCCTGATTGTCGGTCCCGATCTGGAAGGAAAAGGCTTCGTTGTGCTTGAACGTCGGGCCGCCGTTGAGTCCGAGACAAGGAATGCCGACAACAGTGAAGTCCACCGTCAACACATCGCCTTTCTTGCCGCCGGGGTAGTCACTTGGCGCCTTGTGGACAGCGCTCACCTGACTATCGGGAAAGGTGGCGGCATAGAAGCGCGCCGCCTCATGCGCGTCCTTGTCGAACCAGAGACAGATCGTGTTTTTTGGCTTCATGTGTGGTGTTCTCCGTGTGCTCGATTCAGGGTTCGCTTTCTTCATCCAGGCGACTGGCCAGAAATCGTTTTGCCAACGCGGCGATGGTCGTGACCAGTTCGGCCGGATCGATCGGCTTCGCGAGATGAATCTGAAATCCTGACCGCAGCGCCTTCACGCGATCTTCCGAGCGCGCATACGCGGTCAACGCCGCTGCCGGCACGTTTCGCACGCGGGCGCTGGGATGCCGCCGGACGCGGTCGATGAGCTGAAAGCCATCGACGTGTGGCATGCCCAGATCGGCAACGACAACGTCTGGCACGTTCGCATCCAGGCTTTTCAACGCTTCGGCCGCCGAGGCCGCGGTACTCACACGGGCACCCGCGGCTTGCAGCACCTCGGATACCAGGGATAGGGCATCCGGCTCGTCGTCGACGGCGAGCACAGACACGCCGCCTAAATCCGCCACCGGCCGCCTCGGCGGGCCCGCACTCGGGCGAGGATGGACCCGTGAGACATCGTCGTGAACGGGCTGGACGCCCATGAGCGGAATCTTGAGTCGAAATGTCGAGCCCTGGTTCAATCCGCCGCTGGAGACGTCGATAGTGCCTCCGTGCATTTCTGTCAGCTGGCGGGCGATTGACAGGCCCAGACCGAGGCCGCCTCGTTCCCGGGAAATCCCGGAGTCAGCCTGACGGAACCGCTCGAAGACATGCGGGAGAAACTCGGGCGCGATACCAATGCCGGTATCACTGACGGCGACTTCCAGGTGCGAGTTGACCCGTTCGAGGCGGACTTGCACCCTGCCGCCGCGGTTCGTGAATTTCACCGCATTCGACAAGAGGTTCCACAGCACTTGCTGGAGACGCTCGGGATCCGCCGACACCGGTGCGGCCCGCGGATCGAGGACCGTCTCGATGCGAATCCCCTTCGCATCGGCCGCCGGTGTGATGCCATCCACGGCGCTCTGGACAATATCCGGAAATTCGACGGGCTGGACGTTCAAGCGGATCTTGCCCGAGACGATGCGGGAGATGTCGAGGACGTCCTCGACGATCTGCGTCAATGACGTCGCGTTTCGCTCGATCGTCTCGATGGCTTTGTCCTTTTTGTCCGCCGCGACGATACCTGAACGCAGCATGCGCGCGTAGCCGAGGATGGCATTCAATGGCGTTCGCAGCTCGTGAGAGAGGCTGGCGAGGAAGTCGTCCTTGATCCGACTGGCCTCCTGCACGCTCATGTACATGCGCGCGTTCTCGAGCGCGACCGAGGCCCACGACGCCACGCCGACCGCGAGGCGCTCGTGCTGCTCCGTGAAACGGTTCGTGCCTGGGTGTCCAAAGAACAATCCGCCGATGACATCGCCCGACCGGCCCTTGACCGGCACGGCGAGATAGCTACGCACCGGCAGATGACCCTTCGGCATCCCGTGATGGGGCGCATTGTGTCCGTAGCGTGGATCCTTCGTAATGTCAGGACTTCGAACCACCCCTGTCCCTTTGAAGGTTGGTTCGAACACCTCGGTGTTACGCGGCATCGGGAACTTCGAGAAGGCCTCCAGTGGCACACCCGAGATCGTGTACAACGTGTACGATTCGCCGCTCTCGCCCTCCACGTTGTAAAAGAACGCGCCGAATTCGGCGGTGGTCAACTCGGTGGCCGCATCCGTCACCGCCTGGACCACGTTCGCTCGGTCGAGGTCAGACGCCACGACGGCGCCGACAGTATTCAACGTCTCCGTGACGGCGGCGCGTTCTTGCAACAGCCGCATCCGTTCGGCTTCGCTGTGCTTGAGCGCAGTGATGTCCCGGACGATCTTCGACGCACCGATGATCGTTCCCGTGTCATCGCGCACCGGTGAGATGGTCAACGCCACGTCCAGCAGGCGTCCGTCCTTCGTCATGCGCACGGTCTCGAAGTGCTCGACCCGCTTGCCGCTGCGGACGCGCGCCAGGATGTCGTCTTCCTCCGACTGCCGGTCTGGAGGGATGAGGATGCGCACCGGCCGCCCGACCAACTCGTCCGAGGTGTAGCCGAACAGGCGCTCCGCCGAGGCGTTGGCGGACTGAATGATCCCGTTGAGGTCCTTCGACAGGATGGCGTCGTCCGCGGAGTCGACGATGGCGGCGAGGTAGGCCTTCGCCGCAACCGCCTGTTGCTGCGCCGAGATGTCCCGGAAGTAGCAGACCAAGCCAAAGCGTCCGTCGGGAAGCGTGATGCGATCCACCCGCCATTCGTAGTACTCGGTAACGCCACGATCGATGCGGCGCTCGGCGCGATCGGTGATGTACGGTTCGCCGGTGGCGAGTGCGTGTCGGAAAATCCGCACCACTTCATCCGCGTACTCCTTGTCCCACAGGATGTGCATGACCTCGTCGAAATCGCGGCCGACCACACCGCCCGGAATATTGCCGAACACCGGCAGGGCGACCGGATTCACATCGCGAATGCGGAAGTCGGCATCCACGACATACACGCCGAGTGGCGCTTGGTTGAGCAGCGTCTGGAACTGCTCGCTGCGACAGCGGAGCGCCCGTTCCGTCTCGCGCCGAACCCGCGCCAGTGCCAGCTGAGACGCCACGCAGGCGAGCAATTCGCGCGCGCTGAACGGCTTGACCAGATACTCGTCGGCACCCGCGCGAAGGCCTTCGATGCGTGCCTCTTCACCCGCACGGGCAGACAGCAGAATCACAGGGAGGGAGCGGCTGTGCTCGGCAGCCCGAATCTCGGCGACCAGGCCAAAGCCGTCGAGTCTGGGCATCATGACGTCGGCGAGAACGAGATCGGGGGCGTCATCGCGAATGCGATCGAGCGCAGTACGGCCATCGCCAACGACCTCGACGCGATAGTGTTCGCCGAGCATGCGGCGGAGATAGTCCCGCATATCGGCGTTGTCGTCGGCGACCAGGATACGAGCCGCCCGGTTCGACGGATGGACGTCGCCCGCATCGGTCCCGTCGACGGGCTCCGAGCCTTGGGCGGACGCGTCCGCCGCCGGCAGCCAGCGAAGCGCTTCTTCCACGTACGGTGTGGCGCCCGGGCTGGTCGAAGGCAGCTGCCCAGAGGCGGTAACCCGCTCCGCCGGCAGATGCGCTGTCCCCGTCCGAAGCGTGACCGTGAACGTCGTCCCACGGCCTTCCTCGCTGGCGACCGTGACGCCGCCGCCATGAATCCGGGCCAACTCCTGCACCAGGGCGAGGCCAATCCCCGTGCCTTCGTGGGTACGGGCACGACTGTGCTTGATACGGTGGAACCGTTCGAACATGCGCGGCAGGTCCGCCTGGGGGATGCCGACGCCGGTATCGGCGACGCGAAGCTCGACGCGGTCGCCGAGCGACCGCAGCTGCACGGTAATCCGCCCTTCGAACGTGAACTTGAACGCGTTCGACAACAGATTCAGGACGATCTTTTCCCACATCTCCCGGTCCACGTACACGAGCTCTGGCTGGGTACCGCAGTCGACGACGAGCTCGAGGCCCGCTTTTTCGATTGCCGATCGAAACACGCTGGCGAGCTCCGCGGTGAAACTCGCGAGGTCGGTCGGTTCGAAGCGGGCGTCGATACGGCCGGCCTCGATTCGAGAGAAATCGAGCAGCGTGTTCACGAGCCGCAGTAGTCGCAGGGCATTGCGATGCGCGACCTCCTGACGTTCTCGATGCACTGGCGGTAATGGCGTCCCGGCGTCAGCGAGGCCGTCTTCGAGCGGGGCCACGAGCAGGGTCAGAGGTGTGCGGAATTCGTGACTGACATTGCTGAAAAACGCCGTCTTCGCCCGATCGAGCTGCGCCAGGGCTTCGGCGCGGTCCCGCTCTGACTCGTGGGCGCGGGCGTTGGCGAGCGCGGTGCCGAACTGATCCGCCACCAGGTCAACGAACGCGCTGTACTGGGCGTCGAACGGACGCTTGGGATTCAGGCCGACCACCAGTCTTGCGGCTGGCGTCTGCTGACCGGACGACGGGATGGAAACGTCTTTGACCAATGCGGGGTTCGAGCGTGCGAGCTGTTCGAGCGCGTCAGGTGTGGAACTCTGCAGCTCGTCACCCAGATAGGTGAGTGCGAACAGGATGTCTTGGGGTTCGCCGGCCAGCGTTTCAGTGGCGAGCGCGCAGGCGTCGGCTGCAGTGCGCGCAGTCGCGTTGTGTGCGACGAGGTCCTTCAACAAGGTCATGCGGCGTCCGCCGACGACACGCTCCGTCGTTTCGGTCACGATGCAATAGACACCGCCGACGTCACCGGATTCCACGCGCACGGGATCGTAGGACACGTCGAAATACGTCTCTTCCAGAAATCCGTGGCGCGCGATCTCGAACAACAGATCCTTTGCCCAGAAGGCTTCGCCGCTCCGAACCACTCCGGCCAGCAGCGCGTGCAGCTGGCTCTCCCAAATTTCCCGCCACGCGTCGCGACCGGCAAGCCCAAGAGCTCCGGGATGCTTCGCGCCGAAAACCGGCCGGTAGGCGTCGTTGTAGAGCACAACGAATTCGGGGCCCCAGAACAGGATGATCTGCGCCTTGGATGGCAGCATCATGCTGACCGTGCTGCGCAGACTCTGCGGCCACTCTTCAACCGGCCCGAGCGCGGTGGTCGACCAGTTCATGTCCCGCATGCGGGCGCCCATTTCGCCTCCACCCTGGAGGAAGGTCAGGCCCGGTCGGTTCGTGGCACTCCGCTTTTTCATGGCTTGGACGAGTGGTCCTCGGCTGAGCTAGATCGCGCCGACGCTTCGTGCGCGTCCGCTTGATGTGCGCGTTCGTATGGCCAGGCGATTCTTCGCCATCGCATGTCGCAATCTTTCACTCTGCCGCCCAGATCGTTTCGTGTCAACTCGAAGGTCGCGTTCGAGAGTTCACCGAACGCGATCGCTCCGCTCGGCGGGCGCTGCGGGCCGAGCGCCAAGACGTATGGATGGGCACGGTCGGGAACGGCATCTTGTGTACCAGCGCTCAAGTTCGGCATCACATCTGCTTCAGAGACGTCGGTTTCGCCACCGAGCCTGTCGATCGCACTCGTTGCGGCAATCACCGACAGGTCACGCGTGGCTTTATGTGAGCAGGTGACCGCACACCATGGGTAGCACAAGGGCTAAGCGCCAGCCGGCCCGAGTTTTAGATAGCAACAACGCAGAGGCACTGAATGCTGATCGGTCGTCTGCGTTGGAGGAGAACGTTCAAGCGATCAAGCGATGGGAGAAGGCGATCCTGCTCGCGCGGTCGAAAGCGGAACAGGTCAGCGACTGGATCGTCTGCACCGCCGGCAGCGGGCCTGTGCTCGTCCTGCACGTCGTGTGGTTCGCCGCCTGGGTCATCATGAACGTCGACCTGATTCGCGGCATTCGGCCGTTCGATCGCTTCCCGTTTCCATTCCTGACGATGACCGTCTCGCTTGAAGCCATCTTTCTCGCCCTGTTCGTTCTTGCCAGCCAGAATCGCCTCGCGCGCCAGGCCGACAAGCGCAGTCATCTCGATCTACAGGTCGACTTGCTCGCGGAGCGCGAGATGACCGCGGTGCTGCAATTGCTGCAAGACATCGCCAGCCACTTGGAGGTTCGGACGAGCGTCACACCTGAGCAGTTGCGCGACCTGATGAAGCAGACCGATCTTCGGCGACTGACAGATCGGATGGATGAGCTCGCGGCGCCCACCGCCGTCGACGACCCTCTTTGACGGCGACTCCAGGACGGCCTCTACACACGCAACGGCATCCTGAATTAGTCTGGCTTCAGAGGGACATTCCATGGCAAAGCCGACCGTCGGATTCATTGGCGCCGGGCACATTGGAAGCCAGGTGGCGAGACTGGCGATTTCATGCGGGTATCCGGTGGTGATCAGCAATTCGCGCGGACCTGAAACCCTGGCTGCGCTCGTCGGCGAACTGGGACCGCGTGCACGCGCAGCGACGGCGGTGGATGCCGCCAAGGCGAGCGAGATTGTCGTGGTGTCGATACCGCTGAGGAACTACCGCGAGGTGCCGGTGGCACCGCTCGCGGGCAAGATCGTCATCGACACCAACAACTATTACCCCCAGCGTGACGGCCACATCGCGGAGCTCGACAACGAGTCAACGACGACCGCCGAGCTGCTGCAGGCGCATCTCCCGACGTCGAAGGTGGTGAAGGCGTTCAACCATATCTACGCTGCGCAACTGACCACCGATGGACAACCAGCGGGATCGAAGAACCGCCGCGCACTCGTGATCGCCGGCGACGATGCGGACGCGAAGGCCGTCGTGACGAGCCTGCTCGACGAGTTCGGTTTCGACACGGTGGACGCCGGGCCCCTGAAGGAAGGATGGCGCATTCAGCGCGATACGCCCGGCTATGGTCCGCGTCGCACGGCGGAGGAATTGCGCAAAGACCTGGCGGCGGCCAAGCGATACGCTGACGGCTAACGGCCATCTCACAAACGCCGTCAACCTGGCGGCGGTAATGTCAGGCGCCCGGCCTCGCGGCTGACGTAGAATCCGAGCCCATGCCTTACCTTGACATGCACCGTGCCGCGTTGATGTTCGTGATCGGCGCGGCGATCGCCATGGGGCCTGCGCTCGAGGCCGGGCAGACCGCCCTGACGTCGGTGCAATACCGGTCGCCCGATGGAGTGGAGCATCGCTCGCTCCCCGATACCGACGCCGTCAAGAATGCCCGCGCCGCGGTCGATGCCGACCCGAAGCACATTGCAAAGATCATCGACCTCGGCGTGGCCCAGTCTGGGGCGCGGCAGTTTCGCGAAGCCATCGAGACGTTCACGCGAGGGCTCGAGATCGAGCCGTCGAACGCGCTGCTTCTCCGATGGCGCGGGCATCGCTATCTTTCCGTGCGTGAATTCGATCGCGCGTTCGCGGATCTCACCCGCGGCGGCGCCATCGACAGCACGATCTACGGAATCTGGTATCACCTGGGTGTCGTCCAATACCTGCGCGGCGACTTTGCCGCGGCGGCCGCATCGTTCGCAAAGGCTCAGCCGATCGCTCCGGATGCCGGCGAGCTGGCGGGTTCCACGGACTGGCTGTGGATGTCGCTCAGCCGAGCCGGTCGCGGCGCGGAAGCGAAGGCGATGCTCGATCGGCGGCCGGATTCGAAGCCGGTGACCAACGCCTACACGCGGCGCCTGCAGCTCTATCGCGGCGAGATCGGTCCCGACGCCGTGATCACACAGGCGGATACCGACGACGTGCAGGTCGCCACGCTCGCCTACGGCTTGGGGAACTGGTACATCGTGCGCGGCGACAAGGCGCAGGCGCGCAGATGGTTCGAGCGATCGATTCAGTCTGGCGGTTGGCCCGCGTTCGGATTCATCGTGTCGGAGGTGGAGCTCCGCCGGCTTCCTTGAAGTGGACTATTTCAACCCGCGAGACAGCCGTCTCATCGCCGCATTGTCGAGGTAAACAACCCCGTTTGGGGCCGTGCTGCTGATGAATTCAGCGACAAAGGCGCGCCCGATATCGTTCTGCTCAATCGTCCCGAATGGACCAGGAATCAGACGCCCCAACCAGGCAGCATAGCCCGGCGTATGGGCATTGCCTGCGATGATGCCCGGACGGAAAATCGCCAGGCTTTTGAAGCCTATCCCTTCAACCGTTTCTT
>Ga0105248_10006919_pt1 | contig 12428 bp, 10 predicted proteins | sample KBSS34metaG_FD_81524 | JGI IMG/M metagenome (GOLD analysis project Ga0105248, IMG submission 81524) | Switchgrass rhizosphere microbial communities from Kellogg Biological Station, Michigan, USA - KBS S3-4 metaG | ecosystem: Host-associated > Plants > Roots > Rhizosphere > Soil | place... | reverse complement strand
GCCCAGAGGTCCTGGATGTCGCCCTTGCGGTTGAGCATGCGCACCGCGCGCTTGACGATCGCTAGCAGCCGGTCGCGGCGGGCGTCGACGTCATAGGTCATGGCGCCGCGCGCCAGGCCTTCGAGCAGAAAACGGCCGAGGTCGCGGCTGGCCTGGAAGCGCGGGTCGTGGCCGGCCTGGACCATGGCCCCGAAGCGGTCGCCGCCGACCTGGGCGTGATCGAAGGCGTTCTGCGCGCTGGCCAGCTGCTCGCGCAGCATGGCGTCGGTGCGGGCCGCGGCCTCCAGCTCGGCGAAGGCGACGAACGGCGTCTCGTGCAGCAGCGCCCAGTAGGTGTCGATGGCGTGTTCGGCCGCGTCGATCCCCGGCCCCGCCGGCGCGGAGGCCGCGCGCTCGAAGAGCCTGGCGCGCTGCAGGTCGATGTGGGCGACCGCCGCCTCGACCAGCTCTTCCCGGGTGGAGAAGTGATAGAGCATGGCGCCGCGGGTCAGCTTCGCCGCCTCGGCGATCACCGCATTGGTCGCAGCATGATAACCGACCTCGGCGAAGAGAGTCATGGCGGCGTCGAGAATCCGCGCGCGGGTGCGAAGCGACTTCGGCGTCGCCTTCGCCGGATTTGTTATGGCGTCCATCGAGACCAAATTAACGCAAAACCGGGGAGGTTTATTTGGCCGGCTCTCTAGCAGGACATAGGTGGATCGCCCAGCACCGCGCTCAACTTCATGAAAGCGACACGCAATCAGCCTAGGCGCTGGACGAAATCAAGGCGCCTGGAGAGCCGAATTGACCGAGCTTCCGACCCGCCGCTATCGCAGCGTGTTTATCTCCGACGTGCACCTGGGTACGCGGGGGTGCCAGGCGGAAATCCTGCTGGACTTCATTCGTCACATCGAATGCGACGCACTCTATTTGGTGGGCGACATCGTCGACGGCTGGAAGATGAAGAGCGGCTGGTTCTGGCCGCAGAGCCATAACGACGTGATGCAGAAGATCCTGCGCCTGGCCCGCAAGGGCGTGGCGGTGACCTACATCCCCGGAAACCACGACGAGACGATCCGCGACTTCTGCGGCGTGCATTTCGGCGGGGTGGTGGTGGCCCGCGACGCCATCCATGAGACCGCTGACGGCCGGCGCTTTCTGGTCACCCACGGCGACGAGTTCGACGGGGTGGTGCAGCACGCCCGCTGGCTGGCCTTCCTCGGCGACTGGGCCTACCGCACGGTGCTGGCGGCGAACACCATGATCAACAGCGCCGGCCGCCGGCTGGGCTTCGGCTACTGGAGCTTCTCGGCCTTCCTGAAGACCCGGGTGAAGAACGCCCTGCAGTTCATCGAGAATTTCGAGGCGGCGGTAGCCGAGGAGGCCCGCCGCCGCGGCGTCGACGGGGTGATCTGCGGCCACATCCACAAGGCCGAGATGCGCGAGATCGACGGCATCGCCTACATCAACGACGGCGACTGGGTGGAGAGCTGCACCGCCGTTGTCGAGCATCCCGACGGCCGGCTGGAGATCCTGGAGTGGGCCAAGCTGCGCTCCTGGTCGGCGATCGACCGCGCCCGGACCTTGATCGAGGCCCCGACCAACCCGCTCGCCGCCTGACGCGACTTGCCCAAACCCGGCCTGATTGACACCGGCAGAGATATGCTGACAGTGCCGCTGCCATGAAGCCTCCCTCGGCCCCGCATCCAAACGCGCGCGACCGACAGCGCGAGGAAACGCGCGAGCAGATCCTGCGCGCCGTCGCCCGCCAGCTCGAAGCTGGCCAGATGGAGGATGCGAGCTTCGCCGAGATCGCCCGGGAAGCCGGCGTCGGCGAACGCACCGTCTACCGCCACTTCCCGACCCGCGAGGCCCTGCTGGGCGCCTTTTGGACCTGGATGCAGGGCCAGGCCCAGGCGCAGACCCTGGCCCTGCAGAGCCAGACCCAGCCCGTGGTCGCCGAGCGGCCGCGGCCGTCGCCGGCCATGCCGCGCATCCGCGAGACCATCAAGGCCTCGCGCGACACCCACCGGCCGATGCGCATCCTGCTCGCTACCGACGCCTGGGAGCCGCAGGTCAACGGCGTGGTCCGCACCCTGACCCGGGTGGCCAAGGAACTGCGCGACATGGGCCACAAGGTCGAGGTGATCAGCCCCGACCAGTTCAAGACCTTCCCGCTGCCGACCTATGCGGAGATCAAGGTGGCGATCGGCGTCTACGAGCCGGTGCAGGAACGCTTCAAGGCCTTCGAGCCTGAGGCCATCCACATCGCCACCGAAGGCCCCATCGGCCTGGCGGCCCGGCGCATCTGCGTGGAATGGAAGCTGCCTTTCACCACCAGCTACCACACCCGGTTCCCGGAATATGTCTCGGCGCGCCTGCCGCTGCCGCTGGCCGCCGGCTACGCCTACATGCGCTGGTTCCACAAGCCGTCGGGCCGGCTGATGGTCGCCACCCCGACGATGCGTGACGAGTTATCGCAGCACGGCTTCCGCAACATCTCGTCCTGGTCGCGCGGCGTCGACACCGAGGCCTTCCGTCCGCGCCGGCAAGACGAGCCAGACGTCTTCGAGGGCCTGGCGCGGCCGATCTTCCTCTACGTCGGACGGGTGGCGGTGGAGAAGAACATCGACGCCTTCCTGGCGCTCGACCTGCCGGGGACCAAGGTGGTGGTCGGCCCCGGCCCGCAGCTCGACGAGCTGAAGGCCAAGCATCCGCAGGTGGTGTTCCGCGGCGCCCGGTCGGGCGAGGACCTGTCGGCCCACTTCAACTGCGCCGACGTCTTCGTCTTCCCCTCGCTCACCGACACCTTCGGCCTGGTGATCCTCGAGGCGATGGCGTCCGGCACGCCGGTGGCGGCCTATCCGGCGCCCGGGCCGATCGACATCATCCCCAACTCCGGGGCCGGCGTGCTGGCGGCCAGCGCCACCGAGGGCCTGCGCGAAGCCTGCCTGGAATGCCTGAAGCTCGACCGCAAGGCGGTGCGCACCTTCGCCGAGCGGTTCTCCTGGCGCGCCTGCGCCGAAGACTTCGTGCGCAACCTGCAGCCCTATCCCGAGCCGGAAAAGACCCGCTTCTGGCGCCGGCTGCGGCGCCTCGCCCGCGTGCGCCGGCGTAGGCCGGAAGCGGCGTAGCAAACCTGCGCCGCTCCACCACCACGCAACGCTAGAGCCTTTCCCGCTCGCGTTGAATCATCGCCAATGGATTGAAAGAAACACGCTCCAGCCAAAAGCCCTTCCCCCTCGATGGGGGAAGGGTTTGGGATGGGGGTGTGGCCCGGGAGGCGAACGATATCGACGCGTTTGGCGCCGAGCCCATCTGGGCTCTTCACGGCCAGGCCCTGCCGTCACCCCCTAACCCGGCCTTTCCTCCATCGAGGGGGAAAGGAGCGCGCCGAGAGGCGTGCTCTTAGCCGAACCGGCCGGTGATGTAGTCGCTGGTCCGCGGGGTCGCCGGCCGGGTGAAGACCTGGTCGGTCGGGCCGTATTCGACCAGCTCGCCCAGGTACATGAAGCCCGTGTAGTCGCTGATGCGGGCGGCCTGGCCGAGGTTGTGGGTGACGATGACGATGGTGTGGTCGGCCTTCAGCTGGCTGACCGTCTCCTCGAGGCGGGCGCTGGAGATCGGGTCGAGCGCCGAGGTCGGCTCGTCGAGCAGCAGCACTTCGGGACGGACCGCCACGCCGCGGGCGACGCACAGCCGCTGCTGCTGGCCGCCGGAGAGGCCAAGGCCCGAGCCCTTGAGCTTGTCCTTCACCTCGTCCCACAGCGCGGCCTTGCGCAGCGCCTCCTCGACCCGGACGTCCATGTCCGCGCTCGAGAGCTTTTCGTAGAGGCGCACCCCGAAGGCGACGTTGTCGTAGACCGACATCGGGAACGGCGTGGGCTTCTGGAACACCATGCCGATCCGCGAGCGCAGCCGCGCCAGGTCCATTCGCGGGTGGAGGATGTTCTCGCCATCCATCAGGATCTCACCCTCGGCGCGCTGGCCCGGATAGAGGGCGTACATGCGGTTGAGGGTGCGCAGCAGGGTCGACTTGCCGCAGCCGGAGGGGCCGATCAGCGCCGTCACCCGGTTGCGGGCGAAGGACGCCGAAACCGACTTCAGGGTCCGCGTCTTGTCGTAGAAGAAGTCGAGGTTCTTGACCGCGATCTTCACCTGATCGGCCTGGATCGGCGCGATGCTGACGTCGAGATTTTCGGCTTTCATCGTGTTCATGAACGTCGGGGCTCCTTGGCGATTGCGCGCGCAAGCAAGGTCACGCCCAGGACCGCCGCAGCGATCAGGAGCGCGCCGGCCCAGGCGAGGCGGCGCCAGTCATCATAGGCGCTGAGGGCGAACTGGAAGATGACAACCGGCAGATTGGCTGTCGGATGGCGCAAGTCCAGCGAGAAGAACTGGTTGTTCAGGGCGGTGAACAGCAGTGGCGCGGTCTCGCCGCTGATCCGGGCGAAGGCCAGGAGGCCGCCGGTCAGCATGCCGCTTTGCGCCGAACGCCACAGCACCGTCTGGACGATGAAGGACAGCGGCGCGCCGAGCGCCACGCCGGCCTCGCGCAGAGTCGCCGGCTGCAGCGAAAGGGTGTCCTCGGTGGTCCGGGTGATCACCGGCACCGCCAGCAGGGCCAGGGCGACTGAGCCGGCCAAGCCGGAGAAGCCTTTGAACGGCGCGACCAGCAGGGTGTAGACGAACAGGCCGACCAGGATCGAGGGGGCGGACAGCAGCACGTCGTTGAGGAAGCGCACCACGCTGCCGTAGCGGCTCTTGCCGGCGTATTCGGCGAGCCAGGTGCCGGCCAGGACGCCCACCACATTGGCGATGACCATCGCCAGCAGGCACATCAGGATCGAGCCGACGATGGCGTTGGCCAGGCCGCCGACCGAGCCCGGCGCCGGCGTCGACTTGGTGAAGACGTCCAGGTTCAGACCGCCGACGCCCTGGCTCAGCAGCGACCAGAGGATGCCGGCCAGCGCCAGCAGGGCGACCCCGGTCACCGCGATGCAAAACACCTGGAAGGCGAGGTTGGCCATTCGCCGCCGGAAGACCCGCGCGCCGTTGGCGCTCGCGGCGGTCGGCGTCGCAGATTGAGCCGTCACGTGCGTTTCTCCGCGTTTCGCAGCATCAGGCGCGCCAGCGCCAGCACGACGAAGGTGATGACGAAGAGGACCAGGCCAAGTGCGATCAGGGCGGCGCTGTGCACCGGGCTGGTCGCCTCGGTGAACTCGTTGGCGATGGTCGAGGCGATGGTCGAGCCGCTGTCGAACAGCGAGTTCGGCATGCCGTGCGCGTTGCCGATGATGAAGGTCACCGCCATGGTCTCGCCGAGCGCGCGGCCCAGGCCGAGCATGACCGCGCCGATCGCCCCGCCGCGGACATAGGGCAGGGTCACCGACATCACCACCTCGGCGGTCGTCGCCCCCAGGCCGTAGGCGCTCTCGCGCACCGCGGCCGGCACCGTCTGCAGCAGCTCGCGCAGGGTGGCGGCCATGAAGGGCAGGATCATGATGGCCAGGATGATCGAGGCCGACAGAATGCCCGAGCCATTCGGCACGCCGACGGTCAGCTTTTCCAGCAGCGACCCGGGCTTGGCGGCCATCATCAGCGGCATCTGCACATATTTGGCGAACAGCGGGGCGAAGACGAACAGGCCCCACATGCCGTAGACGATCGAGGGGATGCCGGCGAGCAGCTCCACCGCCGTGCCGATCGGCCGGCGAAGCTTGGCCGGGCAGAGCTCGGTCAGGAAGAAGGCCACGCCGCCGGCGACCGGCAGCGACAGCAGCAGGGCGATGGTCGCGGTGACCAGGGTTCCGACGATCGGACCGGCCGCGCCGTAGACGTCGGTGACCGGGTTCCAGGTCGAGCTGGTGAAGAAGCCGAGGCCGAAGCGCTGAAGGGCCGGCCAGCCGCCGATGAACAGTGAGACCAGCAGCCCTCCGAGGGTCGCCAACAGGGCGGTGGCGGCGGTGAAGCAGACCCCCTCGAAGATCCGGGCCACGAAGGCGCCGCGCGGATGCGTCCGGCGGATGGGCGCCTGGGAGATGGCGGCGTCTGTCATGGGCGCGCTCTACTCGGGATGTGCGACAGTTCTACGACGATTTCGTCATGAAACGCTCCCCGTCCGCGGCGGACGGGGAGCGCGTCGTCTTAGCGGTAGACCGGCTTGTTGTCGGGGCCGGTCACCTTGCTCCAGGAGCGGCGGATCAGATCCTTCACGCTGGCCGGCATCGGCACGTAGTCGAGCTGGTCGGCGGCGCCGTCGCCGTTCTTGTAGGCCCAGTCGAAGAACTTCAGCACTTCAGCGCCCTTGGCCGGATTTTCCTGCTTGGCCTTCACCAGGATGAAGGTCGCGCCGGTGATCGGCCAGGCGTTCGGAGCGGCTTGGTCGAGCAGCAGCAGGTAGAAGCCCGGAGCGGACTGCCACTTGGCGCCGGCGGCGGCGGCGGCGAAGTTCTCGGCGGTCGGCGAGACGAACTTGCCGGCCTTGTTCTGCAGCAGGGTGTAGGTCATGCCGTTCTGCTTGGCATAGGCGTATTCGACGTAGCCGACGGCGCCCGGGGTCTGACGCACGAAGGCGGCGACGCCGTCGTTGCCCTTGCCGCCGATGCCGGTCGGCCATTGGACCGAGTCGCTGCCGCCGACCTGTTGCGCCCAGTGCGCGGCCTTCATCGACAGGTAGCTGGTGAACAGGAAGCTGGTGCCCGATCCGTCCGAACGGTGAACCACGGTGATCGGCATGTTCGGCAGGGCCAGACCCGGGTTGGTCCTGGCCAGCAGCGGGTCGTTCCACTTCTTGATGACGCCGCGATAGATGTCGGCGAGCTGCGCGCCGGTCAGCTTGATCTGGCCCGACTTGAAGCCCGGGAGGTTGACCACCGGCACCACGCCGCCGACCACGGTCGGGAACATCACCAGGCCGTTGGTGGCCAGATCGTCCGGCTTCATCGGCTTGTCGCTGGCGCCGAAGTCGACGGTGCCCGCGGTGATCTGCTTGATCCCGCCGCCCGAACCGATCGCCTGATAGTTCAGCGCCGTGCCGGTCTGAGCCTTATAGCTCTCGGCCCACTTGGCGTAGACGGGCGCCGGGAAGGTCGCGCCGGCGCCGGAAATGGTCCCGGCCTGCGCCACGGTTGCGCTCGCGACGAGCAGTGCGGCGCCGAAGGCCGCCCCCAGGGTCTTCAACATGGTTCTCTCCAGAGTTTAAGAGCGCCCCAATCCACGTCGCTCTCGCGGGGCGGTCCTTAACGAACCTGCATCTCAGGTTTGTGACACCTTCCGCCGGCTGAGAATTCTACGCGACGACCTGCAGCCCTTTCAGCGCCGTCCTTGTCATCGATCTGTCATCGGACTGTCGGCGAGCCGTCACGCATCGCGGATAGACCGCCGCCGGGCGACGTGGGCGAGCCTCAAAAGAGGGCCGCCCCTGCGTCGCGCCACACGAATGGGGGATATCAATGATGCTTTCTAAGAAGACGCGGTCGCGCGTCGCGGGGGCCGCCTTCGTCGCGCTCCTGATGTCGAGTGCGGCCACCGGCGCGATGGCCGCGCCCGCCGCCCGCGACGCCAAGCTGCAAGCCATGCAGCAACAGCTCGACGAGATGCGCGCTCAGATGGAGCAGATGCGCGCGCAGAACGGCCAGAACGACCAGCTGTCGGCCATGCAGCAGCAGCTCGCCGCCTTCGGCCAGCAACTCGCCGACATGAAGGCCGCTCAGGAGACCGCAGCTTCCGACATCATCACCCTGAAGACGCCGACCGGCGCGACGGTCACCCCGACGCTGCCGAACGGCAAGCCGGCCTTCGCCACCGCCGACGGCCGCTTCACCGCCAACGTCCGCGCGATCGTGATGTTCGACGCCGGCGCCTACCTGCAGAAGCACAGCCTGCCCTCGACGATCACGGGCGCCTCGCGCGACCTGAACGACGGCACCAACTTCCGCCGCGCCCGCTTCGGCATCGACGGCCGGCTCTACAAGGACTTCGACTACGCCCTGATCTATGAATTCGGCGGTTCGGGCGCTGAAGACACCGGCCACATCCAGGAAGCCTGGGCGCAGTACACCGGCCTGAAGCCGTTCCGCATCAAACTCGGCGCCTTCGAGCCGAACATCGGCCTGGCCGCGGCGGTCTCGACCAGCCAGATGCCGCTGATGGAACGCCCGGCCGCGGCCGAAATCGCCCGCAACGTCGCCGCCGGCGACTCGCGCAGCGCCCTGCAGGTGGCCGGCAACGGCATCTTCGGCGAAGGCGACAGCGGCCTCGCGACCCGCTGGTTCCTATCGACGGCGGTGACCGGCAACACGGTCAGCACGTTCAACTCCAACGCCAGCAGCTTCTCGGCCCAGCCGTTCGGCGAGCAGCAGGCCTGGATCGGCCGCGTCGCGCTGGCGCCCTTCGCCTCGACCGACTGGCAGGCGCACTTCGGCCTCAACGCCCAGTACGTCTTCCATCCGAACGACGCCACCGGCTCGACCAACCCGCGCTACCCGGTGCAGCTGCGTGACCGTCCGGAACTGCGCATCGATGGGACGCGCCTGATCGACACCGGCGCCATCGACGCCCGCCACGTCGCCGTGTACGGCGCGGAAGCCGGCCTGACGGTCCGCAACTTCCTCATCGAAGGCGAGTACTTCAAGTACAACATCGATCGCCGCATCACGACGGCGACGGCGCTGGGCGACCCGCGCTTCGACGGCTGGTATGTCCAGGGCGTCTATGTGCTGACCGGCGAGCCGCGGCCTTACAACCCGACCGAAGCCCGCTTCGACGCGCCGAAGATGAACTACAACTTCAACCCGGCGGCCGGCACCTGGGGCGCGTTGGAAGTGGCCGCGCGCTACTCCGACGTCAACCTGAACTGGCATGACGGCGCGCGCGGCGCGGCGACGCCCACCGGCGGCATCCGCGGCGGTGAGCAGAAGATCGCGACCGTCGGCCTCAACTGGTACCTCAACCCCGACATCCGCTTCATGCTCGACTACTCGCACGTCGAGATCGATCGCCTGACGTCGGCGGGCCTGGACCAAGGTCAGAAGTTCAACACCATCGCGCTGCGCAGCCAGCTGACCTTCTAAACACTTATCCCCTCAATCTGATGGCCGCCGCGGAGCCCTCCGCGGCGGCCTTTTTTGTTGGGGGGCGAGCCGGATCCGCCTCGCACGGCCACAGACGCTGCAGGCCCCCTTCCGTCGGCGCGCAAGCCCTTGGGAAGCATCGTCCGACTACAGCAGCCGGCTGCGCATCGCCTGGGAGAGCAGGTCGATCATCGACACCGCAAGGATGATGACGATGACCATCGCCGAGAGCTTGTGGAACTGGAAGGCGTTGAGGGTCTCGAACAGCAGCTGGCCGATGCCGCCGGCGCCGATCAGGCCAAGCACCGTCGCCGAGCGGGCGTTGGACTCGAAGCGGTAGAGGGCGAACGAGGTCCAGTGCGGCGCGACCTGCGGGAGCACGCCCCAGACCAGCTCCTGCAGCTTGCCGGCCCCGGTGGCGCGGATCCCGTCGACCGGTCCCCGGTCGATCGCCTCCACCGCCTCGGAAAACAGCTTGGCCAGGACGCCGCCGGTGTTCAGCGCCAGCGCCATCACGCCGCTGAACGGCCCCAGGCCGACGGCGACGATGAACACCAGCCCGATCAGCAGGTCGGGAATCGAGCGCAGCAGATTCATCAGTAGACGGAGCGGTTGCTGCAGCCATGGCGGCGAGACGTTGCGCGCGCAGCCCAGTCCGAAGGGAACGGCGATCAGGATGGCCAGGCCGGTGCCCCAAAGGGCGATCTGCACGGTCCGCCACATCTGGGCGACGTAGAGCCGCCAGTCGGTGAAGTCCGGGTGCAGGAACTCGCGCCCGAACTCGCGCATGTTCTCCGAGCGGGTGAACAGATGCCCCATGCGGTCCATCTCGACCGGCCCGAAGCTGACCGCGAACAGCGCCAGCACCCCGCCCCACACCAGGATGTCCGGCCCCCGCTGGGCCAGGCTGCGGCGCGGCGGCGCCAGCGGGGCCCCAGCCTCCGGGCCGGACCCCGAGCCGGACTCCGCAAGGCTCATCAGACGTCGGGGTTGGCGGCGCGGCGCTGGGCGGCGGCGGCCTGCACCTTGTCGAAGTCCGCCTGGGCCGCGGCGATCTTCGCCTTGTCGCCGGACTTGCGCGCGTCGGCCAGGGCCTGGCCGGCGACCATCTCGCGGATCGGGTCGAGGTAGCCGTTGTCGGCCGGCCGGAAACCGCCATAGGCCAGCTTCTTCAGCACCTCGCGCTGGCGGTCCGCCTCGGCGCCGGTCCCGGTCCCGTAGGTGATGAAGAACTGGCGGATCTTCTCCTTCAGCGCGGGATCGAGATCCTTGCGCACCAGGATCGAGGATTCCGGCAGCGGCGGCGAGGTCCAGATCACCTCGACCTTGGCCGCCAGCGCCGGGTTTTCACGGCCGGAGAACAGGACGCCCACGGAATTGTTGGTGGCGACGTCGACCACGCCGTTGGCGACGGCGAAGAAGTTGGCCTGGTGGTTGGCCGCGCGCACCGCCTTGAAGCATTTCGCCGGCTCGAGGCCGCGCGGGGTGAACAGATAGGTCATCGGCGCCAGCGTGCCCGAGGTCGACTCCGCATCACCGATGCCGAAGTTGTACTTGCGGCCGCATTTCAGCACGTCATCGAGGGTGATGCCCGCGCCCTTGCGGGCGATCAACACCGAGCGATAGGTGGCGTCGCCGCCGGCATCCACCACCCGGCCGAGCACCTCGCCGTCGGCGCGTTCGACCGCCTCCAGCGCCGGCCGCGCAGAGAACCAGCCGGCCTGCACCTGGCCAAAGCGCATCGCCTCCACCAGCGAGGTGTAGTTGGTGGCGAAATAGGGCTTCACCGGCACCCCGACGCTCTTGGCCAGGTCGTCGAGCAGCGGCTGCCACAGCGGCTGCATCGACGACTGGCTCTCGGCCGAGAGGATCGAGAAGGTCAGCTGGGCGGGAACCTTCCCGGCCGGTTGTTCCTTCTGGCCGCAACCAGCCAGCGCCAGCGCGGCCGCAAGTCCTGCAAGCAGGCGACGGCGGATCATTTTGGCGCTCCTTCCCAGAACACGTCCTCGAACTCAGGACCGTAGATTTCGACCAGCCGCTCGCGGTTCAAGCCCGAGGGGGCTCCGTCGTACACCAGCCGGCCGGCCTTCAGCGCCACCACCCGGTCGCAATAGCGCAAGGCGTAGTCCACCTGATGAAGGGTTACCAAGACGGTGAGACCGTCGGATTTATTGAGGCCGCGCAGCAGCTCCAGCACCCGGCGGGCCGACACCGGATCGAGCGAGGCGACCGGTTCGTCGGCCAGCAGGATCTCCGCCTGCTGGACCAGGGCGCGGGCGATCGCCCCGCGCTGCTGCTGGCCCCCGGACAGGGCGCCGGCGCGCTGGCCGGCGTAGTCCGCCACCCCGACCCTTTGGAGCGCCGCCATCGCCGCGGCGCGCACCGGCGCCGGCCAGAGCCCCGTCAGCCCGCGCCACGTGCCGATGCGGCCGAGCGCGCCCAGGGCGACGTTGGTGAAAAGGCTGAGCCGGTCGATCAGGTTGAACTGCTGGAAGATCACGCCGATGCGGGTGCGCGTCAAACGCACCTGCCGGCTCAGCCGGCCGTCCGCCTGCACGGTCTGGCCAAAGGCCTCGATGCGGCCCCCCTCGTGGTCCCGGGTCCCGCGGTCGAGGGCGACGAGGCCGCTGATCGCCCGCAGCAGGGTCGACTTGCCCGACCCGGAGGGGCCGATCAGCGCCACCATTTCGCCGCGGGCGAGGGCGAGGGAGACCCCCTCCAGGGCGCGGCGGCGGCCGAACGTCCTGGTGGCGTTTCGGACCGACAGGACGGCGGCGTCAGTCATGTCGTCGGCGGCGTCCTCTTTAAAGGCGCGTGCAGGCGTGCGCGGGCCGCGCGATCTTGCCGTCGAGCTGCAGCGTCGCGCGAGCGATTTCATGCACGCGCCGGCTTCCGCGGTCCAGACCGCCTCCCACCGACGCGCACGCGCGGCGGCGGGCCGCATGTGCGATTACGTCTCGGAGCAAGATCTATTCTTTACATGCCGGCCAATAGACCCTACATGCGCCTCTTCCGGCGGACCCGATGTCCTAAAAAGCGCTGCTAACGCCGGTCTGGGTTCAACAATCCGTTGGGGGTTGCGTGAGGTGCAAAGGTACCATACGCCCCTGGACCTGGTCCGTGAGCGGTCCCCGGAACGTCCTGTCGCACTCGCGCGACCGGGCGCCGTGGCCGTAGCGGCGCGCTGGTTCCAGGACAAGTTCAAGGGCGACGTTTTTTACGCCGTGAAGGCCAACCCTTCGCCGTGGGTCATCAAGACCTTGGCGGAAGCTGGCGTCGCGTCGTTCGATGTCGCGTCGGTTCCGGAAATCGAGCTGGTGGCGCAACACGCCCCGGGCTCGCGCATGGCCTTCATGCACCCGGTGAAGAGCCGCG
>Ga0105248_10006918_pt1 | contig 12429 bp, 19 predicted proteins | sample KBSS34metaG_FD_81524 | JGI IMG/M metagenome (GOLD analysis project Ga0105248, IMG submission 81524) | Switchgrass rhizosphere microbial communities from Kellogg Biological Station, Michigan, USA - KBS S3-4 metaG | ecosystem: Host-associated > Plants > Roots > Rhizosphere > Soil | place... | reverse complement strand
GTACCTGTACAGAACACCACGACACCACCCGCACAGAATCTCCCGCAGGAGACGACACCTCCGCCTGAGACACAGACCGCCCCACAAGCGCCTCAACAGCAGGCGGCGATGCGGCAAGCCTCGAGTTACACCCCCGGCACCTTGTCGAGTTTGGCGCGCGTCCGACTGCGGGCGCCGACAGGAGAAGAAATGGACTTCGCCCCGAACGATCCCAACGTCCAGAAAGCCCTCTCGCTGGGCGCACAGCGGGTGGCGTAATGGCGGCCACATCTGGCGGCGGGTCGTTCGCGGCGCCTCACCGACGTGAGGAAGTGCCGACCCCTCAGCCTGCGGTCCCCGCTCCGACGTGGTTTGCCCAGAACAACGTGGCCCCCGCGCCTCCGGTCAATCCGGGGTTGTCCTGGGCGGATGCCACAGCCCAGTACCGGCAGACTGTCCCGGTGGCGACGGCGCCTCCCTCCCGCGGGAGTGGACAGCCGACCAATAGCACGATGCCTGTGCCATATCCGGGTGGATCTCCGGGACCAACATCTCCCGCTTCTCCCGCACCTTCTCCCGCTGCTCCCGCTGTATCTGGCACACGGAATGCCGGGGATCCGCTCGCCCGGATTGAACAGTTGCAGGGGCAATATCCGCCCACCGCCGCAGGGTTCCGGCAGATTCTCGCGCAGCTCCAGCGGGAAGGCTATCCGGTGGTGGCCGCCACGCATAACGGCGGCGCGGACATGTCGGATGATGCGGTGGTCCTCCCCAACGGAGAGGTCTACGACATCATCAGTTCGGTCGGCTCACCGAATGCCTCGTGGTCGATGGCGCACACGGACAATTACGACCCGTCCCGGTCCATCGTCACCCCGAGTGGCGAGTTTCAGAGTTTCAGTAGTTATCTGCAGTCCGCAGGTCTGCCAGCCTCCACCGCGCAGCCCTTCGCCCGGTCCGGGGGCGGCGGTGCTGGAGTCCCGACCGGTAACGGTGGCTCTGGCGCTGGGGCCGTCGCCCCCGGTAATTGGCAAGCAGGGATTGATCCCTCCTACGGCTTTGACTTCAGCGAAGGTCTGCGTGCGCTGCAGGCCAGTGCCGCCGCGAAAGGCACCCTCCTGACCGGAGGCACCCTCAAAGGTTTGATGCGCTACGGCATCGGGGCGGCTTCGCGTGAATACGGGAACGTCTTCGATCGGAACTACCGCCTCGCGAGTCTCGGCATCAATGCCACGAACAATGCCGCCAATCTCGGCTCGAGCTACAGCGGGCAGGTCGGGAATCAGGCCAGTAACTTCGGCAATGAGTTGGGGAATCTGACCAACAATCAGGCGGGCAACAATGCCAATCTGACGCAGGGACAACTCAACAACCTTGTCGGCCTCATCACCGGGCAGGGCAACGTGAATGCGGCGGGACAGGTGGGTGGGGCGAACTCGTGGGCGGGGACACTAGCAGGACTCGCGAACATCTTTGGCCCCGCCGTGATTCAGAATCCGAAGTAGGCACCCTATGGCAACGCTACGCGATCTCGCACAACCCGGCTACGGACTCGGCGGCGGCAACGTGGAGCGGGCCTATTCAGGAATGGATGACGCCTTCCCCGTCGATCAGGGCGGTCAGGTCGTGGATCAACTCCCGCCCTACAACCCGGTGATGGATCCCACGAAGGGTGGGGCCACTCCACCGGCTGCACCTATCGCACCGGGCGGCTGGCAGATGCCGGGGATGGCATTTGCGCCCGGCGCCTCACAGAACGCCCCCCGGCTGTTTCAGGATCCGACAACCGGCGCTTGGACGCTCTCTGAGCATGGCAACTTCCGTGGGGTCCCCACGGATCAAGTCTCGAACGCCCAAGGGTATGTGAGCAGCTTTTGGAGTGACCCGAACATCCAGAACGGCTTCATCCAGCCGGGGCATACCAACTATGATCCGACGCAGGCGATGTCCAATGAGCAGTACGGCCAGCCGTCCAACTGGCAATCGCTCTGGACCAATGCAGGACTCACCCCACCCACCCAATCAGCTACGCCGACACCATTGATTGGGTCCGCGCAGCCGTCGAACCCGATGGGGGGGACGTTGGCGGAACTGTCCAATCCAGAGCGGGTGAACCAGTTGAGTGCGAGTAGCTACGGCGACTTCAGCAACCCGTCCTTGGTGCGGTAATGGCGCTCGATCCTTCGATTGCTCTCAGCTTCCAACCGCAGCGGATCAACACGCCGTTCCAGAACTTGGACATCGTTCTGGACGCCAAGCGCAAGCAGCAGCAGGTCCGTGAGAACGAGATCGACCTGAAGCAGAAGGAGACAGACGCCCAGGATCGGGAAGCCCTGCAGCAGATTTGGAGTCAGTACGGGGACGATCCGGCGACCGCGATCAAGCTGACCAAGGCCCGCAACCCGGTGCTCGGCATGAAGATGGAAGCCGAGATGCACCGGGGCGCCATCGAAGGGTTGGATCTCCAGATCAAGCAGCAGCAGATTCAGGCTGACAAGATCGACCGACATCTGACACGACTCATCAGCGTGCAGCCGGGAGACGATGAACTCTGGCAGCATGTGCGGGGACTGGCGGCCAAGGAAGACCCCGAAGTCGGCGCACAGTTACCGGAACACCTCCTGACCGCCCAGGATGTCGCCCAACGCGATGCGGTGGCCGCACAGGGGCAGCGAGCGGGGGCGGTGCTCAAGGCCCGTCTCGAGGAACAGAACCGCATCCGTGACGATGCGCGAACCGCTGCTAAGGATGCGGCGACACAGGCCCATCAGAGCGCCCTTGAATCGGCCGCGGCACGCACGGCCGAACGGCTGGAGGCGGGCCAGCAAGCCTCCCAGAGCGAAACGGCCCGTCACAATCAGGCGATGGAAGCCATTGGCCGTGCGCGAGCGAACCGTCCGGCCGGTGGGTCTGGTTCAACAGACCGCGATGATGCCGCCGCGATTGCCGATGCGATCATTCGTGGGGAGCAGCCCCCCGAAACGACGGGCCTCTATCGCATGGGGCCGCTCGTCAAATCGGAGCTTGCGCGCAAGGGGTACGATCAAGCCACCGCCGTCACCGATTGGCGAGCCACCCAGAAGCACATCGCTACGCTCAATGGCGCGCAGCAGACCCGCATGGGGCAGGCCATTGATAACGCTTCGCATTCCCTCGATGTAATCGATGAACTGGCAAAGAAATGGGATGCCGGCCGGTTCCCGATGCTCAACCGGGCGCAGCTCAAGATCGCCATCGGGGGCGGCATGGGGCCAGAGGCGCAGAAACTCGCGACACAGCTTGAGGGCCAGATTTCGGATGTGACGAGTGAACTCGCCAACGTCTACATGGGCGGCAATTCGCCCACGGATCATGCCCTGGAACTCGCGGCCAAGAACCTCAGTGCCGACTGGTCACGCCCGCAGTTGACGGGGATGGTGGCGCAGTCCAAGCGCAACCTCCAGATCCGGGCCAACTCCATGAAGAATGTCGGGGTGGCTGGGGCGAGTGCGAATAACCCCTACGCCCAACAGGGCGAACCGTTGGTGACATCTCCGGGTGGTGGGGGAAAAGAACAGGTCATCGAATACGTGCGCGATCCGAAGACGGGGAAACTCGTGAGGAAATAATGCCGAAAATCAAACTCCCTGACGGGCGGGTGATTTCGGTGCCGGATGACGCACGGCCGGAAGAAATTGACGCCATCGCGAACGAGTACGACACCCGACAGCCACCGCCTGCCGAACAAGGCTCCGCGATGGGTCGATTTGCCGGTGGAGTCGGGGAAATGCTCAACCCCGTCACCATCGGGGAAGGGGTGTATCAGACGGTCCGGCATCCCATTGATACCCTCATGGGCGCCGCCACCCAGACCGGTGAGTTGATCAAGAAAGGCGGGGCAGCCGGCCGAGAAGGTCGCTATGGCGATGCCCTGCGTCAAACCGTGCTCGGCGCCGTCCCGGTGATGGGGCCATTAGCCGAAGACCTCTATCAGCAAGCCTCTCAAGGCGATTGGGCAGGCGCCGCGGGACGCGCCACCGGACTCGCAGTGGCGCCAAAGGTCTACGGAGCCGCACTGGGTGGGGCCTCTCGTGTCGCGAAAGCCGCCGCGAATACCGAACGGGCGGCTACGGCACTGGAGCGTGGGGCCGCGAGTCGGGTGGTGGATGTGATGGCCCCGAAGGTCGGTCCGAACAAGACCCGATTCGGTGGTATGGCGGAAGATGTGGCACCCAGACTCGCGAAGGAAGAGGCCACGAAAGCCTTCTCGCGGGAAGGGCTGTATGAACGGGTGTCCACGAAACTCGGGGATGCGGAGTCGGCACTCGATCAGGCCGCCGATGCCCGGCTCAAAGCCCGCACGTTCTCCACGAAGCCCATCCTAGATGAACTACTGAAGCGACGACAGGAATTGACGGCCCAAGCGGTGGAAGGTAGTTCCCCGATTCCCTCCATCAAGACGGTGGAAGCGAAACCGCGTCCGTCCAATCGGTATGGGGATGAGGGGTTTACCATTCCCTCACCGGGCGAGAAGATCCCCACCAAACAAGTACCGGAAGCCCGTCCTCTTGGACGCGATGTGGTGCCCGGTCCGAATGCGACCCGTGTTGCGGTCATTGATCAAGCGATCGAGGAAATCAAAGCCCTTGGTCCGGTCGCCCAGTACGAACCCTTGCGGCGGATCCGGCAAGCCTACGATGCGCCGGCCAAGATCAAATACAGCCCCTCGATGACCGCCGACTTTCTGAAGAAGTCCGGGGAAGCGTCCGGCGCGGCCGATGTGACGGGCACCTTGCGGGATGCCCTCGCCAAGATGGACCCACAGACCGCCACGGCCAATACCGAATATGCCTTTTGGCGGAAGGCCAACGATGTGCTGGAGGCCACCTCGGAAGTCGAGCGCACACGGCCCAAGGTCGGACGCATCATTGCCGCACGGATTGCGGCCACCGTCTTTGGGGGATCGGCCGCTGGTCCTGCGGGTGCGGCGGCGGGACTGCTCGGGGGACCAATGCTCGAGTCCATCCTGTCCAGTGCGCCCACGACGAAACTCAGGACCGCACGGGTGATGTCGCAATTGGCGGGGGCGATTCGTCGGGGCGATCTCGGACACGTCACAGCGTTGACCACAGAACTGACTCGTTTGAGCGGAGTGCAATAGATGGCTCTCTACCCCGGTAGTCTGATCCCCTGGATCGAACAGCGGTTCCTCGATGATGATGGCAACCCTCTCGCGGGGGGATTCCTCTTCACCTACGTGGCCGGCACGAGCACCCCGCAGGACACCTTCAGCACGGCCGATCTCGATCCGCTCTCGGTGAATACCAACCCGATCGAGCTGGACAACAATGGCCGGCCCCCCACGGACATCTTCCTCAGTCCGGTGGGCTACAAGTTTGTGCTCCAGAACAGTTTATCCGTCGAGCAGTACAGCATCGATCTGGTGGAAGATGTCGGGCAGGTCTTTGCGGCGAATTTCGGCACGATCATGGCCGAAGGCGGGAAGGATGTCACGGACGGGTATATCGTCCTGACCACCGACCGGCTGATCACGGTGGACTCGACGGGTGGGGCCAGCCCATGTGTGATCAACCTGCTCCCCGCCTCGAGCGCCGCGCAGCAGTTGACGATCAAGAACATGGGGACCGAAGCCCTGTCGATCACCCCGGATGGGGCCGATACGATTGACGGGCTGAACGCGGTCTACACGGTGCCGGCCGCATCCTCCCCGAACTTCCCGGCAATTACACTCGTGTCAGATGCCGTCAGTGACTATTTCATTGTGTCCAGTCATGGCCTCTAAAGCCCTATCATAGGCGCATGGACAGCGATACGCTCAAGTGGGCGATCGGGCAGGGCGGATTCGCGGTGGCGTTCATCGTGCTGTTTCACTTCTACCGGAAGGATGTGAAGTCGTACACCGATTTGTGGCGCAGCGTCTCGGATGCGCTGATCGAGGTGGTGAAGGACAACACGGCCTCGAATACGCGGCTGACTGTCCTGATTGATGCCCTGCATCGGCGGCTCGATGACAACCATATCGCGCATGAGAAGCGCGAGCAGGAGCGGCCGTGACGGATGTGGCCCTCAAAGAGTATTTCGAGCGCCGACTCGCCGACCTCTCGACTCATATCGACGCTCGGTTCGAGTGGAACGATGCGGCGATTGCGAAAGCCGAACGGACGATGAACGAACGCCTGAACTCGATGAACGAATTTCGGGATGCGCTCAAGGATCAGGCATCACGGATGGCGACTCGTGCCGAATTGAACAAGCTGGACGATCAACTCCAGCAACTGCAGCAGGTGAAAGCCAATTACGAGGGCCGGGTTCTCGTCACGGTCAGTTTTGTGAGCCTCATCATCAGCGTGGCAACGGCCCTCGCGATGCGTCTCATCGGTTCCTAGTGTGCAAATGCGGATAGTCCGCTGGGTGGCCGATCGGGTAGACTCGCTCGCGAGGTGGTTGATGGCTGAGCCGACGTTTCACCTGGAGATTAACAGCTTCGAGGAGTTCGTCCGCTTCGTGGCGTTCATCCGGGGGGCCGAGATGGACGCGGCGCAACTCGCCGACATGGCCGCCCGCTTGAAAACCGCCACGACCGAACTCGAAGCCGCTGAGCACGACAACGCCCCGTAACCCTTTTCGCTGAGGATTCCCATGAACCCGATTCTGACCGATCTCGATGCCCAGGTCACCAAGTCCACGACCGTGATGGCCTCCGCCGTCGCACTTATTCGCGGCATTTCCGCACGCATTGCCGCCGCCATTGCCGCCGCGCTCGCCAACGGGGCGACGGCCGAGGAATTGGCCCCGGTCCAGGCCGAAGCGGATGCCCTGTCGGCCTCCGCCGATGAACTGGCCGCCGCGGTCAGCGAGAACACCCCGTCGGCGCCACCGGCAGCCAAGAAGTAACCCGTGTCTTCGGGGGCGGGGGCATCAGCTCCCGCCCGTTCGCCAGAGGACCGCGCCATGATTGAATTTGCGATCGCGATGGTGGTGTTGATTGCGGTGTTGCTGATTCTCCAGCGGGTACCGATCCCCGAACCGTTCAAGGGGATTCTGACCATTGTGGTCGGGGCGGTGATCGTCATTTACCTGCTCATGTGGCTCGCAAGTGTGGCCGGCTTTGCCACGATGCCCAGGTTCCGATGACCCTGCAAGGTCTCCAGTACTTCGGCGCTCGAGGCGATGACACGGCACGGGCGGTGCGGGATCTCGGCTGCAAGGTCTGCCGCGTGCAGCTCTTCACCGATCACGACGACGCGGCGCTGGTCTCGAATGAGACCGCCGCCACCATTGACAACGAAGTGCTCAACGCCGGGATGATGCCGTACGTCATCATCCGCACGCCCGAACAGGTATCACAAGTCCCTCCTGGACACTGGATCGAGTTCTACAACGAGCCGGACCTCGAGCAGTTCAACATGCCGCTGAGCCAGTTCAAAGAGCGGTACATGACGATCGTGGAAGCCTGTGCGGGCCGTAACCCGCTGGCGATTGGCGGCGTGTCCAATCTCAACGACCGCGGGATGCGATTCCTGAAGCAACTGGAGTGGGACAAGATTCCCCCAGAGGTGGCCTGCTCGCATCACTGGTATCCGGATGATGACCGCCCGCACGAATCGCACATAGAAACGGGCTTTCTGCACAAAAAGCGAAACACGCGCGATCAGGACATTGCCGATCTGAAGGCGATCGTCGGTGAGCGCCCGCTGGTCAACAGCGAAACGGGCTTTTGGGATGGGCCGTTCCGCACGGAATCGGACGTGGCGGAGTGGTACCGGGTCGAACGGCACTTCTGGGAGCGGCAGGGCTACGCCATCGTGATTGCCTATCAGCTCGACAGCGAAGCCCCTCCGTCCGATCCGAACCAGTGGGGGCCGCAGCACGGCTACGGCTTACGGCGCGTCGGGACCGTCTCAGACTGGAAGCCTTCCGCAGACGCGTGGTTCGCATGAGTGAACCCACACGACCGGAGATCGAAAACGCCGTCGCACGGATCGAGTACTTCTACCGCTACGACCGGCCGAATCCCGTCGAGCGTCCGACCTCTGTCGACCTTGAAGGCTACGGGTGGGTCGGCCGGTACTGGGCGCTCTATCTCGGTGGCGTGCCCCACGAGCAGGCGATCCAAGCGGTGGAGAAGGGCATGCGGGACGCGGTCAATCCGCCGCCTCCGCCCGTCACGCATCCACTGGTGGGGCAACTGCGCGTCAACAACACGGTCTGGGGGTACAGCGACGATACCGGACTGGTGCTGCCGGTCTTCTGCCACTTTGGGAGTGCGTTCTCGGATTGGGTCCACGGCAAGGTCGATGCGGTGCTGCGGCAACTCGACGTGATCCGTGACGCGGACTACCACGGCATCCGGTTCTGGGACACGCTCGGGTATTACGCGGGCGGATGGGGCGGTCGGGAAGTGGCTCCCATCGCGTTCAAGAACGACCGTGGGCAAACCGTGGCCGCGACCGAGAACTACTACGACGAATTGCAGCGGTTCCTAGAAGCCCTGAAGGCGCGGCACCTTGTCGCCCATCACTCACGAGGGGATCTCAACTCGTGGACGAAAACCGACATCCTGGAGCACTGCCGACGTGTCGGGACGATTCAACGGGTGGTGGGGCTACCGACCATCGGCCTCAATGAAGCGTGCAACGAGGCGCAACTGAATATCGCCGATTGGTCCGCGGCGTTTCTCGACCAGATGATCGCGAAGATCAACAATCCATCCGTGCTCAAAGCCCTGTCCGATGTCTCGCAAAACGAGGATGCCAACACGCTCGTGGCGTACGCACGCGACGAGGTGTACATCCACGGCTACCGAGGCGGTGACAACGACATCGTCGGCCAGTTGCGCCACATTCACAGTCTGCGGTACGACGGCGCGGTCAAGATCGCCAGTAAAGTCGGGCATCAGGGCGAACCGGCCGGCCGCGGCACGAGCGGTCCTCAGGTGACGCGCACCGACTCCCTCGTCCTGATGGCCCTGCAAGCATGGTGTTGTCGGCAGGCGTGGAACTACACCTCCGGCAACGGCATCTGGTTCACGGCGCCGATTGACAACGAACCTGGGTTCAAGGAAGTGCCGAAGGCGCGGTACTGGTTGCCGCCGGATGTGATGGCCTACACCGATGCCTTCCACGGCGGCACGACCTGGAGAGGCAAGCGCACGCTGGTGGCTGAGTATCCGGATGGGCGACTCCGTGCCGATCATCGTATGCGAGGCAAGGATCTCAACATCACGGTCCATGCGAAGCCGGGACAGACGTGGGCGCTGCCGGTGGAGCGCGCGTTTATCGGGCACGTCATTGATCCGATTCACGGCCCATCTGACGAGAAGACGTGGCAGGTCGGGCAGACCTTCGACTTCGACGGCCGGGACCGGACGGGGGTGCTAGTAGTCGGGACGCTGCTCTAGCGATCCTTGAGTTGTTCGCGGAGGCGGGCGACCTCTCCCTCGGCAGCTTGTAGGTCCGTCTGAATGGTGACGATGGTCCGCTCTAGCGACCTAATCTGACGCGCGGCTTGCGTCATCGCGTCAGTAAACTTCGTCGCTTCCTGTTGGAGTTGGGCCACCTCTCCCGCGAGACGTGCAATCTGCTCAAGAGCCTTGACGTTCTGGTCCCACATGAAGCGCCGGCAGTTGTTGCACGCGCAGGGATTGCCAACGGGCCACGTATCGGTCCCGCAGCGATTATTCGTGACGAGACAGTGCAGTTCATCAGCCATGATTCGCCTCGTACATTTCGCGCGCCTCTTTCAGTTCACGCTCTAACCGTTGCACCTCTCCCGCGAGACGACGAGACTCGGCCCAAAGGTCACGTATCAAATTTGTCGCGTCACTCGACGGGAAGGGCCACGGAGCTGCACCCTGCATCCACACAGCCGCCCGCTGCTCCAGCGTCTCTGCGTCTCCTGGGGCGGGGATCACCGGCTGAGGCCACGGTTCTCCGTCGTGTGGACAGTCGCTGTCGTGATACGGCGTCTTGCCGCAATGACCGCAGGCGGGGATCACCAGATCAGACATGAGCTACCTCTCTCTCACCCGGTTGCAATTTGGGCATCGGTAGACGGCCACCCCTTGCACCCGATCCCAGAGGGGGACGGGATGATGGCCGAGAAGACACAAGAGCCAGCGGATCATGACGAAGACCTAGAGAACATGTTGGGCATGGTCAGTCCCCTTCACCGACACCGAGACCCGCGACTACAGGCACCGTGCTACTCAGCACCGTTTTTAGCAAAGAACGAATCCCAATCCTTCGGCACCGCATCGGAATTACCTTCTAACTCCTTAACTCGCGCTAGTAGCTTGTCGCGCTCGGCTGTCAACGCGACGACAGTTGCAAGCAGCTTGGCGTCTAGCGCCCCGACGATAGCTGCTTCGTCGCGGCACTTATTGCAGATGTCGCCCCACAGTTGAGACTTCACCTCATCGCAGCGGCGACACCGAAACCCGGCCACTTGTCCGCGAGCGTCCCTGACAGAATTATCAAAACTCATGGATTCACCTCAAAAAATGCCCGCGCAAATCCCGCCGCCTCGGCTTTCGCAATGGCTTCTGTCAGTTCCCGAATATCTCCGGGGCTGAGGGGTTCCCAGCTTTTCGCGAACGAGGCGACAAACTTCGCGGCCTTCAGCAGCTCGTCCAGATGTTCAATCGCGCGGGCACCGGAGAGACAGGCGGCTCTATCCTCGTCGCACCAGTCGGTCGGGCCAGGATCAGCCATCATGCGCAAGCGGTCTGCGTGGGTCATCGGCTCTCCTTCACTAACTGTTCCAACTGCGCCACATCGGACACGAATCGAATCTGATGCCAGCCCTGCGAGATCAGTTTGGACTGTCCAGGCGTCAAGTCGCCACCTTTCGATTTCCAGTCGATCTCTACGATCCGCCCATCAGGACACCACAAGATCCCATCGATGGTCCCGTCCTGCCCGTGGTACTTGCAGCCCAAGGACAACGCATGGGCGATCAGAGCCTTCGATGTGGAGTCGGTGCGGTGGGACACCCAGCGAGCCATCTTAGAAAGAGCCTTTCCAGAACAAGTTGGGCATGTCAGCTACCGCTCCCGACCCACACCGAGACCCGCGTTTACAGGCACCGTGCCTCATTGAAGGTCACGCGGATTCGCTTTCTTCCCACAGTGACCGCCCCGCTGCCGTATCGGGCAGCACCTCCAGCGGAAGCGCGCCTTGCGACAGACGCTTGACGGCCTCTTCGCAATACCGCTCCTCGCGCTCGATGCCGACACAAGCCCGCCCTAGTCGCTTGCAGGCGACGAGCGTGGTCCCGCTCCCCATGAATGGGTCTAGAACCGTGCGCGCGTCTGGTGCCAAGCTGAGCGCCCAGCACATCAGGGCTTCCGGCTTCTGCGTCGGGTGAACCTTGCCGCCGTCCATGTTCATTGGACGCATCCTGAAAATGCGAGCTACCGCGTCGATGTCGGTCCACGCATACTCGCAGTCGGCAAAGTCTCGCCCATCGTTCAACTTGTCCCAAATCAGGAAACAGCGCGCGGGCGGCAAATCGTAGTAGTTCCCGCCCCAGACAATCCGCTGCTTGGCCTGCCAGCACGCCATTTTTAGCAACCAGTCCGGCACCGGTTCGGCGTCCCATGTGTCCGACCCAAAACCGCGAGACGTAGACAGCCTGTGGGACTTGTTGATCCCGATGCCATACGGCGGGTCGGTCAACAGTAAGTCCACTGGCTCCAGCGACGGTAGGACGGCCCGCGCCTCCCCGTGGTAAATCACAATGCCGCTGTCTTCGTGATAAGGCTTCATCGTCTGTTACCGGCTAGGTGGTCATTGCGCGGGTCTCGGTGTCGATTGTCACCGGCACCCTGCGGTCTATGTTCTCTCAAGGCTCTTTCGTCCTTCTTGGTATCTCAGGGGGTCTCCGGGGGTGCAGGGAGTGGAGCGCGTCTCAGGCCACACGTCGCTAAATTGGGATGGAGGAGACATTCCAGTGGCGGACATCGGCAGAGTGGAGGGTGAGCCGTCCACAGTGTTGTCTTTGCCAATCGCCGCCCCAACCTTTGCTCGGCCCACCGAATGCTATTCGCAGGCGAGGACCACTCCGGCCAGTCGTACGACTGCACATCCACACACCCCTGCAACTTCAGAATCTCGGCGTGGGCCTCGTAGAGATCGCGCACAAACTGCTCGATCATCTGTTCATCGGTTGGTCCCTGTTCATTGTTAATGAACACGCTGCCGTCATGGCTCCATCCTGTGGCTCCCTTCCCCTGCCGCTCACTCTCCAGCCGCAACCGTTCACCCACCCATCGTCTCAGGAGGGTCTGCCGTACCTGTTTGGTCTCCACGCACAGACGATCCAGGCGGTCGGTATCCTCGGGACTGAGGTAGATCCGCACTTCACAGGCGGCGACCTTCATTTCAACCCCTCCACTTTGGCCTTCAGCCGGTCCCATTCGGCTTGGGGCATCTGGCCTTTCCAGCGGTT
>Ga0105248_10006912_pt1 | contig 12435 bp, 13 predicted proteins | sample KBSS34metaG_FD_81524 | JGI IMG/M metagenome (GOLD analysis project Ga0105248, IMG submission 81524) | Switchgrass rhizosphere microbial communities from Kellogg Biological Station, Michigan, USA - KBS S3-4 metaG | ecosystem: Host-associated > Plants > Roots > Rhizosphere > Soil | place... | reverse complement strand
CTTCAGGCGCTTCTTGAGGCGACACGTCAGGCAATTCTTGTGAAAATTCTTCCGTCATGGTCCTAGTATAAGCGGGACAGTACGTATTTACCCCACTGACACCCCTGGGGTGAGAATTTAAAATCCCAGTATCCTACTGAGATTTAAAACCTCCCCGATGGTTTCTTCTTTAGAGAAAAATACTGTACCAGTGCCCAATCCGCCTCAAGAAGGCTGGTTGGAGCATACGGCGTCTGCTGCCTGGGACGCAACAAGCAAGGGCGTCTCATACGCCGTCCATGAAGTTGTCGATACTTGCGAGAAACATCCGGTTCTGACCTCTGTCGTGGCCGTCACGGCGCTGGCCGCTGTCGGTGTACCCATCGCTCGCCGCAGCCTCGATCTGATGGCCGCAAAGAGCGCTCTAGAGCTTGAGACGGGCATCGCCACGGCCGATCCATTCCGGTCGCTGATAAATATTGGCGGCTATGGCAGCAGCAAGGTGCGGGCCGTGCAAATGGAAAAAATTATTGCGGCTGCTCGAGACGGTGTAATCAGCGGCGATCTTTCCGGCGGCAAGCAGGTAGAACAGTTTATCGCCAGGCGCTATCTGCCGGAGTTCCGTCGCAATGAGCTGGCAGATATGAGCCGTACTTATGACCAGGCCTGGCCCTTCAATAAGCACCGCAAATACATTCCGACGTTGGAGTCTCTAGTCGGGAAGTCTAGCCACATGGCAAAAGTCACACTGGACGACAAAGAATTTAACCTGGTTCGGACTGTCATGTCGGCCAAGGATGGCGTTAGCTGGAAGTTGCCGGCCGGCAAAGAACTGGGTCAGGCCGCCAGAACACGCGTGGATTCGCTCTTTGATGGTCTCGTATCGGACGCAGGCGAACGCAGTCCTCGGGTGATGAATGCGCAAATCGACCGTGTTGCCGAAATGGAATGGCTCAATGCCCAGACCTGGAAGTACGAACGTGGCAGTGCCGGCATTTCTCAATTGGAATCGCGCACCTGGCTGGAAGTGGCCGGCATCGATTCCGGTGCCTACAAAAAAGGTATCGATCCCAATCTCGAGGCCTTGACTCGATCGTTGCCCGAGTTTAAGGCTGCTTATCCGACTTTCTTCAAAGAGCCGCCGACATTCTTTACGCAGCCGAAGTTGAATCTCGTGCCGAGAAGCAGGCAACCGCTGCTTTCTTTGCCATGGCTGAAGGCGGCCTAGAATGACTAATATTCCGGCCAATGGCCCTGACTTTCACAGACCCACAGTTGCGATCGGCGATACCACAGCCGGACCAGCCGGACACGAGCCTGAGAACAGTGCAGCATCCGGTCTGTTCCATGAATATTTCAACAGCAGCCAGGCCCTTGCGATTGCGGGGGGCGTTGTTGCGGTAGCTGCGGCCATTAAATTTGGCCCGCGTGCCATTGCTCCGATGTTTCGAGCTGCCGAATGTGTGATTGCCAAGGATTCTGCAGCCGTCGGAGAACAGGCCATTAGCTCTACTGCGGCGACGGTAGCCAAAAGCAGAGTTAATCTACCGAGTTTTACCTCGATTAGACCCATCGGACAGTCCGAAGCCATGATTGAGGAGACTGCCGCGCAGGCCCTGTCTAATCCCGCAAACAAGCCCGGTGTTGTTAATGTTGCCGGGAACAGTTGGTTGGCCCACACCTATGAGTCGGTCAGTCGATCCGTGGTGAAGATGCAGGGCGAAAATGGAAAGGCAATCGGCAGTGGCTTTGTAGTTGACGGCGAGCGCAATTTAATCGCTACCAGTCATCATGTGATTGATGGACTCGAGCACCAGACTCAATCTATCAGATTTCCCTCCGGGCAGACCTTGAATGCAAAAGTAATCGGTTTCGACGCTGAAGCCGACGTTGCTGTGCTCAAGGTTACTGGAAAACCCGTTGAGCCCTTGACCGCGCTGGATATGGCTACGCCGCTAGAACTGCAATCGAAGAGAGCTGCAGCCGTAGGCTTTCCTCAGACTGCCGGGGACGTGCCGATTATTTCACCAGGAAGCTTCACCCATGCGGCTTACACCGGCGAGTCGCGCCTGTATTTTGATATGAAAACTTATCACGGCAATTCCGGCGGTCCTATAGTCAATCGTGAAGGTCAGGTCCTGGGGCTGGTCAAAACCGGCATGCCGGCCGACGAGTATACCGCCGCCAGTACTATCGGTGCCAATGTGGAACATCTGCGTTCGTTGCTCGGTGTGGTGCGGGATAGAGAAATCGCACAGGGACCGCTTTCTATACAGTCTGAGATATTGCCTCGCGGGCGCGCGGTGCTCAACGCGTCGGATATTTTTGATCTGAAAAAGACCCCTGATAAAGCTGCTGAGATAATGCGTCAACTTTCTGTCAAGTTACTTTAGTTGATATAAGAGCCTTATTGGGAACCGGCCTGCACTGCCGTGCGTCTCCATAAAAGCGGTTGCTTTCCGTAAATTTGAGGAGTAAGGCTATGAGCAGACCAACACCCCCACCTGATAAAGAGCTTTCCGTGCAAGGTGATGGGCAGCATATTTACTCATTGCAGCGCGAATCGCACAAGTTTTTTGAGAACTTTTTCCTGTCTGGCGTCAATATCACTTTTGATGATGATTCACAGGTGCACATTGCCAGTGAGAAAAAGAGAGAAGACGATTTGCACGATAAAGATTGGCACTAATATACGCTGCTGATCTGCTTTCGACTATTGCCGTTATTTGTTTGTACGTTTTAGCGGTCTCAGGCTCTTCATGCAGATGTCCTCTGCGTTAAGCTTTTTGAGATCGTTTAAATATGGTGAGTAGCTCAGTTGCTTCAGAAACATGCTTTTAAATTTTTGTTTGCTGGTGTGAATCACATCTGTGCATTCAGGTCCGTTTTCTAGATTGTCTGCGTATTGGCTGTCCGGCCAAAATTTGTCCAGTAAGCGTAAAGCAGTTTTGGAATTACCCGAATGGATAAGATCGAGCATATCGCCCCAGACTTTGGGAGCGAGATAGAAAGGATGCTTTGCCGAAGGGACTGGCTTTTCTCCGTAACTGCCACTAGTAAATTGAGCCTCACAGTACTCTTTCCACTCGGAAAGCATTTTTGTTTCCATCTTTTTTGACGGCGGTTTGGCTTTCATAAATTCTGGCGCTAGTTTGAATTCTCGTCCCTTTAAGTGCAGCACTACAAGTGGCATAGGAGAACAGGCATTGCAAGTTTCCCAGCCATAGAAAGTGGTATCGCATGCTAGTGCTTCAAATTTGCCGTCGCTGTCAATGTCCATAAATTCCATGTCACTGCGCACCGCTCTATGCGATGTGATTTCTTTGCCGGTTTTTCCGAGGGAATAGATCCAATATCTGTTGCCGCCATTTCCAACGTTGTGCGCCACGATTAACTCAGGCACGCCGTCTCCGGTCAAATCGATGAAAGGACTGGAGCCACGTTTTGTTTTACCTTTAAGAAAAAAGTCATCCATGTGGCCGTCAAAAGTGTGTACTCTTTTGATCCGCTGTCCGACGAAGGGGAAACACAACCAAACTGAGTCACCTTCCGAATAGTCTTTCCATTTTACTTTACGCATAATGCATTTCTTGCTTCTAAAAATGCTGAAATACGCAAGGCCTGATTTATCACAGTGCGGCTTATAGAGCAGATCGCCAATGCGAATGGACCTATAAGACTTAGCTCTCAGATGATCAAAATCTTTGTAATATTCATCTATTGATTGGTGCACTGCAACTTCAGACTCTTTGCCAACAGTAGCACTGGTGCTAAGGAAGACAAAAATTGCTAAGCCAATGAAACTGCGATGGGAAAAGCTGCCCAATTAGACTACCCGGTGTTCTCGAACTACTGATTCGATCATACCTGCTGGAGGGTGACACCACAATCGGTACCGGTACAGCTAAAATCCAAAAAAGAAAAAAACAGGGGAAAGGTGCCCGAAACCTTTCCCTTGTTTTTTCTTCTCTCTGGCCTTGGCAGCAGGCTGTTTGTGGTGTGTTGGGGAGAAAACCTTTTTGCTTGATTTTATGAAGCTTCAAGCAATGCTTCGTCGATGATGTCGTCTTCGATAGAAGACTCGTCTAAGATCGTTCCTTTGGGTTTGGGTGGCAGCGAAAGCTGACTAGCCTCCACCACTGGTGTCATACGATTGGCGCCATGTTTATCAGTCCAATGATCCATCACCAGACGCCCGGTGACAGTGACCTGGTTGCCCTTGTTCAGGTATTTGGCAGCAAGATCGGCAAGCTTGCCCCAGGTCTCCACTCTATAGAAATCAGCCGTATTGGTCTTGCCCGATGCTTTGCCGACACCGTTAACAGCTACTACTAGAGTGGTTTTTGTTCTACCGCTACTGAATTGAATTTGCTCTGGGGCTTTTACCAAATTGCCTACCAGAGATACGTTGGCAAGACTCATATCTTTAACCTCCAAAATTACCGCTTTGTTGAGGGACATTTGCATTGCCTGGGGGAGAACTTCAAAATAGTAACAACCATACAGACGTATGTCAACATACTTTTGTCCGTCTTTTTGTTAAATCGTTCGAAAAGCCCGAAAGTATTACACGGATTGCGTTTCGCCAATCGGGGATGTCATTCGGGACGGGCCCCCGTACCTGTATATGAATATTGATCTCAATCTTGATTGATTATTGGACGGCGCAGCATCGTAAAGCCGTTTCTGCCGGGCACATAGTTTTTAGCTTAGTAGGAGACCTTTTTTGACCAGCGCAGTAGATCCATGGTTTAAACGCTATAGATGGTTGCAAATGCTCGGTACCGGGGGCATGGGCGTGATTTATCTCGCCGAAGATTCGGCCACCGGCAACTCTCCATGCGTCGTTAAGCAGCTCAACAGCAAATACAGCGATCCTGAAGAGATGGCTGAGGCCGTGCGCTTGTTTAAGCGTGAGGCGCATTTGCTCAGTACCCTCAATCATCCTGGCGTAGTGCGCTTCTTCGACCACTACTCGACTGAGGACGGCAAGTACTACCTGGTCATGGACTATGTTCGGGGCAGCTCGCTGGAATCTGTCATCAATGACTTCGGTCCTTTCGACGAAGACGATGCAGTCAAGGTCGGCATTCAGATATGCGAAGTGCTTGAATATCTGCACGAGCAAGATCCGCCGATAATTTATCGCGACCTGAAGCCGAGCAATTTGATGCTCACGCCCGAGGGGCAAATCGTATTTATAGATTTTGGTATCGCCCGCACATTTATGCCCAAGGAGTCGGCCACGCGCGTCGTCACTGCCGGCTATTCTCCGCCCGAGCAGTACTTCGGCAAGCCCGAGACCAGAAGTGACCTCTACGCGCTTGGTGCCACTCTTGGTCATTTGATCACCGGTGCCAGGCCGAAACCTCTGACTGCCACCATTCCCAAACTGCAGAAGCCGACCGTGTTGCCTGCCATCAACGATCTTGTCAAAAACTTGACGGCGCACGCTCCGGAGGAAAGACCCGCTACAGCCAGACATGTGCGGCACTCTCTCTATCGCATTTACCAGCAGCTGCATCCGGAGTTTGAAATACCGGATGAGGTCTTCACTCAGCGCAGCAATACGACAAAAGAAGAGCAGTATATTTCGCAGAAAATTATGAAGTCCGGGATGGCGGCTGCTGCCAGCGCGTTGCGTCAGGAAGAAGAAAACGAAGAGAAGCGCCGCAAAGTATCACAAGAAGCTCCGGCCAAGGCCAGCTTCGAACGACTGCGTTCCTACGGCACCAAGGATGGTGCTATTAGCTCGACGCGTAATAATAAGGTGGGTGCCACCAGTGACAGACAAAAAATTCAGACCGCTGCCGACAAGCAAAAAATCACCAGCAGCCAAAATGAGAGGCAGCAACGCAGCAGTCGTGAGAGCATTACTGAGGCCGCTTCGCAGATGCGTTCGGTGCGCGACTTGAAGCCGCAGCAGGACAGGCGCAATCCAATAGAAAAATTATTCGGTTGGCTCGGCGGACTGGTCCGGAAGTAGATGGTGCCAGCCAATGCGTGCCTCTAAGTATTTCAATCGTCCGGTAAGAATAGCTACGGCTGTTCTTTTTCTTCTTTCGGTCTTCGTTTGTAATGTACCGGGCACACCAGTTCCTATTTATCTAGCTATTGCCGGTGCAGTTGTGCAAATGTTCAGCAGCGACACCGATGTGTTCGTTGACATTGATCATCGCAATGGTGGCAACTCTGCTTCGCTGCGCACAGTGCTGCGTTCGGAGCGCGGGGAAAGACCCCCTGAGGATCAAACTGGCGTAGAGCACTACCCGGCATTGACCTGGCAGAAGGTTCGGGAAATGTTTGGTGCTCCCAAGCAAATACAAATACCGGAAAGTGAGCTAAATCCGCTCAATGTCGGTGTCGCGCGCCGGCCCAACTAGCCTAAACCTAATATAGTATGGCCGCCTATTGACAAGCTGACTGCTTTTGTTATGCTTGGGATGACCGCTTTTTGGTCATTTCAGGCATCACTTACTAACTACTACCTATTTATATGTCCGCCAGTCTCTGGTCGGCTGTCGCATTGCTCTTCTTGCAGTGCGGCTATTGCCTCAGCTAGAGAATAACGGCGGCGAGGATTTTTCTATGCGCAATTTTAGATTTTTCAGCCGCCGCGTGCGGATTTTATCGCTGTGTTTTTTTCTTGGGGTAGTGCTTTTTTGTAAAGTCCCATCCACGCCCGTTTCGCTCTGTTACGCCACACTGGCGACCGCCATGGAATTCTTCGATGATAGATGGATTTATTATGTGGATGTGCAAAAAGGCAGCACGGGCTCGTGCGACTTAAGTCTGGAAGGAAGAGCACGAACCAAGTCGGACCTGCTTTACCGGTCTGTTCAACAGATCAAGCTGCTTACGCGGGACAACTCTGCCTCTCGCGAGCGTTATGAGCTGCTCTCCTGGAAAAAGCTTACGGGCTTGTGGACAAAACCAGAGCCGGTCGAGGTTCCAGGAAGAGGGAATATTGCTGTCGGTTGGGTCGGCGATGACGAATTCTATGTAATAAGCGGAGGCGCTACTATTGCCGTACCGCGTCAAAATGTCACTTATCACCCTATCTCTGTTGGCCAGGGACCGACTACGACAGGTACAACTGGGACTGTTACTTATCCAAACCGGCGCTGAACAAGATCTTCTCCACCAGCTGATCGTAGCTGATGCCTTCTACTTCAGCCATGGCAGGCAAGTCAGATGTGTCGGTCATGCCCGGCAGTGTGTTTACTTCGAGGATAAACAAGCCACCGTCTTTGTCGACCATCATGTCTACGCGCGAATAGCCGCTGCAGTTGAGTGCGCGGAAAGTTTTCTTGGCCAGCTCTTTGGCCTGGGCTGTGGTTTCGCTCGATAGCTCCGCCGGCAGTACAAAGTCTGTCATGCCCTTGGTGTATTTGGCTTCGTAGTCATAGAATCCGGCTTTTGATTTAGGACGCAGCTCAAGAATGGGCAGCGCCTTCAACTCAGTCTGCGCTGCCAGTGCATGATGCGCGGCGTGGCCGTTTTCTTTGCCGTTTTTGTGGACTGTTTCTTCCAGCACGCCGACTGTGATTTCCTGGCCTTTGATATATTTTTCGACAATGGCGCCGCCAAATTTCTCTACTGTTTCTTTGACCAGTGGGCCAATCTGACTTGCATCTTCAACTTTGTAGACCCCTACGGAAGAGCCTTCATTGAGAGGCTTGATCATCACCGGCGGTGGCGGCAGTGATTTCAAAAATTGTTCCATATCGCCCAGTTCAAACTCGGTCATGATGTAGCTCTGGGGATAGGGCAGACCCTGGGCAGAAAGCACGCGCTTGGTCAGGGGTTTGTTCATGGCCAGAGCCGAGGAGAGTACTCCCGAACCTGTGTAAGGCACCTTCAGAAGCTCAAGCAAACCTTGTACCGTGCCGTCTTCGCCGTAGCGGCCGTGCAGGCTGAGGAAGGCCACTTCAATATGCTGAGCCTTGAGGTCTTCAGCCAGGTTTTCGCCGACATCAATCAGCGTGGCGTTCTTGTAACCCAGTCGCTGCAAGGCGTTGTAGCAGTTTTGCCCGGAACGCAAAGAGACTTCGCGCTCGTTGGAGGTGCCGCCGTAAAGGACTCCGATATTCGTTTCTTTGCCTAATTTTGGCGCTGTCTTCACTTCTTCACCCTCCAAACACTCAGCTCTTCTTCAGTGAAAGAGCCCATCGTCTTCCATTCCGGCACTAAATCAACCTTGAAAGTCTCATGCACGCATTCTTGCATACGGCGCATGAGAGAAGTTACCTCATGGGAGGTTGCACCACCCAAATTGATCACAAAATTAGCATGGATGGCCGAAACAGCGGCCTGTCCTTCTTGCAGATTTTTAACACCGGCCTGGTCCAGCAGGAAGCCCGCAGCCTTATCCGGTAGCGGGTTTTTGAAGGTGCTGCCGGCGTTAGGCCAGCCCATAGGCTGGGTTTTCCAGCGGTAGTCTTCGTTGTGTTTGGTACGCTTCTCGATTTCTTCAGGCACATCGGTGGGCATCTTGAATCGTGCCGAAAGCACTACATGTCGCATCGGGTCGAGGATACAACGTCTGTACTGGAAGCCTATCTCATCATTGGTCATGACGGTTACGTCGCCGGTCTGACTATCGAGCACAGTGGCTGTTTCCAGGATGGCGGACATCTGACTGCCATGGGCGCCGGCGTTCATAATCACGCCACCGCCAACAGTACCGGGAATGCCGACGGCAAATTCCAGACCGGAGAGACCAAGCTGGGCAGCTTGTCTGGCCAAATGAGGCAGACGAGCTCCGGCCTCGGCTTCGAGAATGCCCGGCTCCGGGGTTTTGATGGCGATTAGCTGTGTGGTGCGGATGACGGTGCCACGTACACCATTTGAGGAAATGAGCAAATTGGAGCCGCCGCCGATGACATACCAGGGCACGCCCTGCTCCTTCAGCTCCTTGACCAGGACGACCAGCTCATCGACGTTTTGCGGATGGCAAAGTCTATCCGCTTCGCCACCAATTTTTATGGTGGTATAGCGTGCCAGTGGTGCCTTTGTCGCTTCTTCCATGCCTATAGACTCACTTGTTTGCAAGCAGGCTGAGAAGCTCTCCCCCGACATTGGTTATGTCGCCGGCTCCCACTGTGAGCAGGAGGTCATCGGGCTTGAGGTAGGCCAGTAGTTGCGCGGGCAGGCTGGCTGCATTGCCGGGCAGGTAGTGCTTATCGGGATGATTGAGGGCCTGGACAAATGTCTCAGAATCGATGCCGTCGATCTTGCCACCGCGGGCGATATATACATCGGCTATAAGAGCCAGATCGCATTCTCTGAAGGCCTGGGTGAATTCATTCCAGAGGTCGCGCAGGCGAGCTGGTTGGTGCGGCTGGAAGCAGCAGACTACCCGCCCCTTGCCGCCCCGTTGCAGGCGAATGTATTCGCGCGCAGCTTTGAGAGTGGCCACGACTTCGGTGGGATGGTGGGCGTAGTCGTCGACTACAAGGATGCCTTTTTCTTCGCCCAGCAATTGAAATCTTCTATCGACGCCGCGAAACTGAGTCATAGCCTGCTTCGATTCGGCGAAGCTGCCGCCCAGCTCTATAGCTGTGGCAATAGCGGCCAGGGCATTGAGTTTGTTGTGCTCGCCCGGTACCTTCAAATCCAGCTCACCGAGAAGTTGGTCGTGACGATAGACCTTCATCGAAAAGCCCGGCAGATTGACATAGGAAAAGTCAGGTTGTTGTCCCGATTGATCCGGCCGTTTGCGCAGGCCGTAGGTGATGACACGGGCTTGATTGGGGGCCGCGGCGGCTCCTCTGCTCTTAATGCGGTTGATGAGCTTGCTGCAGCCCGAATCGTCACTACATATGATGCATACGGCGCGGGTGTTTTCGTAGAAGCGCATCATTACATCGAGTATTTGATCGAGGCCGCCGGGATAGTTTTCCAGATGGTCCGGTTCGATGTTGGTGATTATGGAAAGATGCGGTGTGGAACTGACGTGGGTACCGTCAGATTCGTCGGCTTCGGCCACGAAGTAGCCGCCTTTGCCCAGGCGGGAGTTTGAACCTATGTGGTGGAATATGCCACCAACTACAATACTGGGGTCAAAATCGCATTCCAACATTACCTGGCCGACCATGGCACTGGTTGTGGTCTTGCCGTGGGTGCCGGTGACGGCCACAAGCTTGTCATCTTTGGCCAGGTAGGCCAGAAGCTCGGAGCGGTGCCAGACCGGGATGCCTTTACGTTTGGCTTCTTCTAGTTCCGGATTGCCCGATGTGATGGCGGTGGAGACGATCAGCGCTCCTGCGTCCTTGAGGTTGTGCGCTTCATGGCCGATGAAAATCGTTGCGCCCATAGCTTTGAGCTCATCGGTGATGTGGCTCTCTTGCTTGTCCGAGCCGGACACGGCCTTGCCTTTTTGTAGAAGCAATCTGGCCAGAGCCGACATACCGATACCGCCGATACCCGCCAGGTGCACGGGACCAGTGATGTTGTCTAAGCAAACAGTGTGGGTAGCGGTCAGAAATTTCTCAGAAGGGGCGGGGGAAAAGGGGGTGATACTTGCCTGGGCAGGGTTGAAAGCGGCGGCGCCGGCGTGTAGATCCAAGTTTATCCTCGCTGTGCATCGGTTTGAAAGTGGCACTAAGACTGGGAAATGAAATGACCGTTTTTAGCTGGATATATTTTTTGCATATTTCACTAATATGCGGAGTCATCCATAACGGGCATCACGACTGGCTTTCGAGTGCAAACGTCAAAATCAGCTGCCACCAAATATAGCTTGAACAGCCATAAAAAGAAACAGACTAATTTGTTTAGAGACCGAGCGAAGGCTTATTTCTTAGGAGAAATTGATGCCAATTTTTTGGCCATGCGAGACTTTCTTCTGTTGGCGGCGTTTTTATGCAGGACGCCTTTGGCCACAGCCTTATCGATCATCGAATAAGCCATGTGCAGCGCTGTCGCGGCATCGGCGGGCTTAGCGGCGTCGATGGCTTCTTCCACCTTGGTACGGGCGGTGCGCATGTTTGATTTCCAGTGACGGTTACGAACACGATTGCGCTCGGCCACTGTTACTCTTTTGATAGCTGACTTGATGTTAGGCACGATTACTTCCAACCACTTATATATATTAAACGAGCCAGAATTCTAGCACATGGCAGATTTCAGGGCGCTATAAGCGGCTCACGTGTTTATCAAGAGCTTAATAAAGTCTGGTTAATGCCAAGAAAAAAGCCCGCTTGCAGGCGCGGGCTTTTAAATGGCTGAATGGCTTTGTATCGGTACGGAACTAGTGCTTGAGCATTTTCAGCAGTTCTTCAGGGTAAAGACCCTTGTTGTTCTCGTACATCTCGGAAAGCAGTTTCTGGCCTTCGGAATCGGATTTGAGCCGCTCTACGCCGGCCTGAATATTAGCCTGGCTGGTTTCCAGACCTTGCTGAGGCGAAACATTGAAGCGTTCTTTAACCTGTGCGCCCTCTTGGGACACATCAGCAGGCGCCTTTGTGGCATCCGTTGCCTGTGTCTGGGCTACTTGCTGGTCGCCGGTCTTAGCGGTGGGCGGCAGCTGTTCTGTGGCCCGGTACAAGGCTTCTGAAGCCTGGTGGTTGGCGGGCTGTTCAGCGGGTTGTTTATTAAAATTGTCATTTCCATCAGCCATGATGTTTAACCTTTTGCTCCTGCAAACCAGTCGTACTGGTTTTATCTGGTGAATATTCCAGGGGGTAGTAATTAAGTGGGTCGTTTCCGGTCACACTTGTCCTATAGCTAACGTTATCCCGCCCGTTGGGGCCCGTCAATGTGGTTTCTACGTAGTCGCCCCAAAATCATTACTGGGTAAGGTTCTTGGGGGACAGGGAAATTATTTTAAGCTGTCAGGAGGTGCTTTGGGGCATCTATACCGGTCAGTTGCTGACTTTCCAGTCAAATTTATAGCGAATCTGCACCTTCTTGGGCGATCCCTTGGGCAGGGGGCCCAGGGGTGAAGCATCGCTCAGGGCTTTCATGGCTGACTGGTCTATTCCGGCATTACCGCTGCTTTCCACAATCTCCGGTTCGACTATGCGGCCATCCTTTTGTATAGAGAAGACCGCGACCACAGTTTTCTGGTCAAGACCCTTGGGCGGCGCCCATTTTGCCTGGATTGTCTTCTTCATGGTCGCCATATAAGGAGCGAAATCCACTTCCTGGTCGGGGGACTGATCGTCGTCCTCCTCGTCGTCTTTGGCGTTCTTTGCATCCAGAGCGTCCTTTTCGTCCTGCTCTGCTTTGAGCTGGGCCAGCTTTTGCGATGTCGAACCCGATTGACTCTGGGCCAAATGAGTCAGATGAGCCGCCAGGGCAGGGTCGGTCTGGGCGACAAGCGAAAGAGGCTTGCCGATTTTGACGTCGGCCAGAGAGTTGGGATTCTTCACGGCCATCCCCAGGGGGATCTTGGCCAGTTCGGTGTTCTCTGGGGAAAGCCAGATCATGGGGTGGGATTGGTAGACATCG
>Ga0105248_10006911_pt1 | contig 12437 bp, 8 predicted proteins | sample KBSS34metaG_FD_81524 | JGI IMG/M metagenome (GOLD analysis project Ga0105248, IMG submission 81524) | Switchgrass rhizosphere microbial communities from Kellogg Biological Station, Michigan, USA - KBS S3-4 metaG | ecosystem: Host-associated > Plants > Roots > Rhizosphere > Soil | place... | reverse complement strand
GCGCCGTCTTGACGGCATGGGCGATCGGGTTTGCGCCGCCGCCGATGATGTCGTTCTCCGTGACTTCCACGATCAGGCCACGCTTCGCCGGCATCATCGCGAGCGCGGCATGCTTCGCCGTGATGATGCGCGAGGTGAGGCCCTGCCGGAACATGGCGTCAGCGTTCCCGAGATCCGCCTGCCAGAGGAAACCGTGCGGCTTCAGCAGCGGATCTTCCCCCGCCACGCTGTCGACGACGACGTCGAGGCGGTGGTGGGTGCGAAGGATCCGGCGGAACAGCGCCGTGACCTCACGCTCGCTGGTGTGATCGACGCGCACGGCGATCGCGGCGCCGCCGGCGGCCTTGATCAGCGTCGCGGTCTGGTTGATGGTCTCGGGGCGGCCGTACGGCGACGGCTTGCCGGTGACGCTGCGGCCCGTGCAGTAGACCGTCGCGCCGGCCGCGCCGAGCGCGCGAGCGATGCCGCGGCCCGCGCCGCGGGTGGCGCCGGCCACCAGGGCGACCCGTCCGTTGAGCGGTTTTCGAGGCGATCGCTTCGGAGTCATTTCGGGACCTGCGGCGTCGCCATGGCTTGACTGAAGCTAAACGAGCATTTAGTTTATGTCAAGGACCCAGCGATGAGCCCACGACGCCGCAAGGCGGAGGACGCGGATGTCTTTGCGGCGATCGTGCGGGTGATGATGCGCGTTGGACCCGCTGAGCTGACGCTCGGAGCCATCGCGGCGGAGGCAGGCGTGACCGCGGGTGCCCTCGTGCAGCGGTTTGGCTCCAAGCGCGAGCTGTTGCACGCGCACGCGCGCTATGCCGCCGCCAGCAGCGATATCGGCTTTGGCACGCCACGCACCGCGCGCGCGTGGTCACCGCTCCGCGACCTTCGCGAGGTCACGGAGGTGTACGCGCAGCTGGCCGAGTCACCTCGTGCGGCGCTGCGGAACCTCGCCTACCTGCACAACGACCTGGCAGACCCGGTGCTCCGAAGGCATCTGCTGCGGCTGAAGCGGAGCGCCCGTGTCCGATACGAGCAGTTGCTCGCCGACGCCGTAGCTTCGGGCGAACTGCGCGCCGACACCGACGTCCAGGTGTTGGCGCGCATGGTTGAGGTGACGCTTGATGGTTCGTTCCTGGCGTGGACTATCTATCGCGAGGGCCCGGCGAGGAAGCGTCTGCGCGAGGATTTCGACGCGACGCTCCGGCCATATCTGACGCGTGGGCGTCGAGCGAACCGGGTGAGGACATGAGACCCGAACCGTGTGTCGTGAGCGTATCCGAACACACCGGCTGGGCGCACCTGGTCTGCGTCGTGGCGCGCGGCAACGTACCGGCCGTGATTGCCCGCCGGCGGGTGGCGCTCATCGATGAGGGTCTGCCGACCATGCCGTACGAACATGACACGACCGCGATGAGGGAGAAGGCGGCCGACGCGGTGATTGCGCGGGTGCGGCAATCAATCGCTGCCCGCACATCGGACGCATTGCGGCGAGTCGTGATCGAACTGGCGCCCGCGCACACGGCCGTCGCCCTCGCGATTCGGGAGGCTCCGTTTGATGATCTTCCCGCCACAGTTGCTGCCGTGAGGACCTCGTATCGTCTGCTCTGCGCCGCGGACGGCATGCTCTATCAGCTCGCCATTTGCCACGCGGCTCGCCAACTCGGACTCGACGTGCACACGTGCCGCCGCGGCACGGAGACGGCACGGGCCGCGCAGCAACTCGGCCTGACCCCACGGGCAATCGAGGAGTTCGTCAGTCGTACCGGACGGCCGGCTGGACCGCCGTGGACGCAGGAGCACCGGCGGGCGTACGCAGCCGGCATCGCGGTGCTGGCTGGACACGCGCGCGACCGTCTGCGGATTCCAGCGACCTGAGGGCGCAACCGAGCCGTCGCGATGCCCCGCCATCGGGAGGGCAAAAGAGACTGTTCAGTCAGTGAGCGCGCCTGGCTTGGTGGCGGGCGGTCTGCGGACTTACTCTCGATTGATCAGTCGGAGAGTTCCAGAGCCTGGGCAGCGGCAGCACACGATGCGGCACCGCAGCGACATACGTACGCCATCCGGGGTCTCGGGACAGGACACGCTCCTCTGCGTGTATCCGATAGAACAAGGATGCCCATCCCGCCAACGTCAGCAGCACGGTGCCGTAGTTCCATTCTTGAAGGTTGTAGCCGACGTCCCCAATCGCGTACGACAAGTAGATCGGATGACGCACGAGTCGGTATGGGCCTGCCGTGACGAGACCCCGCAAGGCGGGACGGATGCCAAACGATCTCCGTAGTGTGAGGAGGCTGGCGACGCTCAGAAAGGCCGCGATCGTCACCAGGACAAGTCCTCCAGTGGGCCACCCCTCGTCACCGGGCATCCGTTGCAGAAGCGCGACCTGGGCATATGGATACGCGTAGGAGACGCCGACCGCGACGCTGGTGCGCAGCGAGTAATCTTGCGCCACCGGCCGGCGCCGAGTGAACGCGATGACCAGAACCAGCAGGTGCTGCGAGACATAGATCCAATCGACGAACGTAAACATCGGCGTCTGGAAGAGCAGAAACGTCAGCTCCGCCAAGGTGACGCTGAAGAGAAGGACGTTGGCGCCGCACCTGAGCTGCAACCAGCCTGAAGACACTGCTGATGCTGAGCATCAATCGCTGTGCCGCTCGCCGCGTTGCGATGTCCGGGACTTCTCGTCAACGTGTCGAGGAAGCACCAACCGCATGTCGTGATCGACGCGCAAGTGGTCGCGTGTCGTGCCTGGAGGACAGAGCTTCGTCGTCTTCTGGATGTCGGCCAGGGGTGGTGTGGCGGTGCCGCTCAATGCTGGAGGTGCGTGAGGTTGGACACGACGGCGACCAGCTCATTCGCGTCAACCGGCTTTGGCACGTACAACTGGAAACCAGCCGTCAAAGCGCGTACGCGATCTTCGACTCTGGCGTAGGCGGTCAGCGCGACAGCTGGAATATTCCCTCCCAGCTCCGGGGGGCGCTGGCGTATGCGCTCGATCAGTTCGTACCCATCCTGCCCCGGCATGGCGAGATCGGAAATCAGTGCATCCGGAAGCGAGTGTTCGAGAGCCTCGAGCGCGTCGCCGGCTGAGGATGCGGTGACCACTTCGGCGCCGCGGTTTTGGAGAATGACTTTGAGCATCTCGAGCGTATCCAAATCGTCGTCGACAACCAGGACACGGACGCTACCCAGGTTTGGTTTCTCGTCCATTTGATTGGGTTGCTTCGGCTGCTTCCACTCCGGTCCCAGCAGCTGTTGCTCCCGTTGCAGGAGAATCTCTGAAGCGATGGGAAACCGGACCGTGAATGTCGCGCCCTGCCCGGCTCCGGGGCTGGATGCGGCAACCGTCCCGCCGTGCATCTCGACCACGTGACGGACGATAGCCAAGCCGAGGCCCAAGCCGCTGTGCTTGCGTGTCGACGTACTGTCAGCTTGTCGGAATCGATCGAAGACATAGGGCAGGAATTCAGGCTGAATGCCCATGCCGGTATCCGTGACGGAAATCTCGATGTGGCCTTCGGTCCGGCCCAACCGTGCTTGGACGCGCCCTCCCTCGGTTGTGAACTTGACGGCGTTGGACAGCAGGTTCCAGATCACCTGCTGCACGCGATTGGCATCGCCGAAGACGATGCCCTCCCGATCGTCGATCACTACTTGTAGATCGATCCGTTTCGCTGCGGCGCTAGGCCGGATGACGTCAACCGCGGCCTGAAAAACCCGCTCGATCTCAACCGGATGCGCGTCGAGCTTCATTCGGCCGGTGATGATGCGAGCGGTGTCCAGGATGTCGTCGACCAACCCCGCTTGTGACCTCGCGCTTTGTTCGATCACCTGCACCGCGCGTCGCGTTTGGAATGGCGAAAGCGAACCACGGTTGAGCATGCTCGCCCAACCCAGGATCGCCGTCAGCGGGGTACGCAATTCGTGCGAGATTGTGGCCAGGAATTCATCCTTCATCCGGTTCGCCGCTTCGGCTTCCTCACGCGCCTCTTTCTCTTGCAGCAAGAGTCGCTCGCGCTCCTCTTCGGCGTGTTTGCGCTCGGTGATGTCGCGGCAGAGGGTCAACCAGCAATGTTCGCCACGAAGGTCCATTGGTTCGGCGGAGAACAGAATCGATCGCAGTTCTCCCGATTTCCGCTTGATCGTGAGCTCAAAGTCGCGAACGCAATTCTTTTCTTTGAGAATCGCCAGCGCACGCTCACGGGACGAAGGATCCGCATAAAGTCCGATCTGCAGGGTGCTTTGTCCGATGATTTCATCGCGACCATAACCGGACATGGCAACGAAGCTATCGTTGACTTCAAGAACGACGGCGTCCGCAATCCGGCTGATGACCAGGCCATCCGGGCTCGCCTGGAACGCCTTGGCGAATCGTTCCTCGCTCTCGCGCAACGCCACCTCGGCCAACTTCCGTTCGCCGATGTCGATGAATGTGACGATGGTCAGCACCATGCGTCCGTCCGGATCGTAGATCGGCGCAGAATTGACAGAGAAGTAGGTTTCGGTGGCATCCTCGAGCCGGTACTTGATCTCTTCGCTCTTGACGATTTCACCGGACATCAGCGAGCGCGCGGCTGGATACTCCTCGGCTTGATAGGGGAGGTCGTCCTCGTGCACTGCGCCGTACGTCGGGTACACCCGATAGTCTTCGGCGACCAGGAACGGACGGTGAAGCAACCGCGATGCTTCGATGTTGTGAAACACGAGCCGGCCCGATGGCGCTTCGGCGATGATCACTCCGATGGGCATCTGTTCGAGAATCTGCTTCAAACGGTCGCGTTCGCTCTCGATCTGTCTAGACCAGCGCTCACGCTCGCTCTCCGCCTGTTTCCGTCCGGTGAGGTCGTGGAGCACGAGTTGAGCGAACTGCTGATTGCCATCGAAACGGACCGCGCTCACCTCGACGGGTATTCTCCCTCCATCCCTACCGCACAGTGCGCACTCCGCTTGCGTTGCGGCCGTCCGTTCGGCGATCACGGTTTGTAACAATGCGCGGCAATGATCCTGGAATTCGGGCGCGACGAAATCGAAGAAGTTGCGTCCGGTCATGCCCCCTGCGGACACCCCGAGCATCCGCAGCATTGACGGATTGGCCAATTGAATCGTCCCGTTGGCGTCGGCGACCACCACACCGTCGGGCGAATGTTCGGTCAACAGTCGGTAGCGCGCTTCGCTCGCGCGCAACGCCTCTTCAGCCTGCTTTTGGGCGGTGATGTCGCGTTGGGTTCCCCAGGCGCGGACGATCATGCCGTCCTCGATGATGCCGCTGAGGTTGTTCAAGATAACTTTGGCATTGCCGTACCTGTCCACTTCCGACGACTCAACATCGTTGAGGCAGTAGCCGTTGGCATGAAGGGCACGAAAGTATTCGAGATTTTTCGGATTCTTAGGCATCAGATCTCCGAGCCGTGCGCCCAGGATCTGATCCGCGCTGTCGTAGCCGTACATGCGCGCCATCGCGTTGTTGCATTCAGCGAGGTAAGCAAATTGGTATAGCTTCTCGATCTGCTCGTCCGCCGACAGCGTCACCGGAATCGGCTGTTCGAGTTCAAAACGCCAGATCCCCTCCGAACTGATGGCGATGAAGGAGCGGTAGTCCTCGTAGCTCGCCTTCAACCGTCTGAGCGCTGTGACGCGCTCAACAGATTCCCAGCATCGGTGTGCCACGGCATCAATGAGGTTGATCTCCTGCCGTGACCAATGACGGGGCGTCTTTTGGATAACAGCGAGCCCCGCGACGACGTGCCCCTCCTTGATCAGAGGCACGCAGACCAAGGACCGGAGTTCCGAACGCAGATATGGGGGAATGTGCGTGCTCGACGACGGTTCGGTCTCGCTATCGTCGACGACGTAGGCGTGGTCTTCGAGCGAGCTGAAGTCGGACATCGGATACCGGCCAGTCACCGTGTCCGTTGCGGCCCTGGAATAGTCGCCGAGTATCACGAAATGTTCCTGGTTCGCCTCGACTTCAGCGTAGTCGCAGCGATCGACTCCTGTGTATTGCCCCAGCATCCGCACCGCGACGCTCGCGATGTCTTTCGGATCCGCAAGCCGCATCAGGGTATGGTCAAGATCGCCGATAAACCTGTCCGGGGCGTAACTGGAGTTCAAGCCGGCCATGTCGTCCTCGCAGAACCCGCCCGTTGCAAGGCCGCCGATGAATCGGGTCAACTCTCACGCTGGCATACGTCAGATTCCCTCTACGCGCTAGCGCGGTGAACACTCGTCCCCTACTTGTTTTGACGTCTGGGGTGCCCTGATCCGGTTCAGCGGCCGGATGTGGCAAACCGATCAGGTGACGGCGGGTCCGCTAGCGGGAAATTGGTCGCCGCGTTCAGGCTGAAACACTTGCGCCCGGCCCCGCAGCTGAGGCGCGGTCAAGGAGTTGTTCGGCAAAGTGGCAGGCCCAACCGATGAGCTCGGCGGCTTGCTGCGCTTCGTCACGCGTATGTGTCGCCATGACTTGCATGCGAAGCCGGCAGGCGCCCACTGAAACCGCCGGGTATTCGATCAGATTCGCGAAGACACCATGGTCGAAACACAGAGCCGCCGTGATCCGGCCCACCGCCTCTCGTCCCAGGAGTACCGGCACAAGCGGTCCGGGTTTGCCGAGGCAGACGACTCCCGATGTGGCAAGAGTTTCGCGCAGCACATGAGCGACCTGGCTCACCTTTTCCCGCAACAGGTCGCCTTCGGCGCTGCGGACGATCTCAATGGCCTTCAAGGCTGCCGCGCACTGAGGAGGGGAGATAGCATTCGAAAACGTGTGCGATGGTGCGTAGGGCCGCAAGTACTCGCGGATGGCTGCAGACGATGTGGACGCGAACCCACCATTTGCCGCGAATACCTTGGAGAAGCTGCCGATGACCAAATCGACTTTGCCCAGGAGGCCCTGAAGCCCCACGGTCCCGGTGCCGCCAGGCCCGACCGCTCCAAGGTCGTGGGCAACGTCAACCATGAGCGTCGCGTCATATTCGCGACAAGCGGTTTGAAGCGCTGCCAGATCTGGCGAGTCGCCGTTCATGGAAAAGATGCCTTCGGTGACGACTAAGATCGCGTTCTCCGTGTCGGTCGACCGGATGCGACGGAGCTGCCGCACGAATGCGTCGGTCGAGAGGTGCCGTACTCGATGCACATTCGCCGTCGCAGCCATCGCTCCCTGGACGCAGCAGTTGTGGGCGTACTGGTCGAGAACGACGTGGTCCTTGGGGCGGATCAACGCCGTGATCACGCCAAACCCGGCCGCCCACCCGGTTGGGAACAAGACGATGTGTGGGAGGCCGACCAGTTCCGCCACGGCTGTCTGCAGCCGCAACGACAGCGCCGAGTTTCCTTGCAACACCGGCGCTCCGGCGATCTGCGTGCCGTAGCGATTGATCGCCTCGATGGCTGCGGCTCGAACTTCCGTGTGCGTGGAAAGGCCAAGATAGTCGTACGACGCGAAGTTCACCCCGCTCCGTTCCTTCCCAGTCTCATCGGTCACCGTGACCTGCGGTCCGGGGGTGGACTGAAGCTGGGTGGAGAACGGCCACACGCCTTGCTCCAGACGATTTCTACGCCATTCGTAATATCGCTGGGCCCGTGATTCCAGACTCTTACCCGAGAGTCGCACGAAGTCGGCAAAGCTGCCTTCCAGCGCGCCGCTGTCAATCAGCTTCAGGATGTCGTGAGTAAATCGGTCAGCCAGTACGCTCACGATGCCTCTATTTAGACGGCCTGGGGGAATTTAAGTTGCTAAGGGCGATTTAGAGATCCTATTCCATTTCTCGAAAGACAGGGCGGGCGCAAAGATTTTGTAAATGTCACTGGCACTCCTCCAAATCGCTGTGATCGACGGCGCGGGCTTCGCCGTTCTTTGCCCGGCCTTGCGGAACGGTGGCGGTCTCCGTCACGATCGCGCAGTGCCCATTGCCCTCGATCGGGATCGGTCCCGCGGCTGGCTCGTCGCGCGCGTGACTGGCGTGCTCACCATCGAGGAGTTGATCGGCTTCCTGAAGACGGCGCGAGCGGACCTCGACACCCGGGCGAGCCCGCTGCTGGTGGACGCAACGGCCGCCACAACAGCGATGACGGCCACCGATGTCGAGACCGCCGTACAGCTCGTCAAGAGCGTCGTGGCCGCCCAGGGTATGAGGGCACACGTCGCAGTGTTCACGACTGATGACGCTCTCTATCGATGGTTGCTCGCTTATGAAGTCGGATGTACGGCCATCGGCGTTCGTGTCATCCGCGTGTTCCGGCAGCGAGTCGACGCAGAGCAGTGGCTGACGATTCTTTCGACCGCCGGACGGTTTCACGCATAGCTGCGATTCTGTACACCCAGCTCATCCGTTTTGAAACAACGTCAGCCAAGCTTCGAACGCCACTCGGCTTGCTGCTCGGGCCAGTCGCAGGTGGGGCAGGGAAATACCTATTCAGAACGGAGGGCCACCGCAGGATCCACGCGCGTTGCACGCCGCACCGGCACCCACGACGCCGCGAGCGCCATGCCGATCAGCGCGGCGGACGCCAGCGCGATCGGCGCGGCGCTATCCGCCGGCAGGCGCAGGACCATATGCGCCGCCACCTGCCGGCTCCACACCGCGATCGGCACGCCGATGACGAGTCCGGCGAAGACGAGTGCCATCGCGCCGCCCGTCACCATGCGCGTGACATCGCCCGCGGTGGCGCCGAGCGCCATGCGGATGCCGATCTCGTGCGTGCGCCGCGCAACGGTGTAGGCGAGCAGGCCATAGAGGCCGATCGCCGCAAGAAGCAGCCCCAATGCCGCGAACGCACTCGAGAGCAGTGCGATCATGCGCTCGGCCACGATCGACGAATCCAGCTGCTCGGTGAGCGTCGTCACTTTGGCGATCGGGACGCCCTTCAACGTGTCGCGAACGGTGCGGCGCACCTCGCCGGCGATCGACGCGGGCGGAACCGCCGTGCGCAGCGCGAGCTTCTGCCACGTCCCGCGTCCCTCCTGGACCGCGCTGAGATAGATCGTGCGCAGCGGCGTTTCCGTGAGGTCCTGGTACTTCGCGGTTCCGACGACCCCGACGATTTCATACACGCGCTCGATGCCGTCAAAGCGGAAATGCCCGCCGATCGGGTTCCGACCGGCGAAGTAGTAGCGCGCGAAGGCGTCGTTGACGATGGCCACGGGCGGCCGGCCATCGTCGTCTCGCCGAAAGTCGCGGCCCGCACGGAGCGGCGTCCCGAACGTCTCGAAGTACCGCGGTGCAACCCAATTCAGCGGGATGAAGCGGCGATCTTCCGGCTTCTCCGCGAACCCGTCGACGTTGGCCATCCGCGCGGCCCCAGGGCCTTCGATCGGCGTCACCGCGCTCAACGTCGCCGACCGGACGCCGGGAATCGCGTGCATCCGCTCGAGCAGCTCGTCGAAGAGCGGAGCGAGCTGGTCTCGCTGATAGCCGGCGTGCGACGAATCGATCGTCACGAGCAGGACCGCTTGGCGGTCGAATCCGAGGTCGGCGTTCCGCAGATTGGACAGATGGCGGATGAACAATGCCGCGGCGCTCAACAGCACAACCGACAGGGCCACCTGCGCGACGACAAGCCCGCGTCCGAAGAGGCGGCGGGATGGCGTATCGCCGGAGCGCCCGGCGCCGCGCAGGGACGAAGCCGGCGCCGAGGCGAACGCGATCCACGCCGGCGCGACCCCGAACAGCACACCGGTCAGCACGGTGACCGCGACGGTGAACAGCAGCACGCGGGCGTCCGGCACGACATCGATCTGCAGCTGACGAAGTCCGATGCCGACAAAGCCGCGGCCAGAGCCCATCATGCGCGCGAGCCCGCGGGCGCTGGCGTATGCGAACGCGGCGCCGAGCAGGCCGCCCGCGCCCGACAGCAGCAACGACTCCGTGAGCGCCTGGCGCACGAGTCGAAGCCGGCTCGCTCCGAGCGAGACGCGCACCGCCAGCTCCTGCTGCCGCGCGGCGGCGCGCGCGAGCAGCAAACTCGCGACGTTCGTGCACGCGATCAGCAGCAGGAGTCCGACTGCCGCCATCAAGCCAGTGAGCGCTCCGCGGAACTGATCGCGCACCGTTGAGAAACCTGCGGCCGCCGGCTCCACTTCGATCCTGAAGTCGCGCAGGAACGGGGCGTTCTTCGTCTTCGCGAGATCGTCACGCCGGGGACGATCGAGCAGTTCGAGTTCGGCGCGCGCCTGCTCCGCGGACGCCTCCGGCCTGAGACGGCCGAGCAGCTTCACCTGGAGGTCGCCGGTCGCCCGCTGGCCTGGCCGCTGAATCACCGGCTCGTGCGCTGCGGGCATCCACACATCAGTCTGGATCCCGATCTGCAGTCCGAAGAACGTGCGCGGCGCGACGCCGACAATGGTCACCGGCGCATCGTTGATGGTGATCTGCGCGCCGAGCGCCGAGGGATCGAGATTGAAGCGTGTCTTCCAGTACGGCCAACTGATGACGGCTACCGCGGATGTCGACGCGCCGAGCCGGTCGTCGCCGGGGCCGAGCAGCCGGCCCGCCGCAGGCCGCAGGCCAAGCGCCGAAAAATAGTTACCAGCGACAAACTCGCCGTCGGTGAGCTCGGCGGCGAGCCCGTTACCGGTCAGGCGGAATCGCGCGGGCGCGGTGGCGACGAGATCCGAGAAGACGTGATTGCCGTCGCGGAGGGCCTCGTAGTACTTCCACGGGGTCTGATTGCCGCGAGTCTCTCCGTAGCGGCCCAGGATCTCGACGAGCCGCCCGGGCTCGTGCACCGGAAGCGGGCGCAAGATCAGCGTGTTGATCAGGCTGAAGATGGCCGTGTTGGCACCGATGCCGAGCGCGAGTGACAGGATGGCGACCGCCGTGAAGCCGGGCGAGCGCCGCATCGTGCGGAGGGCGTAGCGGATGTCCTGCGCGAGCCGGTCCACAAGCCCTCCTCAGTTGTCTATCAATACTAACCCTGACCTCCGAGAGGGCATCGGCGGATGCCCGGCGGCGCCGGGCATCCATCGTCGCTACAAGCAAAGCTGAGGTAGAGGTCGCCTTACCGCCGTCGCGACCGCTTGGTCGAATCGTTGGCGGTCTGTCGTCGTCCGCCTGCCAATGTGGGGGTGCTTTCAACTTCGTCGTCGGCCGCGTGGGCTCCGTCGGCCGCCTCTTCATTGATGCCCCCTTCAGCCAGTGCCGAGAGCTTCGCGTCCGCGGCCTTTTCCTCATCGAGGTTTTGCTGTAGAAGACTGGCCGCTTCCGAGTGGCCCATCGCCTTCGCCCACGCGACGAGGGTGCCGTATGCCGCCATTTCATAATGCTCAGCCCGCTGTCCGGCCGCGATGAGGCACGCATCCATCGTCGTCTCGTCGAAGTCTTCCTCCATCACCGATTGACCTTCCTCGATGATCCCTTCGATGCCGTCGCAATGCTTTCCCCGCACTTTTTCGTCGAGGCTGGCAAACGCTTTCTCCAGTCGCCCGATTTGCCCTTGGGTTTCTTTGAGGTGAGTCTCAAATGCCTTGCGGAGTTGCGGCGAGCTGGCCGCCTTCGCCATCTTGGGTAACGCCTTCGTGAGCTGCTTCTCGGCATCGTACGCGTCCCGAAGTTCGTCGAGAAACGCATCGTGTAACGTCGCTGCTTGAGCCATGGTCATCGTCTCCCTTTGTCCTGATTAATCCGTATCGGTGCGACATTGCGCCGCACCCGAGCACGGCCAAAGTGAAGGAGCATCTCGCGTGCCACCCGAAGACGCCTGCCGCGCGAGTTCAGACGAACATCGGCGTAGCCTACAACGAATGACTGGAGGAAGAGCGGTCAACGAGAACGGGTAATTAGTTCGGCACCTAATTTGCTCCACGTCGGGCGGCCACCGAAACGGCCGCGCGACGAAATTCGTCGTCGGGTGGACAGAATCAAGGCGGTCAGAGTGGCCTAGGGCGGGATGAATCGCTAAACGTTCGAAGGACGGGCTGACGAACCGGCTCGCGTTTCGATCGAAATCATGCATCGTGCGACGGAAACCGATGAGGTCGCCTGGCGCAGAAGCATTGATGCAGTACTTCGCGAGAGTGCCGGCCGAAGTTCCCGAACCGCGAGCTCGCTGTAACGGCCGAGCTCCGCTCATTCATAGGAGACGTTATGCGTTATGTTGTGGCCTGGATCCTCGGAGTTCCGCTCAGCGTGATCGCGTTGTGGTACGTGGTCGGCCACGCCGCGTGTGGGCGTTGAGATGGCGACGAATGTTTCGGCGGCTGAGCGAACGCCACGGATTGCAATTGCGCTCACGGCTGGGGTCGCTGGCGCGCTTGCGCCGAGCCTTTGGCTCAAAGGCTTGCTGACCGGCGCCGCCGTTGCGATGCTGACGACCGTGGCGACCGGTTACTGTCCGATCAACGCTGCTCTGGACGGAGAGAACGCCGAGACGCCGCACTGGCGAACGCTGAAGACCCACCGGGTCGAAGCGTAAGGACCTCGGGCGTGTGAGCAACACCTGCGGAG
>Ga0105248_10006909_pt1 | contig 12440 bp, 6 predicted proteins | sample KBSS34metaG_FD_81524 | JGI IMG/M metagenome (GOLD analysis project Ga0105248, IMG submission 81524) | Switchgrass rhizosphere microbial communities from Kellogg Biological Station, Michigan, USA - KBS S3-4 metaG | ecosystem: Host-associated > Plants > Roots > Rhizosphere > Soil | place... | reverse complement strand
TTCTCGGGGGAGACGGCGGCGGCCCCCGAATTCTAAGGGGGATATATGGCTGGGCCTGTTTGGGTTTTATCAGTCGATTTACAAACGAAGACCGCGACGTTCCAGTCGGGGATGGCCGACGCGGCCCGCTCCGCCCGGAAGGCGTTTCAGGACATCGGCGACGCTGCGAAGTCCGGCGGACACGCCGCGAGTGAAGGTACGCTAAACGTCCGGGCCTCGCTGGGCCTTTTAGACAATACGATCCGTGGGGCGCATGGCGCGGCGATGGCGGATCTTATCCACCTTTTTCAAGACTCCAAGATCGTCATGGCCGCGTTGCCGCTGGCGGCGACTACAGGCGGAATACTTTTGTTAGCGGGCGGCATCGTCGAGGCCGTCGAGAAAATCCGCGAGATGCGGGAAGAGCACGAAAAGCTAGCCGAGGAAATGACGAACTTCGGGACAGCCGCTCAGAACGCCTTTAACGCCCTCGACGAAAAGCTCCTAGAGAGCGAGAAGAAAACCGACGAACTCCGGAACGATCATCTAGGCGCTCTCCGCTTGCAGTTGGAACTCATTAACCGGCAGAGCATGGGCGAGCTAGAGAAAGCCTTTGACGACCTCTCAAAGAAGACGGACGTCGTCTTCGAAAAGCTCAAGAGTCATTGGTACACGCTCGGCATTGGCTCGGACGGGGCGAAACATGCCTTGGAACAATTTCAAACTCAGTACGACAGCCTTCTTTCTCACGGGGACAGCGGGCAAGCTGCCGGGCTACTTTCCGGGACGCTTAAAGACGCCGAGCGCGTCCTAGAACTTCAGAAGTCGGCGAAAGAAAACAGCGGATCAATCCTGGGCGCTCCGAAGGACGGCGCGGACCTTGGCTTGAGTATGCGGGCACAGTTGGAACTAAAGAAGTCCGGCGTTGGTTTTACGGAGAAGGAAATCGCCGCTCAGGAGACGCTAGTCGAGGCCCTTCGCTCGCAGGAGCCGATACAGGGAAAGATCGAAGCGATTAAGAAGTCCGACTCCGACAACGCGAAACGGACTGCCGGGAATGAAGCGGGAGCACGAAGCGCGGCAGCCGCCCGGGAAGCCGCCGCAAGTATGCTCCGTATGGGCGAGCTTGCCATAGCCGCCGACCGGGCCGTAGCCCAGGCACAGTTAGAAGTCCGCCGGGCGAGCATAGAAGAACGCCTTGCCGTAGACGTGGACTTCGCCAACCGGCAGTACGCGGTTGAACTCGCCGGGAACCAAGCGGAGATTGCAGCGCTCGATAAGTCCGGGAAGGACTATCAGAACCAATTGAAGACGTTGCAGGATAAGACGCTGGAATTGTCCGCCCAGCATGAAGCGAAGCTCGCCGAGTTGCAGGCGAAAGCCTCGGTCGATGTAAACGCCCGGGCGCTCCGGGATCTTGAGCAATCGGAACGGGAAAAAATAGCGGCAACGGATAAAGCTTCGGCGGAGAGATTGAGGGCTATCGACGCCGCGCTGAAGTCCGAAGAAGCCTTGAATCTCCAGGACACCCAACACTATCGGGAGTTGTTGTCTCAGCGCGTCGAAGCTCAGAAGTCGATGGACGACGAAGCCGCGAAGCAAGCCGAATTAGCCGGGAAAGAAGAAGCCGCGCACGTCCAAAAGGCCGGGGAACTCATAGTCGCGGCGGAGCGGCAGAAGTTCGCCTTGCTGGATAGCATCCGGAGGATTTCAGACCGCGCGAGGCTGGACCAGGAACAGAAATTTGCGAACGAAGAATTCGCGATTAAGATGGTCGCGCTTCAAATCGAACTCGCCAATCTCGACAGATCGGGCAAGGATTACGAAAACAAGCTGAAGTCGATTCAGGACAAACAACGGCAGCTTACCCAGGCACACGAAAACGAGATTACGGCCATTCAGGACAAAGCGCAGATGGACCGAAACGCGAAGATGATGTCAGGGCTTCAGCGTTTAGAAGACGCAACGGCGGAAGGGTTGACGAGCGTCATTATGCGGCATCAATCCTTTGCCCAGATGCTCGGCGGGATCGGGGACCAAATCGTCGCGGGGATGATTAAGAACGCGCTAATGAGCATCATGGCTGACGACATGAGCCGAGAGAGGGACGCGGCGAAGGCAGCCAGATTGATGTTTAACGCCGGAGCTAGTCTTCCGTTCCCGGTGAATATAGTCGCGGCTCCGGTTATGGGTGCGGCTGCGTTCGCGAGCGTTATGGCGTTTCAACAAGGCACAGATAGCGTCCCCGGCTTCGGCACGGGCGACAAAGTCCCGGCCATGCTCGAACCGGGCGAGGGTGTCGTCCCCGGCGGCGTCATGGATGGGCTGAGGAACATGGTCCGGTCGGGGAGTATGGGCGGGAACCGAACCACGCACGTACATTACGCCCCGACGTTTCACGTCCAGACAATCGACGGCGACGGCGTCCGAGGCGTTTTGGACAAGCATTCCCAGGAGTTTACGCGGCACTTCGAGGGTCAACTCCGCCGGTTGAACCACTAAACCCGACAACTGTCTTAACGCGGGTCGTTTAGCACCTAAAAATGCATAGGTAGGGGACTCTAGTTCCCCGGACGCCTAAGCGCCCCGGGGAACTAGGGTCCGACGGATTTAATCCCCGGTTTTGAACAGCCGATCCGAAATGCATCGACACAAGGAGGAATATGAATTGCAATCACGCGGTTATCGTTAGCCCAAACGAAGGAGTATTCAGCGCAACTTGCGAGGTCCACGACACGGCTGACCCCGACGTAAAAGTTTTCCGGTTTAAGGAATGGCCGGGAAATGGGGCCGGGATACGGGGCGGTCAGCCGGTCGGGCATCTTCGCTTTATTGCTGTTTACTCGGCTCCCGTTTGGATGCCTGATTCCGAGACATTCGATCCGGGGGAGTGTCTCGGGGATTATCGGATCACGGACACTTTAGACGCACTTCCAGGCTATGTCGGCGTCTTTGAGGGCACCACGAAAACCGATGAGGTCCGCGAGCCTGAGCCGGAAGCCGAGGACGAGCGTTCCCTAAAGATCGACCGGGCTATTCTGGGTGCCCTTGGGTTGGTGCCAAGAATGCGACGCCGGGACTTGCAACGGAAGACCCACGCGAGCCGGTACGTCGAGTGGGAATCACGCCTCCAGAAGCTCCAGGCGGACGGGGTTTTAACAATCGTCGAAGAGGTTGGGCGGGTATGGGTTGCACTGGCACCATAGGCGATGTCACTGTCACCAATGCATTTTGACTACGGCTGGTGACACCTATCTAGCTAAATAATAAAGAGTTAATGTGGGTGTCACCACTGTCACCACGAAATGCCAACCCTCTAGGGGTGAAGATCGATACCGTGAGGTACGTAGTAAGTAAAGATTATTATTATTGATTTTTATTTTTTATCTAACTACTGCTACGGCGGTCCCGTTATACCTATCGGGGAGGGTAAAAGCGCGGTGACAGTGGTGACAGTCGCAGCAAGTCATTAAACAACAACGACTTGAGTGTCACCAAAAACTGTCACCAATTGACTACGGCTTTTGGTGACGGTGACGCTGTTGTGGTGACATTGGAAGCCGCCCCGAGGTGCCGCCGTTAAAACCCAGGCTACGTCCCCACCACCACTTTCCAGCAGCCCCGCCACGGCCAGCCACGGGGCCGCCACAGGCCGCTGTAGGGCGCTCAAAGGTATAGGGGGTGGGGTCAAATCTCCACGACCAACCCCTTTTAGCCCTCCGCCGCTGGTAAATTTACGCAGACGAAAATAAATCCGAAATCGTGTAATTTTTACACGGTTGACTAGGGCTTGGTCCGGATTAGAATTGCCAATCATGCTAAAAAATGGTTGGAAGAGTGCGTCTGCGTGGGTGGGTGTGACGATCCTTCTTGGGGCGCTGGGGAGCGGGTTGTGGGAAATTGCCGTCAAGCCGGGAGGGTCTTGGTTCTGGCACTTGATCTTAACCGCTGCAACATTCGGCTCCGAATATCTAAAGGACCGCGTCTATCTGGAAGCGGCGAGAGGTAATCACGAAGTTGTCGCGCAACACGCCGCGAATATGGTGCAACTCATGGTGTTCGCGGTGAGTGGCGGCGCGATGGGCCTTGGACTGGCGGCTCTTAAAGTCAGTAAGCGGCGTGAAATGTCCGCCGCTGTTTTAGGCGATGCTAACCTACTGAGTGGGAGTTTTTGGCGGTATGGATTGTGGGCCGTGCTGCTATTTATTCTTTTTCTGATGGCGGAATTTACGGTTGAGGATCTCAAGGCGAAGGCCGCTAATCAGGCATATACGTATTTTCGACAATCAGTAGATATTTGCCGACCCTATTTAACTAACTCTCAAGTGCAGTTATTCGAATCGCGGTATGCAGCATTGCGAACAAAACATGAATATACGGAACTTACTAATGAGTTGGAGCAAGTTGCTTCAGCCAATAAGCTGAGACTGCCGGACTTCACCCCTTGGTGACGGTGCGTACCGTCTAGCGTGCTGCTATTGCACTCTGCGAGGGCCGTAGACGATTCGCTAGAAATGCCGGGTGGGGTGGCCACCTCATTTTCAAACGCTCACAGCGACGCCAATACGCCTCATTGCCGCTAGAGCGCAAACGACCCGACCTATTCTTGACGATTGAGCAGTCCGTATTGCGTCGGGGTTAGCTCAACACGGTAGTCGATCTTTCGAATTTGAAATTTGCCCCGATAGGTTCCAAAGAAGTGTACATAGCTCGCCCGCGCTTCCCCTTCCATAGGTTTAATTTTGAATTCGACACGAGCATCTTTCGGAATGGGAAAGCGAACTCGGCGAAAATTCAAGTAGCTTTTCGCCCGCCCCGTGTTTGGATCGATAACTTGCCGGATGCTCTGTCCGTCTTTGAGTGTTCCAGACCGAATTGGATCGTCGTTGTCAAAAATCTGAACACTAGGTGCCCCGGTCCTCTCTTGAACTGAATCCAAAAATGCCTTGGGTTCGGTTTCAATGGTTATATCAAAGTCTTGATAGTCGGTATCGTTCGAAGCGTCAAAGATTCCCAGGACAATTTGACCGTCCGGCGCATAGACGTTACCAAAGAAATCAATAGGATCGGAGTGGAAAACAACGTATTTCCCCATGAGAATTCCGAACGCGATAAGCACAACCGCCACCGCGAGCTTAAGAATTGGTCTGAGACTCTCCAAGGTCAGGTCAATCAGGCATAGAAGAAGACCGAGAAAAAAGACCGATATTGCGGGTACAAACAACGGAGCAAAGGTAAATATCGTGCTGAAACCCAATAGTGTTGAGACCGCGCCCGCGCTGCGCAAGTATTGTCTGAATGACGTTCCGTTTTGCGCGACCTTCTTTTTTCTCGCTTGCGCGGCCATGGGCGGAATTTCCTTGTAGGGCGATGCGGCGTTCTGATGTCTCCGCAGCCAACGTCTTTCGCGAGAGCTTCCGCCGTGCGAATCCATCCCCGCCATCACCCTTCGAGGCCCGTCAAATCCTTAGCGAGATTACTTAGTGAGCAGAGTAACTTTTTCGTGGGCCGCTTGCAAATCTGCTGTGCTTAGGTTTGCATACCGCCGCGTCATTTCCAGCGAGCTATGCCCCAAAACCTTTTGCAAGTGAAAGACAGATCCGCCGCGCCGGAGGTAGTTCAACGCGAACGTATGCCGGAAGGCGTGAAGGGTTCGGGACGGCGGCGTGAAGCCGAGACTAACGCATAGCCGCTGAACGCTCCGTAAGGCGCTAATTCTCCGTACGGGGCCGCCCTCGCGGGTAGAGATGAGCAACGCCTCGGGCTGCCGCGTAAAGTCTTTGATGAATCGGCAAATTACTCTGCGGAGAGAAAACGAAAAGGGTACAAGGCGTTGCTTACTTCCCTTCCCGTTTAACTTGATGAGCAGGTTGTCCAGGTCAATATCAGCGATTCGCACGGCCAGTGCCTCGGAGATTCGGCAGCCGGTGTCCAAGAGTAGCAGCGCGAGTAAATGCACTCGCCGCTCGTGGTAGTTCCCCGCCCTCGGCTTCCAGGCAACTATTGCCCGGACTTCAGCCTCCGTTAGTGCAGGCAAGATGTTCTCGGGTTCCTTCAGTCGGCTCATGCGTGGATGGGTGCAGCCGGGTCCACACTTCCGTTCATTGTCAGAGGCCCAATGAAGATAGGCGTTAATGGCGCGGATGGCCGCGTTGCACCCGGTTTCTTTTAACCCTAGCTCCCGCATACGAAGCACTGTTTCCTTGAGTTCGGTTTGAGTGGGTGCCTCCGAGGGTAGCCATTTTAGGGCATGGGTGTACCACGAGACGGTAGCGGGTGAGACGTTGTGAAGGAATTTTCGTTCCCGAATGAATACGGCGAATTTGCTCAAGACGGCCCTCCAGGCGTGTGCCTTTGAATTGAGGGCGTCCGCGTATTTATTGATCTTGGGCCGAGTGGCTGAAGGCGCACGCTTGGAAAGCGTGTATACCGCAAGGTATCCAGGGTTCGAATCCCTGTCTCTCCGCCATTAAATCATTTAGAATGTTGACCATAAAAGACTTCCACATAAAAGACAACCAAAAGCTAGCGCTTGAGTAGTCCTATTTAGGACTATGAGCAGGAACACACCCGTTTGGAGTAGTCTTTTCGATTTCTACAGCACAGTAAGAACTGAGACACATCCCCAGCCGGCACGGTTAGCCAGTGCTCCGTTTCTCTTGGTCCCTGGTCAGCCCGAGGACAGGTCAAAAGTGCTCACCGACAAAAAAACCAAAAGGGATTCCTGCCTCAAGCACGATGTGATACCGTGAATTCGCTTCGTGTCGATCCGAAGCGGTGGTAGGTGAGCGATGGGGTGTCGTGAATTCCTTCACTATCAAAATAACGAAGGTGCAATTGAATCGATCTGTCCGGATTGTCAAGAAATCATCTTCGCAGAAAAGCCGATTGACTTAGAACCGAAAGAAACCAACCATATGTGCGATCAAGAGACGATCAAAATGGTGTGGGCACGGTATACACAAGTCGATAGCTGACGCATATAGGTTGGAGATTCGTTCGGCCTGCACTGTGCGCCAAGTCCATTCTATTTTCGCGGAGTCCAGGCAAGATGCGCTCCTATAAAGGCTGGAATGCGGTGTGGATTCTGAGTGCAAGAACGGAGCTGGTTCAAGGCCATTTCCTGGCCTATAGACGGTCAAAAGAGACCATACTTTGAGACAACCATTCCCTTATCGTGAGCATCGGTCCCGACTAAACGCCAGGACTGAAGCGGGAACAAATGATCAGCCTTATCTCCTTCGCCAGACGGCGAAATCATGATGAGTCGATTGATTCGATCTGTACGAGGTGCTACCAGACCATTGCGAGTGCCGACAGCTCAGACGACCTTGAAGCCCCGGAACATGTCCATCTTTGCGATCCGAACGGGGAATTCAATCTGTCGCATTTCGACACCCACACTCGAAAGGCCAATCCATGAAGACCGCCGAAATCGCTGAGTTTCTTGCCACGCTGGATTCCATGCAAAATACCTTTCGTTTGAAAGTCGTCAGTCTGCAACAGGAGAGTCAAGTCAGACTGGATATTGAGGCCGGTACGCAGAAATTGTCAGATAAAATAGCGAGCCAGATTGATCGGTTACGGGGCACATTTTAGTGCGTGATCGCGGGCTCAGTCAGTTGCAATCGGCTTCCCGTGAACTTCTCTTCTCTAACCTGAAAGGGTGGTGAAATTGTGAATTGTACTTTCTGTGGAAGCCGTCACATCCGCCCCTCGAAACTCCAATTCGGCGACGTTCCCCGATTGCTTGCTCTCCTCTACCCCGTGCGTTGCGGACTTTGCGGGGAAAGAGAATACCAGGGCATTTACACTGTTTTACGTCTTAGGGCTGCGATACAAAGACTCTGAGAGTGGCCTTCGTCAATCCGAGCGGTTCTAGACCTTTGGCTCAAATCTTCGCCGCTTCCCATTGATTAGAATCAGCTCACATGGCTTGTCGGTTACGTCAGCTGACGATGTGCAAACAATTGCGCATTCCGTTGCATCTTCGAATCATGTTCTCCCGGCCAGAACGCTGAACATCCGGAATTGTCTCGCCGCGCCAGGCAGCGATTACACTCCATCTTCTTGTATTTAAGTGCTTTGTATTGCTCGGCTTCCGGCGCTTAGCGGAGTTGTTCCTATGTCGGTTTTTGGACCTTCAATTGCTGGACCAATACCTGTTCCGGCAAAGCACTCGAGTGTCCTTACTGTCTGCTCATCCCTGCGAGACATCCGTGCAACATGCTGAGAGCCCTGAAAACCAAGGTTTTCTGAGGGGGGCACGTGAAGTCGTGGCAACCGTCATTCCCATTTCGGCAGCTGTCCGCAGGCAGCCTTATCCGCTTGGACTCGTATAGAAACAAGTCTTGTGCGCTCCCTTTTCTGCGTTCTGCCCTAATACTCATCTGCTTGTCGACGATTGGCGTAGCACCGCTTTTAGGGGCCATCGCTCGCGACGTTACGGTCTCGCAGGATGGCAGCGCGGCTAGCGCTACCATTGCCAGCCCTGCCTTCACAACAGCGGCTGCAAACGAAGAGTTGTTGGCATTCATTGCGACCGACTATTTAAGCGGTACGAACACTACAGTCAAGAGCGTTGCAGGAGGCGGCCTGACCTGGACTCTGGTCAAGCGAGCCAATGCCCAGAGTGGAACCGCGGAGATTTGGGGCGCTTTTGCAGCCGCCCCACTCACTGGCGTAAACGTCACGGCAACCCTTTCTCAGAGCGTCATCTCTTCCATCGCCGTGATGAGCTTCTCTGGAGTCAACCCTGCGGGAGCAGTCGGGGCTACCGGTAGCAAGAGTGCATCCACGGGAGCGCCCTCCGCGTCCCTTGTTACCACTGCCGCAAACTCTCTCGTGCTCGGCGTCGGCAACGACTTCAGTACCGCCACCGCTCGCACCCTCGGTACGGGACAAACTCTCATCCACCAGGATCTGACGCCCACAGGAGACACTTACTGGGTTCAGATGTTGAGCAACGCCGTTCCCACAGCCGGAACCACTGCCACCATCAGCGACACTGCACCGACAAAGGATAAATTCAATCTCAGCATCGTAGAACTGCTCGCGGCAGGCTCCGTTGCTCCGACCTACAGCATCTCCGGGACGATTACGCCTGCCGCGTCAGGAAGCGGCGCAACAGTTACGCTCGGTGGCACGTCCAGCGCAACGACAGTTGCCGATGCCAGCGGCAATTACACCTTCAACGGGCTCATCAACGGCTCGTATACAGTGACGCCAGGCAAAACCGGCTACACTTTTACCCCTGCAAATCAGCCCGTCACGATCAATAGCGTCAATCAGAGCGCAGTGAACTTCACGGCGCAGGCGATACCGACGTGGAGCATTTCAGGGACGATCAGCCCGACTGCCGGAGGAGCGGGTGCGACAGTTTCACTGAGCGGTTCATCCACTGCAACGGCCACGGCGGATGCGAACGGAAACTACACCTTTACCGGGCTTGCCAATGGTTCATATACCGTGACGCCGAGCAAAACCGGCTACACCTTTACCCCGGCAAATCAGCTCGTCACGATCAATAGCGCTAACCAAAGCGGAGTGAACTTCACGGCGCAGGCAGTGAGTTCCTGGAGCATCTCTGGAACCCTAGGCGGCACTGGCTGCAGCGGATGCTCGTTTGTGCAATCTACGCGCAGTTCGCAGGGCGGCCACATTGATTGGCCCACTCTGCTCAATGTCAAAGCCGGAGATGCGCTGGTATACATCGGTGAGTTCACCAACTGGACTCCCGGTTCGACCGTAAACATGACCGACAGTCATGGAAACATCTGGCGCCGCTGCGACAACAATGCCACCACCGATTTCCCGGAAATCCAGGATCAGTCAACCAACGGAATGAGTTGCCACTATACAGTGAACATCGCCGCATGGCCCACTATCACCGCACAGCCGGTATCGAGTCAATGCGTCAGTGTCAATTGCACTCAGGTAGGCGGCGCATTCTTTGAACTGGCGCTGCCTGCAAGCGCAACCGCTGATGCCTGGGCCGTACCTCACGCCGGCACTTCGACTGCCGGCAGCAATAACGTAAATTGCGGCACCATTACACTTCAGCACGCCGACGATTTTCTGATGTGCGATTTCAACAACGCAAGCGGAACACCCTCCGCAGGCACCACGCCTGTGCCGTTTACCCTGCGCGAAAGCATCGTGACCGCAATCGAGACGGGCCTCTATCCAGGCAGCGGAACGATAACTCCCACAGGCACACTCAACGCCAGCGGTATAGCCTACACGGGCATCACGGTTGCCTTTAGTGGGGCTGCGGGCGGAGCGGGTGCCGTCGTGACTTTGAGTGGTTCTTCGAGCGCGACTACCGTTGCCGATGCCAATGGCAACTACTCCTTTACCGGACTGGCGAATGGTTCGTATACCGTGACCCCAAGCAATGCCGGCTACACCTTTACACCCGCAAGCCAGCCTGTCACGCTCAACGGCGCGAGCCAGACTGGCGTCAACTTTGCAGCGCAGCCAAATGCATCCCTCACCATTACAGGCACAATCACGCCGGCAGCAAGCGGCAGTGGTGCTACCGTTGCACTGAGCGGAACATCCACTGCTTCAGTCGTTGCCGATGCCAACGGGAACTATTCGTTCACCGGGCTGACAAACGGTTCCTACACAGTCACGCCAAGCAAGAGTGGCTACACCTTTACGCCCGCAAATCAGGGTGTAACTCTCAACGGCGTTAACCAGAGCGGCCTCAATTTCACCGCCCAGGCCATCGCAACGTGGACTATCGCCGGAACGATCACTCCAACCTCTGCTGGCGCGGGCGCATCAGTCGCTCTAGGTGGAGCGTCGAACGCATCCACCGTCGCGGACGCCAACGGGAACTACTCGTTCACGGGACTGGCCAATGGCTCTTACACAATTACTCCTGCCAAAACGGGCTACACCTTCAATCCAGCAAACCAGCCTGTCTCGATCAACGGAGCAAGTCAGTCAGGAATCAACTTTACCGCTCAGGCTGCCGCAACTTATAGCATCTCTGGAACCATCAGTCCTGCAGCATCCGGCAGCGGCTCGACCGTCACGCTCAGTGGAGCGTCTTCCAGCACAACCACCGCCGACTCCAATGGCAACTTCACATTTGCCGGACTGGTCAACGGCTCCTACCTGGTGACTCCGAGCCATAGCGGATTCATCTTCACGCCCGCGAATCGGTCGGTTACAGTCAGCGGCGCCAGCATGAGCGGAATGAACTTCACCGCGACCGCCGGATCGACTTCAATCGCTCGAGACGTAACCGTCTCGCAGGATGGCAGCGCAGCGAGTTTGACCATTGCGAGTCCCGTATTCACAACGACCACAGGTGGTGAGCAACTGCTGGCCTTCATCTCCGCGGACTTTGTGAGCGGTACAAACACTACAGTCAAGAGCATTTCTGGCGGAGGATTGACATGGGCTCTGCTGCAGCGGGCCAATGCGCAGAGCGGCACTGCCGAAATCTGGGGAGCCTTTGCCACCAGCAAGCTCACTGGGGTTTCAGTCACGGCGACTCTGTCGCAGAGTGTGGTCTCTTCGATCACGGTCATGAGCTTTACCGGAGTGAATTCCTCGGGAGCCATCGGAGCTGTGGGCAGCAAGAGTGCGTCGACCGGAGCCCCTACCGCATCCCTGGTCACCACTGGTGCCAACTCGTGGGTACTCGGAGTCGGCAACGACTACAGCAACGCAATCTCCCGCACAGTCGGCACCGGGCAGATACTGATTCATCAGGACCTCACCTCAACCGGGGACACGTATTGGGTACAGATGCTCTCCAGCGCCGTTGCGGCAACTGGCACCACTGCCACCATCAATGACACTGCACCCACCGGGGACAAGTTCAACCTGGGCATAGTAGAACTGCTTGCAGCCAGCGGCAGCAGCAGCGCCACTCCACCCACCGTCTCGATGGCGTCGCCTGCATCGGGAACAACCGCTGCCGGATTGATAGGAGTGGCGGCTTCGGCTTCCGATGCAGTTGGTGTCGTCGGAGTCCAGTTCCTATTGGACGGAAGCTCATTGGGTGCCGAACTCACCACCGCGCCATACGCGATTACATGGGACGCGACAGCGGTCGCGACTGGTACACACACCCTGGCTGCGCGAGCAAGAAACGGTGCAGGGCTCTCCACCACATCGACCGCCGTTACGATCACCGTGGCCGATCCTGCAAACACTGCGGTTGTCGGTCAATGGTCGTCTCCCGTGGCTCTTCCAGCGGTGGCCGTCAATCTGGTCCTCTTGCGCAACAACCAGGTGCTGTTCTACCAGGACGGCTCATCCGCCAGTGTGTGGAACTACGTGCAGAACACCTTCAACAGTGTCCCTCAGTCGGCCAACCTCTTCTGTTCCGGTCATGCCCTACTAAGCGACGGCAGAGTCTTGGTTGCAGGTGGATATGGCAATTCGAGCAATACGATCGGCATTGCCAATGCAGAAATATTCGATCCATCGAACCAAAC
>Ga0105248_10006904_pt1 | contig 12441 bp, 11 predicted proteins | sample KBSS34metaG_FD_81524 | JGI IMG/M metagenome (GOLD analysis project Ga0105248, IMG submission 81524) | Switchgrass rhizosphere microbial communities from Kellogg Biological Station, Michigan, USA - KBS S3-4 metaG | ecosystem: Host-associated > Plants > Roots > Rhizosphere > Soil | place... | reverse complement strand
TCGGAATAGTTGAGGCCGATGCAGAGAAATTTGCCGACCTTGGCGACCGGCTCGGCGATGCGCACGCCGGCCGGCACCACCGGCAGGCTCTCGATCCTTGCGGCTTTGATGGCGGAAAGGTCGGCCAGCACACCGCCGTCAATGTCCTTCACCACCCCCGACAGGTCCCGAATCTGGCCATCCTTGTCCAAAAGGCCGGGCTTTTCCTGGCCCTTGGGGCCATAGCGCAATAGCTTCATGTCTTCTTTTTCCTTGGACTGGAATTGAGGATGACAAAAAATCCGCCGCGTTTTAGCGCGGCGGGAGCATTTGTGACAGCAATTTATGGGCTATTGGGCCGGGAAGGCGGTCGCCAGGTATTTGGCGATGGTGTCGAATTCGGCATCCGTGCCGTTGGCGCCGTTATTGGCCATCTGGTTGACCAGATCCTTCCAGCCCTGGGCGTCCAGCTTCTGCTGGGCGACGATTTCGGGGGAATGGCATTGGGAACAGACCCTGACCGCCACGTCGCGGCCGGGACCGTCGGGCAGCGCCTTATAGTCATCGGCGAAAGCCGGGGCGGCGCCCAAGCTCAGCAAAACAAAAGCAGCAAAAACACGCACGTTCGTCTCTCTCCTCTGCCCCGTCCAGGTTCCAGTCAGCATCTTTCCTACCCTATCTTTTGGGCAAGGCGAAGGCGATCAGCTCATCATTGGTAACCACGGAACCGGTCTGGGAACCACCGGTGTCGCTCATGGCCACATATTGCCGCTTGTCCGCCCCCAAATAGGTGACGGGGGTGGCCGTAACCGAGGCTTTTAACTTTACTTCCCACAATTTGTCCCCGCTGGCCGTATCAAAAGCGCGGAAGCGGAAATCGTCTGTGGCGCCCACAAAAGTCAGGCCACTGGCGGTCAGGATGGTGCCGCCCAGGCCGGGACGCCCCGTGTCCTGCAAACCGGCCGGGAAGCTTTCGGTCACGCCCAGGGTCTTGCGCCAGGCCACATCCCCGGTATCCACATTCACCGCCACCAGCTGTCCCCAAGGGGTCGGTCCGCAAGGCAGCTTCTTGTCGGGGTCCCAAAAGCGCAGCACGCCATAGTTATTGGCAAACGTGCCATCCGGCTTCTGCGCCACGCGCATCGGCTGGAACAGGTTGTTCACATTGGCAACGCAGAGATGCAGCTTGGGATCATAGCTGCCGCCATAGAAATTCACCCCGCCCTGGGTGCCGGGCGGCGCAACCGTGATTTCGTTGTAGCCCGGCGGCAGGTAGGTCGAGCCCAGCACCATGTGATTGTCGTCCACCAGCTTTTCACAATAGGCCTGATGCGAAGGCTCGCCCTTGTAGAGATTGTCGCGCGACACGCTGCCTTGCGAAAGCTGCTCAGGCTTTACCGGGAAAGGCTGGGTGGGCGAGGTCTGTTCGCCCGGCACCTTGCTTTGCGGCACAGAACGTTCTTCGACGCCGAAAATCGGCTTGCCGGTGACACGATCCAGGATGAAAGCCAGTGCATTCTTGTTGACGGTCAGCAGGGCGGGAATCGTCTTGCCATCCTTGTGCACGTCCATCAGCACCGGCGGATCCTGGGTATCGTTGTCCCAGATGTCATGATGGGTGACTTGGAAGTGCCAGAGATATTTGCCGGTATTGGCGTTGACCGCCACGATAGACGAGCTGAAGAGATTGTTGCCCGGGCGGTCCACGCCGACGCGGTCATTGTTGGGCGCGCCCAGCGGCATGTAGAGGATGCCGCGCTTTTCATCCACGGTGAAATAGCCCCAGACATTGACGCCGGAGCGTTGCCGGGCGCTGTCACCGCCCCATGTATCGTACCCGAACTCACCGGGCCGCGGCACGGTATGGAAGGTCCAGACCAGCTTGCCGGTCTTGGCGTCCCAGGCGCGGGTGTCCCCGGTCGGCCCAACATTGGGAGCCGCGTCCGGCGTGCCGGCGCCGGTGATGATGAGATTCTTGTAGATGATCGGCACCGCGGGCTGGCCGTAGGGCAGGTTCGGAAAGGACCCCATCACTTCGGGCGTCTTGAGATCGACGATACCGTGCGCGCCGAAACTCTCGACGGGCGCACCTGTTTTGGCATTGAGCGCATAAAGCCGCCCCAACCGGCTTCCGAAAACGACGGTGGCGGGAGCGCCCTTGGCGCCCTTCCAATAGGCCACGCCACGCGCCGCGGGAGAGTCAGTGTCAGGCAGCTTGTACTTCCATAGCTCGGCGCCGGTGGTGGCGTTGAGCGCAATGACCTCGCCATAGCTGGAGGCGACATACATGCTGTTGCCCACCACGATGGGAATGGCTTCCACCAGCCGCGGGCGGCCCGTATAGCCCGCCGGGGTCAGGTGATATGTCCAGGCGATATCGAGCTTGTCGACATTGGTCTTGTTGATCTGGGTGAGCGGCGAATAGCGTTGGCCGCCCAGGTCGTGGCCGCTGGTTTGCCAATCGCTTCCCGCCGCCACCGCGGCCGTCACAAACAAACCTAAGCCCGCGCACGCAACGGCGCCCTTCAACAATGCTTTCATCGCAAGCCCCTTTTTTTATGGGGCGGTCCGGCTCACGCCTAACGCCCTTATATCCGTCACGACCTGACTGGAAGATGAACGCGGGCACCGCCACAGACGCCTCGGTTGCGGCGGTGCCCTGCCCTATTCTCGTTTACTGCTCGGCGCGCGCCTGGCGTGGCGGCGGCGGCACATAGTCCGTCAGTTCGGTGGTGGGCTTCTTGCCGGCCCAGGCGATGCCGCGCATCAGAACCTTTTGGATCGCGGGATCCTGGAGGCTGTCCACCATATGGCCCTGCATCCAGACAAAGGCGCGCGCCGGCTGGCCGCCGGGCAGCGTATGCTCGTAGGTCCACATTTGCGGAATGGTCTGGCCCACGCCGCCGCCGCGCCGCGCCGCCGGCGTGTCGGGCATGGTGACGGTGAGAATGGGATGAACTTCCGGCGCGAAATTCAGCTTGTAAAAGGCCTCGTCATAGATCTGCGCGGGCATGCCCTGGGCAATGGGATTGTCCTTGTCCACGACGTTGTAATCCAGGGTCGCGGTCCAGGTGTAATTGACTTCGCCATGCTTCTTGCCGGCGCCCACCAGGGTCGCCATGTCGGCCGGATCGGGTCCGCAGAGCGAGTCATGGAATGTCACCAGGCCGCCGCCGCGTTTCACATAGGCCTGCAGGCGGGCGCGCTGTTCCGGCGTCATATAGCCGGCATCGCCCTTGTAGATGATCACCACATCGGATTTGTCGAGCTGTTCCTGGCTGGGAAAGGAAAAGGCGCCATCCACCACCGCGCCATGCGCTGTCAGCAGCTTGCTCCATGTATCCAGGAAATAGGGATAGTCATGTGCGCCCGGACCGTGGCTCTTGAGGCCGCCGAACAGGAAGATGCGCATGCCGTTGATATTCTGGCCCTGCGAACGCGGCGTGTTGTAGGTGGAATAGCGAGCGTAGTCCTTGGCGGTTTGCGCGTCGCTGGAAAAAGGCAGAATGCAGGCCAGCGCCAGTGCGCCGGACATGAGTACGGTTTTGACGGTCATGGTGTTCCTTCCGGTGATCCCTACGCCTCAGGTGGAGGTTCTTCGACAGCCCCATCTCTGTAGACAGCACACCTTAGGTGCAGGCTACGGCCTCTGCCAAGCGGCAACAGCGCGCAGCATGGGCATGGCAAGCGCTGCCATCACACGCAAATTATTTTGCAGATGCGAGATGTCGCAAAAGCTTGTCAGGATGGCTTTCGGGCCAAGGTCGAATAGCGCTCCGGCTCGGTATAGGCCATGCGCATATGAGTCAAAAGCACCGCCTGCGGATCATCGTTGGAGCGGCCGGCCACGGCATCCAGCAGGATGCGATGATGGCTCATCCGCCAGCGACGCACATCGCGGGTGACGTGTTCCAGTGTCTTATGGGCGAACAAGGGCACCATGACCGCGTTCAGCGCCCGCTCCAGATAAGGATTGCCGGCCGCCTTCCAGAGCGTGCGGTGAAACTCCAGATCCAGGGCGGCAGCCTCCAAAAGCGTGCCGTCCCAGCTGTCCATCTTGTCGACCAGCTTTTCCAGCGCCGCCAAGGTCTGAGGCGTCATGTGTTTCTGCGCCAGCCTCAGCGCCTCGGTTTCCAGGATGATTCGCAAGGAGGATATCTGCAGCACCTCCTCCGGCCCGATATTGGTGACGAACATGCCGCGCCGTTCGCGATTCTGCACAATGCCTTGTTCCTGAAGCTGCGACAGAGCCTCGCGCACCGGAATGCGGCTGATATTGAGCTCGCGCGCGATCTGGCTTTCGTTCAGCCGGTCTCCCGGCTTGTATTTGCCCGACAGGATGGCGGCGCTGAGAATCTTGACGACATGGGCGCGCAACGTGGTCGGCGGCCCGTTCGGCGTCAGCAACGCCTCCACGAGAACGTTCTGCTCCACAGTCTCCATCATCGCCTCCTAGGGCAATGCATAGGCGATGACATCGTCGCCCTGCTTGTTTTGAAGCGCGGAATGCCCCCCGGCGGACAGTACCACATACTGCCTGCTGTTCGAGTCCAATCGGTAGGTCATCGGCAGGGACTGGCCGGCCGCCGGCAGCGAGACCCGCCACAATTCCTTGCCCGTCTGGGTCTCAAAAGCCCGAAAATAGCGGTCCGTGGTGGCAGCGATGAAGGTCAGCCCCGAGGCTGTGGTGATGGCCCCGCCCTGATTTGGCACACCCAGGGGGAACCAGAGCGGCCAGGGCGCTTCGTCCCGGCTGGTGCCCAACGGCACCTCCCATGCCTTCTTGCCGGTGGTGATGTCGATGGCGGTGAGCCGACCCCAGGGCGGCGCGTTACAGGGTGCATTAAAGATCGACATCATGTCGTCATAGACTTGGCGGTAAGGCGTACCGATCAAGGGCGAATAGCCGTCGGAACCCTTATGCGGCGCCAGGTGATGGGCGCCCAGCACATTGTTGGAATTGACGATCAACAGATTGCGGATGGGATCAAACGCCACGCCGCCCCAGTCCATACCACCCACGCTTACCGGATAGTCCACCGAGGATTCCGCGTAGAAGGGCGTGAAGATGCCGTCATTCTTGAGCTTGCGAAAACGGCGCAGGCAATCCCATTTGTCGATCAGCGCGAAACCGAAGATATCGGAGTCCTGCATCTTGGTGATCTGGACTTCGTGTTCGGGAAGGACCGGAATCGGCTGGGTGGGGGACAGGCCCTTTTGCAGGCCGCCGGTGGAGACTGGCGTTTCCTTGATCGGAAAGATCGGCGCGCCCGTTTCGCGATTGAGGACAAAGATGTAGCCCATCTTGGTGGCCTGGGCGAGCGCCGGAATCATCTTGCCGTCGGCCGCCTTGTAGTCGAACAGCATCGGTTGGGCGGGTGTGTCGTAGTCCCAGATATCCTTGCGCACGAACTGGTAATGCCAGACCGGCTGGCCGGTATCGGTGTTCAGCGCCACCACCGAGCTTCCATAATAATCCCAATTTCCTTTGCCGATCACGGCATCCACCTGCGGCGTGCCGGTGGGCAGGAAGATCAGCTTGCGCGCCACATCCACCGACATGGGCGCCCACACGTTGGGCGCGCTGCGCGGATAGGTCTTGCCGTCGCCCGGCGGCAGATCGGGCGGCGCGGCGGTAAAGGCCCAAACAATCTTGCCAGTCCGGGCATCCAGCGCCCGCACCACCCCGCCCGGCATGTCGACATTGTGGAAGTCGATAATCTTGGAGCCGGTGATCACCTTGTCGCCCACGATGGTGGGCGCGGACGAAACGCCATACAGACCCGGTTTTTCGATAAAGCCCAGATTGTCGTGCAGATCGACCCGGCCATTCTCGCCGAAGCCGGTGCAGGGCCGCCCGGTATCGGCATCCAGCGCCCACATCTTGCCGTCGATGGTGGCGGCGAAGATGCGCTGCGCACAAAAGCCGCTGGATTGGCTGTCTTTCCAATAGGACACGCCGCGACAGGTGATGACGGTGGCGCCATTGGTGTCGGGCTTGAGATCGCGCATCCACTTTTCCTTGCCGGTCTCGGGATCGAGCGCGGCAATGCGATTGCGCGGCGAGCAAAGATAGAGCGTCTTGTTGGCCAGGATGGGCGTCGCCTCGAAGGCCAGCAGCGCTTTCTCGCCCGGCTTGGACAGATCGCCGGTGCGATACGTCCAGGCAACTTTCAGATGCTTGACGTTCTGCGGCGTGATCTGGGTGTTGGCGCTGAAGCGCTGACCCAGTTGATTTTGGCCCCAGACGGGCCAACCGTCCGCCACGCCACCGGTCCGGGCATATCCCCCTTCCGGTTTGCCGTCGCAACCGGCCAACACGGCTACAATCGCAATGGCCGCAAGAAAACGCCCGCGAGTGCCGGTTTTGAACATCCTGTCCTGCCCTGTTAGGTGCGCGGGGCGTTGTCGGCCGCCCCCGCTTGTACTCTATAGTCGGCCATATTGGCTGGGGAGCTGGGGCGCGTCCATAGTTTCCTGCCTATAACAAAAAGGAGGGAGTGCGCGATGAAGGGATTGGAAATTTCACGTCGTATGCTGATGGGTGGCATCGCTGCCACTGGCGCAATCCAGGCATGGGCGCAGAGCAAGGCCAAGCCGCGCGCTTTGGCGTTGATCGGTGATCGCTACCACAATCCCGATTATATCCGCGTCAGTTGAGGGATCTCTAGGCATTGCCTGAACTGTTCGAGCAAGGCCTTGCCGCACATCGCGCCGGCAGGTTGGCACAAGCGGAAAAACTGTACCGCGAGGTGCTGCGCACCGACGCCAGGAATTTCGCAGCACTGCATATGCTGGGTTTTCTCAAGGCTCAGCAGGGACTGTATGACGACGCCATCGCCCTGCTGAACAAAGCGGTGCGGCAGAATCCGCAGGACATAGCTGCGCGCAACCATCATGCCCATGCCTTGATGGCGGCGCAGCGCATCGACGAAGCGCTTGCGGCCTATGACGATCTTCTGGCTGTCCAGCCGGCGAATTTCGAGGCGTTGTACAATCGCGGCGTGATCCTGTCCCAGCAGCAGCGCTTTGAAGAGGCGCTCGCCGCCCTGGACGCAGCCAAGGCGCTAAGACCGGATATAGCCGCAATCTTCCACAATCGCGGTGTCGTCCTGACCGGGGTTGAACGGCACCGCGAAGCACTGGAAAGTTATGATCACGCTTTGGCGCTGGACCCCAATTACCTGCCGGCGCGAGCCAATCGCGCCATGGTGGTACTCAATCTCTGCGCCTGGGACCGGGCGGCTCAGATGCAGCCCAGTGAGGTTGCCGAGGTAGCGACGCCGCTCACCTTCCTGGGTCATAGCGACGACAAGCAATTGCAGCTCCGCTGCGCCATGGGCGCCGTCCAGGCACTGGTACCCCAGCCGCCGACCGCCCTGTGGCGCGGCGAAAAATACCGCCACGACCGGATCAGGCTGGCCTACGTCTCGGCGGATTTCCGCGAGCATGCGGTGGCGTTCCAGCTCGCGCCGCTGATCGAACGGCATGACCGGACACGGTTTCAGGTGATCGGCATCTCCACCGGTCCCAGTGACGACAGCGCCATTCGCGCCCGGCTGGCGAAAGGCTTTGACCGCTTCCACGACTTTGCCCGGTTGAACAGCGATGAGATCGCGCGCCGCATGCGGGAGATGGAAATCGATATCGCCATCGATCTTGGCGGCCATACCGGACCGGCGCGGCTGCAGATTTTGGCCCATCGCCTCGCGCCGGTACAGGTGAGCTGGCTGGGCTATCCCGGCACCACGGGCGCGTCCTTCATCGATTATCTGATCGCCGACGCAATTGTGGCGCCGTTTGAGGACCAGCCCTTCTACAGCGAGCAGCTGGTTCACCTGCCACACAGTTTCTTTCCCACCGACCCGGTGCGAAAGGTGGGTGCAGCGCCCAGCCTGGCGGCCTGCGGTCTTCCCGAAAACGGCTTCGTCTTCTGCGCTTTCAACAACAACTGGAAAATCACCCGTCCGGTCTTTGATGTCTGGACGCGGTTGTTGGCGGCGGTTCCGCGCAGCGTGCTGTGGCTGAAGCAACCGGCTGCGGATGCCCGCGCCAACCTGGAACGGGAAGCGGCGGCGCGCGGCGTCGATCCGGCGCGGTTGATCTACGCCGAAAATGTGCCGCAGGAGATTCACCTCGCCCGCCACGCCAACGCCGGCTTGTTCCTGGACACGTTGCCATACAATGCCCATGCCACCGCCACCGATGCCCTGGGTGCCGGCCTTCCGGTCCTGACCTGCAAGGGCCAAGCCTTCGCGGGGCGCGTCGCCGCCAGCCTGTTGGAAGCGGTGGGCTTGCCCGAGTTGGTGGCACGGAACCTTGAAGACTATGAGGCGCGCGCCTTGGAGCTGGCGCGCGATCCCGCAAAGCTGAAGGCGATCAAGGAAAAATTGGCAGGCAATCTGCCGTTGGCCCCGCTGCTCGATGTCGACCGGTTCCGGCGTGACATCGAAGAGGCGTTCATCAGCATGCACAAGTAGGCGCCGACCTAGACAAAGCTGCTCGGCACGGTCAGCGACAGCTACCCGGGCTGGCGCCGCCGCTGAAGCTGCGCACCCCGAAATTTATCGGCAGATCGCCATCGACCCGGTCGGTATGCATGCGGTCCGGAATCGGCGGCAGAGGCTGGGCCTTGTGCATGATGTCGGTAGCGGCCTTGTCGAGCCCATCATTGCCGGATGATTTTCTGATCTCCAGCCGGTCTATCTGGCCATTGCGGCGAACCGAGAAATGCATCATCACCACGCCCGTCGCGCGCACAGCCAACGCCGCGTCCGGATAATAAAAGAATTGGCGCACCCGCTCGGTCACCGCACGCATCCAGATCGGATCAAGGCAGCCGGCCAACGCGCCGCCATTGCCGCCGGTGCCGTTGCCCGAAGCAGCCTGTCCCATCGGCCCGTTGCCGGAGGTGCCGCCCTGCATGGGCGAGGTTTTTGCCGCCGATGCCGGAAGCGGAGCGGAGGCTTGCGGCGGCGCGCCAGACGCAATGGTGAAGACCGGCGGCGCGGGCTTTTCGGCACGCGGCTGGATCAAATGGGCCAGGAATGGGGGCAGCGGCTCGACGACGCGCTTTTTCGGCATCTCCGGCAACAGCGTGGCGACGATTTCGGACGCCACGGAACTGGACGACGGCGCCAGGGAGGCGCGCCAGACCAGCAGTGCAAAAAGCGCGTAGAGAACCACCGTCAGCAGGCCTGCGGTTATGCGGCTGGATGTATCGGCCTGGGCCGGCGGAGCTCCGCGCGAAAATTCCGACAGCAGGGTGCTCATGGTGTCTATTTCATGGCGGGGCCGGGATCGGAGACAAGGGGTCGGCCCATTTCGTCTTGTACCAAGCCCAGTAGCTGCCCCGAGCACAGGCCACGGCCGGCAGGTGAGCATCGGAGCGCTTGGGGTCCAGCCGGCAGGAGATCGCGTTCGGATCGCCGGATATTGCATCCTCCGGCGACAGCTGCGCAGGCGCGCGGGCAGCGACCGCCAGCGCCGAACCTGTTTTCGCGATATCCGCAACAATGGTGTTCTGCACGCACAACTCGCTGCCTAGCTGTGTGGCGAGCGCATCCAACTCCGGTGGCTGGCACATCATGTAGCTGGTAAAGGCCTGGGCCGATGGAGCAGAAGGATCGAGCGGCTCAGCCGTCACAAGCTTGGCCTGCTCGGCGATCAGATACTCGGCAAAAAAAAGCGGATCGCGGTCCTCCTGCGCGCTTTTGAACTTGGCCGTTATGGTGACACGCCTTCCAGTGACCATTTGCACGGCATCGGCGGGATTGCTGAATTGGACATTCACCAGCACGTTGTCGTGTCCCGGTCGGCCGCAGTTCATCTCCTTCACCAGTATTAAACGTGGTGAGACCACGCGGCCCGTCACTTTTTGGTACGAGCAGGTAAGCCGGTTGGGTGGATTAAGCGAACTGAACCGACCGCTGGCGCTCTGCACGGGGATGGGGACCCCAGTCACCGGCGCAAACGATGCCATCGGCGCACCGGCCGGCGCGCCGACCTGGGCCAATGCGTGGGCGCAGCACAGAAACAGCGTCGGAAGAAGCGCGCCAAGGACCGGTATGGACTTCATGCGAGAAACCCGGGCTTGCGCCCGGGTCCCCTGCATCAGGTGTTCAAGAGCCGATTAGTCACGATACGGACGACCGCAGCGGCGTTCATAGGCCGCACGCCCGCCATGATCGCGCCATACCGGATCACCCAAATTCAGGTCGCACGGATCGGTGGCCGCGCCGACGACGGCACCGCCAACCGCGCCAACAGCCGCGCCTAGAGCAGGATTGCCCGCAGCGGCGCCGATCGCCGCGCCACCTGCGGCACCCAGCAAGGCGCCACTGGCCGCGCGATCACCGGGATTGGTGCCGCAACCTGCGACCAGCAAGGTCGCCGCAAAACCCAAGATCACTGTCGTGCGCATGTCAGGCTCCCTTAATTTTGTGACAGAGGAAACGCGCTGTGTGAGGGGGGAGTTCCGTCTGCGTTCCGTTTTCCGGAACGGCATCAAAGCGTCGCGAAAAAACACCATCTTTTTCCGGGGTTGCAGGATCGAGAAACCGCATCTCAACTAAGGCGGAAAAACGGCAACCCCAGAACACGCCAATCTCCTATCGTATCGGCGATCAGATGCGGGCATAGGCTTTCATCGCAATGCCGACATATTTCCCCTGCGCCTCGGTGACGCCATAGCGCAGCCCTTTCTCTTCCACGAAATGGGCGAAGGCCATGTTGTCCTGGATGTCGTCGGAGATGAACACCCCGCCCGGCTTCAGCGCATTCCAGATGATCGGATAGGCGAACTCCCGGCCCTGATAGGACTTGTCCGAATCATAATGGGCGACATCGATGCCTTGCGGAAACTGTGCAACCGCCTTGCGCAGGCCGTTGCGGTCGGGCTCGGCGATGATCAGCCAGCGCCTGCGGAACTCGTCGGGAACCGCGATGCCGACGAAGGGCTCATTGCCCGCGCCCGGATAAGGCCGGTCAACGCTCACCAGCCTGCCCGCGTCTCCCATCGCCGCCAGAAAGGCGAGGCTGCTCCAGCCATAGGCGACGCCGGTTTCAACCACGGTCCGCGCCGAGGTCAGCCGCGTAACGGCGTAAATCAGGTCCAAATAAGCGGGGCCGCCCATCTTGCAGCCGGACTGCGCGGCCCGCCTTTGCGCCAGGTGCAAAAGGGCGGCATCCAATGTCGGGATCGGGCCTGATTGCGAACCTGTCAGGCCAAACTTGAAGAGCAGTTCCCCAAGCGGCTTTGCGCGTGCTTGCGCCCACTGGACCGCTTTGTCCTGCCAATGGGGCGTATCGAGATTGGGTTGCGCATACCGTTTCACCTTTTGGATGAAATGGGGCCAGTAGCGCGGGCTCTTTAGATAAAAGACTGTGCTGCGGATCTTGTGCAGTTCCGGCGTCATGCGATGGATGTGTCCGGGATTTCTTCCGGCCGCAAGCTAGCGTCGCGACATCCGCCGTACGGTGATAATTCTGTGATAAGGCCCGCTTGCGAAAATGTAACGCAAGCGGGTTGCAGAAAATTCAGAAAATGATCGCCGGATTGAATCCGTTACATCAAATCCGTCGCTTCAGATTCTCTCCAGGCGCGTATCGGAATCGCCGAACTTGTCCGCCTTCACGCCGAAGCGATCCATGAGCGACAGATACAAGCTGCACATCTTGCGCTTGTCTTCGCTTTCGCTGAGATAGTTGAGCGTGCGTCCAGTCTGCAGCGTGCCGCCCAATCCGCCCGCCAGCACCAGGGGAAGCCGGCTGTTGTCATGCTTCCTGCCGACAAACATGTTGGACAGGAACATCAGGCAGCTGTTGTCCAGCACCGTGCCGTTGCCTTCCTTCATGCTGTCCAGCTTGGAGGCGAGATAGGCATATTGGCCGACATGGAAGTGGGCGATGCGCTCATAGCTGTCCGAGGAGTTGTCGTGGCTGGCGGCGTGGTGGCCCTCCTTGACGTCCAGGAACGGGTAATACATCGCCGACAAGTCGCGGCTGATGATCAGCGAGGCGACGCGGGTCTTGTTGGTCTGGAAGGCGATCGCGATGATGTCGCACATCAGCTTGGAATGCTCGCGCAGGTCTTCTGGCAACCCGCTAGCCGGGCGTTCCATCAGGGCGGCGGACATGTTCTTGCCCTTGGCACTGTCGTCGGCCGCATCCTTGGCCTTGCGCATCACTTCGATGCGCTTTTCGATCTCGCGCACACTGGTCAGATATTCGTCCAGCTTGCCGCGGTCGGTGGCGCTGATCTTGCGCGACAGGTCCTGGGCGCGGTCCTTGACCCGGTCCAGAACGCTGAGATTCAGCATGGTGCCGCGATTGTCGAACAGGCTGTCCCAAGCCAATGACGGATAGACCTCGACCGGCACCGGCGAGTCCGGCGTCTGCCAGGACAAATGCGAGGAATAGGCCAGGCTGAAATTGGTTTCGTGATAGCCGGTCATCGGCTGC
>Ga0105248_10006902_pt1 | contig 12444 bp, 17 predicted proteins | sample KBSS34metaG_FD_81524 | JGI IMG/M metagenome (GOLD analysis project Ga0105248, IMG submission 81524) | Switchgrass rhizosphere microbial communities from Kellogg Biological Station, Michigan, USA - KBS S3-4 metaG | ecosystem: Host-associated > Plants > Roots > Rhizosphere > Soil | place... | reverse complement strand
GAAGGGCCCGCGCCCGGAAAACGCGGACCCTTCAAGCTCTCACAGGCCCAACAGCAGGGTTGGTCAGACGAATAGCACAACTGCTGGGGTGTCTGTCAACACCACCACACTAGCTGCACTGCAGACCAGGTTGATTCCGCTCTGTCGGCCGCTCAGCGACCAGCCCGGCTGTACCTGTCCCCACCACAATAAGGAGCGCCCCTGTGCCTCTCCCGGAAAAGCCCCCATCGAGCGAGGCTGGGCAGACCCTAGCCACGTTTCGAAGTGGCCACTCTATCCCCACAATGTTGGCGTGCGATGCGGCGCCGGCTGCGTTGTCCTCGATATTGACCCTCGCGCGGGTGGTACAGAGCGTCTTGCTCAGCTTGAACAGTCCTACGGTCGATTGCCTGCAGCTCCGGAGGTCCTTACGGGAGGTGGAGGGCGTCATCTCTACATGCGAGGCGACCCTGAACAGCTGTCTTGGAAGCTCCCAGGCGTCGAGCTGAAAGCAGCGGGAAGCCAGGTGGTGGCTCCTGGCTCCCTGCATGAGTCGGGACGAAAGTACGACTGGGCAGCTGACCGGACGCTGGACGACGTGGAGATTCCCCCGCTCCCTGACTGGCTGCGCTCTCCGCCGAGCGTGAAGGAACCGAAGCTCAAGGTTCTACCCCCTGACCCCGACCCACGCCGTGAGGTGTGGAAAGGTGATACACTCACCTGGGACGGTAATGAATATGCCCTCGACCATCTCCTGGACCGCGCACGGAAGTATCTGGACTCAATGCCTGAGTCGGTCTCAGGTCGAGGCGGTCACGAGGTTGCTTTCCGAGTTGCGGTTGCCCTCGTCAGGGGTTTTCTGCTTCCAGAGCGAGCCGCACGAGCATCACTGGCTGAGTGGAATGAGAAGCGCTGCAAGCCCAAGTGGGGAAAGGGAGAGCTAGAGCACAAGCTCGACCAGGCCGCGACCAAGGTGCGCGAGCCTCACTGGCGCTGGGGGTACTTGCTGCACGGCACCCCCAGCTGGCCTTCCCTGGAAGAAAGCTCAGCCGAAGAAGTACATGACAGCGATGAAGATGAGGGCGAGGGACAGCCAAAATCCCGGACCATAGAGCCACGTCTCGTCTACATCTCTGCGCATGACAAGTTCATGTGGTTCGAGGAAGGAGTCCTGGTCCCCGGGTTAACGGAGTGGCAAAGCTTCTTCAACGCGAACGGCGCGGTCGGGATGCTGCAGAGCGCGGGTTATACGTTTAAGAAGGCTAGTACGTTCATCAAGGAGAAGCGATGCCACATTGTGAAAGACTTCTCCGGACACGTCCCGACCAACCAACGCATCGTTCAGGGGGCTGACGGGAAGAGTTACCTCAATCTGCCCCAGCACCTGATGCCCACCCCGGAAGGGGGAGCTACACCACTGCTGGACCAGCTCTTCCACACCATCGCTGGAAGGGACAAAGAAGCCGAGGATTGGTTGTGGAACTGGGCAGCCTACATCGTTCAGAACCCGAACGTACTCCCGGGTATTTGCGTAGTTGTGCGCGGACCTCAGGGAGTAGGTAAGTCCAAACTCGGAGAAGCCATTGGTTATTGTCGTGGCGCTTACGTCGCCGTTTCGAATTCGATATTTCGTGAGCAGTTCAACAGTAAGTGGTCCGACGCCCGATTCGTAGCGGCAGCGGAGGTCATGCTCTCCGATTCGCGCAAGGAGCACGCAGACCGGTTCAAGGCTTGGATTACCGACCCGTTCATCGAGTACCACAAGAAGAACGTGCCGGAATTTAATATTCAGAACCGGATTGCTTGGTGGCTTTCGTCCAATGATGACAACCCGGTCGTCGTACCAGCGGGCGACCGCCGCTTCACCATCCTGGAAGCAACCCACCCGGAACCCGCCGTAAAGCAGAGTCTCATCGAAGCGTGGCGCACGTACGACCGGCGTGAGCACGAATGGCCTGAGCTGAAGCATCTCTGTCACAAGCTCCTCCATTACAAAGTAGATGTGGGAAAGGCGCGCAACCCACTCTACAACCGCATCCATGACGAACACCAGGACGCCAGCAAGTCCAGCGTGGAGATGTTCGCGGACTTCCTGCGCACCAACGGATGGCGCCCCCTGGCAGCCAGGTACCCCGTCCACGGGGCCACGGTCATGGACAACATGCCTCCCGAGCACGTCGGGGTGGACGGGGCGCTGCTCTACAAGACGTACCAGCTCTGGACCAAGGACCACGGCATGGGGGCTTACGGGTACCCCCGGTTTATCAATTCGGGAGCTCTCAAAGGGGTTTTCCACAAGACCCCCCAGCGCCGAGTGCATGGTATTCATTACCGCTTCTGGGTCCTGCCGATTGGGGTTGACCCGGAGAACGACGCCGATTAACCTGGCGAAATTCCTGGCAGTTGACACAAGTTTTGTCAGCTGCTAGGATGGTCGGCGTTGTTCAACGAAGCAGGAGGAGACAATCATGGCAGGAGAGACTGAGAGCATCCACGGGTTCAAGGTTCACCCGGCGGCCAGCTTGCTGCCCAACATCGGCAAGCGGGACTTCAAGGACCTCGTCCAGGACATCAAGGAGAACGGGCTTCTCAACCCGCCCGTGGTGGCCAAGGACGGGCGCCTCCTCGACGGACGCAACCGGGTCCGGGCGTACAAGGAGGCGTTCGGCAGCGTCAAGGACATGCCCACCGAGACGTTCGAGGGGGATGACGACGACGCCAGCATCGCCCGTGCGGTCTACGGGTGGAACGTCGACCGGCGGCACCTCAACAAGAAGCAGCGCATCAGCCTGCGCATCAAGCTGCTGGAGGAGCTGGGTGCTCGGGAGTCGGAGGAGGAGACCGCCGAGGCGACCGGCAGCACCAAGGCGTCGGTGCAGAAGGTCAAGCAGGAGCGGAAGAAGAACCCCGCCAAGCACGCCAAGGCGCTCGCCGGTGACACCTCGGGGCGTGGTCGGCCGGCGGGGCGTACCTACCCGATGCGCATCACCCTGTCCTGCGACGGGGACGACAAGCTCACCCCGTCCGAGGCGGCGCGTCAGCTCATCGAGAAGTGGCACAACGTCCCCCGTGGCTACCTCGCCAAGCTCATCGAGCAGCTCAACTCCCAGTGGACCGCGTTCCAGGAGAAGGCGGAAGAGGCTGAGGAGTCCGAGGACGAGGGCAACGGGGCGGACGTCGAGGGGTAGTCGGTAGTAGGCCACGCTCCACAGCGCTGGGAAGTGGGGTGGAGCGGGGTTCTAGTACCGATGTACCTCACCCGGAGGAGGAATTAAATATGACCAATGAGGAGAAGGAGGCCATCAGGGCGCTGGTGAAGCGCGACCTGCTGGCTCGTACCCGTGGTGAGTGGTGCCTGTGCGGACACGAGCGCAGCGACCACGATGACACCACGTCCTGGGGCGAAGGGGACTGCCTGGTCGAAGCCTGCGATTGCATGAAGTTCGAACTCACCACCCACAAGGATGACCGTTCATGAAGCCCTTCAAGCCACCCGCCGTACAGCGCGAGGCCGAGCTGGATAAGCTCGCGCTACCCGAACCGAAGAAAGCCCCGACCCCCAAGCCCCCGATGGTCATCGCTCAGCCGCGACCGGCAGCGCCGAGCCAGGCGTTCACCGTCGACTTCAACACCGTCATCACCCAGCTCCAGAATATCTGGGAGAAGGTGGTCGCCATCGAGCTGATGGTCACTCAGCAGTACAAGCCCCAGAAGGCGGCGCCCGTGGTGGACGACACCCACCCAGCGCCCCCGTACCCGAAGACCAAGAACGGTGGGCACCCCATCACGGGGAACGGGAAGGAGGCGCTGTTCATCGAGGTGCCCTCGGTGGAGCAGCTTCTCTCGGCAGCCAAGACCTGGCGGGAGGCGAACGGCAAGGAGGCGCTCACTGCGCTGGTCAAGGAGTTCGGGGTGCTGAAAATCTCCGAGCTGACGGACGAGCAGCGGGCTGCGTTCATGGAGCGCATCCGTGGGTGAACACGCGCCGCTCGCTCCGAGCGCTGCGCACCGTTGGGCGCGGTGTCCCGGTAGCGTTCGCATGACCAAGGACGTGAGTGGTAAGTCCAGTCGTGCGGCGCTCCGGGGCACCGCGATGCACCAGGTCCTGGAGGTCTGCCTCAAGAAGCAGAAACACCCCTCGGTGTTCCTCGACAACGTATTGAATATCGAGGACGAGGACGTGACCTTCGATGAGGACATGGTCAAGTGGACCACGGAGGCGCTGGAGTGGGTGCAGCAGTACAAGAAAGAGCACAAGGGCTGTCACCTGATTGCGGAGGCCAAGCTCCAGGCAGGCAAGGCGCTGGACGAGGAGCTGACCGAGCACATCTGGGGGACGGCCGACGTGCTCATCTACAGCAAGGATGAGCTAGTAGTATTTGACCTCAAGGGTGGATACGTAGACGTCGAGATTCAGGACAACTACCAGCTTATTCTATATGCCATCGGGGCTGTGGCCCACTTCGAAGACGCGATGGACATTCCGCCCATCGACAACATCAAGCTGGTCATCCATCAACCACGGTCTGGGGGCGCCAAAGTCCTGGACGTTCCAAGGAGCATGCTCGATGCCTGGTCGGAGTTCCTCAAGAACGCAGCGCACGAAGCGCTCCTCCCCAACGCCCCGCTCAGAGCCTCGGACGAAGCCTGTAAGTGGTGCCCAGGACTTGGGAGGTGTCCTGCAGCGGCAGAGAGAGCTAACGAGCTGGCTCGAAACACCGACTGGCCTGAAGTGGCTGAATCAATTACCGAGGAGCAGCTCGTTCAATTACTGCACCGTGGACAGTTCATTCGGAAGTTCCTGGACGCAGCTGAAGATTACGCTGTCGGTCGTCTCGCTAACGGGTACCAGCTCCCCGGGTTCAAGCTCGTCGCCAGCAAGAAGCATCGGAAGTGGAAGGACGAGACGAAGGCAGGCGCGACTCTCGTCACGCTGATGGGCAACGACGCGGTATGGACGAAGAAGCTAGTGACTCCGGCTCAAGCGGAGAAGCTGGTCAAGAAGTTCAAGATTCCGGACAAGGTGGCCGCGCTGGACGAGCTGTGGGAGACGCCCCAGGGTGAGCCCACTCTGGCACCCGAGGACGACCCGCGCCCACGGCTGCCCTTCCGGGAGCTGAAGGTCATCGAAGGTGGAGAATGACCATTGATTGGGAGTCCGTGTACCCGAATGCCTCGCCAGACTTAATTCGTAGATTGAAACAGGGAGCGCTGGACCGGCAGCGGGAACTGGTCATTCAGGAAATGTATGAGCTGTTGCTCGCGATTTACGAAGATGGTGGCTTCACGGAGTGCTGGCGCCATCCTCTAGATGAGATGTTGAGCAAAGCTATGAAGGTGGGGTTCTTGAAACGGTAGCTTGACAACAGTCCTGTTAGTCTGGTAGAGTGCTCACAGTAACCTCAGGAGGAGACAACATGGCGAAGAATATGAAGGCGGAACCGGTGACCATGGTGGTGCGAGGGAGGTTGGCGTTCGTCAACGTCTTCCAGCCCCGCCCGTCCATGAACCCGGGCGGCAATCCGAAGTACAGCGTATGCATCATGATTCCCAAGGACGACCCCCAGGTGAAACGCATCCGGGAGACTCAGGCCAAGCTGCTCGACACTGAGTTCGGTCCTGGGAGCCACAAGAAGCCTGGCTTCAAAACCATCCTCCGGGATGGGGCGGAGCAGGAGGAGAAGTACCCCGAGTTCGAGGGGCACATGTTCATGAACGCCAGCTCAGACGGCAAGCCCGGTCTGGTGGACAAGGACAACAACCCCATCATCTCCAAGGAAGACTGCTACTCCGGGGTGGATGCGTTCGTCCAGGTGAACTTCTACACCTACGACAACGTGAGCAAGGGCGTGTCCGCTGGGCTCAACAACATCAAGGTCCTCCGCAAGCTGGAGGCGTTCAGCGCTCGCCAGAAGCCCGAGGCGGTGGCGTGGCCCGAGGCTCCTGACGCGGAGACGACCGAAGAGGCTGACCCGCTGGGGTAGTTGGCTCCTTCCCAATGCGGTCCGGAGCCTCGGTTGGTTAACCCCCCTTTCCCAACCGAGGCTCTGTTTTTCTGGAGGAATTGAATATGGCTCTCACTCTGAAGCGCAAGAAGCCGGACGGAACCGAGGAAGAGATTGGCGCGGAGACGCTGTGGAAGGAGCGTGACGAACTGGAGCTAGAGTTGGAGAACGTTCGTCAGGACCTAGACGTGGCACACGCTGCTGCGAAGTTTGCACGTGAAGCCCTCGCCGCGCGTGACCGGGAGCTGGCGGAGGCGCGCGCGATGTGGGGACGCGAGTACCAGAAGGCGCTGGAAAGGGCCGACACCGCCGAGCGCGCGCTGGCCGAGGCGCGGGGGTTTCTAGCGAGTGTTCTGGATTGCGTGGACCAATCTAACATCGAACGGCTGTGCCGTCTGGCGGACACCATCTCAGACTGGCTGGAGGGGAAGCTCGCCGCCCGCCCCGCGCCGCCGTGTGACTGCGGCTTCCCGTGGGGCGGAGGACTAACAGCACCGAAGCGCCACGCTAACGACTGCGCCACGCGCGCCGAGCCGCCCGCGCCCCAGTGCGAGTGCGGCGTCTGGTTCGATGAAGCGTGGGAGGAGCAGCCGAAGGTTCACACGCACGCTCCGACGTGCCCCGCCGCCCGCCCCGCCCCGGCTGAGTGCGTGTGCTGCACTCCGCTAGCCAGGGACGAGAACGACCGCGAGGTGCACCGCGACTTCTGCCCGCGCGCCGACCCCCGCCCCGAGGAGAAGCCATGACATCGAGTGCGGATTGTGACTGCTGGTTCCTGCGCCTGGAGGGCAGGCACTACGAAGACTGCAACAAGGGCCACAAGAATCCGCCGCGCGCCGACCCCCGCCCCGCGCCCGTGTGTACGCATCCGCCGAAAGCCGGCAGAAAAATCATCCCGTCAAATGAGCCTGGGAAGTTTGTGAACGTTGTTTGTGGTGCATGCGGAGCTAGGGACCCAGACGGACCATGAGCTACTTCTTCGTCGACTTTGAAACCCGGAGCAAGGCCGACTTGAGGAAGGTCGGTGCGGACAACTACGCCCGGGACCCGAGCACGGAGGTCATCTCGATTGCTTATGCGTTTGATACTGCTCCCGTTGAGCATCGCAAATTGTTTGCTGGCGCTTGGCCTCTGGATGTCACCTATGTTTCGCACAACATCGAATTCGAGCGCTCCATTCTGGCTCATCTATTCGGGGTTGTACCTCAACATTGGGTTGACACTATGGCTTTGGCTGCACAGCTATCACTACCTCTCTCGTTGGAGAAAATGGCTGAGTTCTTTGGACTAGAGAAGGACATGGAGGGCCACCGGTCGATGCTCAAGCTGAGCCGACCCCGGCGGAAGAGTCGGACCAACCATAATGAATTCTGGGAGTACGACGACAAGCCCGACGACTTCGATGCCATGTACGACTACAACGAGTCGGACGTGGAGGTCATGCGTGCTTGCTTCTACAAGATGCTACCGTTGTCCCAGCGTGAGCAACGCATCTGGGAGCTGACGCGGGAGATGAACGACCGTGGAATCGCAGTCGACTTGCCAGCGGTGCGCAAGGCCATGGAGCTGGTACAGCGTGAGCGTGAAACCCTACGAGACGAGTTTCAGAATCTGGTTGGCTGCGCGCCGCAGGCTAGCGTCAAGGTTGCTGCCTGGGCGGGACTGGAAGATGTCACTGCCCAGACTGTGGAGACAGCGCTCCTCGGTCCTCTGGAGGCGCCTAAGCGTCGAGCGCTGCAACTGCGTCAGCTGCTCAGCAAATCCAGTCTGGCAAAGCTGGACGCCTTCCTCCTACGTACCAGTCCTGATGGCCGCTTACGCGGGTCACTTGTTTACGCAGGGGCTCAGCGGACTGGAAGGTGGGCAAGCCGAGGGGTCCAACTTCAGAATCTTCGTCGAGGAATGGGATGGCTCTCTGAGGTTGCAGTTGATTGCCTGGTGGCGGGTTGGCAAGCGGAGTCCTGGCTCAAGCTCATGCCCGACCTCCTACGCTCCTTCATTCAGGGACCCTTCATCGTCGGAGACTTTGCGCAGATTGAGGCGCGGGTCCTAGCCTGGTTGGCCAACGAGACCAAGCTGCTGGACGAGTTCCGTAGCAAGGCCGACATCTACAAGGCGATGGCCGCGAGCATATACAATACGCCCATCGCCAAGGTCACCTCCGAGCAGCGGCGCATCGGGAAGAACACCGTGCTGGGGTGTGGCTACCAGATGGGAGCGAACAGATTCGTAGGCCAGCTGGAGCAGCAAGGGGTGAGGGATTTTCCCATCGAGATGGCAGCGAGGGCGGTCGATGCATACCGAACGCGGTACCCAGCAATCCCAAGATTCTGGTGGCACATCAACTCCCAGGCGTTGGAGGCAATGTATGGACATCCTAACCGATGGTTTGAAACTTGCTCCGTACGTGGCACTCGGTATCTTCGTTGCCGGTTGCCGAGTGGCCGCTTCCTGTATTACCCGAAGCCGCAGCTCGGGACCGACCCCAAGTACGGAACCGAGCGAGTGGAGTACTACGGGCAGAACACTTACACTCGTCAATGGGGGCACGTCGGCACGTACGGGGGAAAGCTTGCCGAAAATATCGTTCAAGGCACCGCGCGAGATTTGCTGGGAGAAGCCATGCTCCGCATGCGGAGCGACGGATTCATTCTCCCTCTCACCGTCCATGATGAAATTCTTACTGAAGACGACGGGCGTCTGGGACGATTTGAAGAACTGATGCGCGCTGTCCCCGAGTGGGCATCGGGTCTACCCATCGAAGTGGAGGTGTTCCAGTGTCAACGCTACCGGAAGTGACCCTGCTCTCCCGAGCAGTGGAGAAGGTGAAGCTGACCAAAGCTGATATTGAATATTTCAACGAGGTGATGTCCAACGGCACCAAGTTCAAGGAGTGGATTCGCGATGCATCTCCCGACTTCGTGGTGCTGGCGAAGTGTGCGAAGTACGAGCTGGCCCGAGGCAGGGTGAGGTCGGACATCTACCGGACCATTGTCCAGCGCTACAATAATCTATTCGGGGACGTGAACCGCGCCACGGCGTTCGCTCTGCTGGGGAGGGCAGCGTGAGATTCCTTTGCTGGCTGTTCGGGCACAAGATTCGACCGATGCCGATGTACGTGAGCCTCATCAATTGTAACATCGAGGCCGCAGAGAGCGGGCTCACTATTCGAAACGACACTGAGACTAAGTGTCTCCGGTGCGGACAGCTAACATGAGTGAAAAGGCAATCGAGTCGTCCGTCTGTGCCTGGCTAGCCTACCAGGGCTACATCCCGCTCAAGGTAGGGCTGGAGGGGTGGCCCGACCGGTGCGTCATCCTGGGTGCAGGACGCCACGTGTGGATGGAGTTCAAGACGCCTGAGGGGAAGCTCCGTCCACAGCAGGTCAACCGCATCGCCAAACTGCATGAGATTGGGGAGGTGATTTACGTTGTCACTAGCCTTGAAGAAGCCCAGCACTTCATTGCTGGACTCAGCGTTTCTTCACCCCTATCAACATACAGCGATACAAAGAATCGTCGCCCGTAAGCAGCAGGGTGTCTTCCTCAAGATGGGGCTGGGGAAGACTGTCATCACTCTCACCGCGTTGAAGGAGCTACATGAAAGAGATGGGGTGGCAAACGTGCTCGTATTCGCTCCAGCCCGAGTTGTCGGGTATGACGTGTGGGGAGCTGAAGCGCGCCGATGGGAGCATCTCGCTTCTGTGGTTGAGGTGGTTCCTCTCGTTGGACCCCCAGACCGGCGACTCGCACTACTGCATGCTGATAGCCGATGTCCCCTTAGACTCTTCGTGCTTAGTTATGACAACCTTGTCTGGCTGTGTAAGGAACTTGACCGCCACCTCAATAGTTTCTTCGATGCAATCGTCTTCGATGAACTGAGCAAGATGAAGACTCCTGGGAGCGCCCGGTTCAGGGCGGCCAGGAGCTGGCTGATGGACATCCCCATTCGCATCGGGTTGACCGGGACTCCTGTCGGCAACCACCTGATGGACATCTGGGGCGAATTGTTTATGGTCGGCGGGAAGGAAGCGTGGGCCCCAGGTGCTGAGACCTTCACCAACTTCAAGCAGATGTTCTTCCACAACCCTGACCGCAAGGGCTGGACCTGGCTACCATTCCCCGACTCCCAGGAGAGGATTCAGAAGCGCATCAAGCCGTTCGCGTTCACCCTCCCTGAAGTCCCCGGCGGCACACCGCTTGTCAAGGTTCTGGAACATCCGGTCGAGCTGCCAGCAAAGGTTCGAGCGCAGCAGAAGGAACTACGAAAGGCGATGCGCACAGAGCTTGCTGGCGGAATTGACCTGCGCGTTATGTCGGCAAGCGCAGTCGCTAACAAACTATTACAATTCGAATCCGGTGCAGTCTTCCTGGAGAAACAACCGGGCGAAGTGAGGGCGCGGTGGGAGAAGGTTCACGACGCCAAGATGGAGGAGCTGGATGAAATCCTGGACGAGCAACAGGGAGAGCCGGTTCTTCTGTTTTACCATTACACTCACGAAATGGTCCGTCTGCTGGAGCGCTATCCTCAAGCTCGGACCCTACCGGATATGGCCGGGCGGCAGCTTGAAAGTCTCGATGAGTGGAATCAGGGCAGATGTGAACTGCTACTGGTACACCCTCAGAGCGCGGGCTTCGGACTCAACCTCCAATCTGGGGGTTCTACAATAGTCTGGTACACCCTGCCGTGGTCGGTCGAGCTGTACGAGCAGGCGACCGCTCGGTTGGCCAGGCAGGGGCAGAGGGCACCGTACGTGACGAGTCACGTGCTGCTAGCGGGAGGGGCGGACAGGATGGTCCTGTCGGCTCTGCGAAACAAGGGTCAGGTTCAATCAGACGTAATGAATTCTTTGGAGGTATGATGGCTACGGAGACAGAGCTTCAAGCAGAAATCAAGCGGCTGCAGGGACAGGTTCAGGAAGGCCAGCAGTTCCGGTTCCAGGCGATGCAACTGGAGCAGGGGTACCTGGCGGTGGGGTCGATGTTCTCCGCGTTGGTCCGGGAGCTGCTCCTGGCCATCGCTGACCCGGATGACGTGGAGGCGCTGGTCCGCGCCAAGCGCCACGCCAAGGAAGCGCTCAAGCAGTGGGACCTCACCATGGACGCCAAAGCCCAGCAGCAGATGAAGGCGAGAGAGACGCAGGAGCGGAAGTCAGTCCCTCTGGCAGCTGTTCCGAATGACGAGCTGAAGCCCAGTGCCTGACTACTCGGACCCAGAGAACGACTACTGGGTACAGCGGGACATGGGTGTCAGACTGGCGGACTACGACACCAACCCTAGAATCGGAATTGAATATCAACCCCTACGCCCACCGTGGTCACCTGAAGATGGGCGTCGAGGTTCCGGAACGGACTCCATGTCCCAGCCGCCCCATATCCAAATTTACCCTCATAGGTACCAAGTCCTGCCGGTCCGATGCCCCAGATGCGACGCGGTTCTGTTTCACGTAATGTCACCACGGACGGTGGAGGCAGCGGCACGGTTGTTTCAGCGCGAGCCGGAGGAGTTTCTGAGGTGGCTGTGCCAGAGCAAGAAACGGCTGGACACTCCACCTGAGGACACTCCGTTAGAGCTGTGTTCGGGACCTTGACGTAGCGGACCTTGGGGGGTTCCACCTTGCACGTATAGGAGAGGGTGGCGCCCCCTTTGTCCACCTGAGCGGTGGCCCGCGCTTCAGGCACTCCTCCGTCGCGGGCGGCTGGAGGTGGAGAAACAGAAACGGTTCCCGCTCGCGGAACCGACCCCCGGCCGCTGAGGAATCCAACCATCAGCGCGCCTGCGATTGCTGCCCAGTGGTACCACTTCATGTCACGTCCAGCCACACCAGGAAGCCACCGGCCTTGGCCACGATGGCCGAAGCGGAGACCTCGGAAGCGAACTGCAGCTGGACCGTGCCGCCGGCAGACGGAATTATTACGCCTTCCACAATCGCCACGTTCCCCGCCGTCATCGAGCTGGCGTTGGCTGCCGATGGGATACCGTACCCGTTGGCGTAGTTGACCGTCTCGCTGGTCCCGCTCAGCGTGTACCGAGAGCTGTAGGCCAGCAGGGTGGCAGTCGGTCCGCTGAGCGTCCAACGGCTGCCCGTGGTGGTCGCTGCCGAGGTGTAGGGGACTACGAATCGGAAGTGGTACTTCCGCCCCGACGTGACCGAGAACGAGAGCCCCGTGACGTCGGCAAGAGTGTTGGCGGAAGCGTTGTTATTTGTAACGTCCGCAGCAAGCTTGACAACCGTTCCAGGGTAGCCGGTCGGACCGGTCGCTCCAGCCGAACCTGTTGCTCCAGTTGACCCAGTGTTGCCCTGAGGTCCTTGAATTCCTTGGGTACCTTGGGGTCCCTGGGGTCCAGTTGTTCCAGTGTCTCCCTTAACCCCTTGAGGTCCTGTAGCACCCGTCGCGCCAGCTGCACCCGCTGGTCCTTGTGGCCCTGTGTCACCCGTGTCTCCCTTCGGCCCCTGCGG
>Ga0105248_10006900_pt1 | contig 12444 bp, 9 predicted proteins | sample KBSS34metaG_FD_81524 | JGI IMG/M metagenome (GOLD analysis project Ga0105248, IMG submission 81524) | Switchgrass rhizosphere microbial communities from Kellogg Biological Station, Michigan, USA - KBS S3-4 metaG | ecosystem: Host-associated > Plants > Roots > Rhizosphere > Soil | place... | reverse complement strand
CGCCGCACGCCGGAAGTCGGGCCGCGTATCACCGACTTCCACACGCAAACGTTTGATTTCCGCGCCGGCGTTCGCGGCGACATCACCGACAAAATCGGTTTCGACGTCTTCGCGGCCCGCGGCCACAGTGATCGCATCAACACCATCCAGAATTTCGTGTTGTTGTCGCACACCCAGCAGGCCCTTCTGGCGAGCAACACGACCAGTTGCTTCAACGCCGCAAACGGCTGCGTCCCGGTGAACATCTTCGGGCAGTCGGGCACGATCACGCCGGAAATGGCGGACTTCCTGACCGACAATTCGACGATTCAAATCAAGACAAGGCTGTCGCAGATGCGCGGCACGATCAACGGCGACACACCGCTTCAGCTCTGGGCCAAGAACCCGGTCAGCTTCGCGGTTGGCGGCGAGTACCGGAAATATAATGCGCAGCAGGCATCCGACTCCCTGGCCAAGCAGCCCGGCGAGCTCGGCGGTGCCGGCGGCGCGGCTCCGGACATCAATGGCGGCTATGACGTCTACGAAGGCTTCGCGGAGTTGATCGCACCGATCGTCTCCGACATGCCGTTCGCCGAGGAACTGCAGCTCGAGGCGGGCATCCGCCGGTCGCATTATACGGTCGACGCGCCAGGAACTCCGAAGTTCAATACGACGACGTGGAAGATCGCGGGTGACTGGGCGCCGGTCCGCGACATCAAGATCCGCGCCAATTACCAGCATGCAGTCCGTGCGCCGAACATTGCGGAGCTGTTCGCCCCGCTCAACACCGTCCTTACGAACCTCGCTATCGATCCGTGCGCAGGCGCCGCGCCGTTGGGCAATCCCAACCTTAGGGCGATCTGCATTGCACAGGGGGCCCCCGCTGGAGCGATAGGCACGATCAACAATCCGACTGCAGGCCAGGCCAACATCACTGCCGGCGGCAACCTCAATCTGAAACCGGAGACGGCGAATACCTGGACCGTCGGAGCGGTTCTTCGTCCGCGCTTCCTTCAGGGGTTCAGCGCGACGATCGATTATTACCATATCAAGATCAAGGACGCGATTACGGCCCCGACGCCGGCCGACATTATCAACGCCTGCTTCGCCAACATCACCGCAGCCTCGGCGACCGACCCGGCCTGCACCGTGATCCGTCGAAGCATCATCACCGGCCAGCTCGACGGCAGTCCCGCCGAGGTGCCCGGCCTGTTCGGCCCGCTGTCCAACTCGGGCAAGATCACGACCGACGGCGTCGATTTCACCTTCGATTATCGGCACAGCCTCGGAACGCTCCTGGGTGCTCCGTCCAAGATCTCGCTGAACTTCGGCGGCAATTACACCCACAGCCAGAAGTTCCAGGCGACCCCGACCTCGGTCAATCGCGAGTGCGTCGGTTATTACAGCGCCAACTGCGGCTTCCCCGCGGGCGGCTTGCTCCCGAAATATACGTTCAACGAGCGCACCACACTCTCGCTGGGTCGCGTCGACCTGTCGCTCCTGTGGCGCTACATCGGCAAGATGCGTTACGAGCCGGGCCTTCCGCCGCTGTTCAGCGGAACGGTCGTCAGCGGCCCGGCAAACTCGATCTTCATCAACACCCCGGGCAACCTCAATGGCGAGACCGTGGACTTCAACCACATCTCATCGGCGAATTATTTCGATTGGGCGACCCGGTTCAACGTCAACGAGCATTTCGACCTGACGTTCACGGTCATCAACCTGTTCGACAAGAAACCGCCGGTCGTCGGAAACACGGCAGGCACGACGTCGCAGAACAGCGGCAATACCTTCCCGTCGACCTACGATCCGCTGGGCCGCCGTTTCGCGGCTGGTGCGCGAATCAAATTCTAGGTCAGCTCAAAGCATCAGAAGGGGAGAGGCGGGCCTTCGGGTCCGCCTCTTTTCTTATGATCGGCAGCGAAGCCGGCCTTTTGGCATTGTGGTGACCCCAACGGGACTCGAACCCGTGTTTTCGCCGTGAAAGGGCGACGTCCTAGACCGCTAGACGATGGGGCCTCTCGCGAGAAGCGGTGAGCGCGTTAGGCGAGGGGCTCATGAGCGTCAAGCAAGGGCGGCATCCTCGAGGTGCATCTCGGCGGCATTGCCTCCGTTCCACTCGTCCCGCTTGATTGTCCCGGCAAGCCACCAGCGACGGTCGCCGGGCGACGAAAGAAGCGCCTGCCCAAGCTCGGTCGCCGCACTTCGGAAGGCGATCCACTTGAACGTCTTGCCATCGTCTCCGCAACCGAGGCCCCGAACATGGCCGTCCCCGACGATGCCGGTACGAAGCAGTCGCACCGGCCCGGCAGCAACCCTTGGACTTGGCCAGCCGGCACCATAAGGCCCTGCCGCGTCGAGAGCATCGCAGAGGGAGCCCGCAACTCCGCCGGGCGCGAGCAGCGCATCCAGGAGAAGCGCGCGATCGCCAATCGCCTTTTCAACGTCGCCTGCGAGCCGTTCATTCATGAATTCGCGGAACGCCTCGAATCCTCCGGGCGGCAGAGTCAGCCCTGCGGCCATCGCATGCCCGCCGCCAGCGACCAGCAAGCCGCTCTCCTTCGCGGCGAGCACAGCCGCTCCAAGATCCACACCCGAAATCGACCGGCCCGATCCCTTGCCCGTACCTTCCTCGGTCTCGGCGATGACGATCGCCGGCCGTCCGAACCGTTCCTTGATGCGCCCGGCGACAATGCCGATCACGCCCTGGTGCCAGCCCGCACTCATCACCGTGATAACCGGCGAATCCGCCTGCTCCCGGGCCAGGGCTTCCGCCTGATCGCAGACGAGCATTTCGATTGCGCGGCGCTCTTCGTTCAGGCGGTCGAGCTCTACGGCAATTGTCCGGGCTTCTTCGGCATCGGTCGACGTCAGTAACCGAACCCCCAGATCCGACTTGCCTACGCGGCCGCCGGCGTTGATCCGCGGTCCCAGGGCAAAGCCGAGGTCGCGGCAGCTTGGTGCCTTTACCAGCCTTGCCGCCTCCGCCAGGGCTGCAAGGCCAATGTTCTGGCGTGCAGCCATGATCTTGAGACCTTGGGTTACAAAGGCGCGGTTAAGGCTCTTGAGGCGTGCGACGTCGGCGACAGTACCGAGTGCAACCAGATCGAGGAGGTCGAGGATCTTGGGCTCGGCCACGGCCTCGAAAAAGCCGCGGCTCCTTAGCTCGCGCAGCAGCGCGACGCCCAGCAGGAAGGCCATTCCCACTGCAGCCAGATGTCCGTGGGCCGCTCCGTCTTGACCTTCATCGAGCCGGTTCGGGTTGATCAGCGCGAACGCCGCCGGAAGCAGGCTCGCGCATTGGTGATGGTCGACGACGATCACGTCGAGTCCCGCTGCGCGCGCCTCCTCCAGTGCTTCGAACGCCTGCGCGCCGCAATCGACGCAGACCGCAACGGAAGCGCCCCTTGCCTTGAGCTCGACGAGTGCCTTTCCCGAGGGGCCGTAGCCCTCCATCAGCCGATCGGGGATGTAGACGATCGGCTCGGCGCCAAGCCGCCGCAGCAAAAGCACCAGCAAAGCCGCGCTGGTCGCTCCGTCGACGTCATAATCGCCGAAAATTGCGATCTTCTCCCCACCCTGGATCGCGTCCGCGATGCGTTTCGCGCCCTTGTCCATGTCCCGGAAGCAACTGGGATCGGGCAGGAAGTCACGGATCCGGGGATCACGATGCCGGGGCAGGTCCTCCCGCACGACTCCGCGGGCGAGCAAAAGCTCGTCGACCAGCGCGTCCATTCCGAGGCCGGGTTCAGCCTGCCGGCGCCAGCGCCACGGCTGGCCAGTCACGGATCTGTCGATGTTCAGCGCTGTGTCCACAGCGCCAAGCGTATGGCCGCCAGATTGGCGGGTCTAGAGTCCGCGATGTTTCAGGTCGTGATATTCTGTGGATACGCGGCGAACCGTTCCAGTGCTCGCGCGCATCACGATGCTCTCGGTCGACACGCAATTCTTGCTCCGGTGCACGCCTTTCAACAGGGAGCCGTCGGTGACTCCCGTTGCCGCAAAGATGCAATCGCCCTTGGCCATGTCCTGCAGCGTATAGACGCGGTCGAGGTCCTCGATACCCCAGCGCCTCGCGCGGCCGACTTCGTCGTCGTTGCGGAACAGCAGCTGCCCTTGGATCTGGCCGCCAACGCAGCGGAGTGCCGCTGCCGCGAGAACGCCCTCGGGCGCTCCGCCGCTTCCCATGTAGACGTCGATTCCTGTTTCGGGATCGGCAGTCGCAATCACTCCGGCGACGTCGCCGTCCGGAATCAGCTTGATCCCACAGCCGAGCCCTCGAAGCTCGGCGATGATCTCGGCATGCCGCGGGCGGTCCAGCACGCAGGCGATGATCTCGCTGGGTTCCACGCCCTTCGCCTTGGCGATCGAACGGACGTTTTCGGCGGGCGACTTACGAAGGTCGATCGTGCCTTCGGGATAGCCGGGGCCGATCGCAAGCTTCTGCATGTAGACGTCGGGCGCATTCAAAAGGCAGCCGTTCTCCGCGATTGCCAGCACCGCGAGCGCATTGGGTCCGGCATTGGCGGTGAGCGTCGTGCCCTCGAGAGGGTCGAGCGCAATGTCGATCTTCGGACCGCTGTCCTGCGCCGATCCTACCCTCTCGCCGATATAAAGCATCGGGGCTTCGTCGCGTTCGCCTTCGCCGATGACCACGGTTCCGTCCATCGGAAGCTCGTTCAGCGCCGTCCGCATCGCCTCGACCGCAGCAGCGTCGGCTGCGTCATTATCGCCCCGCCCGATCCAGCTCGACGCAGCAATGGCGGCGGCCTCCGTGACCCGAACCATTTCAAGGACGAGGACTCGGTCGAGCACATGGCTTCCGGCGGTACGGCTCATGATTGAGGAAAGCTCCCGTGAATAAAGATGTTGGCTCGCCCCTAAGCGGCCTGATCGGCCTCGTCCACCGTATGCTGGAGCAGCTCCGACCGGATCCGCACGGCGCGCGCCGCAATCGTCGTTTCAATGAGGAAGACCGCAAACCCGCTGCCAATTGCGAGCATCGAAGCCATGAACAGCCAGGCGATCTCGGTTCCGAGGTGCGTTCGAACGAGGTTCGCAGCGAACAGGAGGATCACGACAAGGCACGTTAAAATCGCGGACGTGACGGAAAGCCCGGTTGCCCAGCTGATCAGCGACATTCGGCGGTCGAGGACCTTGAGGTCCCCGATCCAGCGATCATGTTCTCGCCCGCGACTGGCGAGCAGCCGAGGCTCAATATCGCGTGATCGGTCGACGATGCGTGACAGGCGCGAGGCGAGCACGTTCAGGAACGCGCCGATACCGCTCAACAGGAAAACCGGGGCGAGGGCCAGTCGGACGATTTCCGCGACCGTGCTGACCGAGAGGTCTGGGGTGGTCTCGAGCATGGCCCGGTTTTAGGCCGCCACTTCCCGTTCGCAACTGGCAACCTCGAGCAGCATCAGACCGTTCACCACGAAACTCGCTGCCAGGATCCACGAAAAGCTTGCGACAAGCTCAGGCGTCGGTCCGAAAATGCTAATGACGATCGTCGAGATCGAAAGGCCGGTGATCAGCAACACCGCAAGCAGGAAATCCATTCCGGCGGAGACGATCGTCCAGCGCCTCACCGATCCGAGCGTTTCCGTGACTGCGCCCACAAGAATCAAGCTGCGCAGTAGAAGCCAGCCGACAATCGGCCAAACGGTGGGAAAAAAGTGGGTTTCCGGATTGAGGACGAAAAGAAGGCCGGCGAGCGCTGTCACGATGCCGGCGGCCATGGCGAATGTCCTGGCTTCTCGCCTGAGCGACCCGGCAACCAGTTCGATAAGCCCCGCAGCAATAAGAAGCCCGCCGACCATGTCGGAATGGATCGCCTTGCCGGCCGGAAGAAACGCTGCGCCGGCTCCAAGAAGGATGATCGCGATCGCCGCGACACGTAATCCTCGCGCCCGGATCCGGTCAGTCCATGATCGATGAGGCCCGGTCGCCAAGCGCATCTCCGATTGTTTCCGTGCCGCGAACACAAACCGCAGTCCGGAAGTTCCATCAAGGCGCAATAACTCGAAGCGCTTTCTTTCGGATCCTGTAATCGAGCGGGGGTGCCGCGTGCATCACTTCGCCGTCAAGCGAAACGGACAGCGCAGAGCGGTGGCTGGTCACTCGAAGTCGCTCGACATTGTCGATTGTGACCATGTCGTCGTCGCGTGCGCGATTGAGGAGCGCCCGAATGCTCGCCGCAATCAAGCCGCGGCGCGTTTTCTTGCGCATTACGAAGACGCTCAGTTTCCCGTCGTCCAGGCTCTCGCGCTGGCCGGGAGCCCCGATGTCGATTCGATAGTCGTTGTTGCCGACGAACAGCAGTGGCGTGTCGACCTGTTCCCGTTCATCGTTGACCGTAAGCGTAAGGCGCTGATGATTGAAGCGCGCCAGCGTTCGAACCGAGGCGACGATCATCGCCAGCCGCTTGCTCCGTCCCAGGCGCTTGCGCTGCAGGTCGCGGTCCAGGACCATGAGAGGGTAGAGTCCGATCGCGCTGTTGTTGATGAAGATGCGGTCGTTCATCTCGGCAACGTCGACGCGCCGTTCGGAGCGCCCGGCGATCACCTCCACCGCTCCCTCGATGTCCGTAGGCAGGCCGAGGTCTCGCGCGAAATGGTTGAGTGTGCCGAGCGGCAGTATGCCCAGCATTGTCTTCGTTCCGATCAGCGCGGATGCGGCCGCGCTGATGGTGCCATCGCCTCCTCCGACCACCAGCAGCTCGTCGCCGCGCTCCGCGATTGCCTTGCAGCGGACCGCGCACTCGTCGCCTTCGACGAGCTCGATCTCCACGTCGAGGCGTGCGGCCCTGAAGGCCTTGCGAACCTTCGCCCCGATCTTGGGGTCGGCAGCAACCGCCCCGCCGCCGCGATTGAGAAGAACAACAATAGGCGCCATCAGGGCGCTAACGCGTCATCCCTGCTTTGCGCTGCATTCGCCGAGATTCTGCGCGTCGACCTTCATCGTCATTTTCATTTGCTCTTCGGGTGTCTTGCCCTGGTTCGCCATGGTCATGGTCATTGAGTAGCTCTTTGGCTCATAGGTCCCGGTGAGCGTCATTTCCTGGTGCGCGTTGGGGTGGTTGCACATCAGCTTGAGGTCGATCTTTCCGCTGCCCCAGGTGAAATGCTCGTAGCGGCAGTTCTCGTCCTTGCCCGTGAAGAAGTCCTCTCGCGGACTCTTTGCGTCCTTTTCGGAGAGGCAGACCTCGTTGACCTGCGCCTTACTCATCGCTTGCTGCATGGCGTCGCGCGCTTCCTTGGGCATTCCGGGCGCATCGATCGCAACCAATGTGACTTTCTGCTCCCACTTGCCGGGATCGATGAACTGGTCCGGTCCTTCCGTTCGCATCGTCTCGGCAACATCGTTCACCGACGCATTCTTCATCTCGACGCCGCCTTTGTCACAGCCAGACAGCACGACCAGCATGATCGGCACGATTGCGAAATTTCGCATGGCAGGTTTCCCCCTCTAATCCCGTCGTAACATTGCCGATTTGATCAGCCAATCGGCCCTCCGCGCCAGCCCGGCAAAGAGCGTCGGCCCGTGCACACTTCAAACGCCGCTCGCGCAAGAAGGCGCGTCGAATCGAGGGTTGGCAGCGGCGATACGTCGGGAGTGATCAGAAGCGGGATCTCGGTGCACACCAGCGCAACTCCGTCGCACCTCTCTTCATCCTTCAGACGCTGGATGATTTCGACGTAGCGGTGCCGCGACTCTTCAGTGAACTTTCCTTCGACCAGCTCGTCGAAAATGATGCGGTCGATATCTCCCCGTTCGCCATCATTCGGAAAGCGGGGCTCGATGCCGACGGCCGGCAAGGCCCGGCGATAGACCGGTCCTCCCATCGTGAAGCGGGTGCCCAGCACAGCAACCCTTTTCGCCCCGAGCGATTTCGCCCCCTCTGCGACGATGTCGGCGATGTTGAGGCCCGGCAGAGGAAGCTTTGGTCCCGGCAATTCGAGCGAGATGTGCGCGGTATTGTCCGGGCACGCAAAGAAGTCGCACCCGCCATCGGCGAGCCGCTGGATGGACTCCGCGAGAAACGACCGGACCGCGGCATGATCGCCCGAATCCCATGCGGGCATGACGTGACCCATTGCCGCGCAATCCATCATCACGTCGGGATGCATGTGCTGGCCCAGTTCGCGAAAGCCTTCGCGGCAGAAGGCCAGAAAGCAGAGCGCCGCTCCTTCCGAGCTGTGCGCGAGAATTCCAAACCGCATGCAACACTCCGTTGTTCGGACCGCTGGGGCCGACCATATAGAACGAAATGGCGATTCAAATCCGCACCAGCCTCGCCGAACCGGAAACCGGCGAGACATTTGTCCCGCACAAGCCCGTACGGCCGGACAAGGCCGAAGGCGGGAGACTGTTCAAGCTCGTGGCGGACTATGAGCCCGCGGGCGACCAGCCGACTGCGATCCGCGAATTGGTCGAAGGCATCGGCGAGAATGGCGAGACCAGCCAGGTCCTTCTCGGAGTCACCGGCTCCGGCAAGACCTTCACCATGGCCAAGGTCATCGAGATCTTGCAGCGGCCAGCACTGGTGATTGCCCCGAACAAGATCCTCGCCGCGCAGCTCTATGGCGAGTTCAAGAGCTTCTTTCCGGATAACGCGGTCGAATATTTCGTCAGCTATTACGATTACTACCAGCCCGAAGCCTACGTCCCGCGCACCGACACCTACATCGAAAAAGAATCGAGCGTGAACGAGGCCATCGATCGGATGCGCCACTCGGCAACGCGGTCGCTGCTGGAACGCGACGACGTGATCATCGTCGCCTCAGTTTCCTGTCTCTACGGAATCGGTTCGGTCGAAACCTATTCGGCCATGACCTTCTCGCTGAAGAAGGGCGCGAGCGAGGACCAGCGCGAGGTCATCCGCAAGCTCGTCGCGCTGCAGTACAAGCGCAATGATCAGGCCTTTGCTCGCGGGAATTTTCGGGTGCGCGGCGACAGCCTGGAGATCTTCCCGTCGCACTATGAAGACATGGCCTGGCGGATCTCATTCTTTGGTGACGAAATCGAGGATATCAGCGAATTCGACCCGTTGACGGGCAGGACCATCGCGTCGCTCGACAGCATCAAGGTCTATGCGAACTCGCACTATGTGACGCCGGGCCCGACGCTCAAACAGGCCATGGAAGCGATCAAGCATGAGCTCGCCGAGCGGTTGAAGGAGCTGACTGCCGAAGGCCGGCTGCTGGAGGCCCAGCGCTTGGAGCAGCGGACCAACTTCGACCTCGAGATGATCGCCGCCACCGGCTCTTGCGCGGGCATCGAGAATTACTCGCGCTTCCTCACCGGACGTCTCCCGGGAGAGCCGCCGCCGACCCTGTTCGAATATCTGCCGGACAACGCATTGCTCTTCATCGATGAGAGCCACCAGACAGTGCCGCAAATCGGGGCGATGGCGCGAGGCGATCATCGGCGAAAGATCACGCTCGCCGAATATGGATTCCGACTGCCGAGTTGCATCGACAACCGCCCGCTCCGCTTCAACGAGTGGGACGCAATGCGTCCGCAGTCGGTGTTCGTCTCGGCGACCCCCGGTCCGTGGGAAATCAACGAGACCGGCGGAGTGTTCAGCGAACAGGTTATCCGTCCGACCGGACTCATCGACCCGCCGGTCGAGATCAAGCCGGTCGAGGACCAGGTCGACGACCTCGTCCACGAAGCGAAGGAGACGGCGAAGAAGGGCTATCGAACCCTCGTCACGACGCTGACCAAACGGATGGCCGAGGACCTCACCGAATATCTGCACGAAGCAGGGCTGCGAGTCCGCTACATGCATTCGGACGTTGAAACCCTCGAACGGATTGAGCTCATCCGAGAGCTAAGGCTGGGAGTCTATGACGTGCTGGTCGGGATCAATCTGCTGCGCGAGGGCCTCGACATTCCCGAATGCGGGCTGGTCGCCATCCTCGACGCCGACAAGGAAGGATTCCTCCGGTCGGAGACCTCGCTGATCCAGACGATCGGCCGCGCTGCGCGCAACGTTGACGGCCGAGTGATCCTCTACGCCGACACCGTGACCGGCTCGATGGAGCGCGCCCTCGCCGAAACCGGGCGCCGCCGCGAAAAGCAGCTTGAATATAATGCGCTTCACGGGATCACGCCTGAGAGCATCAAGCGCCAGATTCACGACCTCCTTGCTGACGTGACGCAGCGGGACGGAGTGGTGGTCGACACCGGGGACGAGGAGCGGCCGCATCTCGTCGGGCACAATCTCAAGGCCTATATCGCCGACCTAGAGGAAAGGATGCGGAAAGCCGCTGCGGACCTCGAGTTCGAAGAAGCCGCCCGGCTTCGCGACGAGATCCGCCGGCTCGAGGAGGACGACCTCGGAATCCCGCACGACCAGCGGGTCGCGCCGCGGCCTTTGGGACACTCGACAGAGGGCAAGCCGGGAACGCGCAAAGGGCGTTTCGGAAAGCAGCAGCGGACTCGCTTTGGTGGGCGGCGCGGTTGACGCCGCCCGAGTTAATTCACCGAAGGACGCCCTTCTTTTCCTGGCTCCAGGCGTACCAGAACAGGAATGCGGCGACGCCGATAATGACCCACGGCATGAAGCCCATGAATCCCGCTTTCAGGCTGGCGGGCATCGTCGCGATGAACATCTGATAGCCCATTCCGATTATTGCTCCGACGAGCGAAAGTCCGAAGAGCCATACGGCGTGGCGGCTTTTCACCAGAAGCAGGATCGATCCGGCGAGGCCGCCCCATACGCCGATCGCCCAGAATGCGGTGAGCCACGAAGGCAGGCTGTCGAAATAGGCGAGCTGGTCTGGAGTGAATTGCGCCAGATAGGCTTGGTTCTTGAGATTGGTCATCAGATAGTCGTAACAACCGAAGCAATTCCACAGGAGTGACAGGACGCCGACCACCCAAAGGTGTGCCGGAGTTCGAGCTTGTGCAGTGGTTGCCATTGGATTCCCCCTCCTCGGGCATGCCGCTTTCCGCGGCGGAGAGGATGAGGCTCTCAATCATCACGGCTGTCAACCGTAGCAGCTCAAGGCCTTCAGTTCGCGGCGATTTCCTGCTTCAAAACCTTGCTGAGCGCACTTGCCAGGCCGTCCATTTCATAGGGCTTCTGAAGGATCGGGAAGCCGTGCGATCCGCTGACCTGCTCGCTGTATCCGGTTGTGAGCAGGATCGGCATTTCGGGAAAGCGGTTGCGCACTTTCTGCGCTAGCTCGATCCCGCTGATGCCGCCGGGCATGATGACGTCGGAAAAGACGAGCTTCGGCTTTTCGCCGTTCGACAGCCTTTCGAGCGCCTCAGTCGCGCTGTGTGCAATCGTGCTTTCGAAGCCCAGTTCAGTGAGCATTCCAGCAGCAAGCTCCGCGACGAACGTGTCGTCCTCGACAATCAAGACTCGACCGAGGGCATTGCCTCCATTCAGCCGGGTTTCTGAAGCCGTCGCGCCGCGGCTTGCAGGCAGGTATAAAGTGAAGGTCGCACCTTCTCCGGGTTGCGATTCCGCCGTGATCGCCCCGCCGATCTGCTTGACGAAGCCGAAGACCTGGCTGAGCCCAAGGCCAGTTCCTTCGCCAAAGCCCTTGGTTGTGAAAAAGGGTTCGAAGACGCGCTCTACCACTTCCGGGCTCATTCCGGTGCCGGTGTCCGACACCGTCATTGCCACATGCTCTCCCCTCAATCCCTCCGGCTCGCCATTCAGGACGACGTTGCGCGCGCTGATCCTGAGCCCTCCTCCATCCTTCATCGCGTCGCGCGCATTGAAGGCAAGGTTGAGGATCGCAAGTTCGAGCGCTCCGCCGTCGGCGTCGACCGGCCAAAGCTGGTCCGAAAATTCCGTCACAAGCTCGATGTTGCTCCGGAGCGACGGCCTGATCAGGGTCGTGACGTCCGAGAAGAAATTCTTGAGGTCGATCTGCTTGATTTCAAGCGGCTGCGCACGTGCGAAGGCGAGCAGCTGCTTTGTCAGGCCAGCTCCGCGCTGTGCCGAGTTGCGCACTCCATCGAGCATCCGCCGGAGCTTGTCCGGATTGTCTGCGTTGCGGAGAGCCAGTTCGCACGCGCCGAGGATCGCCGTCAGAAGATTGTTGAAATCGTGCGCCAGGCCGCCCGTCAGCTGTCCCAGCGCTTCCATCTTCTGCGCTCGGAACAACTGCTCGCGCGATTCCCCGAGCTTCAGCTGGGCTTCGCGCTTTTCGGTCATGTCGCGCGTGACCTTGGCGAACCCGATCAGCTGCCCGTCCTCGTCGCGGATGGCGTCGAGCACGACACTCGCCCAGAAGCGGGTGCCATCCTTGCGAACGCGCCAGCCCTCGGCTTCGTAGCGGCCGGTTTCGAGCGCCGTTTCGAGCGCCCGTTTTGGTACTCCGGTGTCCCGGTCTTCAGGCGTGTAGAAGCGGCTGAAATGCTCGCCGATGATTTCGTCGGGCTCATAGCCCTTGATCCTCTGCGCACCCGGATTCCAGCTGTTCACCTGACCATTGG
>Ga0105248_10006899_pt1 | contig 12445 bp, 10 predicted proteins | sample KBSS34metaG_FD_81524 | JGI IMG/M metagenome (GOLD analysis project Ga0105248, IMG submission 81524) | Switchgrass rhizosphere microbial communities from Kellogg Biological Station, Michigan, USA - KBS S3-4 metaG | ecosystem: Host-associated > Plants > Roots > Rhizosphere > Soil | place... | reverse complement strand
CGCAGCTCATCGGCTTGGTAATCGCCGCCCTTGATATACAGGTCCGGCTTCCAGCGGAGCAGCAGCGACAATGGCCTGTCATCCTCCAGAATCGTGACCGCATCCACGGCCGCTAGGCCCGCCACCACGTACATCCTCTCGCGTTCGGGGACGATCGGACGCAGCGGATTCTTATAACGCCCCACCGATGCATCCGAGTTCACCGCCACAATCAGCCGGTCGCAAAGATCGCGCGCAGCCGCCAGATATTGGACGTGTCCGGCATGCAGCAGATCGAAGCTGCCGCAGGTGAAGCCGATCCGCCGACCGGCGGCTTTCTCCGATGCGACCCATTGGTCCATCTGTTCCAGGGAAAGGATTTTCGCGCCGGGGTCCATGTGTCCTTATGTTAGAGTAAGCCGGAGTGGGGCTCGCCGACATTCTAAAGGGGTTTCCCGGACAGAGAATTCTCGTCCTGGGGGACGTCATTCTGGACTGGTATTGGTGGGGTCAAGCCTCGCGATTATCACCCGAAGCGCCCGTCCCGGTGGTCCGCAAGCAGCGCACTACGATGCAGCCGGGCGGGGCAGGGAACGCCGCTGCGAACCTCGCTGCCCTGGGCGCGCGCGTCAGTCTCTTTGGCGTAACCGGCAGCGACGCTCATGCCGCCGAGTTGCGCAATGCCCTGACGGCCCAGGGCGTCGAAACCACCAGGCTCATCGCCGACGCTAGCCGCCCCACCACCACCAAGACGCGCGTGATCGCAGCCCATCAGCAGGTGGTGCGTGTGGATGAAGAAGACACTGGGCCCGTGTCTAGTGATGTCGCCGCGGCGGTGCTGGCCGGAGTGAAAGAAGATCTGCCTCGGGCTGCCGCCGTCGTCATTTCCGATTACGCCAAGGGTTTCCTGACGCCGCAGATGCTCGAAGCCGTAATCGGCGAAGCTCGCCGGGCAGGGAAGCGCGTATTTGTCGATCCCAAGGGCGCCGATGCCGTTCGCTACCAGGGTGCTTTTCTCCTGAAACCAAACCGACTCGAACTGAGCCTGTTAACCGGGCTTCCCTCGGGGACGCACGCCGAGATCCTCGCGGCCGGCACCCGCTTAGCCGAGAAAATGCCCGGAACTCACGTTTTGGTGACCGAGGGCGATGAAGGGATGACGCTGTTCCACGCATCCCAGGCGCCCCAGCACGTCGCTTCGACGCCACGCCAAGTTTTCGATGTCACCGGCGCCGGCGATACTGTGCTGGCCGTGATCGCCATGGCTATCACTGCTGGCGGGTCCCAGAAACCGATGTGGACTGAGGCTATGCAACTCGCTACCGAGGCCGCCGGCATCGCCATTGGCAAGATGGGTAGCGTAGCTGTCAGCTTGGGCGACCTGCAAAAGAATCTCTGAGATTCTGGGCGAGCTCGCGCGACTATTTCAGCGTGCTGAAAACCATCCTTCTTTTGCTATTCCTGCTTTCGAGCGCTCCTGCCCAAACGAAATCGAAGGCCCCAGCGCCGCAAGGCACTACCGCTCCCGAGGACGCGCAAATCGAAGCTGAAATCCGTGGCCGTTTAGCGAAATCGCTCATCGGCAAGGACAACTTCACGGTTCGTGTGCAGGGCGGCGTGGCCTATTGGGAAGGAACTACGGATGTGGTCCAGCACAAGGGCTCGGCCACGAGAATGGCTAAGTCGGCCGGCGCCAAGAAGGTGGTGAATAACATCAAGATCGGCGAGGCTGCCAAACAGAAAGCCTCGGGGAACCTGGAAGAGGGCCGCAGGCGGGCTCAAATCAAACGGAGCGAACCTCGTTAGGCTGCTTCTGTAAGCGGCCCGTAATAGCCGCACCACTTGCCATCCGGCGCATAACACCATCGCGCTAGTGTGAGCGTCGGCCGCACATCCATGTGGATGTACCCTTGATGGTCGTTCCGACCGATGCCACGGATCGCCTGAATCTTGCGAGCCGCGGTTTCCATCTCCGCCGTGTTCATCCCCGCCACGCGGATGTCCGCAGCCAGACCCTCCACGTGCTCGCTCCGGCCAGCGCCCCCAGCTTCGGCATTATGTTGCGGACAACGATAAGCGCTGCTCACGATCACCGGCTTGCCCACGATCGCGCGAAAAGCCTCCAGCACGTCTACCAACGACTGCTTGCATTCGTTTATGCCGCAATGGTGGCAGGCCAATTCGATTTCGGAAAAGTGCGGACCCGTAGCGCCCATACTAGATCCCCGGTATGTCGATCAGCGCCGTCATCGGAGCCGCGCCCTTGACGATTCCCGACGCGATGTAGCACGTCGTCGCTCCATACGCCGCCAACGTGATGCGCTCGGGACAGAAGTCCGAGAAGTAGATGCCCGGCGCGGGCGCTCGCTGCCCGGCGCGCCCGAACAGCAGCGTCGCCAGGACGATGCCCTGGCCGACCTTGTCATACCTCCCATACGCCGCGACGCCTGCTGCCAACACTGGCGGGCCCCATCGCGCCAGAATGCTCCACAGCGAGTTATTCGACTGCCTGGTCAGCAAGTCTTCCGCCAGCCGGTTCGGGATGTCGCGAAGCAGCGGAAAGCTCTGCGTGATGCGCTCATGCGGAAGATCCACCGGGACCGCATACCGGCTGCTCAGACTCACCGTCCACAACCCGACATTCCTGCCGCCGATCGCGCCTTGCGCGCCCGAAATCGAGATGGGTTTCACCGTCGCCGTCACCTGCGGGAACACCGGCAAGGCGGTCATCAGGATCGCGGCGAATCTCACTTTAGTCTCCAACCGTGATATGCGCCGAAGGGCCAGGGCATCACGATCTTGATATACGTTTTGCCGCCCTCTTCGTGCTCCTGACCGGCCGGAACCGCATAACCCGATTGCGTTGAAAACCAGCCATTTTTCTCGGGCCAAATCTGCGAGAAGTCGATCATGGAGGGTGACGGATCCACGGGCTCTGCCGGTGCCGGCGGATCGAACGGCGGGAACCACGTCGCGATATCAAATGTATTCGGGTCGTGCACCAGGATCGATCCCGCGGGCGGGCGATCCGGATCGTACGCGGATTCCTTCGTGAGCGCGAACCCGGGAGGGGAGAAGGTGATCATTTGCAGTGCGCTCGGCACCCAGGTGTATCCGTATAGGCGCCGCGTCAGCATCGTTTCATACGGGTCGTAGCCCATGATGTCGATCTGACGGTCAATGACCAGACCGGATTGCGCCAGCGCCGTCATGCCTTCCTCGCGGCCTGGGATTCCAAGCTCGGTTGCTTTCCGGACTGCGGGCGATTTAGAGGCCCAATAGGCCGTATTGAACGTTTGTTTGCGCTCGGGAATTACGATGTAGTCCACGTCTCCATCTCCGTTCTGATACTGAAGATAGTCGCGCAGGCCGCCATTTTCCCCGCGCGCCTAATCCGCATGTAACAGATTTCAAACGGCGATTATCATCTAGAAAAGATGACACACCGCGCGTGGGACCCCCGGGTGATAAAATTGAGAAGCAAATCATGAGCTCCCTCTCCCCCAGACTGCAAGTGAGGGTTCAGCAGAAGCAGATCCTCACACCGGGCTTGGTGCAGATGGTCAGTCTTCTCCAGCTGAACCGTCTGGAACTGAAAGACATGATTCAGGCCGAAATATCCCAGAACCCGGTTTTGGAAGAATCGGGTGAAGGCGGCGAGGAGCTGACTCCGGAAGAACTGCAGCCGCTACTCGAAGCTGAGCGGATGGGGGATCCGGCGGACCAATCGATTCTCGAAGTGACCTCGGGCCCTGTGGAAATCGATGTATCCGATGGCGCGTATGCCACTTCGGAAGGGCAGGATTCGGCAGCCGTTTTCGCGGCTGCGGAACTGGCAGAAGCGCCGCCAGCCCAGGCGAGCGAAATACCTGCCGGCACCGCCGCTCCCGAAACGCCCGAGGCGCCTGCTGCAGCCGATCCGTTTGACGAAATCGATTTCGGCTCGTATTTCGACGACTATCTCGATCCCGGTTACAAGAGCCCTGCCTCCGAGAATGTCGAAAAGCCTTCGTTTGAAACCTTCCTCTCCTCGCCCGTCACGCTGTCCGATCACCTCCATTCACAGCTAGCGTTGCTGGCCTTAGGCGATGAAGTGCGCGATGCCGCGGATGGCGTCGTCGGCAACCTGGACGAAAACGGTTACCTGCTTTCCACCCCCGAGGACATGGCGGCCGAGGGCGAGCATTCTCTCGACGATGTGAAGGAAGCGATTCGGGTGGTCCAGACACTCGATCCTGCCGGAGTCGGGGCATCCGACCTGCGCGAGTGCCTTCTGATTCAGCTCGACAGCCGCGGGGCCAAGGGCGGGCTGGCCTACCAGATCGTTTCCGATCATCTGAAACTTGTGGAGCAGCGTCAGACCAAAGAGCTGGCCCGGCTATTGCGGCGGCCTCTGGAGCACATCCAGATCGCGCTCGACGTGATCAAGCACCTGGATCCACGGCCCGGCCTGCGCCACTCCGGTCCCGGCGCTCGCCAGGTGGAACCGGACGTTTACATCTCCAAGGACGGCGAGGATTACATCATACAGATCAGCGACGACGATATTCCTCAGCTTCGCCTGAATCCCCAATACCGGCGCATGCTCGACCGTGAGCAGGAGCCTAATCGCGAAGTTCGCAGCTACATCAAGGAACGCTACGCTTCCGCCATTCAGCTGATGAAGAACATCGAGCAGCGCAAGCAGACCATCCTGAAAGTCTGCCAGTCTGTCGTGCGCCGCCAGATGGATTTCCTGGAATTTGGCATCGACCAGCTGAAGCCCATGATGATCAAGGAAATCGCCGAAGAAATCGGTGTGCATCCTTCCACCGTGAGCCGCGCTGTATCCAACAAATATGCCCACACTCCCCAGGGCGTTTATGAACTTCGATACTTTTTCTCGGAAGCGGTACAAGGCCCGGGCGGCGGTGCGACTCCGCTGCTGATTCTGAAGCGCAAGGTCAAGAAGATGATTGAGGAAGAAGATCCCATGCATCCGCTGACCGACGAGCAGATCACCGAACGCCTGCAGGCGGACGGGATCGAAGTCACTCGCCGCACAGTCGCAAAATACCGCGAGGATATGCGTATCCCGTCCACCCATCAGCGGCGGGTACGCTCCTAAGGGAGCATCCAGTCTATGAAAGTCGTTTACAAAGGCATTCCGCCTAAGTTATCTGCTGCGATACAGAAGAAGCTGGACGTCAGGTTCGCCAAACTCGGCAAACTCCTGGATGGGCGGGGTGAGCGCGGTGCCCATGTAATGGTGGTTCAAGAGCGGCACCTGTACTGCTCCGAAATCACCATCCAGTTTTACGATCATCAACTGGTCGGCAACGGATCCGACGCCGATCTCCTGAATTCCCTGACGCAGGCTTTGGGTAAGCTCGAAACTCAGGCTGTCAAAACCAAGGGCAAGTGGCGCGAAAAGCATCGCCGTAAGGATGCGTCGAAAAAGGACGCTGGTAAAGCAGCCGCTTTGGTTACCGCAGCCAGCCAGGTCGAGCCCGATGCAGCCGTCACCAAGAGGATTTTTCGCGTCAATGGCGTCGGACGCCGTAAACCCATGACGCTGGACGAAGCCATCCTTGAGATGGACAACACGCGAGACTATCTGGTGTATCGTGATACTCAGCGCGAAGGTGTGTCCGTGCTGGTTCGCCGGCGCGACGGGAACTTCGACCTCATCGAATCCTAACCCTCAACCATGCCGGTTTCTCCTCCGCCCCGTCCGCATGCTGCGGATAAGACCGAGTTGGTGATCATCACCGGTCTCAGCGGATCCGGAAAAGGCACCGTACTCAAGGCGCTGGAGGACCTGGGGTACTACGCGGTCGATAATCTTCCCATTGATCTAATCCCGAAATTCGCCGAGCTGGTTAAGAACGCCGCCACTATCCGCAAGGCTGCACTGGTGGTGGACATCCGGGAAGGCAGCGCGCTCGACAAATTCCCGGCGCTGTATAAACGCATCCGTCGCCAGGTTCCCACGCGCCTGGTGTTCCTGGACGCCGACGACGCCGCGCTGATCCGCCGTTTTAGCGAAACGCGCCGTCCCCATCCGCTGGGTACCGAACAGAGCGTTGCGGCCAGCGTCCGCCGGGAGCGTGAGCGTCTGAAGTCAATTCGTGCACTTGCCGAGCCCATCATCAACACCAGCAAGTTCAACGTGCATGAGCTGCGCGAGACGATTCACTCGACGTTCGGCAGCCAACGGCACGCTTCCACCGGGATTCTGGTGCACATCAACAGCTTCGGTTATCGCCACGGAGTTCCGGCTGATAGCGACCTGGTGTTCGATGTTCGATTCCTGCCCAACCCCAACTACATCCCCGCGTTTAAGAAGCTCACCGGCAAGCATCCTAGCGTGGCGCGCTATATCCGGTCATTTCCTCAGAGTCAGGAGTTCATCGAGCGCATCTCGGAGCTCTTGGTATACCTCCTGCCGCACTATATCGACGAAGGGAAGAGCTACCTGACGATTTCGTTCGGCTGTACCGGCGGGCATCACCGCAGCGTCATGATCGCTCACGAGCTTCGTAAGCGATTGAGCCAGGCAGGATATCGCGTCAAGGAAACGCATCGCGACGTTACCAAAAAGATCTAAACGAGAGTGGTTGGAAACCAACGGCACCGGCGCCTTCGCCATGGGCACCGTCGGCGGGGTCAACACGCGACGCTATCACGCGCTGCTGGTGGCTTCGCTTAAACCACCCACGGAACGCTACGTGTTGTTGTCGCGCTTCGAGGAAGAAATCGTCATTGGCGATCGGACGTTTTCTCTGGGGTGCTGCCAGTATCCCGGCGTGCTGGTGGATGACGGGGGTCGATTTCTCGAAGAGTTCGTTGCCGAGCCTTGTTCCACCTGGCGCTACAATCTCGGCGGTCTCACGCTGGAGCGCCAAGTGTATCTCGTGCCTGGCCGCCAGGCTGTGGTCGTACGCTATCGCTGTGACCGTGCTGTGACATTGCGAATCCGGCCCTTTCTCGCGTATCGCGGTTATCATTCCCTGAGGCGCGCGGACGAGTCTCCGTACGGCGGCTTGCCGCCACTGGAATTCCGATCGAAGGCCATATTCACGGCCGATCCGAAGTGGTATTACAACATCGAGTATCTGGCCGAGTTGAATCGAGGACTGGACTTCCGCGAAGATCTTTTTACCCCCGGCGTCCTGACGATGGAGCTCGAGGCCGGAATATGGACGCCAATTTGCACTTCGATCGACGGTACGGATGCGACTCAGCCACCCGTGTCAAGACGCGATCCATTTGTAGTCCGTCGGGCTGACGGTAAGCCCACCATCATCGCCGGATATCCCTGGTTCACTGACTGGGGGCGCGACACCATGATCAGTCTGCCCGGGCTGTTAATCACTCCGGGGCGCCTCGATGAAGCCCGCGAGATCATCGAAGGCTTTCTCCAGTTCCGCAGCCAGGGAATTATTCCTAATCGTTTCCCGGATGCAGGAGAGACGCCCGAGTACAATACCGCCGATGCCACCCTGTGGATGTTCCAAGCCGTACGAGCGTGGCTTCAGGCCGGCGGCGACCGCGCGTTTCTTCACAATATTTTCTATCCAGCTGCGAAGGAAATAATCGCGCGGCACTACAACCACGCCGATCCTGTCGTAGATCCTGGAGATCACCTGCTGAACGTCGGCCCACAGCTCACGTGGATGGATACTAAGTTCACGCCGCGCTCTGGCAAGCCGGTCGAAATTAATGCGCTATGGCACGGAGCGTTATCCCTGATGGCAGAGTGGTCGCTCACGGGTGCAGAGGAATATCGAGCCGAAGCCGATCGGGTTCGCGACAGCTTCCGTGCAAGATTCTGGAACGCGCAGCGCCAGTGCTTGTACGATCTCTTGACCCCAGAGGGTCCCGTGGCCAAGCTCCGCCCGAATCAGATCTTCGCCGTCAGTCTTCCCTTCGGACTTCTGGATCAAGAGCAAGCCCGTGCTGTGGTCCGGATCGTCGAGCGCGGGTTGCTGACCCCCGTGGGTTTGCGAACTCTCGAGCCCGCTGATCCCGATTACAAGCCTCGCTATGAAGGCTCGCCCTCCGAGCGCGACGGCGCCTATCATCAAGGCACGGTGTGGCCCTGGCTGCTGGGCCCATTTATCGACGCATATCTCGCGGCCTTCGGAAAAACCGCCCAAACTCTGAGCTATTGCCGGGGTCTGGCGGACACTCTAGAAGCCGCTGCAGCCACCGACGGATGCGTCGGCTCCATTGCCGAAATCTACGATGCTGACGAACCTCGCTATCCGCGCGGCTGTCCGGCGCAGGCTTGGAGCGTTGCGGAAATCGCCCGCGTCAAATCCCAGTATTTTTAGATCCGGTGGAAGCTTTTCAAAATATCCCGCGTGGCATAGCGCAGCGCGATAGGACGTCCGTGGGGACAACTCATCGGATACTCGGTCGCAGCCAGGCTCCGCAACAGCCAGTCGATCTTAGCCGGCTCCAGATGGGTGTTGATTTTGATGGCCGCGCGGCAGGCTATGGATGCAGCCATGGCGCGTCGCACATCGTCGAGCGACGCCCTGCGAAACTCCCTCTCGGAAATCTCCAGGATTTCGAAGACCACTTTTTCGATCTCCGCCGCGGGCACGCCCGCCGGCGCCGACTTCACGGCAATAGTGCGATTACCGAAAGGCTCCGTCTCGAATCCAAGCGCGTCCAATTCTTCGGCGATGCGCGCGTATTCAATCTGCTGCCCTGCGCTCAGGCTGATCACCAGGGGCACCAGCAGCCGCTGGCTCTCCGTTCCTCCATTGGCGCGCTGTGCTAAAACCTGTTCGAACAGGATCCTCTCATGAGCCACATGCTGGTCGATGATCCACAACCCGTCGCGCCCGGCGGCGATGATGAAGCTCTCATGAATCTGGCCGAGAGGCCGCAGGTCGGTGAGCGCGTCCAAACTCTCGGGAGCCAGCGGCTGGGCATCCGGAAACAGCGGTCCATGCGTCTCGGGTATGGGAATCTTCGAGACAACCGAGGGACCCGGAGGGTCAAAGTCAAAGCGCGGAGCAGGGGACTGCGGTCGGTGCAAAATGAATTCCGGTAGGGCGGCTGCTTCCGCCGTAGCCTCGGCAGTCGCCGCGAGCGCGACCGACGGAAAGCTCATGCTCTCGATTCGCTGCGTGAATTCCGAATAGGGCAGCTCAGCGCCCGGCTGCGCAGGCGTGGGCGCGGGAATATTCGACGCCGGCCTTTGCGCCATCAGGATATCGCGCACCGTATCGCGCACGAAATCGTGAACAATCGAGCCGTGACGAAAGCGCACCTCGGTCTTGGAAGGATGCACGTTGACGTCCACCTCTTCAGCGTCGCAATCCAGGAACAGCAGCGCGAAGGGATAGCAGGCCGCGGGCATCAGGTTGTGATACGCAGCCGAGATCGCGTGCAGCAGCAGGCGGTCGCGAATCAGGCGGCCGTTCACGAACAGGTAAATCGAATTGCGATTGAGCTTCTGCACCTGCGGGCCGCTCACAAATCCCCGCAGCCGGAAGCTGCGTGTTAGCGGATGTTCGCCCGGTGGAGCATTCTCCTCCAGGGGCATGTTCAAGTCTCTGTGGCGATCGCCCAGGTCGAGAAGATCGTCCAGAATACGGCTGCCGAAAACCTGGAAGACGCGCTCGCGCAGCGTCGCGACAGGAGTGACGCTCAGCAATTCAGCATTGTTGTGGCGCAGCACGAACGTCTTGCTGGGATGCGCCAGGCTGTAATGCGTAACCAAAGACGCGATATGCGCGATTTCGGTCTGTTCCGACCGCAGGAATTTCTTGCGCGCCGGAACGTTGAAGAACAGATCGCGAATGGTGATGACCGTCCCGGTCGCCAGCGCCGCTTCGTCGCATCGCAAGAGTTTCCCTCCGGCGATCTCGACCGACGTCCCGGATTGTTCGTCCGGCGAGCGCGTTTCAAGCAGCAGCCGCGATACCGACGCGATGGACGGCAAGGCCTCGCCGCGGAACCCCAGTGTGGCGATAGACAGCAGATCTTTCACGTCGGCAAGCTTGCTGGTGGCATGCCGCTCGAAAGCTAGCAGTGCATCGTCGGGAAGCATCCCGCAGCCGTCATCGGCCATCCGTATCAGCCGCCGCCCGCCGGCTTCCACGTCGATGCGAAACTCGCTTGCGCCTGCGTCCAGAGAGTTCTCGAGCAGTTCCTTCACCACGCTGGCCGGGCGTTCGACGACCTCTCCCGCAGCGATTTTATTCGCAACGGTGTCGGACAGGATGCGGATACGGCCCATGGAGAAGTGTCTTAACTATTGTAGGGCCTGCTCTCATTTACTCTCCCATGACAGGCTTGCGCCTGAAACTCCCGGGGTGTAGACTTCACGGGACGTTATTCATCGGGGTTTAGGTTCCGGTCTTGTAGAAGTACGTTCACGCAAAAGGGGAAAACGTATGAGGCTCGCTTTAGTTGTCGTTTGCTGTTTGCTGATCGCCATGACTGCGGTTGCACAGAGCGATCGCGGAACCATCACTGGAACTGTTTCCGATCCTGGCGGAGCTGTTGTCGCCAGCGCGCCCATTCAAGTCAAGAACGTCGCGACTGGTTTGGTCTACGATGTTGCCAGCTCCAGCACCGGCAATTACACTGTGCCGGCGTTGCCAGTAGGCAGCTATGAAGTCACGGTTGCTGTTCCGGGATTCAAGAAGTACATCCGGTCAGGTCTTACCATCCAGGTGGCGCAAACTCTCCGCATCGACGTCACGCTCGAAGTCGGTTCGGCTGCGGAAAGTGTCACCGTGTCTGCTGAAGCATCCCTGCTGAAGACGGAAAGCGGCGAACTGAGCCACAACGTCAACGTGCGTCAGTTGGACGAGCTTCCTATCCTGGGAATCGGAGCGGCTGCCGGAACCTCGGGCATTCGGAATCCCAACTCGGTGGCGCTGGTGATCCCGGGAACCTATTGGGCGGCCAACGCCGACCTGCGCGTGAATGGCGCGCCCGCCAACACGCAGTCGTACCGGATCGAAGGGCAGGAGGCCATGAACACCGGCACCCCCGGCACGCCGGCGCAGAACCAGCCCAGCATCGACTCGATCCAGGAAATTGCGGTTCAGACCAGCAACTACTCCGCGGAATTCGGGCAATTGGGCGGCGGCGTCTTCAACATCACCATGCGTTCGGGCACCAACCAGTATCACGGCAGCGGCTACGAATACCTGGCCAACGAAATGATGAACGCGGCCAGCCCGTACACCGATGACGGTCGCGGCAACAAGACCAAGTCCAAGGCCCGCAGGTACGATCACGGCTTCACCTTCGGCGGCCCGGTGTGGATCCCCAAGATTTACAACGGCCACGACAAGACGTTTTTCTTCATCAACTGGGAGCAGTTCCGCGAAACCCTGATCGTCCGGGACGGAATCCAGACTGTTCCTACCGCGGCGTACCGCACCGGCGATTTCAGCGGAGCGATTCTGCCCAACGCCAACTGCATCGGCACCGTGACGAATGGCGTATGCCAGCCTAGCGCCACCGACCCTCTGCATCGCGTGATGCTTGAGGGTATGATTTTCGACCCGGCGTCGACCAAGACCCTCGGCGGCGTGCAGTATCGGGATCAGTTCGTGAACAACAAGATTCCATCGACCAGTTTCGATCCGGTCGCCGCCAAGATTCAGAATCTGTTCCCAGCGCCAATAGGTCTCAACGCGACCTCGCGGGTGGGCAACTACATCAGCCCGTATCCCAGTCATCGCATCACTCCGATCCCGTCGGTTAAAATCGACCAATCCATCGGTAAGGGCAAACTGTCATTCTTCTGGCAGAGGACCCATAGCGAGAATCCAGACGGCAATCCCACGCTGGGAATGTCCGACGGCTTGCCGGATCTGCTGAGCACGGCTCTCGGCACCTTCAGCACGGCGCCTCTGTACCGGCTGAATTTCGATTACACGTTGAGTCCGACGCTCCTGCTGCACTTGGGCGCAGGCTACCGCGCGACGTACTTCGCCACTCCTGCGGTGACGCCCTCCGGAAAAACCGTGTATTCCGACGTGAAGTACAACGCCTCAACGGAACTGGGCCTAAAGGGAGGACTGGTCAACCGGTTCTTCCCGTCGATGACGGGCTTCACCAGCGCCACTTTGGGCGGGATGAAAACCATCGGTGGAACGGCGTCCACTAAGGGGCAGGACACGCAAAGCCCAACTTATAACGCGAACATGACGTGGGTCAAGAACAACCATACCTACAAGTTCGGTTCGGAATTCCGCACGGAGAATTACTACGCCGGAAGCCTTGGCAACGACGGCTCCTACGTGTTCAACGCCGAAGAAACCGGTCAGCCGTTCCAGAACACTGCCGGGCCCGGCGGCTTCAACGTCGGAATGGGCTACGCCAGTTTCTTGTTGGGGCAGGTTTTTTCGACCAGCATTGCCGGCCAAACCAGTCCCAAGACCGGCAAGAAGCAGTTCGGAATATATGTGCAGGACACCTGGAAAGTGACCCGCAAGTTTACTCT
>Ga0105248_10006898_pt1 | contig 12447 bp, 13 predicted proteins | sample KBSS34metaG_FD_81524 | JGI IMG/M metagenome (GOLD analysis project Ga0105248, IMG submission 81524) | Switchgrass rhizosphere microbial communities from Kellogg Biological Station, Michigan, USA - KBS S3-4 metaG | ecosystem: Host-associated > Plants > Roots > Rhizosphere > Soil | place... | reverse complement strand
CCGCGGCCAGCCCGCTCACGTTCACCGCTCCCGCCGCGTGGCACACGCGCCCCGCCGCGAGCAGCATGCGCGTGGCGGAGTTCGTCGTGCCCCACGCGCCCGGCGATGCCGAGGACGCCGAACTGATCGTGTACTTCTTTGGCGCCTCGAGCGGCGGCGGCGCCCAGGCCAACATCGATCGCTGGATCGGGCAGATGCAGCAGCCCGATGGCAGCGCGTCGAAGGACAAGGCGCGCCGCGACGCGCAGACGATCAACGGCCTGAAGGTGACGACGGTGGACGTGTCAGGAACCTACGTCGCCGAGATGCGTCCGGGCGCAGCCGAACATCACAACAATCCCGGCTACCGGCTCAGGGCGGCCGTGGTGGAAACGCCGGGCGGCGCGTATTACATCAAGATGACGGGGCCGGCGAAGACGGTCGCGGCGGCCGACGCGGACTTCAAGAAGTTCCTCGCCAGCCTCCGCTACCAGGGATAGATCAGCCGCGCCTGCCGAACAGCGCGAACAACCCGACGACGACGATCACGGCGATGACGATGCCGACCCAGAAGCCGGCCTTGAAGATGCCGGCGACCGCCGCGCAGCCGGCGAGAGTCATGGCGACCAGCACGACGAGCAGGATCCGCGCGTACAAGCTCAGCATAAGCATTCCACTCCGTCACGTTCGCTTTCATTAATCGTGCCCGTTCCGTGAGCGACTTCGATCACGCGATGCTCCAACGGACCGCCCATCGTCCGTGGCCCATGCCCGAGGGGCCCTGGGTGATGACGCAGACGTGGCACGATCTGCTGTTCGCCCACTGGCCCGTTGACGCCGCCGCCGTGCGCGAGCGCGTGCCGGCGTCCTTCGAGCTCGATCTGTTCGACGGGCGGGCCTGGCTCGGCGTCGTTCCCTTCCACATGACGAACGTGGCGCCGCGCTTCGTGCCGGCGCTGCCCTGGGTCTCGGCGTTTCCGGAGCTGAACGTGCGCACCTACGTGCGCGTGGGCGACAAGCCGGGCGTGTTCTTCTTCAGCCTCGACGCCGGCAATCCCGTTGCCGTGGGCGCGGCGAAGACATTGTTGAACCTTCCCTACTACACCGCCGACATGACGGTGATGCCGGGTGAAACCATCCGCTACAGCAGCCGGCGGCTGGCGGATCCGCAGCCGCAATTCCAGGCGGCGTATCGCGGCCTCGGCGATCGCCGCCCGCCCGCGCGCGGGACGCTCGAGTATTTCCTCACCGAGCGCTACTGCCTCTATGCGGTGGATCACCGGTTCCACGCCTACCGGCTCGACATCCACCACCCGCTCTGGACGCTCGAATCGGCGGAAGCGGAGATCGCGGTGAACACGATGGCCGACGCCGCGGGGATCCGGCTGCCGCCGATGGCGCCGCTGCTGCACTTCTCGAAGCGGCAGGACATGGTGTGCTGGGCGCCGCGCGCTGTTGACAGGTGACGGTTTACCGGTTACCGGTTGCCGGTTGCCGGTTCTCGGTCCTCGGTCCTCGGTCGTCGGTCCTCGGTCGTCGGTCATCGGTCATCGGTCATCGGTCATCGGTCGTCGGTCGTCGTGCTAAGGTTTCCCGCTATGCATCGAACGGCTTGTGCGCTGGCCCTCGGCCTGCTGATATCCGGCGTCGGATCCGCGCAGACGCGCGGGGTCACGCCCGACGACTACCTCGCCTTCGAAACGCTCGGCGATCCGCACTTCTCGCCCGACGGGCGGACGATCGTCTACACCGTCACGCGGATCGACCAGAAGCAGAACCGGCGGGTCTCGCAGATCTGGACCGTCGGCGCCGATGGCGCGGGTCAGCCCAAACAACTCGACACCGGGCCGCAGTCGTCCAGCCAGCCGCGCTGGCGCAGCGACGGCAGGACGATCGCCTTCGTCTCGTCGCGCACGGAACCGGGTGCGGCGGACGGGACGCCGGCCAAGGCGCAGCTCTGGCTGCTGCCGGTGGACGGCGGGCCGCCGAAGAAACTGACGTCGCTCGCCAACGGCGTCAACGCCTACCAGTGGTCGCCGGACGGATCGCGGCTCGTCGTCGTCAGCAGCACGGGCGGCAGCGACACGGTGAAACCGCCGAGCGACGTCCGCCACTACACGCACGCCAACTACAAGTTCAACGACAGCGGCTGGTTCGACGACAAGCGGACGCACCTGTTCGTCGTCGACGCCGCGACCGGCGCCGCGACGCAGCTCACCTCCGGCGACTGGAACGACAGCGACCCGCAGTGGTCGCCCGACGGCACCAGGATCGCCTTCGTCTCCGACCGCACCGGCAAGGCCTTCGACTTCGGGCGCAACGCCGAGGTCTGGGTCGTGGCCGCGACGGCCGCGGCCGGCGGACCGCTGACGAAGATTTCGGATCACGACGAGCCGGACACCTCGCCGCGCTGGTCGCCCGACGGCCAGACGATCGCCTTTCTCTCGCCGCCCGAGGAGCGCGCGCACCCGGAGATCTGGCTCGCGTCGAGCCGCGGCGGCGAGCGCTCGCGGATGGCGGTGGACGATCTCGACCTCATCCCGGCGGCACTGCGCTGGAGCGGCGACGGCAAGGCGCTCTACTTCGAGAGCGGCCTGAAGGGGACGACGCAGGTGTTCCGCGTCGATCTCCAGACCCGCAAGGCGCGGCCGATCACCAGCGGTGACCGCACGGTCCGCTTCTTCGAGATCTCCGACAGGACGTCGCGCGTCCTTTACGCGGTGAACGATCCGACGCATCTCGACGACCTGTATGTCGCGAACTTGCAGGCGCTCCTCGACGGGGCTCGGGGCAGGCCCCTCGACACGACTCGCGACGAGCGGCGGCTGACGCATCTCAACGCGGCGCTCTGGCCGCAACTGCAGATGTCGAAGGTGGAGCGCGTGGCGTTCAAGGGGGCGGACGGGTGGCCGGTGGACGGCTTCCTCATGAAGCCGGTCGGCTTCGACCCGGCGAAGAAGTACCCGATGGTGCTGAGCATCCACGGCGGCCCCGCCGGGATGTACGGGTTCGACTGGTTCCACGAGTTCCAGGTGTATGCGTCGCGCGGCTGGGCGGTGTTCTTCACCAACCCGCGCGGATCGACCGGCTACGGCGAGAAGTTCGATCGCGGCATCCAGGGGGAATGGGGCGGCAAGGACTACGTCGACATCATGAACGGCGTCGACGCGGTGCTCGCGGCCAATCCGTGGATCGATCCGGCGAAGCTCGGCGTGACCGGCGGCAGTTACGGCGGCTACATGACCAACTGGATTGTCGGCCACACCAACCGCTTCAAGGCGGCCGTGACCTTGCGCGGCATCTCGAACTTCGTCAGCGACGAAGGCACGCGCGACGGCGCGTACGGCCACGCCGACGACTTCGGCGGCGACCTCTTCGAGAAGTTCGACGCGTACTGGGACGCGTCACCGCTGAAGTACGCCAGGAACGTCAAGACGCCGACGTTGATCCTGCACCAGGACAACGACTTTCGCGTCCCCATCGAGCAGGGGGAGCAGTGGTTCCGCGCGCTGCAGCACTTCGGCGTGCCGAGCGAGATTGTCTTCTTCCCGCGCGAGAACCACAACATGACGCGCACCGGCGAGCCGAAGCATCTCGTCGAGAGCCTCAAGTGGCAGGTCTACTGGTTCGACAAGTACCTGAACGGCAACGCGGCGGCGCGCCCGCCCGACGCCGCCGACAAGACGCTGGCCGCGCGCGGCGGGAGTGAGCCATGGCGCTGACGCTGCTGTGCATCGCGACCTATCGCAAGGGCGACGAGTTCCTGCGCGAGTGCCGGCGGCAGGGCTGCCGCGTGCTGCTCCTCACCGACGAGTCGCTGCGCGACGCCGACTGGCCGCGCGAGGCGATCGACGCCTTCTATTTCACGCGCCGCGACATGCCGGAGAGCGACATCCGCAAGGGGGCCGCCTATCTCGCGCGCACCGAGCGGCTCGATCGCCTCGTCGCGCTCGACGACTTCGACGTCGAGACGGCGGCGATGCTGCGCGAATACCTGCACGTCCCTGGCATGGGAGAGACGACGGGACGCGCCTTCCGCGACAAGCTGGCGATGCGCTCGCGCGCGCGGGCCGCCGGCATCGCCTGCCCCGACTTCGTCCACCCGGTCAACCACGAGGCGATCAACGAGTGGACCTCGCGCGTGCCGGCGCCGTGGGTGCTGAAGCCGCGCTCGCAGGCGGCCGCCATCGGGATCAAGAAGATCGGCGCGGCGCCGGAGCTGTGGCAGATCCTCGACCATCTCGGCGACGAACGGCCCGAGTACGTGCTCGAGCAGTTCATCCCCGGCGACGTCTACCACGTCGATTCGCTGCTCTTCGACCGGAAGGTCGTGTTCGCCGCCGCCAGCCGCTACGGCACGCCGCCGATGGCCGTCGCGCACGAGGGAGGGATCTTCGTGACGCGAACGCTGCCCGAGGGGGCGCCGCTCACGGAAGGACTGAAAGCGGTCAACGCACGGCTGCTCGACACGTTCGGGCTGCCGCGCGGCGTCTCGCATACCGAGTTCATCGTCAGCCGCAGCGGCGACATCTACTTCCTCGAGACCTCCGCCCGTGTGGGCGGCGCCTACATCGTGGACGTCGTCGAGGCGGCCACCGGCGTCAACCTCTGGCGCGAGTGGGCGAAGATCGAGATCGCCGGCGAGCACGGCAGCTATGCGCCGCCGCCGCTCCGCGGCCAGTACGCCGGCATCGTGCTGTCGCTCGCGCGCCAGGAAGAGCCGGACATGAGCGCCTACGACGATCCGGAAGTGGTCACCCGCGTGCGCAAGCGGCACCACGCGGGATTGATCGTCTCGTCGCCGGATGAAGGCCGCGTCCGCGAGCTCGTCGAGTCGTACGTGACGCGCTTCTACAAGGACTTCCACGCCTCGGCGCCGCCGCCGCAGCGCGCGGCGGATTAGCGGAGGAACTCGATCGCGACGGGGCGGATGGCGCCGTTCACTTTCTTCGACGTGACGTAGACGTGCTCCGGCGGCGTGTAACCGCCGCACGAGACCGGACCGCGGAAGTTCGGGTTGTGTGCGATGTACTCCACGGCGTCGAGCCGGGCGGCGCTGTACGTCACGACCTTGTCCTTGGCCTTGACTACGAACGTCACCGGCTTGCCCGGCGGACAGACGATCCGCTGGAGTCGTCCTTCGACGCGCTCCTCCCCTTCCTTGAGCTCGCGATAGATCGTCTTGATCTCGGATTCCTCGCCGGGGACGACGCGGCGCGGCACGTCGGGGGGCGGTGACTGGGGTGGCGTTTGCGGCGTCTGCGCCATCCACAGCGTCGAGATCGCGATCAGCGCATGCTGCGACAAGCTCAACGGCATGAGGCTCATCCCGGGTCAATCGAGCACGAACTCGTACTTCGGCAGCGTGCGATCCCGTTCCCCCGGCATCGGCGCCGGCACCTGCCCGGCGCGCTGCGCGCCGAGGCGTTCGTAGAAGCCGATGGCGAACGGGTCGGCCAGCAGTTCGACGACGCCGCCGTGGCGGCGGCGCGCTTCCTCGAGCGCGTGCGTCACCAGCGCGCGGCCGTAGCCGCGGCCGTGTACCGACGGCTCCACCCACACGTGCTCGAGGTGCCAGCGATCGCGGCGATCCTCCAGCGCGCACATGCCGACGATCCCGCCGTCTTCCTCCGCGACGTAGACGTCGTGCAGCTCGAGGTAGCCCGGGATGATCGTCAGCTGTGCGTCCCACTCGCGCATCCAGGCCGCCGGGTAGCCCCAGTGCGCCTTGGCCCGGTGCGCGAGGTCCGACAGCGCGTCGGCGTCGTTCGCGGTGGCGCGGCGGATCAGCATCCGCGAATCATAATCCTTCAGAGCGCACGAAGGAACGCCACCAGGTCCGCCTTCTCGCGCGGCGTCAACGCCAGGCCGAAGCGGCGCTCGTAGAACGCGACCACCTCTTCGAGCGTGGCGGCGGATCCGTTGTGGAAGTACGGCGCCCGTGCGGCGAGCGCGCGCAGCACGGGTCCCTTGAACCGGCCGACGTCGCTCCACTTGCCGGTGATCATCGCGCGGCCCGGATCGGTCGTCTGCACCGTCTGCTGCGTGGCCTTGTGGCGCAGCGTGTAGACCGGCAGGTAGGGCGCCACGTCCGGCGCGGTCAGGCCGATGTTCAGCGGCGCCTTCACCGAGTGGTTGCCCGCGTTCGGCGTGTCGTGGCAGATCGTGCAGGTGCCGACGAACGAGTCTGGCAGCGTGACCCCGTTCGAGAACGTCTGCCCGTTCAGCCCGCCGACGCCCGACAGCACGATCGGCGTCGTGTTGAAGATGGCCTGCCCGCGCGCGATGGCGGCGCGCGCCTCGGCTTCCCTGCCGGACGCGCCGTCGCGGCGGCGCCACGCGTCGAAGATCGAGAACGCCTTCGCATCGAACGGCGCGCCGGTCGGGTCGAGGCCGACCGGATCGTTGATGCCGGGGAAGAACGCCTGATCGCGGAGCGCCGCGGCGCCGCCGCGCGCGTTGCTCGCGTGCAGGTTGCCGGCGTCGTCGTCGCGCTCCTGCGCGGTGAAGAGGCCGGTCTCGAACCTGACGATCTCCTGCGCCTGCGCCGGCGTGAGATCGATCGCCGCCTGGGCGTGGCCGCGCGTGGCGTCGTTGGCCTGGTGCAGCAGGTCCTGCTCGATCGACGTGGAGGCGCTCGACTGGCGGCCGTCCCACATGACGGCGGTGATGAACTTCAGGTTCGTCGACGGCAGCGGCCGCCGGTAGAGCGAGGCGTCGTGGCTCGACGGTCCGCACTGGTTCGGGTCGTCGACGCGCTCGACGACGAACTCCGCGCCGGCGGGAACGTCGAGCGCGACACGAATCAATCCTCGCGTGAGCAGCAGGCTGTAGGCCTGCCGCTTCCCGGCGATCGTCTGCGGCAGCGCTCCCTCGCAGTTCGATCCGTCGTTGTTGCGAAAGATGGCGTCGGTGCCGCTCGAGGCGGCAAAGCGCCGCTGCACGTTGTCCGGGGTGATGCTCCATGCGCTGTCAGGCTGGTGGCAGGTGACGCAGCGCCGTCCGTTCATGCCGAGGTCCTGGAAGAATGCGTTGTCGGGATCCGGCCGGCCGTTGACGTCGATCGTCCGCGCCAGCCCGTCCGCGTTGCCGAACACCAGCAGGTTGTTGCCGTCTTCCGCCGCCGCCAGGGCGCACGCCGTCAGGAGCACAGCGCCCAGCATCGTCCGCTTCACCATGTGCGTTCCCCTTTTGTGTGGATGAGGACTAGTGCGAGGAAGCCCGCCCGCGTATCAGCCGCAGTGAATGAACTGCCCGAACGGGACCCATCGACTAGATCGGATTCGCGGGGAAGAAGCCGACACGGAGCCGTGCCGGCGCGGCTCAGCTGTCAGTGCGGAGGAGTGACGGTCGTTACTTCGTGAGGCGCTTGAGCGCCTCTTCGACGGCGGCGGGCTTGAACCCGAAGGGGCCGGCGGCGCTCTTGTAGGCGACGCGGCCGTCGCGATCGATGACGTAGAGGCGGTCGGGCCACGCGGTGTAGGCGCGCTCGACGCGGTTGTCGGGATCGTCTACGAGCGCGGGCAGCTCGATGCTCAGCTTGGCCAGGCAGATGCCGGCGATCTCGGCGCGCTCCTCCTCCGTCGTCGTCGACTTCACGAGGACGTCGTCTTTCAGGTTGTCGTCATCCTGCCAGGCGTCGATCGGATGCGCTTCCTGGATGTAGACGACGTGGAAGGCCACGCGATCGCGATAGTCGCGGTACAGCTTGTTGAGCGCGGGCACCGCCCGGCGGAAGGGCGGTCAAGTGTAGCTGCCGAAGACCAGCACCACCGGCTGCCGGCCGTGGTACGACGACAGCGCCACGCGCTGGTTGCGATCCTTGACGGTGCGCAGCGAGAAGTCGGGGGCGACGTCTCCTTCGGCCAGCGTGCCCTTCCGCGCCCACAGCCACATGCGGGGCGCCGGCAGTCCGCCGAACACGACCGCGCCGGGCATGTGGCGCATGAACGCGCCGAAGCGCTCGGGCGGCTGCAGCATCGCCGCCAGCACCGTTCCGAACAGCACGACGTAGCACACGACGAGGACGATCCCGCCGCGCACGAACCATTTCATGCCCGCCTCCGATGGCCCGCCTTCGCGACGGCTTCGGCGGGGCAGGCGGAGTATACACGCTAGCGCCGGGCTCGCGAGATTCCGTCGATCATGTCGGCGGCACGCCGCCGCACCTGGTCGTCGTCGGCCAGGTCGCGGGCTGCCTGCGCGTGCGCCAGCGCCTCGTCGTACTTCTTCTGGCGCCAGAGCACGCTCGCCGCGCGCAGATGGTGGTAGGCCTCGCCGGGCTCCAGGGACAGCGCGCGCCGGATGACACCCATCGGATCGTCCGAGCTGCCGCGCTGCGATCGCACTTCGCCAAGCGACGCATAGGCCCACGCGTCACGAGTGTTCATGCTGATCGCCTTGCCGAGCAGCTCCTCGACGCGCTGCAGCGTTTCCGGCGACGAGTTCGGCACCCAGAGCAGCGACGCCAGGCGGTAATACGCGTACTCGATAGTCGTGCCGGCCGCGGTCGCACGCTCGAACGCCGCCTTCGCCTCGTCGCGCTTCCCTTCACGTTCGAGCAGCATCGCTTCGGCCACGAAGGTGTCGGGCGCGTCTCCGGCCTTGCGCGCTTCGTCGATCGCCGCGCGCGCCTCGGCGGGACGGTTCATCGCGGCGTGGAACAGCGCGCGCCGGGACGCCGACTCCGCCGGCAGCAACTGCCGCACGGTGAACCCTTCGCGCTTCACGGACGCGTCCACGTTGATCTGCCGGGCCGAGAACACCGCCCGGCTGAGGTAGTTCCCGAATGGCGTCTCGAGATCCTCGGGACGGCCGATCACCTCGCGGAACGCGACCTGCGGATCCGCTCCCGCGAACACCGCCTTGACGAATTGATCGAGCTTGCCGGCGCGGGCCCCCCCGTCGCCGAACATCAGGAAGTGGACGAGCGCCCACGATTCGGCGTCGAACCGGGCCAGCGAATCTCCGTTGAGGAACCCCGGCGACTGGCGGGTCATGGCAATCAGCTCGGCGAGATGGAACCGCGTATCCTCACGGAGCGCTTGAATGTGCCAGGGGATCGGCGGACCGAGGAGAATCTTCGATTCGCGGACGATGGTGTTGCTCCACACCCCGGACAGGCCGCGCATGAACCACTCCGGAAGCTGGCGCTCGAGGCTCTGTCGCAAGACGAGCGACACGTACGAGAAATACGAATTGAAGTACGGATTCACCTCGCCGCGGCTCTCGGCCGAGACGTCGGTCCTGACCGCGAGGTAATACTGGTCCGGTCCGCTGACCCAGACGCTCGAAGGATGGACGCCGCCCTTCCGCTCCCAGTACGTCGGGGTGATGGCTTTCATGGACGTTTCGTCCTTCACCGCGAGGACGGCCACGGGGCGGCTCAGATCCACCTTCGCCCAGGGATAGATCGCGGCGATCGCGCTGCGGACCTGCTCCAGCTGCCAGATCAGGTCGGTGGTCTCGCCCTGGCCCGCGTTCGACGTCACCGTGAAGTGCGCGCTCTTCAGCTCGATCCATTTCTCGGCGGCGAGCACGCGCCCCGGGGTCGACGCGAGGACACAGAGGAGTGCGGCGGCGGCTGCGCGCCGCCGCACTCTCGGGAAGAGAATGGGCATGGAGGTGCGGGACCCTAGTTGACGGTGACGTTCATGCGTCCGGATCGCCTGTGACCCATCCCGTCACTGGTATCGACGATCACTACGACGTTGCCGGTGCGGCCGACGCCGCAGCCGAGGCCGAGCGTGAACGGGAACGACAACCCGCGCGACTGCTCGAGTGCGGTCCCGAACTGCGTCGTCGGAACCGGCGCCGGCAGCGTGATCTGCGGCAGCGTCTGTCCCGACGTATCGGTGAAGTTCACCGCGATCTGGGTCACGACGAACCCCGGTGTGCCGTCCGGCTGGACGACGATCACCATGGGGACGAAGAATGGAGTCACGAAGGGGCACGAGAAGCTGTTCCTCGGCTGCGCGAAGAGGTTCGACGGCACCGAGCTCACCACGACGGCCGACGCCGGCGAGAAATTGATCGTCGTCGGTGTGGTGGTTTTTTCATCGCACGAGGTTACGGCGAATACGGCAACGAGAACGAGAAGGAGCGCTGACACCGCGCGCGGGGAGCGGCGGCTGTGAAAGCGTTCGTCCATGGGGCCTCCCAGTCCGGGATTCTATCTCCGCGGCAACGCGGCGGCGCGGTTTTTCATAGAGGAATTTCATGGCTGACGTAACGCTTCCGACCGAGTACTGCGACGTGGTGATGAAGGGCGGCGTCACGAGCGGCGTCGTCTATCCGCTCGCCGTAGTCGAGCTGGCGACAAAATTCGCGCTGAAGAACATCGGCGGCACGTCGGCGGGAGCGATCGCCGCGTCGCTCACCGCCGCGGCCGAGTACCGGCGCCGGCACGGATCGACCGCGGGGTTCGACATCATCCGGCAGCTGCCGGAGCGGATCGGCGCACCGGGGTTTTTGTTGTCGCTGTTTACGCCGGACCCGCCGATGCGGCCGCTGTTTCGCGCCGTTCGTTCGGTCGCCGAAAGCGGCAACCCCATCCAGGCGGGCCTGCGCATCTGGTCCGCGCTCGTGACCGGCTATTACAAATCGAGCGCGCTCGGCGCCGCGATCGGGGCCATCGTGCCGTTCGCGCTGTGGTGGTTCGGCGTGGCGGGCGCCACCGCCGCGGCCGTGCTTGGCACGATGTGGGTGGCGGCCGCCATGACGCTTTCGTCAGTGATCGCGGCGGCGACGACGCTGCCCATCCTGCTGCGGAAGAATCGTTTTGGCCTGTGCTCCGGTTTCTACTCGAAGCACCCGATCGGCCAGCCGCCCCTCGTCAACTGGCTGTATGGCGAGTTGAACACCACCGCCGGGCTGCCGCCGCGCGAGCCGCTCACCTTCCGCCACCTGCACAACGCGCCGGTGTGCAACGACGTCACCGGCAGCGAACGGACGATCAACCTCGAGGTGATGACGACGAACCTGACCCACGGGCGGCCGCACCGCCTGCCGTTTGCGCCGGAAGAAGCGGCGATCTTCTATTTCTCGCCGGACGAATGGCGCGACTACTTCCCCGAGCCCGTGATCGACCACTTGATCAAGGTGTCGACGGACGCCAGTCCCGCCGTGGTCAACAGCGAGCGTCTGCCGCTCTATCGCCTGCCCGAGGTGGACCTCCCGGTGATCGTCGCCGTCCGCATGAGCCTCAGCTTTCCCGGCCTGTTCAGCGCCGTGCCGCTGTGGTCCGTCGATTTCACCCGCAAGCAGAACCAGCGGCTGCCGGACGGCGTGCCGCGAGTCGCCGAGCGCTGCTGGTTCTCGGACGGCGGCCTGACCAGCAACTTCCCCGTTCACCTGTTCGACGCGCCGCTGCCGCGATGGCCGACCTTCGCGATCGATCTCAAGACGCCGCATCCCGACTACCAGAAGGAAGAGGACTTCGTGTGGCTGCCCAGCACGAACGGCGCCGGGCTGCAGCCGCGCTGGAACCGCTTCGACAGCGGATCGGCAACGCGGCAGATCGGCGGCTTCATCAACGCGCTGGTCGACTCGATGCAGTCGTGGCACGACAACCTGGCGGCGCGGATGCCGGGCTACCGCAACCGCATCGTCCACGTGACCCAGCGGCGCGACGAAGGCGGGCTGAACCTGTCGATGCCGACGGAGGTGATCGCGCGTCTCAGCGAGCGCGGGCGACGCGCCGGCCAGATGCTGTGCACCGAGTTCGACTTCGTCAACCACGTGTGGGTGCGCTATCGCGCCTATGCCGCCGCGTTGTGGACGCACCTGCGCGCGTTCGGCGTCGCCTACGATCACCCGATGCCGCAGGACGAAGCGGCCTGGCGGTTTATCAAAGGAGAGGCACCGCCGCCGCCGTTCCCGAGCTATCGCCTCACACCAGCGGACGCTGGCGCGCTGGCGGATCTCACTGCGCACGTCGCGTCGGAAGTCAACGCCACGCCCACGCTCGCAGCGGTGGACCAGTCTCCCCGCCCCCGCCCCGAGCTTCGCGTCACCCCCAAAGTGTAGGGCGTGTCGTCAGACACGCCCTGCGACGACGTCGGCGTACTCGGGATGCCGCTCCAGGTACGACTTGACGAACTCGCACGCCGGCACGATCGGCCGGCCGTGCGCGCGCGCGTCGTCGAGCACGGCCTTGACCAGGCGGCTGCCGACGCCGAGGCCCTGCATCGCCGGCGGCACCTCGGTGTGGACCAACACCCGGTGGCCGCGCGGCGAATCGCGGTAGGTCATGAGCGCGATGCCCGCGTCCGTCTCGAGCTCGTACTGCAACTGGTCGGTGTTGTCGCGGAACAATCCCTCTTCTTCCGTCTTCTTAATCCGTGTTTATCCGTGTTTATCTGTGGCCTTTCTGTGGCCGGGTCACTGGGCGCGGGTGAACTTCACCGGTCCGTCGAACTTGTCGATCGTCACGAGATGGTAGGGTGAGGTGAGGACCTGCGTGACCAT